>ERZ1292640.2334-Hain-H43-02um-R1-2334-length-15224-cov-46_pt1 | contig 15224 bp, 9 predicted proteins | sample MGYA00564404_ERZ1292640 | MGnify/ENA primary metagenome ERZ1292640 (study PRJEB36523, sample SAMEA6512636) | groundwater metagenome | collected 2019-01-08 | study: AquaDiva: Metagenomics assemblies of 32 groundwater samples
CCCCATCGAATTGAGTATTCGCCGGACGCTGTGGATCATCTTCGTGCACTGACAGCGCGTGAACAGCGGATTGTTGTCGATGCTGTAGAGGAACAACTGACGTACCAACCGGCGGTTGAGACGCTCAACCGCAAGCCGATGAGACCGAATCCAATCGCGCCGTGGGAGCTTCGGGTCGGCCACTTGCGGGTATACTATGAAGTGTACGAGGAGCCGGGCCCGTTCGTTCTGGTGCTCGCTGTTGGGGTTAAGGATCGAACCGTAGTCCGCATCGGCAGGGAGGAGATCGTCCTATGAAGACTGTAGAAATGGACAAGGCGACGATGAGCCTGGCCGACTGCGCCCGTGCGGCGGGTCAAGAGCTGCTGGTTGTCACCGATCACGGCAAACCGGTGGCGGCTCTTGTTGCTCTGGAGAATACCGATCTTGAAACGGCGTCTCTGAGTTCAAACCCTCGTTTTATCGAACTGATCGAGCGTTCCCGTTCGCGAATGCGCCAGCAGGGTGGCATTTCGAGCGCGGAGGTGCGCCGGCAGCTCGGCCTCAGGTGAGAGGCCCCCATCCAACAAACGTCATGACCGTTTGCTGCGGCCAGTGACGCGCCGCCGGTGCGCGCAGCGCCGAGCCGCGGCGGGTCGCCGCTTAGAACCGGAACCGCAGCACGAACTCGATCAGCCGCCCGCCGGGGTCGTTGGTGCCCGACACCGTGAAGTCGCGGTAGGCGCTGGTGGTCTGGCCGAAGCCGGAGCCGATGCCGCTGGTGTTCACCTCGTTGCCGGCGCCGCCGAGCAGAAAATTGGCGTTGTTGAACGCGTTCAGGAACTGGGCGCGCAGCTCGATGCTTTTGCCCTCGCCGATCAAGGTCTGCTTGGCCACGCTCAGGTCCCAGCGCACCTGCCACGGGCCCCAGAAGTAGACGCGGTAGCCGAGCTGGCCGGCCTCAGTCTGCGAGCCAACGTAGGGCTTGTTGGGATCGAGGTCGGTCAGCGTGCGGCCACCGACCTCCCAGGCGGCGCGCGAGTTGTCGATCAGCTCCTGCGGCAGGAAGTAGACCACGCCCAGTCCGTTCGGCGCGGTCGTCTTGCGGAGCTTGACCATTTCCTGGAGCTGCCGGGCGGTCAGGTTGTGTAGCACAACGCCGCCGTCGTACTGGTTGAAGGTGGCCCGCCCGGTGAGCAGCTCGGGCGAGCCGGACTGCATCCGCGACACGCCGGCGATCTCCCAGCCCTCCAGCAGCTTTCTGGCCAGCGGGTTTCGCAGGTCGGGGAGGAAGCGGCGCCGGGGGCCGAACGGCAGCTCACAGATGAAGTTGAGCTTGAAGGCGTGCCGTATGTCCCAGGGCGACGCCCCCTTGTCGATGGCACTGGAGCGCAGCGTGGTGGGCTGGCTGAATACCACCGAACTCGACGCGAGCATGTTAGAGAGCGACTTGGACCAGACGTAACTCCCTTGCGCCAGCACGCCGCTCGACATCCGGCGGCGCACCTCGATCTGGAGAGCGTTGTAAGTGGAGTTGCCGCCGTTGGTCACCAGATACGCGCCTCCGCCGACCACGGTGGGATTCGCCACGAAGAAGTTGGCCGGATAGCCGGCGGCCGTCAGGCGGTTCATCCGCGTCTGGTTGAAGGCGATGGCGTTGGCCAGCGAGCCGGCCTCGCCGCGCTGGAGATTCGTGGCGAAGCCGGTATCGCTGACGAGGCCGAGGGCCGTCTGGATGATCGGGATCGGGCGTTGCCCCGCCAGGCCCTGGTTGCCGAAGTTGACGCTGGCCGGATTCTGGCGGCGCGCGATGGCCAGGTTGCTCTGCGCGATCTTGAACTCCTCGAGGAACCCGTTCTCGAACGTGTTCACTTCGTTGAGATTGATCTGGCGCCACAGGCGCGTGCCGTGGTTGCCGACGTAGCGCAGGTCGAGCACGGTGGAGGGCGTCAGCTCGCGCTGTAGGCTCAGGTTCCACGACTGGACGTATCCCATCCGCAGCCCGGGATCAAAATCGTTGATGCTGTTGCCGGCGACGACCGGGATGGGATAGGTGGGCCGGTCCGGCTCGGGGCGGGTGGGCAGGTTCGGATCGCGGAACCAGACGGAGCCGGGCGCGCCGAACACGTCCGGGAAGTTCGCCGGGTTCACGCTGGTCGAGACGGTGCGGCCCTGGTTGGAACCCCAGATGTTGATGGGCACGTTCATGCCTTCGCGAATGGTCGAGATCGAATAGCCGCCGCGCAGCACCGACTGGCCGCTCGCGCCGGCCAGCCAGGAGAAGACGGGCACGTCTGTCTTCGGGATCACCCAGGCGAAGCCGAGCGAAGGCGAGACATTCTTGTAGAAGGTCTGGTAGGCATGCTGGCCGGGCTCGGCTTGGAAGAATTGCGGCTCCTTGCCGGTCATGACGCCGGGCTTAAAGAGATTGCCGACGCCTGAGAGCCCCCAGACTCCCTCATAGCCGACGCGCGTGTAGGTGCCGTTGAGGTTGGTGAAAGGGAATTGCACATCCCAGCGCAGGCCGTAGTTCAGCGTGAGTCCCTGGCGCGCGCGCCAGGAATCCTGGAGGTAGAAGGCCATCTCGCGCTGGCGGTTGCGGTCCACCGAGCCGATGTGGGCATAGCGCCGCTCCTTCTCGTCGAGCGAGACGGACCGGGTGATGGCGGAGACGCGCCCGGTGAGCATGGCGTACAGGGCGGCCGCGTCGGAGCGATTGCCGGGCGTGCTGTTGGGGAAGTTGACGGTGTCGAACAGCGACGTGCTTCCGGTATTGGCTGGGTCGTTGGCGGCCATGGCGAAGCTGATACCCGGCACCACCTGCGATCCGATCGACTGCTGCCAGCTATCGACCTGGGTGAAGCTGCCGCCGAAGTTGAGCAGGTGCGACGGGCGCGCCCAGGTGAGGTTGGTGTTGCCGGTCCAGACCGGCGTGTGGCGGCGCGACTGGCCGCTGGCGCGGAACGGGCTCTGGACGTAGTTGAGCGTCGGCGCGTAGCCGCGCCACTGGGTGAACAGAGCCGGCACGATCTGTTCCCTGAACAGGGAGTTGCCGCCGCCGGACATGCCGAAGCGCAGCTCGCTGGTCAGCCGCGGCGAGAGCGTCGAGCGCAGCGCGCCGACGATCGAGAAGGCGTTGCGCCTGATGCCGCCCGAATCGGGATGCCCCAGCACGGTGCCGGCGCCGGGCAGCACCGGGTAGATCCCGTTCACGCCGTCGGGATTCGAGTTGTAGAACTGGTAGTTGTACACCGTCTCGAAGTGGTGCCTGGCGGTGAGGTCGAAATCGAGCCGCGTGGTAAAGAAGCGCCGCGTGTTCTGGCCCGGCGTCTGGAAATTGAAGTTGTTCCGGTTGTAGTCGTTGTTGGTGGCGATGCGGTCGCGCAAGCTGCCGGTTTGGGGCGTGGCGAGCTTGAGGTAGGCGTCGAGCGCGGCGGACACCATGGGGTCGGGCGTAGTGGGGAAAGCCCGGATACCGGCCGGCAGCGCCTGGTTCCTGGCGCCGGCCAGCTCGTACAGGTTGACGCTGCGAATCTGGCGCGACTGTGTGTCCTGCCAGAAGAAGATGCCCTGGGTGGCCTCTGGTGTGGGCATGGTGGCGCCAACGCCGTAGGTCTGGGGCAGGCGGAACTCCTCCAGGTTGACGAAGAAGAAGGCGCGGTTGCGCCGGAATGGCCCGCCCAGATTGCCGCCGCCCTGGTTCATCACCAGGCGGTCGCGCGGCAGTCCGTTGATGTTGTTGAAGTAGTAATTGGAGTTGAAGTAGCTGTTGCGGTGCTGCCAGAACAGCCCGCCGTGGAAGTCGTTGCTGCCGCCCTTGGTGATGAAGCGGACCTGGGCGGCGCCTTCGCCAGCGCTTTCGGCGCCGGCGGCGGCGGTGGTCACGGTGACTTCCTCGATGGCGTCGGTCTTGGGCTGAAGACTGGCGAAGAATCCGTCGTCGCTGCGCAGCAGGTTGTCCTGGATGTTGAGGCCGTCCATGGTGATGTTGAGGCTGCCCTTGGGGAGACCGTTGATCGAAGAGGTGCGCGGGGTGCCGATTGTCTGGGTGCCGACCTGGGTGACGATCAGCTCGAGCACGTTGCGGGTGACGAAGGGCAGCTCGTGGATCTGGCGCCCGACCAGCGTGGAAGTGACCGTGGCGCTGGCGGTCTGGAGGACCTCAACGGCACCAGTTACTTCGACCGTTTCCGTCAGTGTCCCGAGCTCCAGGGTGACGTTGACCGTGGCCGGCACGCCGGCCTCAATGGCGACGTTGTTGACGACCGCGGACTTGAAGCCTTTCGCGGTGACCGTGACGCGGTAGGTCCCAGTCGAGATCGACGGGACAGCCCACTCGCCGCGTTCGTTGGTGGTGGTGTCGAAGGTCTGCCCCGTCTGGACATTCAGCACCTTCACCTGCGCCAGGGGAACCGCCGCTCCACCCGGGTCCACCACCGTGCCGGTCAGCCGGCTGCTGGTAACTTGTGATGACGCGAGCCCGACAACGGCGAATAGGAGCACAAACAGCTTTGCCATTCCGTAACCCTCCGGCTACGCGGATGTGGCAATTGTACTAAGGGCCACGCCCCAGCGCTACCCTTCAGATCTGCTCAAAGTAGCGTCTCCGCTCCCAGTCGGTGACCGCGACTTCGTAGGCATCCTGCTCGACCTTGAAAAAGTGCGCGTAGTGCTCGACCACATCGGCGCCCAGCGCTGCTCGCACGAACTGGCTGGATGCGAAAAGGGCGGCGGCCTCGCGCAGCGTCGCGGGGACCAACGGCAGATCCACGGCCGCGTACACATCGCCGTCGAAGACCGGCGGCGGTTCGATCTTGCCGGCAATCCCGTCCAGCCCCGAGGCCAGCGCAGCCGCGAAGCTCAGGTAGGAGTTGCAGTCGGCCCCAGGGATGCGGCACTCGATTCTGAGGCTGGGGCCTTTCCCAAGCACGCGGAAACTGGCGGTGCGGTTGTCGTAGCTCCAGGCCAGCCGGGTCGGCGCCCACGACCCGGATCGAAAACGCTTGTAGGAATTTACCGTGGGCGCATAGAAGACCATGAACTCCGGCACGTGAGCGATCCATCCGCCGAGAAACCACCGGAAGACATCACTCGAACGGATCGGCCCCAGCCGGCTTTCCCCGGCCATCATGCTCCGGCCGTCCCGCCACAAGCTGAAGTGCAGATGGCAGCTCGATCCAGCCTGGGCGGCGTCGAACTTGGCCATGAAGGTGACGCTCAGGCCCAGCCGGTCGGCCACCTCCTTCATGCATTGCTTGAAAATCACGTGGCGGTCGGCCATCGTCAACGCATCGCTGTAGCGCAGGTTTAGTTCATGCTGCCCGCGTCCCCATTCCCCCTTTGAACATTCCACCGGAATCCCCGATTGGGCTAGGTGCCGCCGAACGGCGCCATTCAGGTTCTCCTCGCGCGTGCCCTGCAAGACGTGATAGTCCTCCAGGTACCAGCCGGCGGGCTCGAGCGAGGCGTAGCCGAGGGCGGCGGCCTGGCGATAGGAATTGTTGAAGATGTAGTATTCCAGTTCCGAGCCGGCCATCGCTTCGTATCCGGCCTCGGCAACTCGCTGCACCTGCCGCCGCAAAATGGAGCGCGGCGCCTGCTCGATAAGCGCATGCGAGTCGCGATCGACCAAATCGCAAACCACCAGAGCGGTCCTGTCAAGCCAACTGGCGGCGCGGAGGGTCGCCAGGTCGGGCGCCAGGTGGAAGTCGCCGTAACCGCGCTGCCAGCTCGCGAACCGGTAGCCCTGCACCGGTTCCATGTTCATGTCCACCGTGAGCAGGTAGTCGCAGGCGTGCGTGCCGTGTTCTTCGGCGTTCTCCAGGAAGAAACGGGCGTCCAGGCGTTTGCCTAACTGCCGGCCATACATGTCGGTGAACGTCAACAGAACCGTATCGATCTCGGAGTTGTCCACGCGGGCGCGCAGATCATCGATGGTGAGCATTCCTGGCGCTTTCATGTCCACCATGTTACCCGCCGGGCCCCGGCCGCGGCCATCCATTCCCTGGGCGAACTGTGGGAGAATTCCCGAGATGGAGGGACGCCGCAGCCTGGACGAGGTCTATCGCCCCTGGCAGATCCGCATCCTCGTCGCCACCTGGCTCACCTACGCGGGCTACTACTTTTGCCGCAAGCCCTTCTATGTGGTGAAAGCCGACATGGGGGAAATGCTCGGGCTCTCCACCGCGCAGCTTGCCCACCTCGGGACCGCCTACCTCGCCGCCTACGCCGTCGGGCAGTTCTCCAGCGCCTACTTTGGCAGGAAGCTGGGGCCGAAGCTGCTGCTGGTCGGCGGCATGGGGATTTCCGTCGCCTGCAACTTCATCTTTGGAATCTCGAACAGTTTCTGGACCGTGATACTATTCCTGGCCATCAATGGCCTGGCGCAGGGGACCGGCTGGCCGGGCTGCATCGGAAGCCTCGCTTTCTGGTTCCGCCGGCAGCAGAGGGGAACCATCCTCGGGGCATGGTCCACCTGCTACACCGTGGGATCGTTTGTCTCAACGTCATTTGCCGCTTACCTGCTGGGGCGCGCCGGATGGCGATGGTCCTACTTCGGGTCCGCACTCGTCCTGTTGGCCATCTGGGCGCTGGTGCTCCTGCTGCACCCGAACCGGCCGGAGAGCGTCGGGCTGGCGCCCATCGGTGAAGACGGCGAGGAGCCACCCGCGAAGCAGGGAGACTCCCAGCGGTTGGGCTGGACCACCGACGTGGTGGTCAGCGTCGTCACGATGGGTGTGATCTACTTCACCATCAAGTTCCTGCGCTACGCGCTCTGGAGCTGGGCCCCCTTCTTTCTGCGGAGAAACTTCGGCCTTGCCGGAGATCAGGCAGGCTACCTTTCGACCGTATTCGAGCTGTGCGGATTCTTCGGCGTGATCGCGTCCGGCGTGGCTTCCGACAAGCTCTTCCACGGGCGTCGCGCCTTCCTTTCTTTCGCCATGCTGGCGATGATGACGCTCTCGTTCATCCTCATGGCCACCCTCGGCGCCACCAGCGTCTTCTATTTCACCCTGTCGATGGGACTGGCGGGCTTCATGCTCTTCGGCCCCGATTCGCTGCTGTCGGGAGTGGGAGCGATCGACGTGGCTTCCAACCGCGGCGCGCTCGCCGCCGCCGGGATCATCAACGGAATGGGATCGATCGGTCCCATCTTCCAGGAACAGATCATCGGCTGGATGTACAAGGCCTCGAACCAGCAGCTCGCGCCCATTCTCGTCATGCTGGTGTGCATGGCCGGCGCCGGCACGCTGGTGACCTTCCTGCTCTGGCTGCGGGCGCGCCAAGGCAAGGCCAACCTCTGACGCCCCGTCATGTATTCTGGAATGTGCCCCGCGTTCGTGCCGTTTCCTTCGATCTATGGGACACGGTCTTCGTCGATGACTCCGACGAACCCAAGCGACGCGAGCAGGGTCTGCCGCCCAAGCCGGTCGAGCGCAGGGATCTAGTCCACCGTTCCCTGTCACGGCACGCCCCGATCGATCCGGCGCTGCTGAACTGCGCTTACGATACCGCGGACGCCGCCTTCCGGCAGGTCTGGCGCCATGAGCACGTCACCTGGCCGGTGGAGGTCCGGCTGCGCGTGCTGCTGGCCGGTCTGAAGCGCGAGCTGCCGCAAGAGGAACTGACGGAGTTGGTGAGGCTGCACGAGGAGATGGAGCTGCGCGTCCGCCCCGACCTGGCGCCTGGAGTCGCAGATGCCCTGAGAACACTGACCCGGCGCTTCACCCTGGTGGTGGTCTCGGACGCCATCTTCACACCCGGCCGCGCGCTCCGCGAGTTACTGGCAGGCTACGGGCTGCGGGAGCTATTTTCGGCCTTCGTATTCTCCGACGAGCTGGGTCATTCGAAGCCCGCGCCGGAGATGTTTCGCCGCGCTGCCGATCTCGCCGGCTGCCGCCTCGACGAGCTGGTTCACATCGGCGACCGCGAGCACAACGACATCGCGGGCGCGAAGGACGCGGGAGCGCTGGCGGTGCTGGTGACGGCGGCGGTGGACCGCGGCAGCGCGAACACCCGCGCCGACGCCATATGCCGGGATTTCGGCGAACTGCCCCGCATCATCGAATCCCTCGACACATGCGATCCACACTCCGTTTCCTGATCATCGACGGCTACCCGAAAGCCAGCCGCGACGAGCTCGGCGTGGCCGGGATGAAGCACGCCTGGCGGCTCTACGCGGAGATGCTGACAAAGTGCCTGCCCGAGGCGGAGTACACCGTCTGGCTTCCGAGCGACGATCCTTCTCCACCGCACGGGCTGGGCCCGGAGCACTACCACGGCATCCTCTGGACCGGCTGCAACCTGACGATCTATCACTCGGAGGATGCCCGCGTGACCCGCCAGATCGAGTTTGCCAGGTGCAGCTACGAGGTTGGTACTCCCGCCTTCGGGACCTGCTGGGGCATCCAGATGGCGGCGGTAGCGGCCGGCGGAGAGGTGCGGGCGAATCCGCGCGGGCGCGAGATGGGAATCGCTCGCAAGATCCGGCTGACCGCGGAAGGGCTTCGGCATCCCATGCTGGAGGGGAAACCGCCCGTCTACAGCGGCTTCATCAGCCATCTCGACGAGGTGACCGAGCTTCCTCCCGGCGGCGTGCTGCTCGCCTCCAACGATTTCACCCACGCCCAGGCGCTCGCAGTGAAGCACGAGAAGGGGACCTTCTGGGCCACCCAGTATCATCCCGAGTACGACCTGCACGAAATGGCGCGCCTGATTGTGGCGCGTGAGCCGAAGCTGGTGCCCGAAGGCTTCTTTCAGGGTCATGAGGAACTGGTCCGGCACGTCGATATGCTCGAAACGCTTCACCAGAATCCGGACCGGAAGGACCTGCGCTGGCAGCTCGACATCGATGACGACGTGCTGTCGGACCAAGTGCGCCAGGTGGAGTTCCGTAACTGGATAAACAAGCTCGTGCTGCCACTGGCGGCGGGAGGATGATCCGGCATGTTCGATGAAATCACCACCTTTTCGTTTCCCACCAGGATCCTGTTCGGCTGCGGCGCAGTGCGGCAGCTCCCGCGCTCCCTGGAGGAAACCGGGGTGCGCAAGCCTCTCGTGGTGACCGATCCCGGCGTTCGCGCCACGCCGGTCTTCGAAGCGGTTGTGTCCGTGCTGAACCAAGCCGGACTCCCGCACGAGGTTTTCGCCGGCGTCCACGGCAACCCGATCGAAGAAGACGTTCTCGACTCGGCCGCCCGGTACCGCTCCGCCGGCTGCGACGGCGCCATCGGCCTCGGCGGCGGCAGCGCGCTCGACGTTTCCAAGGCGGTGGTGGTGATGGCGCGGCATGAGGGTGCGCTGACCGAACTCGAGTGGCAGGCCGGCGGCACGGACCGGATGAAAGGGCCCTACGACCCGATCATCGCCATCCCCACCACGGCGGGAACTGGCAGCGAGGTCGGGCGGTCCTCGGTGATCACGTCCCACAAGCTGGGCCGGAAGATCATCATCTTCAGCCCGTGGCTGATGCCCAAGCGCGCCATCCTAGATCCGGAGCTGACGGTGGGGCTGCCGCCGTTCCTGACGGCGGCCACCGGCATGGACGCCTTCACGCACTGCCTCGAGTCCCTGACCTGTCCCGTCTTCCATCCGCTGTGCGACGCCATCGCGATCCACGGCCTGGAGCTCGTCATCCGTTACCTCGAGCGGGCGGTGCGCAACGGCGCCGACATCGAGGCGCGGGGGTATATGCAGGTTGCCGCCACCATGGGCGCGATCGCCTTCCAGAAAGACCTCGGAGCCGCGCACTCGCTGGCGCACCCCCTTTCCACCGAGTTCGGTCTGAATCACGGCCTGGCCAACGCCCTGTGCCTGCCCGCGGTGATGCGCTTCAACCAGGAGGAGGCGACAAGCCACTACGCGCGTCTGGCCGCTATGTTCGGCGCGCCCGCGGCGCGCGCCGTGGCCGAAGTCGAGTCCCTGATCGAGCGCATTGGCATCACCCGCGGCCTTCGCCACCACGGCGTCCCGCGGGAGAGCCTCGGCCCCCTTTCGGGGAAGGCCTTCGAGGACTCCTGTCACCGGACCAACATCCGCCCCTGCACCCAGAGCGATCTGTTGAGGCTGTACGAGGAGAGCTGGTGAGTCATGGACATCGTTAATCCCGCCACTGAGACGGTCTTTCGCACGATCGAGCCAACCTCGGAGTCGGAGATCGACTCCATCCTTTCGCGAATGCGCGCGGCGCAGCGGCCATGGCGCGACGTCCCGGTCGAGGAGCGCGTGGAAATCTGCCGCCCGTTCATTGATGCCTTTCGCTCCATGAAGGAAGCAGTCGCCTTGGACATCACGTGGCAGATGGGCAAGCCCATCGGGCAGTCGCGCCGCGAGGTGGACACGATGCTCGACCGCGCCGCGACCATGCTGCGGCTGGCGCCAGGCGCGCTGGAGGACGATGTCCTCCCGCCCAGAGAGGGATTCCGCCGGTTCATCCGGCACGAGCCACTGGGGATTGTGCTCGACATCCCCGCGTGGAACTACCCGCTGCTGATCGCCGTCAACGTCATCGTCCCGGCCCTGCTGGCCGGCAACGCTGTTCTCATCAAGCACGCGCGCCTCACCCCGCTGTGCGGCGACGCTTTCGTCGAGGCCTTTCGCCGCACGGGTCTCCCGCCCGAGCTGGTCGCATCGATCCACGTCGGCCACGCCGTGATTCGCAAGCTGATCGACGCGCGCGCCGTCGATTTCATCTCGTTCACCGGCTCGGTGGAGGGCGGGCGCGAGGTGTACCAGGCCGCGTCGAGCCGGTTGCTCGACATGGGACTCGAGCTCGGCGGCAAAGACCCTGCCTTCGTTTGCGAGGACGCCAACTTCGCCTTCGCGGTGGAAAACCTCGTGGACGGCGCCTTCTACAACGCCGGGCAGAGCTGCTGCGCCGTGGAGCGGATCTATGTGATGCGACCGCTTTTCTCCCGCTTCGTCGATGCGTACGTGGCCGAAGTGGAGAAATACAAGGTGGGCGACCCCGAGGACGAGACGACAACCGTGGGGCCGCTGGCGCAGCGCAAGGCGGTGGAGTCTATGGAATACCAGGTCAACGAAGCGGTCGGCCGCGGCGCCAGGGTGCTGACCGGAGGACGCCGCCTTCCCGGGCCCGGCTACTACTTCCAGCCCACTGTGCTCGTGGATGTCGATCACAGCATGGGCGTCATGATGGAGGAGAGCTTCGGACCAGTCATCGGAATCATGCCGGTGGATAGCGAGGAGGACGCCGTCCGGCTGATGAACGACAGCCCCTACGGGCTCACCGCCTCCATCTGGACCGAGGACACGGCGCGGGGCGAGCGGCTCGCGCACCTCACGGCTGCCGGCACCGTCTACGTGAACCGCTGCGACTACCTCGACCCCGAGCTGGCCTGGGTAGGCATCAAGGACAGCGGCCACGGCTGCACGCTGTCGCACCTCGGCTTTCTGTACCTCACGCGCCCGAAGAGCTTCCACCTGCGCATGCGAACCGGCAACTGAACATCCACTCCACTTTCAAGTCCCGTTGTGATAGACTCCGTTCACAAAGGGGGTTGTATGGACCGCATGAGTTCGAGACTCGGATTCTTACTCGTGGCCTTGCCTGCCGTGCTGGCCGCGCAGTCCACTTTCGGCACTATCCTGGGAACGGTGAATGACAAGTCGGGCGCCGTCGTCCCCAGCGCCCAGGTTACGATCACCAACCAGGCGGAAAACACGTCGCGCACGGTGGCCGCGAACGCAGAGGGCAATTTCGAGGCCTTGAACCTGAAGGCGGGCGCCTACACGGTGAGCGCCGAAGCCAAAGGCTTCAAGACCTACCGTGTCACCGACCTGGAACTGGCGGCGCGGCAGACTCTGCGGGTCAACGTGACGCTGGAAGTCGGCCAGCTCACCGAGGCCGTTACCGTCGAGGGCGCCACCACCGTCATCAACACGGAGACGCAGACCATTTCGGCAACCTTCACCACCACGCAAGTGCTGGAGCTGCCCGCCAATTTCCGTGGCGCCGGAAGCACGAGCCCGCTGAGACTGGTCGCTTTCCTGCCCGGAGTGCAGGCGGACGACGGCATGGGATATTCGGTGCAGGGGGCGCTGCCGGTTCAAAACGAAGTGTCGCTGGACGGCATCTCCGCCATCAATGCCGATAACGCGAGCCCGCTCAGCGAGGTCTTCCCTTCGGCGGAAGGGATCGCCGAGATGAAGGTGCAAGGCGTCGGCAGCAACGCCGAGTTCGGCCAGGTGGGCGATGTCACCGCCACTTCGCGTGGCGGCGGCAACAGCTTCCACGGCAGCCTGTTCGAATACATGCAGAACCGCGTCTTCGACGCTACCGCCTATGGTTCCACCATCAAGCCTCAGAAAACGGCCAACACGTTTGGCGGCAGCCTGAGCGGGCCGGTCTTCAAGAACCGCACTTTCTTCTTCGTGACCTTCGAAGACATGCAGTACCGGCGTGGGACAGCCATCCAGAACACCGTGCCGACGGCGCTGATGCGCGACGGGGATTTCAGCAAGGAAACGGGAACGGTTCGCAACCCGCTTACCGGCCAGCCCTACCCCGGCAACCGCATCCCGGCGGCCGACCTCAATCCCGTGGCCAAGAAGCTCCTACCTTACTACCAGCTTCCCAACTTCGGTCCGACCGACGTGCAGCGGTCGGCCAACTTCCGCGAAAACCGCGCGGCGCCGATCACCTCCGCCCAGTACGACATCCGGATAGACCACACGCTGACGGCCAGGCAGTCTCTGTTCAGCCGCTGGAGCTATAAGAACATGGACGCCACGTCGCCCAACCGCTTTGTGCTGCCGGCTGACACCTCTTACGCCCACAGCCGCAGTTTTGTGGTCTCGCACAACTACACCATCTCTCCCACGGTGTTGAACGAATTCCGGCTCGGTTTCACCAACTACGACGGCGGAACCTCGTATGCCTTCGACGGCCGGCAAATCACGGGCGACCTGGGCCTGCAAGGGCTTCCGCCGCTGACATTCAACGGACTCCCGTCCTTCAACTTCAGCGGTGGCACGACCAGTTTCGGAAAGGGCAAGCCCGGCTTCACGACTTCACGGAATCTTCAAACCAACAACAACCTGACGTGGGTCCGGGGCCGGCACGCGATCAAAGCCGGCGCCGACCTGCGCCGGCTTCGCGCCAAAACCAACCTGGGGTTCATCGGCAGCGACAATTACGGCAACTTCAGTTTCGACGGGCGTTACAGCGGCAAGGACTTTGCCGACTTCATGCTCGGAATCCCGTATCATTCGGCGTTCGCCTACGTCCGCATGGACAACGACGGGCTCGCATTGCACTACAGTTTCTACGTGCAGGACAGCTTCAAGCTGAGCCCGAAGCTGACGCTGGAATACGGTCTGCGCTGGGAGTATCACCCGCCCTACACCGACGCCAGCGGGGACATTACTAACTTCGACCGTGCGGTGCCGGTGACCGGCCGTGTCGTCATTCCTTCCAGCTCGATGGCGCGGGAAATCGCCGCGCCAGGGTTCCTGCTGTCGATCAACGCCTGTCCCGCCACGGCCTGGAACGCCATCCCCTGCACGCCGTTTCTGACGGCGAAGGAGGCTGGCTGGCCGGAGACCTTGCGCTTTTCCGACAAGAAGGACTTCAACCCGCGTTTCGGCTTCGCCTACCGGCCTTTCGCGGACACCCGCACGGTGGTGCGCGGCGGCTTCGGCGTCTACACGCAGACCATTCTCGGCAGCGTGTACTACTCTCTCACAGGCATTCACAGTTCCGATGTCCGGGAGTTCACCAACGACATTCAGGGCGGCAGACCGTTGTTCCGCCTTCCTCAAATCTCCACCACCGGCACGGGGATCACGACCGTGCCTTACGGGAAGGCCTATTTCGGCACCGCCAACGACCCGCGTTTCGCGGATCCCTACGAGCTTCAGTGGAGCCTCACTTTGGAGCGGGACCTGGGTTGGGACACGGGCTTGCGGCTGTCCTATGTCGGGTTGCGTTCGATCAAGCTGGCGTGGTCCCCGGATCTGAACCAGCCGCAGACCTCAACCACACCCTACGCGCAGCGGCCCCTCACCGACCGGCCGTTCCCCTACTGGGGCCGGGTGTACACCCGCGACACCGGGGCCAACGCGATCTACAACGCCCTGCAAACCCAGTTCACTCACCGTGTCCGTGGCGGACTCACCTTCGACTCGGCCTGGACGTGGGCCAAGAACCTCGCCGATTCCGGCGGTCCCGCGCCGACGGGCTTCACCGGCGGCGCCGGCGGCGGGCGCGTGACGAACTCGCTGGACCGGCGGGCCGACCGGGGCAATGTGGCGCCCACGCGGCGGCACCGCTGGATCACCACCGCCATCTACGAGCTGCCGTTCGGAAAAGGCAGGAAATTCCTGAGCGGCGCGAATCCCGTCGTCCACGGGCTGGCGGGTGGCTGGCGCCTCAGCGCGATCGCCTTGATGCAAACCGGCCCGTATCTCACCGCCACCTTCAGCGGCGGCGACCCTTCCGGGACAGGAGGCGACGCGCGCGGGTCGCAGCGCCCAGACGCGGTCCGCAACGCCAACCTGCCCGACCCGACCGCGGACCGGTATTTCGACCGCGAGGCCTTTGTCTGCCCAGGCCGGGTACCGGGAGCGGCCAATCAGTTCAACTGTAGTGTCGGGGCGATCGGCCGCTTCGGCAATGCCGGCGTGGGCACGCTGGTCGGACCGGGCACGGTGAACCTCTCGATGGGGCTCGGTAAGGACTTCCGGCTGCGGGAATGGGGGACGCTGAAATTCGAGGCCAGCTTCACCAACCTGCCGAACCACCCGAATCTGGCCAATCCGGGCGCCGCCATCACCAGCATTGCCTTCGGCCGCTCCACCAGCGCCCGCGGCGGCGACAGCGGCGGCAACCGCATCGGACAGTTCGCGCTACGGTTGGAGTTTTGAGCGCTCGCTGGGCAGCCACTGGCGGGGACGACGAGACTCGAACTCGCGACCTCCGACGTGACAGGGGCTACGTTTGTGCCATGACTGCATGGATGCAGTCGGGCGATTACCCAAGCCGCCTCACCTCCGGGATGGCCGCCAACAATGACGGAACGCAGCGCACGGGTGGCGTGACATTCACGCGGCTCCAGTCAAAGAAGGTCACCGCCGCGGTGGGGATCAGTCTATCGACATCGCCTTCCCCGCTATAATCTGTGTCTTCGTCAATGATCCTGCCGCTGAGGCACAAGACCCAGGTCTCGACACTCCGCTTCGGGATCAAGTGGACGATTACCTCGCGGTCGGTGCGCGCTTCCAGC
>ERZ1292640.2336-Hain-H43-02um-R1-2336-length-15210-cov-5_pt1 | contig 15210 bp, 13 predicted proteins | sample MGYA00564404_ERZ1292640 | MGnify/ENA primary metagenome ERZ1292640 (study PRJEB36523, sample SAMEA6512636) | groundwater metagenome | collected 2019-01-08 | study: AquaDiva: Metagenomics assemblies of 32 groundwater samples
TTACACGAACATTATCATAACCTGATATTCTAAAGCTCTCATCAACAATTATCCTGTTTTGGCTGTCTTTTTTGAGCGTTGGCATTATTTTGACATCAGATGCTCTCATGCCGGCGGCCCAAAAAACATTATTGGTTCTAATCTTCCCTTTATCCAACATTATCGAGTCTTTCTTAACTTCCAAAACCTTGCGGTTTAATAGCAATTCAACTCCTTTCTTCCTAAGGATTTCAGTGGATTTCTTGCTAATATAAGGTTCCGAATTTGCCAAAACTTGACTGTTCTTGTCAATAAGAACAACTTTGGCTTTAACATCAGGAAACTGTTTTTTTAGTTCATTGGAAATCAATCCTTGAATCTCTCCGGCAAGCTCAACTCCGGTAGGGCCTCCTCCAACCACTACGAAAGTCTGGTCTTCATTGTTTCTTCCCTTCTCAAAAGATTCTATTATGCGTCGCCTCATGGCAATACCGTCAGCCACAGTTCTTAACGGCAAGGTGTGTTCTTGAGCGCCTGGAATGCCATAATAATCTACTGAGCTCCCTAATGCGATTATGAGGCTGTCATAGACAATCTTCCCTTCATCAATGATTACAGTTCTTTTTTTCAAGTCAATTTCTTTCACAAATGACTTTATTACCTTGACTTTGCAACCGAATATCTGCCGCAAAGGCTGGACTATGTTGTAAGAGTTGTTTGTGCCAGAAACTGTTTCAACAATCATCGGTGTGAATGAAAAATAGTTATTTTTATCGACGAGAGTTACGTCGTAAGCCATTCTTGTGCAAAGAAGTTTTTGAGCCAGGATTACCCCTGCAAATCCTCCGCCAAGAATTACAAGCTGTTTCTTACGCATATTTTTCTGTATCGAAAAGCAATATATTAGAGTTGTCTTTACACAATTATACCACTAATCCTCACTTTTTATTCTTGAGTTAATATCAATATCTTTATTTAGTCCGGTCTTCTCAAGCACTTGCTCATGACCAATCATAACATAGTGCCTAACATCAGCAAGTTAAACCAACCATTGATCATTGCAGTAACAGGTACCCCTGGGGCTGGAAAGACAGTTTTAGCAAGGAAACTCTCACTTTTACTGAAAGCTACCTACATTGATTTGAACAAAATAGCCCTAATAGGTGGCTTAAAACACGGTTTTGATGCTTCACGGCAAGCTGCAATAATCAATGAAAAAGGCCTTTTCAAGGCTTTAAAGCCACTTTTGATGCCTAAAAGGATGTATTTGGCTGATTCCCACCTCTCACACTACCTTTCCTCATCAAAAGTGAGCCTTTGCATAGTGGCCAGATGCGATTTAAAAACCCTCCAAAGTCGCTTAAAAAAGCGAGGCTACGGCCCTAAAAAGATCGAAGAAAATCTTGAAGCTGAGGCAATTGGTGTTTGCCTTGGTGAAGCAAAAGAGTTCGGTCATAATGTTGTTGAAGTTGATTGCTCAAAATCTCTTTCATCAGCAAAATTAACACAACTTCTGAAGCAAGTTCGGACTTAGTTCGGATTCGGTTCGGATTAAGTTCAGATAGAATTCAGCGTCGATAAAGCATCAGGTTCGCACAAGAACCTTATCAAACTCTTTTTCTTTCAAAGAAATTTGTTTTTTTAGTCTCAGTTCTTTTATGTAAGAATAAAATGATGTCCTTCCACACAGCTGCTGTTCATCGACGATAATCCTCTCAAGCTCCTTGGTAGAATACCCTGCTTCTCCAATCGTATCGAGGATTTTCTGCAGTATGTACGGTCTTTTTTTGGTTCGTATCTTTGATAGGACCTTTTCCTCGAACCTTGGTCTTCTCAGGTTAGCAACAGGTTCAGGTTTGGTTCGGATTTGGTTCGGATTTGGTTCGGAAAAATGTACTATTTGAGGTACTTGAACAGGCTTTGTTTCAATTATTCCAATTTTTTTTTCAAGCTCCTCAATCTTATGGTGTAAATATATTATGTGTTTATTCTGTTCCTCAAACTTCTGCCTTAAATGATGGGTTTCTTTTCGGTGGTCTGTAAGATGCTGGTGAAAATAGGATATCCAAGAAAACAGATTATGGGTGTCTTGCCTGACCTTCCCAAAGGCAGAAGTTAAAGCATCGTCAAGGTGATCCCAACGTTCTTCATCCTTTTTCAGAAATGGTAGTAGCTTTCGAAGCATAGAAAGAGCGAAAACAAGCCTCCTTTTTATATGTTTTCAAGGCAAAATATAAGTTTCGTTCGTGAAAAGTGAGAGTTCACCTTTGTGGAAAGCTATTTAAGGTTTGAAATAGGTCTTCAGAAGCATGAAGCAGGCGCTTTCAGCTCTTGAACTCAGGATGCTCACAAAAGAACTAGATTCTCTTATAGGGGCTAAAATCAGCCAGATTTACGACCAAGGGAAGGACGATCTCCTTCTGCAGCTCCATCATACGGGAGTCGGTAAGGAAATAGTGAGGATTAGGCCTCCTTTTGCTTTATACAAAGGCTCTGAAAAGCCTATGATGGAAGGTGGCCGCTCTGGGTTTTGCTCCCTTCTAAGGCAAAAAGTGAGTAATAGCAATATTTTAGCCCAATCTCAACACGGTTTTGACCGCATATGGGTTGCTTCTCTTGGTCATTTAGTTCCAGAGGCTTATCTTATTGTTGAGTTTTTCGGCAAGGGAAATATCATACTTACAGACGATAAACTGATGGTGATAGGTGCTGTTGAAGAGCGTTCTTTTGGAATCAGAAGCACTAAGAAGCAAGCGCTCTACCAGTTCCCAACTCAACCTATTAATCCATTCAATCTCGACGATAAAGCGTTTTTTGATGTACTTTCATCTTCAAACAAGAACCAACTTGTGAAGGCTTTTGCTTTGGACATGTCTCTAGGAGGATTATATGCTGAAGAGCTGTGCTTGCGTGCTGGTGTTGAAAAGTCTTCTTCTCCTTCAGACATTACTCTTGAATCAATTAAGAAAATAATTGCTTCATTGAAATCATTTGAGGTAGTTAAGCCGCAGGTGGTTTTCAAGGATTTTGCACCACATGACTGTGTTGCAGCCGACCTTGTTGTTTATGAAGGGCTTGAAAAGAAATATTTCGATAGTTTTTCAGACGCCCAGGCTTTCTTCTGGTCTGCTTACATGCCGCCTAAAAAGCTAAACCCTCGTCGGCAGAAGCTGGAAACTATTATTGCAGACCAAAAAAGACACTTTGATGCATTGTCAACTGAATCAGTCGAATCACAAAAGAAAGGCGAGTTGATTTATCTCCATTATCCAATTGTAAAGGAGGTCTTGAGAGTTGTTAAAGAATCCGGAAAAACCATTGGCTGGAAGGAAGCCAAAAGGCGCCTTAATAATCATCCTTTGGTTAAGGATATCGACGAGAAAAAAGGAGAGGTTGAGCTTGAACTTCAATAATAAATGGTTGTTTCTTTATTCTCTTTAGGCCTGCTTTTTGCGAAAAGCTCGATGAATAATTCTTCATCATTCTTTATCCCGCATGCAATTATTGCCTTTGCAAGACGTTTTCCTGCTGCATCTTCAGCACCGTCGTAGTTGAGCAGTTCATTTACAGTCGATTCGCAAAGGAATCCTCGGTTCATTTGTAAAACTGCATTTTTTCCATTAATTGTAACTTTGTAGTCTTTGCTGATCTTGATATCTCCCTTACTAAATCCTTCATTTGATTCTTTGAATTCTCGACGGGAAAGCTCATATTTTACGGTGTTTTTTACAATTTCTTTGAAACTTTTTTCTCGAAGAAATTCTTCAGGGTTTTCAAGTGTGCTTGTGTACGGTTCTGCTTCAATCTGAAATTCAATTACTTGCCCAAGATATTTAGTCACTTTTTGCCTTGGTCCTTTAGTTGTCCATGTGTTTTCAACAAGATACGCATATTTTTTTCCTTTTATTCGCTTGTTACGTATGAATGGCATGAACAGGGGTTAGGCACTATGATTATATTAATTTTTCTTATTGATAAAAAGTGAGGATTCGTAATTTTAAGGAATATTTTCAATTAACAGCTAATTTTATAAATGAATAATGGTTTCTTCTTCTTGATGAACGGTCATAGGGGCCTGGAATACCCGATCCCATTTCGAACTCGGAAGTCAAGCAGGCCCGCGTTCTTGAGAGTACTGCACTTAGGTGTGGGAAACTAAGATAGCTGTTCATCACTTATTTTTTCAATAATCTTTTGCAAGAACCTTTTTAAACATAAGTTTAACCCACAAAGGGCATGAAACTAGCTATCATCGGTTCTGGCTATGTCGGCCTTGTTACAGGAACATGCTTTGCCGAGCTTGGTAATGATGTTGTTTGTGTAGATAACGACAACACTAAGGTAAAAGCCTTGTTAGCTGGGAAAATTCCTTTCTATGAGCCAGGCCTTCAGGAGCTTGTCACCAGAAATGTCAAGGAGGGTAGGCTTTCTTTCACAGACAATATAGGGAAAGCGGTTGATTTTGGTGATGTAATATTCATTGCTGTTGGCACTCCATCAAAGTCCGATGGGGATGCTGACCTAAGCTTTGTTGATAAGGTTGCAAGGGAGATTGCTGAGCACATGAAGTCTTACAAGCTTGTCGTAGAGAAAAGCACAGTTCCGGTTGAAACTGGAGAAAAAGTTGCACAGACTATAAAAAGATATAACAAGAACAATATTCCTTTTGATGTTGCATCTAACCCGGAATTCCTTCGTGAAGGCTCGGCAATTGAAGACTTTCTGAAACCGGACAGGATTGTTGTTGGGGTGCAAAGTGAAAAAGCAGAGTCTATTCTTAAGAAACTTTACGAACCGCTCAACACAAATTTGATTGTGACTGACATGAAGAGTGCCGAGATAATTAAGCATGCGTCAAACTCATTTCTGGCAACAAAAATATCTTTCATCAATGCGGTTGCGAACATCTGCGAGCTTGCAGGAGCTGATGTGCAGCGAGTTTCAGAGGGTATGGGGTTTGACAGCAGGATAGGAAAAGCATTCCTTTCTGCTGGCATAGGTTATGGGGGAAGCTGTTTTCCTAAAGATGTCGATGCATTTATAAGAATTTCAGAGAAGAAGGGCTATGATTTTTCCTTGCTTAAGGAAGTGCAAAAGATAAACAAGGACCAAAGAAAGCGATTTGTGAAGAAAATAGAGGATGCTTTGTGGGTTACTAAGGGAAAGACTATCGCTGTCTGGGGATTGGCATTCAAGCCTAATACTGATGATTTGAGGGAGGCTCCTTCAATTGACATTATCGGGGCTCTTCTTAGGGAAGGCGCGACTGTTAAGGCTTACGATCCAGTCGCGATGGATAGAATGAAGTTAATTTATCCGGATATCGTTTACAGTAATACCCCTTATGAGGCTGTCCAAGGTTCTGATGCTGTTGTCCTTCTGACTGAATGGAATGAGTTCAAGCAAATTGACTTGAAGAAAGTAAAAAGCGCTTTAAAATATCCTTTGGTTGTAGATGCACGAAACGTTTACAAGCTTGAAGATATGGAAGCACTTGGATTTCATTATGTGAGTGTCGGAAGAAGAGAAATAAAACCATGAAAGTCATAATCCCTGCTGCTGGATACGCTACACGGCTCTGGCCTCTTACCAAAGAAACTCCAAAACCATTATTGCCAGTCAAGGATAAGCCAATAATCGAGCATATTATCGACAATGTTCTCGAGATTCCTGATATTGACCATATTTACGTTATTACTAATTCAAAATTCTACAGTATTTTCAAGGAATGGGCAGACTCAATCAAATTGGGCATACCGTTGACTCTCCTAAACGATGGAACAACTTCAAATGAAGACAGGCTCGGGCAGATTGGAGACATAATCTTCGTTATAAATAAAGCCGAAATCAATGATGATGTCCTTATTGTAGCAGGAGACAATCTATTTAATTTTCCATTAAAACTAGCATATGAAGAATTTAAGAAGAATAACTGCATTATTAACTCTCTATTTGATGTGAAATCGTTGGAAGCCGCATCGCAACTTGGTGTCGCTATGGTTGATAAAAAAGGAATTATAACCGATTTTGAGGAGAAGCCAGCTCATCCAAAGTCTACGCTTATTTCTCAAGGGGTGTACTTTTTCCCAAAAAATAAAGTTTCTCTTCTGGCAAAATATATCAAAGAGGGTAACAATCCTGATAAGATGGGATACTTTATAGTGTGGATGCTTAAAAACAAAGAGATTGTAATGGGGCCAAGCTTTGAACAGGAATGGTTTGATGTAGGCTGGCATGAAGCGCTTGAACACGCAAGAAAGGAGTTTAAGGGTCACAAATGAAGCGCGTACTAATAACTGGTGGTGCTGGATTTCTGGGAAGTCATCTTTGCGACCACCTGATAGGGCGAGGGTATTCTGTAGTTGCAATGGACAACTTCATAACCGGTTCTCCTAAAAATATTTCTCATTTGAAAAAAAACAGGAATTTCAAACTTGTCAAGCACGATGTCAGCGAATATATAACCGTTTCCGGCAAGCTCGACTACGTTTTGCACTTTGCTTCTCCTGCTTCGCCTATTGATTATCTTAAGTTTCCAATTCAAACACTCAAAGTAGGAGCACTTGGAACGCATAATGCACTTGGTCTTGCAAAGAAAAAGGGAGCGATTTTCATGCTTGCTTCAACTTCAGAGGTTTACGGTGATCCTAAGGTGCACCCACAACCAGAGTCATATTGGGGAAATGTCAATCCAATAGGTCCACGAGGGGTTTATGATGAAGCTAAGCGTTTTGCCGAGGCAATTACAATGGCATATCACCGTTACCATAAAATTGACACAAGAATTGTTAGGATTTTCAACACGTATGGACCAAGAATGCGCTTGGATGACGGTAGGGTAGTGCCTTCATTTATTGGCTCAATTCTTCGAGGAAAGCCTCTCACAGTTTATGGTGATGGTTCACAAACAAGGTCATTCTGCTATGTCTCAGACCTTATTGACGGAATTTACAAGCTGATAGTTTCAGATATTCACGAGCCTGTTAATATCGGCAATCCAAATGAATATACTGTCCTGGAATTTGCAAGGAAAGTTCTTGAAGTTTCTGGAAAGAAGAACAAAATAATATTCAAACAGCTTCCTGTTGACGATCCTAAAGTGCGGCAGCCTGATATAACTAGGGCAAGGAAATTGCTTGGTTGGAAACCGAAGGTTGGATTGGGAGATGGCTTGAAAAAGACTATTGACTGGTTTAAGCAGAATTCTTAAGAGACTTTATTCTTTTTAAGTCGTAATCCATCATTTTTTTTACTAATTGTTTGAATCTTGTTGTTGCCTTCCATCCAAGGACCCTTTGAGCTTTTTCAGTGTTGGCTATCAGGTGAGGGACCTCTGCTGGTCGTAAATATTTTTTGTCTATTACAATATATCTTTCGTAGTTGTCTATACCTGCAAGTTTGAAAGCTTCCTCTACAAATTCCCTAACAGAATGCGTTTCTCCCGTACCTAATACGAAATCATCCGGATCTTTGTGCTGAAGCATCATCCACATACCCTCCACATATTCTGGTGCGTATCCCCAATCTCTTTTTGCTTCAAGATTCCCTATTCTTATTTCTTTTAGTAAACCGTGCTTTATTCTTGCAACTCCATCTGTGATTTTTCTTGTAACAAACTCAAATCCTCTCCTTTCCGATTCGTGATTGAACAGTATTCCATTGCTGCAGTACATTCCATAGGCTTCTCTATAATTAACAGTCATCCAATAGGCATATAGCTTGGCTATTGCATAGGGGCTTATTGGCCTGAATGGAGTGTTTTCGTCCTGAGGTACAATATGAGTATTCCCAAATATTTCAGAGCTGCTCGCTTGGTAAAACTTGGCTTTTGGAGAGTATTCCTTTACGGCTTCAAGGAGTCTTAAAACACCTATACCTGTTGTTTCTGTCATCTGCACAGGCTGAGTCCAAGATGTTCCGACAAATGAGAGGGCTCCTAAGTTGTATACTTCATCAGGAACTATTTTCTTGACAGCTTTGTTTAGACTGATCTGGTCAGTGAGATCTCCCTCAACTAAAACAATGTTGGGCAGTACCGCTTGCAGGTTATCATAATTCTCAACGCTTTTCCTTCTTATCAATCCATGAACTTCATATCCTTTCTTAAGTAAAAATTCTGCAAGAAACGAGCCGTCCTGACCGGTTATTCCTGTTATGAATGCTTTTTTTGCCATATGCAGCAAAACAGTGTGTTGTTTTTATATTTTTGCGTATATCAGAAACTTATTAAATTCCACTCATGTTTTGAAGCTTGTGAAAAGCATAATAATAGGGACTGCTTACCCGTGGAGAGGTGGCATTGCACAGTCTAACGAAGCATTTTTTAGGGCGCTTCGAAAAAAAGGCCCATCCCGTATACTTTCTTTCAGTTTTCTTTATCCGTCTTTTTTCTTTCCTAACAAATCTTTTATTGACCAAGGGAAAAAGCCAAGGGGTATTAAGGCTGAGCGTGTAATAAGTTCAATAAGTCCTTTTACATGGTGGAAAGCTGCATCCATTGTAAAAAAAGAAGAACCTGATATTGTTATAGTCCGTTACTGGGTTCCTTTTCTTGCACCCTGCTATGGAACAATAGCCAGGCTAATTAAAAGCAACAAAAGAATAAAAATCATTTGTATCGTTGACCATGCAATGTCAAATGAAAAAAGGGTTTTTGACGCTATTTTCGCCAAGTATGTTTTTGGTGCGTGTGATTCTTTTTTAGTTTTTTCTAATGCTGTTCGCGAGGATTTAAATAAGCTGGTCAGGAACAAAAGGATTATTGTAAGCCCACTGCCTTTGTTCAGTAACTTCGGAAAAAAGGTTCCCAAAAATCAGGCTTTGAAAAAATTAGGTCTTGATACTAAGCAGCGGCATATCCTTTTTTTCGGCTTCATAAGGAAATACAAAGGATTGGAGCTACTTATTGATGCAATGGCAGATTCTCGAATAAAAAAGCTGAATATCAAGTTGCTTGTTGTCGGCGAGTTCTTCGATCCAAAAGAAGAATACATTGAGCAGGTCGAAAGGCTTGGTATATCAAAAAATATTGTATTCAGAAGCGAATACGTTCCAGGTGACGAAGTCAAATATTATTTTTGCGCTTCAGATTTGATTGTACAACCATATAAGGATGCGTCCCAGAGTGCTGTTACGCCAGTTGCATACCATTTTGAGCGTCCTATGCTCGTGACTGATGTAGGAGGGCTATCGGAAACTGTGCCAAATGGAGTTGTAGGCTATGTTACAAAACCAAATACTAGGGCGATTGCTGATTGTATATTGGAGTTTTATTCTAAGCGCCTTGAAAAAAAATTTATCAAAGGAATTAAATCTGAGAAGAAGAAGTATTCATGGGATATAATGGTGAAAAAAATAGTTGAGCTTGCTAAAGCCTGATGTGTTCCCCTATCTTGTCTACAATGTAATCAAGCTCTTCCTTCGTGATTTTTTGATGGCAGCCTATGTAGAATCCATTATTATTTATCCATTTTGCATTGGGATACTTCTCTTCGATATCATCTCCAAATAATTTTTTGTATATGGGCTGGTTGACCAACGGAAGCATGTCCCTTGTCTCAATATTGTTTTCCTCAAGGAAGAATACAAAGTCTTTTTTGTCTAATCCTGCTCCTTTTTTTATCACAATTGGGAACATCATGTATGCGTGTTCCCTATCGCCCTTTTTTCTGGGTAGCTGTATTTTGTCCTCATATTTCTCCAGTTTCCTTATGAGGTACTCTGCATTTTTTTTCCTGGAAGAAAGTATCTCTTCCGACCTTTCCAGTTGGCCAAGACCCAGTGCTCCTTCCATTTCAGTTATTCTCGAGCTATATCCAAGCCTTATGAACGAAAACCTTCTTTCTATTATCTGCTTGAATTCTTTATCTGATTTGTTCTTATCATCATCAATTGATATGTATATGCCGTCTCGGCCGTGGTTTGCCATGCTGCGCATTATCTCTGCATATTTTGGATTGCTTGTTACCGCGATCCCACCAACTCCCGTGACTATTAAATGTGCAACATATGTAGAGAAGCATCCTATATCTCCAAGGGAGCCGACGCTTTTATTCTTGTAATTCACAAGCATTGTTTCGCATGAATCCTCGATTATTTTAAGGCCATGTTTTTTGGCTATGTTGGATATTGGCTCCATGGTTGCTGGCTGGCCGAACAAATGAACAACCATTATGGCTTTCGTCTTTTTAGTTATGGCAGCTTCTATTTTTGATGGGTCGATATTGTAAATGTCGGGCTCAATATCGACGAAAACAGGCTTGAGATTGTTTTGCAGAATCACATTTGAGGATGCTACAAACGTTACGGCAGGACATATTATTTCATCGTCATCTTCCCATCCATGAGCTTCCCTTAGGCAAGCTATGGCTATTCTCAGGGCATCTGTCCCACTGTTGACAGCGACTGCAAACATTGACTGGTGCATTGAAGCGAACTTACTTTCAAACTTCTTCAGAAATGGGCCATAAGAAAGTCTTTGAGAGTCAAGGACTTCCTTCACGTATTTTTTTTCGGTTTCACTTATGTCAGCGCAGCCAACTCCTATTTGTTCCTTTACTTTTTCTGCCATATTGTTATCGCTTTAGGGTGTTTATTTATAGTTTGCTAGTCTTTTGGAGCTAAGGCTATAGCACAAATTGCGATGGCATAGCCTAAAAGTGTGAAAATTAGATAAATACTGATTGCAGTCGTTGCATTTATTCCTGCTGCTTCAAACAGGAAATATGCTGCGCCTTCTTTTACACCAAGACCCGATAGTGATATTGGTATTAATGATATTATTATTGTTGCGGAATATATTGAGGCTACCCAAATGAAGGGTATATTCTCGCCAAATGACAGAAGTATGAAGTAGAACGATACTACAGTAATCATCCATTTAAAAAGTGTTAGCGAGGTATTTAATGCTATGAATTCCGGCTTTGAAAATATTTTCTTGATTGCCTTTGCGAATCCTTTGAAAGTTTTAGACTTCTTTCCGAGGATTCTTGATTTGATGAAATTTCTGCCACGCTCAGTTACAAAGAATACTATGGCTAGCATCGAAAACAAAATTGAGCTGAGAATAACTGCAATTAAAACGGTTTGTGAGGAGTAGGCATATATTCCTGCAAGTGATAAAAATACCAGTACTACGAAAGTTATTCCTTTGTCAGCGAGTGAGACTACAATACCCTCGCTTATGCTTGTCCCATATTTTTTTAAATAGTGTATTATCGAAAATTCGCCTATTTTACCCGGTACAAAAAGCCCCACTGACCAAGATGTCAGATAATACCTTTGCAGTTTCCAGAAAGGGACTTTTTTATCAATAGAATTTAGTAAAATATTGATGTTTATTGCCCCTATGAAAATATTTGCGGCAATTGAAGCGAGAGCAACAATAAAATGCCAGGTGTGCATACTTGAAAGTGTCGATATTATTGTAGCAACTCCTATTTTGTAAATAAAAAATCCAAGAAGTGTTGCAGATACAACCAATTTCAATATTAGAAAAGCAGCCTGCCTCATCGTCTATTCATATCTGCTAGGAACCCTAGAGATATTATTTGTATCCCTGTGAGGATTAACAATGCAGAAAGTACGACTCTTGGTATCCCTCCTACTGCACCAGTTTCTATCAAGGTTGCCAAGATGAATATTCCCATAAGAAATCCGATAAGAAATAAGCTTCCTCCAATTATGCCGAAGAATTTTAGTGGCTCATAATCCCTGTACAGTCTGAGAATCGTTATCCATGCCTTAAGCGCATAGTCGAATGGACTTTTCATCAACCTACTTTTGCGTGTTTTTCTGGCTGTAACAGGTACTTCAGTAATTTTAAACTTCATTCTTTCCGCCCGTATAAGTTGTTCATGGGTGTACGTGTAGTTTGAGCTTATCTTCACACTCTCTGCAACCTGCTTTGTGAATGCCCTGAACCCTGTTTGTGCATCTGTTATTTTTTGATTGATTATTTGAGAAATAACACTCGAAAAAGCCATGTTGCCAAAACGGTTCACAAGAGGCATTGCTTCTATTTTACCAATGAATCTTGAACCTAGGACAAGGTCTGCTCCCTTCTCAACTTCTTTTATGAGTAAAGTTATTTCTTCTGCCATGTATTGTCCATCAGCATCGGTGTGAACAATTATGTCTGCTCCGGATTTGATTGCTTCTTCAAGCTCTGTGTTGAATGCTGCTGCGAGGCCGTAATTCTTCGGGTGTGATACCACTCTTGCTCCGGCTTTTCTAGAGATTTCAACTGTTTTGTCAGTGGATCCGTCATCAATTATTTGTATTCCGTAATTGTATCCTCTAAGTTCGCGTTTGACTCCAGAAATGACAGTGCCAATTGTTTTTTCCTCGTTATATGCAGGAATTGTAACTAATATTTTGGGCTTTTTTTTTCTTGAAATCATGGTCTCCAGAATCAGTAAACTATTTAAATATGTTTCGTAGAATTTTCGACGATGGGATTACTAACAGTTGCTGTTTTCTTTGTAATGATGTTCGGTTTAGGAGCTCTTGCTCTTGCTCCTGTAAGAAAATCAAGTCTGTCAATCGCATTATTCGTGATGAGTTTGGGTCTTGGTTTATGCACTTTCATAATATTTGCTCTTCTGTTTAATGCACTTAAAATTCCCATTGACTGGAAATTTTTTTTCGGATTTAGCCTGATAGGTATCCTTTATTTTATTTATTGTTACAGGTCAGATTTCAAGGTAAAACTAAATAAAGAAAATTTATTATTCCATGTCGGAGCGTTGGTTATTACTGTTTTCATATTTTTTGTATATCATCAGGGAGCTTTTTCTTATCCTCATCTAGAAGATGATGATTCTTGGGGGCATGCTACAAGCATCAAATATATTCAAGACAAAAAAACACTATTAGAACCTGATAATACCTATTCTACTTTTTCTGAAGTCGGTATTTTTCAGTACATAGATCCTTATCCCCCATCTTATGATGCTTTAATGGCCGTATTGGTGCAAATTGAAGGCAGGATAAATTGGACTCTGAAGTTCTTCAATTCTTTGTTAATATCGTTAAGTTATATTTTCTTTTATTTTTTTGCATCACATTTTTTTGGAGATAACAAGAAAGCTTTCCTGTCGACAATAATCCTTGCTGCCCTTCCGGCATATTTTAGCCATTTCATATGGGCTATTTCACTTTCGTTACCCCTTTATTTCGTTGCATTCTTTGGCTTGGAAAAAATGAGAAAGAATCATTCTTGGTTCATCCCATCGGCAATATCTGTTGCAGCAGCAACTATTATATCACCTACACATAGTTTTTATTTCGGAATTTTTCTTGCTATTTATTTAATTGGAAGGCTTATCTCTGACAAGTCAATACATCTGAAAATCTGGATGGCATGTTTAGTTGGCGGAATAATCCCGATTATTCTCTTGTGGGTTCCGATGCTGATAAGATACAAAAGCTTTTCAAATCTTTTGTCAGGTATAGGGTTTGCATCTCTTTCTGGAACAGGCGACAGGTCATACTCAATTTCAGATTTCCTGCTTACGCGAAGCCAAAACATGATAAATTCTCCCATCGGTTTGGGTATTGCGGCAATTTGTCTTGCTGTTTTAGGCTTGATACTCGTTCTGAGTTATGGCAAAAGGATATTCTCGGAAGAACAAGCATGGGCCCTCATAACAATTGGTTGGCTAGTCCTTACAATATATGCTGTCAATTCAGCTAACCTTCCTTTGCGGCTCTCCTCTTTTAGAACTTGGGTTCTTCTGGCGATTCCAGTTGCCCTTCTGGCCGGGTATGGCTGGGACTGGATTATGAAAATTAAAGGTAATGTTTTTTGGATATTTCTGGTATGCTCATTCACCCTACTTGTCGGTTACAATCAAATTGCATTATCTACAAATAACAACACGGTTTCCAGGATACTTCCTTCAATAAATCCTGTCATATCAATAATTGCGATTCCCTTGCTGTTTGGGATCGGATACATCGGCTCATTGTTATTCAAAGGCATAGGTCTTGATATAAAGAGAGTTCAAATAATAGTCTTTTCAATAATAATTTTTCTATTGTTCTTGACTTCTTTTTCAGCAAAATATGATTTAAATACGACGCCATGGTGGTATGTAGGCTCATTTTTTTATGGAGGTCAGTTTAATCAAAAATCGTATGAAGGTTATATGTCTTTATCATCTCTTCCTCCAGGGAGCAAGATTTTCACATTGACTTATAGGCATGCGCCAAACATAATAGGAATGGATCATTTCACATGCAATTATTGTGATGAGGATATAAAAATGCGTTCACAAATTTCTAACGTTACAAATGAGCAACTTTATAGTTGGCTAAAGAATAGATATGATTATGTGACTCTTGATGCAGATTATGGATTTGTATATGGAGTAGAAAAGGCACAATCAAGAGCTAATGAAATGATTGCTTCTGGAAAATTTCAGATTGTTAAAAACAATGAGAATTTTATACTTTTCAAGGTATTATGAACTGTTTTTGAACTATCTAAATTGTAACCATTAAGCGTAGTTCAAACTTGATAAGATTTAATAAGCACTAGAGATTACTTTTACTGATGGAACAAAAAACCATACCACTATTTAATGTGTTCATGCCAGTAGGAGTGATGGACTCACTAAAAAAAACGCTTTACAGTGGTTATCTTGCACAAGGGCCTCGCGTAGCGGAATTTGAGGAAAAGTTGGGAAAGTTTATTGGCAATCCCCGTGCTTTGACTGTGGATTGTGGCACCCATGCGATACAACTTGCACTTCGCCTAGCTGGTGTTGGTCATGGCGATGAAGTGATTTCTTCACCTTTGACATGTGTCGCGACCAATATGCCTATTTTGGAATCTGGAGCAAAAATAAAATGGTCAGATATTAGGGCTGATACTGGGAATATAGACCCAGATTCAATAGAGTCATTGATTTCGAAAAAAACAAAGGCTATTTTATATGTTCATTGGGCTGGAAACCCGGCGAACATAGACGAAATAAATAGAATTGCAAAAAAGCATAATCTCAAAGTAATCGAGGATGCCGCACATGCATTTGGTGCAGAGTACAAGGGTAATCGTCTGGGCAATCACTCCGATTTCGTTATGTTTTCGTTTCAAGCAATAAAACACCTTACTACAGGAGATGGCGGCTGCCTATTCACTAAAAATGAAGAAGACTTCAAGCGAGGGAGGGCTCTAAGATGGTTCGGTCTGGATAGGAACGCGATAAAGGAAGAATTAAGATGGTA
>ERZ1292640.2337-Hain-H43-02um-R1-2337-length-15208-cov-6_pt1 | contig 15208 bp, 10 predicted proteins | sample MGYA00564404_ERZ1292640 | MGnify/ENA primary metagenome ERZ1292640 (study PRJEB36523, sample SAMEA6512636) | groundwater metagenome | collected 2019-01-08 | study: AquaDiva: Metagenomics assemblies of 32 groundwater samples
GGCTGGTCGATGATGCGGATGTCGATGATCCGTTCGATCGCGCGTAGCGTGTCCATCTCTTCGGGCGCCGCCAGCGTGAGCGCGATGCCGGTCGCCTGCGCCCGGCCGGTGCGGCCCACGCGGTGCACGTAGGCATCGGTGCTGGTCGGCACCTCGTAGTTGATCACATGTTCGATGCCGTCGATATCCAGGCCGCGGGCGGCGATGTCGGTGGCGACCAGGGCCGTGTAGCGGCCGCTCTTGAAGCCTTCCACAGCCGCCGTGCGCTCCTTCTGCGTTCGATCGGCGTGCAGCGCCGCGCACTTCACGCCGCGGCCCGACAGGCTCGAGGCCAGCCGATCGGCAAACCGCTTGGTCTTGACGAAGACCAGCGTCGGCTCTCGGTTGCGTCGCAGGAAGTCGGCCAGCCAGTCGGTCTTCTCGGGCGATTTCACCACGTGCGCCACGTGAGTAATCGTGGTCGCGGGGCCGCCGGCGCGTCCAAGCTGCAGGAACTTCGGCGCGCGCATGATCTGCTCGGCCAGTTGCACCACATCGTTTGACGTCGTTGCCGAGAAGAGCAGCGTCTGCCGTTGGGCGGGCAACGCGGCAACGATGCGCCGCACATCGGGCCAGAAGCCCATGTCCAGCATCCGGTCGGCTTCGTCGAGCACCAGCAGGTCGACCTTGCTGAAATCCACCGCGCCGCAGTTCATGTGATCGAGCAGCCGCCCGGGCGTGGCCACGACCAGGTCCACGCCGCTGCGCAGCGCGCGATCCTGCATGTCGGCCGCCACGCCGCCGTACACCGCCACGCCGGTCAACGGCGTGTGGTAGGCGAAGCCCTGGAAGTCGTCTTCGATCTGCACGGCCAGTTCGCGTGTGGGCGCCAGCACCAGGACCCGGGTGGCGCGCTCGGTGGGACGTTCGAGCATGCGCTGCATGGTCGGCAGCAGGAACGCCGCCGTCTTTCCGGTGCCGGTTTCCGCGCAGGCAATCAAGTCGATGCCACCGAACACGGCCGCGAAGACCGCACTCTGGATGGGTGTGGTGGTGGTGAAGCCGCGATCGGCAATCCCCACACGCAAACGCTGGTCAAGTGGCAGCGTGTCGAACTGGACCGGGGTCGGGTCGTGGGCCATCACCTCGAACGGCACCACCGGCGGGGCGGCGGGGGGAGCCGGGCGATAATGGCCGCCGGCAGGCCGACCGGGCCGCCGGCTGCGCTGAGGGCGCGCCGCAGTTCCGGATGTCGAATTTTTCTGTGAGTTCAAAATGTCACGTGGCGGGCAGGGCGGGATATCCAGCGTCCTTCGCGCACTTCTCCTCTAATTCCAGCTCTGGTAAGTATGTCACGAATGCCGCTTGGCCCAAAAGCCGCCGCCGGCCGGTGTTCGGGTTGTGCGGCGTGACGCAGACCGAGCGTTGGGTTTTCTCGCCGATGATCGTCAGCACGATCGAGCAGCGACAATCCTGGTTGCGCGAGGTCGAAGACGCCGTGGCCCGCTATTTTCCCCGCGGTCGACCGATTCGCCGCTCGCTGGTTGAACAGGAACTGGACGCACTAGAACCGCATCGATGACCCGGGCACCCAGTGGCTTCGCCGGCAGCGCACGAATCGACTACATGCCGGCCGTGGCACTTGCGATCGTGGTGCTCCTGACAAGTTCGCTATGGGTGCCGAGCCTCCTCCGCCGGGTCTGGCCCGCCGCCATCGATCGAATGGCCGCCTGGCCAGAGCCCGCGCGAACGATGGCATTCGGTGCCGCGGCATTGGTGCTCGTCGCGGCGCTGCCAGCAGCTCGGGCTGGATCTCAAGCGGTTCGAGCTGGATCGCGTCTACCGCGGCGTGATCGCGCTCGCCGACATCCAGAAAACCATGACCGACGACGATCTCTCGCTCGTGGTCGAGCGCGTGCGGCAGGAGCTCGAGGATAGTGCCGCGTCATCGCCAACGGCAGTTCCGGCAGAAAACGGCTACGGGCACGGCGTCTGATCGTAGGCGCCGTGCAACGCACGGACCCCTTCTGCAGCGGCCGCGGTGTTCACGACGAATGTGCTCCTGAACGGTCCTATCCCGCGAAAGTGGGGCTGAGCCCCCGCGCGCGCCAAGGTGCGCGTGTCATCGAGCACGCGCCGGGTCACTACTTCCGTGTCGCCGATAATAGAAATCCAGGAACAGTTCCCGAGGCGCCGGCGCTCGATGACACCGCTTTCGTCGAGTGCGCGCTCCAGCTCGGCACAGTCGGCGCAGCCAAGAACGAGCTGGTCGGTCTCGGCGTCCACGAGGCTCATGATGAGCCGACGTCGCTCCCAACCCGCGAGCGTGTCCGATCCCAGGCTTCCGCGGCGCAGCAGCACGCTTTCCAGCCCTGTGAGCGCTGCGATGCCACTAAAGGGCGTCGCGTCGGTCTCGTCGCTAATCCATGTCCCCGGCCCGGACGAAAAGGTCGATCGCACGACGATGGGTGTCGACGCCCTCCAGCCCGCGCTCACCGCGCGGGGGTGAATCACCTTTGCCCCGAACCTCGCGAGTTCGTGCATGCGCTCGAAACTGATGCGCTGAATCGTCGCGGCGCCGGGCACGACACGCGGATCGGCAGACGCGACCCCTTCGACATCCGTGAAGATCTCGACGCGCTCAGCGCCGAGCGCAACACCAACCGCGACGCCAGACGTGTCGCTCGCGCCGCGACCCAGCGTGTTGTAATCGAAAGACTGGCGTTCGATGCCCTGCCCGCCGGTGACGACAGGCACCTCGCCGCGACCCAGGTGGCGGCGCATGCGGGACACGTCGATCTCCACCACTTCGGCCTCCGTCGGATGTCCATCGGTGAAGATGCGCGCCTGCGCGCCGGTCATCCCCACGGCAGGAATTCCAGCGCGATTCAACGTGTGGGAAATCATCGCGACCGAGATGATTTCTCCCGTGACGAACATGAGCGTGTAGTCCGCGGGGCAGACCGCCCCGCCGTCGGACCGCAGCAGGTCGAGCAGCGTGTCGGTCGCGTACGGATCGCCGCGCCGCCCCATTGCGGAGATGACGATGGCGACCTGGTAGCCCTGCTCGCGGGCGCGACGCACGTGGTCGACGACCAGCTGGCGGCGTTCAGGCGTCGAAACCGATGTACCGCCGAACTTCTGCACGAGTACGGGAGAGCCGCTCATCAGCGCCTCACAGGTCAGTTGTCTTTGGACGCCCGATGACCACGCGGCCGGCAAACGCGTCAGTCACCGAAGAGATATTTCTCGCCGAGCGGCGACCAGAACACGTCCAGCACTTCCGCACTCGTCTCGGAGAAGGGGTTGCGCGTCTGCGCCCGCACCAGGTGGGGCACGCTGGAGTCGATGTAGCACGAGTCGCCGGCGCGCAGCTCGACCGTCACCAGCTCCTGCTCGATGTATGTCGTCAGTTCCAACTCTCCCTCCAGCACGTAGATGAACTCGTGGCCGTGGTGCTCGTGCATCGTGAGCTTCTCGATATCGACATTCAGCAGGCGGATGAAGCACGGAAACATGTGCCGTCCCGGCATCGACGCAGCCAGCTGCTGGCAGGTCTTCGACTGCGGTGCGTGCTCGCGTTCCACCCGCGTGCGCCGCGTGCTGCTCGGCACTTTGTCCAGGTCGCATACGCGCTGGATGGAGTAAAACGGACGCGTGCCCAAGCGCGGCTCGATCACTTCACGCAGCGGGACGCCGAACAGCCGCGCGAACCGCAGCACGCGGTCGAGTGGCACGGCGCGCTCGCCGTTCTCGAGACGTTGGAGCTGCCGCGGGGTCAGCCCGACGTGCTGCGCGACCTCTTCCAGATCCCTGCGGTGAAGCTGCCGGAGCCAGCGGAGGCGCTGGCCGATTCGACGAAGGTCGTCTAGAGGGCCACCGTCCTCCAGGCGCTCGTCGGCCGAGAGCCACGTGGAACCCGACTCCACAGGAGAAGAGGCGGAGGCCTGCACCTGCAGCGTCTCGGCGCCGTCCTCTTCCAGCGCTTGCAGCGCGTAGGGCAGCTCTGGACGCAAGTACGCACTGTCCCCTCGCGACAGTTCCTCGCGGACGATGCCGTCGGGCGTATCGATCGTCAGCGTCACGCTTCCACGCAGCACGAAGACGAACTCCTCCGCATGGTGCTGCCAGAATGCGGACGTCCCCTCATCCTGCCGCGCGATGCGCCCGAACATCGGGTTGAGGTACCGCCCGATGAACAGATCGGCCAGGTCCCAGAAATCATTGCCGGCGCCGTCAGGTCCGTGCCGGTGCCGCGGCGGGCGCGAGCGGATGTCGCTCTCGCGCGTGATCTGAAATGGAATCCGTGGATCGCGAGGGAGCAGGGCGTGCATCGGCACGTGGAGCGCCGAGGCAATCGCCAGCGCCTGCGCGAGGTCGGCCACATGGAGGCCGTTTTCAATCTCAGAGAGACGCGCGATCGACCCGCCGGTGGCCGCTGCCAGCTGCTTCAGGGTCAACCCCTGCCGCTGGCGTTCGCGTCGGACCCGTTGGCCCAGTTCCAAGTCCGAGTACTGCAGCAGGTGCGAGTTGTAAACGGTCATGGCTCGTGTGTTTCAGAAATATAGTCTAAACACAGCCAGATTCTGAAATTTTTTTAGCAGTGTGTCAAGACGACACCATTGACGTAAATTTCTCCTTGACATAGGCTCTTTTCGGCCGTTCAGATAGACCCGGCTCGGCCCACCCAGGCGAGCGTTCCGTCCACCCCCATCGGGTGGCGAGGGGAGCAGACGTTATGCGAAAGGTCATTCTCTCGTTAGCGTTGGTGGTCTTCACGATCGCGCTGACGGGTTCCGCCGCCGCGCAGACGGCGCTCGGGACGCTGCGCGGCAACGTCGTCGACGAGCAGGGCGGCGCCCTGCCGGGCGTCACGTTGACCGCCAAGGAGATCCAGACCAATACCGTCTCGACCGCGGTGAGCGGCGGGCACGGCCGAATGAGCCGGCGGTGATCTCCAAAGGCACAAACAGCGCCGTGTATCTTCTGAAAGCGGATTGGAACCTGGGTCTGAACAACCGGATGTACTTCCGCTACACGAACACCGACAAGTCAGACAAGAACGTCAGCCTTGGGTCGTCGGCGCTGGATACTCTTGAAACCCGGTACACCTTCGAGGGGCCGCTGTGGAACGTGCTGGGCAACTGGACGAGCACATTCAGACGCCGGGCGTTCAACGAGCTGCGCGTCTTCTACGGCGTGAACAAGCCATGGATCCTCGCGAATGCTGCGGACGGAAAGGGAGGCAGTCTGCTGCTCGACGCCGACGGCGCCAACGGACTGAACGGGCGCTTCGCGACCATCAGCTATCCGGGCGCGAACTTCGGTGCCACCGGCTTCACCGGGCTCGAGGGAGAGTCGAACGCGTACTTCATCGACAACTTCTCGTTCCTGGCCGGTCAACACAGCTTCAAGACAGGTGTGCTGCTGTCGCGCCAGACGATGTTCATGGACGTCGAGGCGTCGCACAAAGGACGCTGGGGTTTCCTGACCGACCGGGTCTTCAACATCGCCGATCCGGCGAGCTACCCGAACAGCTTCAGCGGAAATGTCGCGACCGGCAAGGCCACGCTGACGGCGTGGAACCCGTCGGTCTACATCCAGGACACCTGGCAGCCCACGGGCGATCTCACGCTCAACATCGGCGTGCGCTACGACCTCGATCGCACGCCGGCGACGGTCAATTCGTACATCGACCCGTACAACCAGAAGACCGTCGCGCGGCTCGGCGGCGCGCCGCCGCTGCAGAAATCGAAGCTCGATACGAACAACGTCTCGCCGCGTCTCGGGTTCGTCTGGGTGCCGACCGCCGACCGCCGCACCACCATTCGCGGCAGCTACGGGTTGTTCTACGACCAGAACCACTTCAACTGGACGGACATCTATGTCAACGAGACGCTCCTCTCGACGCGGCGCGTGAGCTTCAGCGCCAGCACCCCGGCTGACAATCCGTTCTACAACGCCGCCAACGCGGCGGCGAGCGCGGCCCAACTGAGGCTGTTCCTGGCGGGGGCCTTCCCTGCGTACCCGGATCTCTCGATTGCCCCGTACGGCACCGAGCAGATCCTCGGGATCGCGCCGAACTTCAAAATCCCGTACTCAGGGACCTTCTCGGTGGGCTTCACCCACGATTTTACCCGCACGATCAACGTGCGAGCCGACTACGTGAACACGCGCGCATACGACTCCGCGGTATCGATCGACACGAACTGGACGCAGACCTCAGACGGGCGGTACGTCCGCGCCGACCCGCGTTTCGGCCGCAAGACGTTTGTTGGCAACCAGTCACTGACGGGCCAGAAGGGGGAGCTCGAATACAACGGTCTGCACACCCGCGCGCAGTGGGCGCCGGGCACGGGCCACCAGGTCGGCCTCTCGTACACGCTCTCGAAGGGCAAAGGCAACGTGGTGTCCACGCTGTCGACGGCCGCAAACACCAACCCGTTCGACCTCAACGAGGACTACGGCCCGGACAACAACGACCGCCGGCACAACCTGGTGCTGGACGGTGCGTACATGATTCCGAAGATCGACGTGCAGTTGGCCGGGATCCTGTCGTACCGGAGCGCACTTGCGTACAATGTGACGACCGCGCTGCAGCTCGACTCGGATCCGTTCGGCGATCGCCCGGAGCCGCGCAACTCCCGCCGCGGTGATTCGGAGAAGAACGTTGACCTGCGCCTGAGCAAGGTGTTCCGGGCAGGCCGGACGGCCACCTGGATCTACTGGGAGATGTACAACGCGCTCAATACGGACAACTACTTCGGCTTCCAGGGGAGTCTCCAATCGTCGATCTTCTCGAAGGCGACGACCGAGCTGCCGAAGCGGCGGCAGCAGTTCGGGCTGCGATTCGACTTCTGAAGACTCACACAAGGAGAACGCAATGATGAAATGTGTCCTGCTGTTCGGCGCGGCGGCGGCGATCGCCGTCACGCCGATCTACGCCCAGCCCCAGTCCGCGCCCACAGCGCCCGCCACAATCACCGCCATCAAGGCCGGGCGGCTGATCGATCCCGAGGCGGGCACGGCTGCCGCCAACCAGGTGATCCTGATCGAGGGAGAGAAGATCAAGGAGGTCGGCGCCAACCTCGCGATCCCGGCCGGGGCCGAGGTGATCGACCTCTCGAAGATGACGGTGCTGCCGGGTCTCGTCGACGCGCACGCGCACCTGGCGATGACCTACAAGGAAGTGCCGGAGAACAACCTCTACTACTACACCTACGTGCAGGACGCCACGCCGCTGCGCGCCATCCAGGCGGCGTCGAACGCGATGCAGGTGCTCAGCTCTGGGTTCACGGTCATCCGGGACGTCGGAAACAACGCGCTGTATGCCGACGTCGCGCTGCGGATGGCGATCGAGCAGGGGTGGCTGCCTGGGCCGACCATCATCCCGTCTGGTCCGATGATTGGCAGCACCGGCGGCCAGTTCTGGCCCACGCCGGAGATGTACAAGTACCACAACATCATGTACCCCGAGTACGTGGATGCCAACAGCCGCGACGAGATCGTGCGCGCCGTGCGGGAGAACCTGCTCTTCGGGGCAAGAACGATCAAGATCTGCGTGGACTGCAAGCCATGGGGCTACTCCGTCGATGATATGAAGCTGGTCATCAGCGAAGCGGCCAAGGGCAACGCGAAGGTCGAGGGGCACTGCCAGACGACCGAGGGGGTGCAGCGCGCGATCGACGCGGGTCTCTACATCATCGCCCACGGCCGTGCCCTGACGCCCGAGCAGCACGGGCAGATGGCCCAGAAGGGCATGTTCCTGGCTGGCACCGACACCCCGTTCACGCCGTACCGCGGCAGCGAGGCCGCGTTCAAATCGACCGTCGAGCAGCTTAAGAGCGCGTGGTCGAAGGGGGTCGCGGTCACCTTCTCCACGGACATGGACTATTGGAACGACCGGATGAAGAAGGAGAACGGCGACTGGATGTCACGCGGCGATCTCACGATCAACTTCCTACTCACCTGGAAGGCCGCGGGCATCGCGCCGAAGGACATCTTGAAGGCGATGACGATCAATGGCTACAAGGCCGCGGACATCATTGCCGAGCGCGGGCCGATCAGGGCCGGCTTGTTCGCGGACCTGATCGCGGTCGCCGGCGACCCGCTCACCGACATCGACGCGCTCAGGAACGTGCAGTTCGTCATGAAGAACGGCATGGTCTACAAGAAGGACGGCGTCATGATGCCGGAGAAGTTCTTCCACCCCGGCCCCATCAAGGGATGGAACCGGCGGTAGGAGGGGCCATGAAGCAGTACAACGTCGCGGTTGCGGGGGCGCTGGGGCTGGTCGGCTCCACGATGGTGCGGATTCTCGAGGAGTACAGCTTCCCCGTCGCCGAGCTGCGATTGCTCGAGCAGAAGCAGTTCGCCGGAAACCCGGTGAGCTTCCGAGGGAAGACCATCGTGACGGCGGAAGCCGATGAGGCGGCGTTTTGCGACATCGATATCGCGCTGTTCGCGACCAACGACGAGGTGAGCGCCGACCTCGTGCCGAAGGCGGTGCGCCAGGGGGCGATCGCCATCGACAACAGCAAGACGTTCCGCCTCGACCCTGCGACACCGCTGGTCGTTCCCGAGGTGAACCCCGAGGACGTGGCGTGGCACGAGGGACGGATCGCCAACCCGAATTGCACGACGATCGCGACGATCCTTGCGCTCAAGCCCATCCACGATCTCGGCACCATCAGTCGCGTCGTCGCGTCCACCTACCAGTCGACGTCCGGCGGGGCGCTCCCCGGCATGCTGGAATTGCGGCGGCAGGCCGCGGAGTTCCTCGCGGGGGTGCCCGTCGGGCCGCCGGCCGTGTTCAAGTACCAGATCGCGTTCAACGTCATTCCGTTCATCGACGCGTTCGGGCCAGACGGCTACACGCGCGAGGAATGGAAGATGGTGCACGAGACGCGCAAGATGCTGCACGCGCCGGACCTGCGCATCACCAATACGGCGGTGCGCGTGCCGACGCTCGTGTGCCACGCGGTGAGCGTCAACATCGAAACCGAGCGGAAGGTCACGGTGGCCGACGCGCGCGACGCGTTTGCGCGCGCGCCTGGCGTGAAGCTGGTCGACGACGTGGAGCGGCTGGAGTTTCCGCAGCCGCTCGAGGTCGCTGGCGGCGACCTGACGCACGTTGGCCGCATTCGCGAGGACTTCTCCGTCGCCAACGGCCTGAACCTGTGGGTCGTGTCCGACAACGTGCGTAAAGGGGCCGCGCAGAACGCGGTGCAGATTGCGCAGTTGCTGGTCGAACAGGGCCAGGTCGAGAAGTGGCGCGAGGCGAGAAGGGCTACGGTTTCGCAGTGAGCCGTGGGGGTCAGGTGCGGACCTGATCCCCGCGTTCAATCGCAGTCTCTGGCACGTTGGCGGCGCACTCGCTCTACGGGACGGTCCTGCGGGCCGGACCCTTCGACGACACGTTCACAACCAGGACACGCCCCCGTACCTTCCCCGGGGTTACATTGGCCACGCGTGTCACCTTCCGTCCGGTCGGCGTCAGTGCGGTGACCTCGACGTCGATCCGACCGTCGGTGGGCAGACCGATGTGGACTGGCAGCATGTTCTGCGAGCAGTACCCGCTGCCGGTGTCAACGATCCCCGTCCCCAGCAGCGTGCGCGTACCGGCCGCGTACGCGCGTACCTCCGCTCCCGCCTGCGTGTAGCGCCCGCCCGCGTCGAGCACCTGCACCTGCACCGAGCGCCCGGCCAGCCTCGCCGGCAGCAGGTTCCGATAAAGGGGATGTCCGCCCTTCGGGTTGTTATTGGCCAACGCCAGATCGAGATCGCCATCCTTGTCGAAGTCTGCCCACTGCACGCCGTGCGTCGCGCCGTACTTCGCAATGTTCTCGGGCATCACGTTCGTGAAGCGGCTCCCGTCGTTGTGATAGAGGAAGTCGTGTTCGTTGACGGGCTTGTCGATGTACGACGAGACGTACAGGTCGATACGCCCGTCGTTGTCAAAGTCCCCCCATCGAGACGGCGTCGCCTTGTCGCCCCCGGCCACGCCCATCGTCCCGGCCACCTCGATGAACTTCCCGTGCCCGTCCGCGCGGTAGAGGAAGTTGCTTCCATACCCCGCCACGAAGAGGTCCAGGTCGCCGTCGTTGTCAATGTCCGCAACACTCGGTCCGTTGCTGCCGGAGGTCTGCGGCCGGCCGGCCGCGTCCACGCCGAGTTCGGCCGCGACGTCGATGAAGCGAGCGCCATCATTGCGGTACAAACCGTTGTTGTCGCCGTTCTGGTTCGCGACGAACAGGTCGAGGTCCCCGTCCTGGTCCATGTCGAACCAGACCGCGCCGACCGTCTTGCGCGGGTCGTCCACGCCCAGTTCCTTCCCGACGCTCGTGAAGCGATCGCCGTCGTTGCGGAAGAGCATGTTCGGCGCATCGCGGAACGCGAGGAAGAGATCGACGTCGCCATCACGGTCGTAGTCGACCCACGCAGGCTGGCGCGACTCCCCGACGGCCTCGACCCCCATCGCCTTGGCCACATCGGTAAAGCGCCCGGCATCGTTGCGATACAGACGGTTCAGCGTGTCGGACTTCCTGGTGAACCCGACGTACAGGTCCGCGTCGCCGTCCCCGTCGAAGTCTCCCCACGCCGCCGCGCGCGTGTCGGTGAGGTCAGCCACGCCCACGCTGGACGCGACTTCGACGAACGTGCCCGCATCGTTCCGATAGAGTCGATTCGGCTCTCCTTGCCGGAACCCGATGAACAGGTCGAGATCGCCGTCGTTGTCGAAGTCGGCCCAGGCATTCGGCTGCCCACCGGACGCCGTGAACAGATCGGGCTGAACAGCCTCGAACAGCGGGAGGGCTGCGGGCCCCGCGCCGCCCGACTGGCCAATCGGCCTCGGAGTGATGAGTGCGACGAGGCAGGTGAAAAGCAGGACAACGCGTGTCACGGGCACCCCCTTTTCTGGGAATCAAACCTGACGGTGGATGGCATCGGCTCGCGATGGTAGCGCTGCAGGGGACCAAGCGCAAGTGCTACAAGCCAGAACGCGAAAAGTTCACAAAACAGTCAACAAACGACTCTGATTGTGAACATTCCAGCGCACATACGGAATTCCTTGACAGAACTAGAACGCCGCAGGAATAATGCGCTCGTAGCTCCGCGTCGGATCGATTTCCTCTCCTCTCCGACCCACACAGGCCCCGCCAAGGAGGACTGATATGGCTGCCAACAGGCTAGGCGTCACCGCGCTGGCTCTTACGGTCTGCCTGCTTTTCCACGCCCTGCCGGGCGTTGCTCAGACCAGCTTTGCCACGCTCAAAGGGAGCATCACTGACGAACAAAACGAGTACAACCTGGACGTGCGCGTGGGCAAGAACTTCAAGCTGCGCGGGCGGATGGCCGCGGGGATCTTCTGGGAGATGTTCAACGTGTCCAACACGGACAACTTCCAGGCGTACCAGGGCTCGCTCGAATCGTCGGCGTTCGGACGGCCATCGCGCGCGCTGCCGAAGCGCCGTCAGCAGTTCGGCTTCCGGTTCGATTTCTAGGGAGGCACCAGTGATTCGACCAATGCGATTATCGGCAGGCCTCGCCGTGATGGCGCTCGCCGTTGGCGTCGTGCTCCACGCACAGGAGAAGCTGGACTACACCACGCTCGTCAAGATCCAGGACGAGGGCCTGAACCGCTCGCAGGTGATGGACCACGCGTGGTGGCTGTCGGATGTGTACGGCCCGCGGCTGACCGGATCGCCCGGCATCAAGCAGGCGGGCGACTGGGCCGTCAAGAGGCTGACCGAGTGGGGCCTGGCGAACGCCCACCAGGAGACGTGGAAGTTCGGGAAGGGCTGGTCGCTCCAGCGGTTCAGCGCGCACCTGCTCGAGCCGCAGATCCAGCCGCTCATCGGCTTCCCGAAGGCGTGGACGCCCGGCACGAACGGTCTTGTGACGGCCGATGTCGTCCAGGTCTCGATTCACTCCGAGGCGGACTTCGACCAGTACCGCGGCAAGCTCGCCGGCAAGGTCGTCCTCACGCAGCCGGCGCGCGAGGTCAGGATGCTCGACGGCCGCGTCGTCTGGCGGATGGATGACGAGATGCTCGCCGAGGCCGAGACGATGCCGGTGCCCGCGCAGGCCGCGACGGCGCCGCCGGGCGGGCCGAGCCTGCAGGACAAGATCAACCAATTCCTGCTCGCCGAGGGAGTGGTCGCCGCCTTCGATCGCGGCAGCGACGCGACGACCGTCGCGATGGGCGGCGTGGAGAGCCTGGCCGCCATGACGCAGCGCACCGACGGCGGTACGGTGTTCGTGATGGGCGGCGGCCCGCGCGACGAGAACGCGGGGAAGGTGGTGCCGCAGGTCACGCTGGCCGTCGAGCACTACAACCGCATGGTCCGCCTGCTGGATCGGAAGATCCCCGTGAAGGTGGAGCTCAATATCCAGACGCGTTTCCACGACGAGACTGGCGCGAACGGCTTCAACGTGATCGCCGACCTGCCGGGCACCGAGGCGTCCGGCGAGGTGGTGATGATCGGCGCGCACCTGGACAGCGGGCAGTCGGCGACGGGCGCGACTGACAACGGCACGGGCGTGGCCGTGCTCATGGAGGCGATGCGCATCCTGCAGTCGGTCGGCGCGAAGCCGCGGCGCACCATCCGCATCGCGCTCTGGGGCGGTGAGGAACAAGGGTACGCGGGCGCGCGAGCCTACGTGCGCGATCACCTCGCCGACGTGAAGACCATGCAGCTCAAGCCGGCGCACGGCCTGGTGTCCGCCTATTACAACCTCGACAACGGCTCAGGGAAGATCCGCGGCGTGTGGATGCAGGGCAACCTCGCCATCACACCGATCTTCAACGAGTGGATCGAGCCGCTACGCGGTTTCGGCGTGAGCACGCTCTCGCCGCGGATCGTCAGCGGATCCGACTACGTGGCGTTCGACGAAGTGGGCATCCCGGCGTTCCAGTTCATCCAGGACCGCCTGGAGTACAATTCGCGCACGCATCACTCCAACATGGATGTCTACGACCGCGTGCAGCGCGCTGATGTCGTCCAGATGGCGGTCGTCGTCGCCAGCTTTGCTTACAACACGGCGATGCGCGCCGAGAAACTGCCGCGCAAGCCGCTGCCGGCGGCGCCGAAGTCGGCGACCGTGCCGTGAGCGCTCGATGACCAATGCCGACCTGATTGTTCAGATGCTGAGGGATGCTGGCGCGAGGTACGCGTTCGGCATCCCCAGCGGTAACGTCCTCCCGCTGCTCGATGCCCTTCGCAGGGGGGGCATCGAGTTCGTGCTCACCGCTCACGAGGGTTCCGCAGCCTTTGCGGCCGCTGTCATGGGGCGCCTCACCGGCGCCCCCGGCGTCTGCCTGGGCACGATGGGACCCGGCGCGACGAACCTCGCGACCGGCGTGGGCTGCGCGTGGCTCGATCGCTCGCCGCTCGTCGCCATCACCTGCAACGTCCCGACACACCAGCTCGGACGCCGCGTGCAGATGGTCATCGACCATCACGCGCTCTTCAGCCCGATCACCAAGGCGACTCGTCCGCTGCGCACCGGCAGCGTGGCCGCGACCGTGCACGAGGCGCTTGGCATCGCGGTCTCCGAGCCGCACGGGCCGGTCCACCTCGATCTGCCGGAGGACGTGTCGCTCGCCGAAGCCACCGAGGCGCCGCTTGCCGGTGTGACGCGCGGGTGCCTCGGTCCGGCGCCCGACGCGGACATCGAGCGGCTTGGGCAGCTGCTGCGCGAGGCGCGGCGCCCTGCGGCGGTCATCGGTGCATCCACCCTCCGAATGGCGCACCCGGAACGCCTGGCCGCGTTTGTCGAACGGCTCGGAATCCCATTTGCCACCACGACGATGGCGAAGGGCATGATTGACGAAGATCATCCACTGTCGATCGGCTGCATCGAGCGCGCGCGCCGGCAGGTGCAGCGCCGGTTTCTGCGGTCGGCGGATGTGGTCGTCGGCCTCGGGTACGACGTGATCGAGGTCGAGTACGAGCAGTGGATTGGGAACGTGCCGCTGGCCAGCGTGGACAGCGAGCGCGTCGACGCCGACAAGACGGTGAACGTGGTGCACGAGGTGGTCGGCGATCTCGACGCGTCGCTCGAGCGGATGCTGCGCTTCGCACCGGGCGCGTACGAATGGGCGCCGGAGGACGCCATGCGGCAGAAGCAGGAGTTCCAGGAAGCGCTGCGGCCGTCGGTGGCCGGCTTCGCGCCGCACCACGCCATCGACGTGGCGCGCGCGGTCCTGCCGGCGGAGGGCGTCCTGGCGTTCGACGTCGGCGCGCACACGCATCAGATCGCCTCGCAGTGGACGGCACACGCCCCGGGCGATTTCCTCGTCACCAACGGATGGTCGTCGATGGGCTTTGGCATTCCAGCGGCGATCGCAGCGAAGCTGGCGAGGCCCGAGCGGCCCGTCCTCTGCCTGCTCGGCGACGGCTGCTTCCAGATGACGTGCGGTGAGGTGGCCGTCGCTCAGCGACTCGGCCTGCCGCTTCCGATCCTCGTCTTCGATGATGGCTGGCTGACACTCATTGAGCTGAAACAGATGAAGCGGAAGTTCGCCGTCTACGGAACGGAGCTGCAGCGCGGCGAGCGGCGCGACGCGCCGGCGCACTACTTCGGTGTGCCGGCGGTGACCGTGCGCGGCGCCGACGCACTCGAGCGCGAGTTGAAGAAGGCGTTCCAAGCCAAGGGGCCGACGGTGATTCAGGCCGTGGTCGATCACGCGGCGTACGGCGAAACTGTGTACGACTGACATGATCAGCCACCTCGCGCTCGTCGCTCGCCGCGCTGCCCGCCACCATCGAGAGCGCGAGGGAGGGGCTGGGGCTGCCCGAGGAGATCGTCAACTTCTTCCTCCCGCTCGCTGCGATCCGTCGCCGGCTGTTGGTGCCACGCTCATGTCCGTGGCGCTCGTGCTGGCGGGGCTGTCGGACCGTCGACGCGCATAAGAGAAGACATTCCCCCTTCGGACTTCTACTTGCCGGTCTGCGGGTTGCCCTCGATGTCCAGGTTGACGATTGGGGCAATGCCAGTGGCCTTCAGCAGTGCCTCGATGGTGGCGCGATCCCCGACGATGACGATGGCCAGGTGGTCGAGATCGATGTACTGCCTTGCGACGCGCAGCACGTCGTCCTTGGTGACGGCCGCGATCGCCTTCCCGTATTGATGGTAGTAGTCGCTGGGCAGCCCCTGCGTCCACAGCGCGCCGATGGCCCCGTTGATGCCGCCTACCGAGGCGAAGGTGCCGGGCAGCCGCTGC
>ERZ1292640.2338-Hain-H43-02um-R1-2338-length-15202-cov-5_pt1 | contig 15202 bp, 19 predicted proteins | sample MGYA00564404_ERZ1292640 | MGnify/ENA primary metagenome ERZ1292640 (study PRJEB36523, sample SAMEA6512636) | groundwater metagenome | collected 2019-01-08 | study: AquaDiva: Metagenomics assemblies of 32 groundwater samples
AAATCGAGAAAGGCATAATTGAAGGTGTCAATAAAGCAACCAAATCAATCCCCCTGCGCCCCAATTCTGTCGATCCCATAAGCAGGAAAAACATCGGCAATCACCCATTCATTAATTTGGAATTCTCGAACGATGATTTCATTGAAATTTCAGTAATCCCAAAGGGCGCGGGCTGCGAGAACATGTCAGCGCTTTTCATGCTCCGGCCATCGGATGGAATGGAAGGAGTCCGGAAGGCCATTTTGAAGCACGTTGCGGAAAAGGCGAGGAACGCGTGCCCACCGATTGTGCTCGGAATCGGGATGGGAGGGACGCCGGAAGAGGCGATGAAAGCAGCTAAAGAGAATCATCTCAAGCATTTGACGGAAAAAAATAAGGACGCTGAATTGGCACAAATGGAATTGCGCCTCCTAAATGAAATCAATGAGTTGGGAGTTGGAACAATGGGCTTAGGAGGCATCCGCACTGCCTTAGCTGTCAAAATTACAAAAATACCATGTCACACCGCAAGCTTGCCTCTTGCCATCAACATTGAGTGCTGGGCGGATAGGAGGATGAAGGCCAGAATTTATGAGAATGGAGAGGTAAAATATTATGAATAGGGGGTTTGGGCATCCGACCAAACTAAGGGGGATGTGCCCCCTTGGGTTGGTCATAGAGTGCTGGGCTGACCGGAGGATGAGCGCACGAATCCACGAGAATGGAAAAATTGAATATTTCGAATAATGAATGAAGGCTAAACCAATTAATCAAATCGCGAGGAATTATCCTTTATGAAATACGAGCTAAAAACGCCACTTTCAAACGAGCAGGTAATAAAGCTTAGGCTAAACGATATCATTTACCTCTCGGGAAAGCTCTTTTCAATCCGGGATCAGGCAATGAGGCGGATTTTGGAGGAAAAGCACCCGCATCCGGAATTGAAGAATGCCGCCATCTACAACTGCGGCCCTCTTGTTAGGAAAAAGGCGCAAGCAAAGGAAGGAGGCAAAAAAAGTAGCTCAAGCAAATCAAAAGGATCCGAATGGGAACTGATTTCAGCAGGCCCGACAACTTCCAGCCGGATGAATGATTTGGCGGTTGAATTCATCGAACGCTTTGGAGTGAGCGCAATCATCGGAAAGGGCGGAATGAATGAGAAGGTTTTGGAGGCAATGAAAGGAAAATGCGTTTACCTCTCGGCAGTCGGGGGATCCGGCGCAATTTCGGCGCAACAACTTAAAGTTACGGATGTTGAATGGGAGGATCTGGGGATGCCAGAAGCTTTCTGGAAATTAGATGCAAAAGGATTTGGTCCCCTGATTGTGAGCATGGACGCCAATGGCAATTCGCTTTATCAGGAAAACATTAGGGAAGTTGAGGCTAATCTGAAAAAACTAATTTAGGATTCAAATAGTCCCATGAAATCTGCTTATTCAAAATCTATTAATGGAATTACCCTGATGCGCCCCTTATGGACTGAACCAAAAACAATATTGCTCCGCTGAAAACCCGCCCTTTCCCTAAGCGAAAGCGATACGGCGCCAAAATCGCCAACATCAAATCCTTTGGCTTGCAGGTGCCTTAGTAATTTCCTCCCTCTGCCAGTTGTGCCTTCGATAATTTCTTCTAGCGATGGAAGAGGATGGTAGGCCATTGCAACTATATTCGGGCTAACGGGATACACTCGAGGTTGGAGAAGGTCATACCCAAGCCCTTTTGCCTTGTTATGCCTCGAAACCCTGCGCCTTAGCAATGCTATTTGATTGCGTGAATTCTCAAAGCCCTCAATCTTCTTTAGAACCACCAGCCCGCCATTAAGGTTTCCTGGGATCCTATATAGCCTAACCCGCCTCCCCCAATCGGCGATATTTTGCCGGTCAACTGCCTTCCAAGTATTCCCATTTTTATCGCGATGGACGCTGTCCCTAAGCTTTGCCCTATGGTCTGCAATTGGCATCCGCCCCATTCTCTCAAAAAATGCGGCCTCTCCAACCCGACGTATTTCATTGCGGATAAATGATAGGATCCTCCTGGAAAGGGCTTTTGCCACCATACCTACAAATAATTAGGCACTAAATAATAAGGTAGCGAAAAAACAAAAATCAGCTGTATCCCGCATCCTCCCTCTTCTGTTTCTGGACAATTGTTGGCCTAATCGCCCCAAGCGCCTTTTCAAAGTGCTTTTGGGAAACCGTTTTCGCATCCACATCCTCGCGTAGCGCTTCCATTCCGGCTTCACGGCAAAGCGCCTCAAGATCCGCTCCGGAATAACCTTCCGTTTTGGCAACAATGTCCTTGAAGTGAACGCTCTTTTCAAGAGGCATCTTGGCGGTGTGCACCTTCATGATTGCCATCCTTGATTCCGGATCGGGAACGGGGATTTCTAGCAGTTTATCGAATCTGCCGGGGCGTAGCAGAGCTGGATCAATCATCTCAATCCGGTTGGTTGCTGCAATCACTACCACATCCTTCATGTTGGATAGGCCGTCCATTTCGGAGAGGATGGTATTTACAATCCGTGCGGTGACCTTAGAACCCTCATCATCGCCACGTACGGGCGCAATGGCATCAATCTCATCGATGAAAATAATGCAGGGGGAGGCAGTGCGCGCCTTCCTGAAAACCTCCCTTATGCCCTTTTCAGATTCTCCCACCCATTTTGAGAGCAGTTCAGGGCCTTTTACGGAAATGAAATTGGCCTCGCTTTCCGTTGCAACCGCTTTAGCGAGAAGTGTTTTTCCAGTGCCTGGCGGACCGAATAGCAAAATTCCACGGACCGGCCGAATCCCTAACCGTTCAAATACTTCCGGCTTCTTGAGAGGCAAATCTACGGCCTCTTTAAGTTCGCTCTTAACATTGGCAAGCCCGCCTATCTGGTCCCATTTCACATTTGGAATTTCAATGTAAACCTCGCGAAGGGCTGAAGGGTAAACCTCCCTAAGTGCATCGCGGAAATCCGTGCCGGTGACTTTCAATTCTTCTAGGATTTTTGGCGGAATTTCAGCCTCCTCCAAATTAAGTTTTGGAAGCATCCTTCTAAGCGCCTTCATGGCCGCTTCCTTGCAAAGCGCCTGAAGGTCAGCGCCCACGAAACCGTGGGTTATTTGGGAGAGATCATCCAGGCTCACATCATCGGCAAGGGGCATTCCCCTTGTGTGAATTTGCAGTATTTCTTTTCTCCCCTTCTTATCCGGAACGCCGATCTCGATTTCGCGGTCAAAGCGGCCTGGCCTTCGAAGAGCGGGATCAATTGCATTGGGACGATTGGTATTATGCAGGAGAAGTGGGCTTTCGCCTCCGAAGAATGCCTCATTTTCGCAGCCGCATAGATCGTAGACATAACCGTCGAATGGGATTTTTTCGATCGAGTGAATTATCGGCCTCTTGATGTGCTGCATGCTTTTCCGTTCCAATTCCTTGAATGGATTGTTCGTTCCGCCGATGAGGAGGCGATAGGCGATAGTCTCAGGAAGGGGTTTTCCCCCGTTTATGGTCCTTCCAGCCTTGGCCACGCTCTTCGAGAAGGATGATTTTATTCAGTGCATCCTGCATAGCCAATTCAATTCCATAATTAGTTGCTTGCTTACAGAGGTGCATGAGAGGCCTTTTTTTTCCTTATAGTTAAGCTCGTAGCCGTCGCCAGCCATGTAGCCTTTGAGAAATTCTAAGAAATATTCCCTTGGCATCTCAAAAAGCCAGCTTGGAATGTGCTTGTTGTGGGCGCCTTTGCCGCATTCCCCCGAGAAGAAGTCTGCGAGTATTTTCGAATAAAATATCAGATTCGTCCGAGTGCCTACTTCCCTTACAACTCCTTCGGCATTGAAAAGATTTTTCATAAGAGTCAGAGTGTCAGTGATAAGCACTTTCTCGTGCGTTCCAAAGCAAAAGTCTACTTCTTTTCGCGCATAGCCTTCCGCAGTATAATAGCCAAGCAAGCGGCAAAGGGGGGGCCTTACGCTAACTGTTGAAGGTATTGAATTTGCAAGTTCCGTTTTCAGCATCCTAGGCCTTGCACCTGCCGCCCAGCGAAATGCAGTTGTTCTGTTAACACCAGCAGCGATCGCAATCTGTTCCATTGGAATTTCATGGTTTACCGCATTTTCATAATGCTGCTTAAGCATCGCAGGCGCCACTTCCAACTCGATTTCCTCTAAAGGGGCAAACGAATGCGACCTTAGTTCAGTTCGCGTCTTGAACGGTAATTCAACGAGGCATTCGCCCGGTTTTAGATCCACAACGGGTTTTGCGTAAACCCCTTTCCTATCCCGCACAAATACTGAGTGGTTGCCGGTAGCCCGAATTTTACCTCCCCTATAGTTTATTTCGTAAATCTCATTTACCTTATGGCGATAAACCCCCCTAACGCTCTTGAAAGCGCTCTTCTTGAATGAGCTGTTGCCGAAATTTGTTTCTGATTTATTGGCATCGAACCCCAAAGCTTGAATTTCTTTGATGGGTTTTTCAAATCCTTCCTCCCCTTCAGCATAAAATGAATCCACAAACTCATCAATTCGAACAAGCTTTGTCCCATCAGGCGCTTTGACCAGAATTGGCGTGTCTCCTGTGACGCTCGCACCAATAACTACGACCTGTCCCCTGCTCTTGAGGCCGTCCATTGTGGTAAGTAGCTGGGATACAATTCGCTTTTCGACTTCGCCGACTACTTCCTCCCTCTTTGGGGCAATTGCGTCGAGTTCGTCTATGAAAATTATAGATGGCGCGTTGTCCTCCGCCTCCTGGAATATATTCCGGAGTTTTTCCTCAGCTTCCCCTACGAATTTGGAAACGATTTCGGGACCGTTGATTGTTATGAAGTGCGCTTCGGATTCGTTTGCCACAGCCTTTGCAAGGAGGGTTTTTCCTCCGCCGGGAGTTCCATAAATCAAGACTCCTTTTGGAGGCTCGATTCCCAGCCGTTCGAATAATTCAGGGTGGCGCATGGGGAGCTCGACCATCTCCCTGATCTTCTGCACTTCATCCTTCAGGCCGCCAATATCCTCATAGGAAATGGTGGCAATTTTCCCAAGCTCCTTCATGGGCTCCTCTTTGAGCGTGACTTCGGTGGTTTCGTTGACAAGCACAATGCCGGTTGGGAGCGTTTGCGCAACCGCAAAAGGGAATGAGGTTCCAAAAACATTGACGGAAAGCACATCCCCTTTTGTGAGAGGTTTGCCCATCAGATTCTTCTTTACATAATCGGCAAAGCCAGGAGCGTACCTAGATGGCTGATTTGGCGCAAGTACAAGCTTCTTTGCGATTTTAGCATCGGCTTTGCTAATTTTGACGCGATCCCCAAGGCCTACGCCGGTATTTTGCCTTAAGATGCCATCCATGCGGATTATATTGGAGCCTTCATCCTGAGGGTGGGAGGGAAGGACTATTGCGCCGGTGGTTTTGCCCTTTCCGCCCTTGATTTGTATTATATCGCCGGTTGTTAGGCCAAGGAGTTTTCGTGCCTGTGAATCAATCCTGACAATCCTTTTGCCGTAGTCTATCTGCATCGCTTCCGCGACTTTAAGCTCTATCTCATCAACCATAAGTGGAACACCGATTTTGCGAGTGAAAAGAAGTGGAATAACTTCGTAGCCAATATTTAAATGGGTTGGGTTGATCTTAAATTTTGCTTTCAGGTTATGGTTCCTTGGCATGATTTCGCTTGAATCCTTCGAAATCTATATTGGGCATTGAACCCCACATCTCATCTACTGTAGGCACTTTCCCTTTTTTGATTCTTTCCTCAACTTCCCTTGAAATTTCTTTCGCTAATTGCATTGGGTCTTTTTCACTTTTCGATCTCCGTCCCTTCGGTCTTTTTTTCATAGCATCATCACGTCTTTCAACTTGGCGAAATCCTTATCCCCAGTGACAACTTTTGCACCTAACTGTTGCGCAGCGGCATAAGTGAATGCATCAATTGCTTTCAGGCCGTGCTTCAAACGCATCTCTGCGGCAAGCGTTGCGAGTTCGGCATCTATAGGAATTATCTGAGCTTCCGTTTTTATCATCGTTTCAAACTCCAGCAATTTCGCCCTGCCATATTTCTCAGCTACCCTGTAATGAACCTCGTACAAATTGCCTGCCGTAGTATAGAGTTCGCCCTGGTTTTGCTCAATCATTTTAACTACTTTGCTTCCAGCTGCGCCTTCTTCTAGGATTAAGATCCATGCGAACGTGTCGAGCATCAGTTTCATTCAATCATCCGCATCATGCTCCTTCTTGAAACCAGCAACATCAATCCGGGGCATGGAACCTAGGAAATCCCTTGCCCTCAAAATGGGCTTGAAAACCAGTTCCTGCCGCTCATGCTCGGTTACAACCTCAACTATGAATTTCCTCGCCGGCACCTGCTTGCGGATTTCTTTTGGGAGTACCACCCGCCCGCTGTCATCCACATTTACCACTATGTCCATTTATGCCACCTTTTGAATTTATGGTAATTATTAGAAGAATGGCATTTTTAAGGGTTGTGGTAAAATTCACTTTCCTTCAAGTAGCGCTTTGCGTTTATCTAGGAAAATCCTAATGGCGTCACGGGCTTCTGGAGGAATGCGATACGAAATATCTATCTGATTGCCCAGCTTATGCTTGAGCCAATCAGGCCTAATTGCAATCAGCAATTTTCTTCTAACAAGGGGAGAGAGCATTTGATCGACAGCACGGGTAATGCTCATATGAAGAAGCGCAACTTGCAAATCAGACGTGTCATATTTTGGAAAGCCCATCTGTTTCAAATTTCGGTGTAGCTTAATAATTTCTTCTACTTCGCTCATTGGTTTGGAAATAATACGAAAGAATCTATTCGCATGACTTACCCTCGTGGCCAAATTAACTATTCTTCTTGCATCTGATTTTGAAGGCGACCATAATTTGCGCCGTTCACTTTCAAGTGCACGATCATATTCAGGCACCCCCCCGACATCTTGCAAGTGAAAATGAAGTATGTGAGACCCCCTTAGCATTTCATCTGGATCATTTTTTGTGCGCCTTTTCACGAGATGCTCATTTGCTATATGCGATTTGGAAAGCATGATCAGTTGGGATCGCGAAAGATCCATGCGCTCCAATTGAGTTACCAATTTTTCAGTCGCTTTTGATGGCATTTAGATTTTCCTCTCAATCAGGTAGTCCGCGAACTCCTTGAGCTGTTTTTTTGCCTTCGAATTGGGAAGCACTTTTGAGAATTTTTCCCATGCATTCAATACCAGCTCTTTTGCTTTTCCTCCGGAATATTCGAGGGCGTCAGTTCCCCTAATTAATGAAATAGCTTCGCCAATGATAAGCTGGTTTTTGGTGTGGGAATTGAGTATGAAGAGGAGGCGTTGGCGCTGGTTTGGATTAAGCTGTTTTAATGCCCTAAGTACTATGAGCGTCCTCTTTCCTTCTGAGATATCCCCGCCGATTTCCTTTCCGTATCCCTCCGAAGCGGTCAGGTTCAATATATCGTCCTGAATCTGGAAGGCGATTCCGATTGATTCGGCAAATTCGCCGGCTAATTCGATGTTCTTTTGGGAAGCGCCTGCAAAGAGAGCACCAAGTTTTGCAGCCATCCTTGCCAAAGTGCCGGTTTTGAATGCGCACATCTGCAAATAGCCATCCTCGGAAATATCCGCATTTGTTCCCCGATGCCACAAGATGTCAAAGCCCTGCCCGTAGGAGAGGTTGATCATCTCCTGAACATAAATGGAATATGCTGAATTTATTATTTTGGGGGAAAACTTGGAGGGATTTTCAAGCAATATTTTCAGGGGCAGGTAATACATCGCATTTCCGGCGTTTATCGCAATATCTCCACCATAAATCTTGTGGATGGTTAGTTTTCCCCTGCGCAAATCCGAATTGTCCTCCACATCATCGACCATAAGAGTGCCATTATGGATGATTTCTGGAATGATGGAATATGGAAGGAGCTTTTTGGGGTTTGCGCCAAAGGCCTCCCCGCAAAGCAGCATCAATGCAGGACGCCACCTCTTCCCGCCCCTTCCAAGAAGATCCCAGATGGGCTCGTTAAGGGCAAGTCCGGCGCTTTTCTCATCGTATGAATAGCGCGCCTTTCCAAGTATGCGCAGAAGGTTTTTTTTGTCCGCCTTAGGGGGGAAAAAATACAAAATCTGCCTATCGATTATTTTCCGCGTCTTTTTGAGGTTATTTTCGAGTGCCATAGCATCAACCAGTAGATGAATGCAAACCTGTTTTAATAAGCTTATTTTCAATGAACGATTTGAAATTGGGTAGCCTGCCAGGTATATAGCTAAAACTTAGCAAAAAACCTACCATTATATACCTAAAAACCCTAGTTTAATCCAAGAGGGAAAACAAGCAAAGGCGGCGAAAAGAGCATGGTTCTCGAAGCGCTTTTTGGGAAAAAACAATTGGAAAAAACAAGGCCCGTTCAGGAGGAGCGGCTAGAAGGATTGCGTTTGGAAAATGCCGAATTGACCCTTCGGAATGAATTTTACCGGCGCATTATTGAAAAATACGCCGCCATGATCGATGAATACGAGGAAAAGACGGTCCCCGAGCTAAAATCGCTGATAAACAAGAACGATCCGGCAATCCTCGAGTTGAAGAAGCGCTTTTTGGACGAACTATTGGCGGATAAGATGAAGCGCGGGGGCACATCTGCAGATTATGTTTTCTCCGAGGATTTCCTATTTGTCGCCGACAAAGTGTTCAAATACTGCCAGCAGCTTTCGCACATTCATGCTAACCTGCCCGTTTCATTCTGGCTTAACATGAAGGAGGTATCGCAGATGCAGGCAGCCGACCCCTTTGACCGGGCAATACTTCTCTGCTCGCTTCTTCGCGCCTTTGATGGAATGGCAAAAATCCGCGTCCTTGAGCTGGAAAACAACCTGATCCATCCGGTTGTACTGATGGAATTCGAGGGGAAGAAATTCCTGCTGGATACAAACCAGAAGGAATCGCTATTGACATCATATTCCGGTTTGGATTTGAATGATGTGCTCAAATCATTCGGATATGACGGGAACAAATACCTCAAAAGCGCCTATGAGTTCAATGATGAGGAGTATGTGGAATTTTAAAACCATCAAAGCATCAATTTCGTATGGAAAAACGCATCATCATCAAGCATGCCAATCAGGCTGAGAATGTCCGTTTTGCGGTAAAGAATTTGCTTGAAGCTAGGCAAAATAGGTTTGAAGAATCCACCATGTCAGCTGCAGCATTCGGAGCGGTCGCATATGGCGCATCGATCCTCCTAGGCACTCCTTGGGAGGAAAAGCCCCCGTTAGATTTTCCCCATTGGGCACAGGGTATCATTTTGGGTCTTCCCTTAATTCCGGGAATTATTGCATATAAAAAGCAGAGCAGGAAAGTCCGGATAGCAACTAACTCAATTGGAACAATTGCAAAATCTAAAAAAGTTGGCTTTCTCGACAGCAACAGACAAGTTCCTGCATCCCTCCTTGGAACAACGCATATCGGGCTTGTCCGAAAAAACGGCGATATCCACCTTCTACCAACAACGAAAAGAAACCTTAATCTCCTCAGGGCACAGCGAACTTGGCTTAGGCACATCGTCCCAGGAAGATATAGGTTCGATTAGCGCATATTTATGATGCCGCTTTCAAGCGCAAACTGGGCAGCCATGAAAACAAGGTAGAGCAGCACGAAGAGGTAGCCCTCCTTCCTCACCAAATGCCTCTCAGTCTTAAGAAAATGGATTGTAAGGATGCCAAAAATTATCATCGAGAACCCAGAGAGAAGCGCGATGGCCATCTGGGGCGGATTGATGGGCATTATCAGCGCGACAACCCCGATCGAAAGCGTCGCATCCGTTGCCACATTCCCCAGGATATCGCCAAGCCCCAGCTCCTGCTTCTTTTCCCTAACCGCCTCTATTGAAAAGGTTAATTCGGGCAGGCAGGTTCCCAAGGCAATGATGATGCCCACGAAAATCGCCGGCACCGATAGCGCGGCGGCAAGCGCAATGGAATTGTTTGCCACGATATCCGCACTAAGGAATAACACCCCAACTGCAGCTGCGCCGATCACGAGGTTCTTCGCGAATTTCCATTTGCTTTTGCTTATGCCCTCGACGGATTTGGAGAAGCTGCGCCGCTGCTGCATGATGATTTTCATGTAAAACGCGAATGCCAATATGAGCGCCAACCCGTCGAACCTCGAAAGCCCGCCGTCCAGCAGAAGCAATACCGGCAGCAATATCAGCATCAAGTAATAATAGAAATTCCCGGTGATTATTTTGCTGTGCACCTTGATCTTCCCCGCGTAAATAGCCACCAGCCCGATTACGATGGAAAGGTCCGCGACGTTGGAGCCAAAGAGCACGCCCAATCCGAAAGCGGAGTTCCCGGAAAGCGCTGAATTTACCGCAATTGAAAATTCCGGGAGCACGCTGGCTATCCCCACAACTAGAAAGCTTATTGTGAATTGCGATAGGCCAAAGAATGCGGCAATATGCACAAGCGCCTTTACTGCGTATTCGGCACTCTTGATCAGAATGACAAAGCCTGCAAGCAAGAGAAGCATGGTGGAAAATAAATCCATATTAAGGCAAGGCGGAAGGGCATAATAATATTTTCGCTTTTTGGGGGGATAGGTACATGGATTGAATGGTTGCGTTAAAGATGGGGTTTGCAAGACATCTTCAGCCAAATTCATAAAGCCCCTTTTGTCCGGTCAGGGCAAATTTCGGGGAAAGCTTTGCTTTTTTCCCGCCACCCAATTTCTTTTCATTGCCAATTATCATATCCTCAGGCAGCTGCAAAACGCCGTATTCGCCATCAAAGCCGGCCTTAACCTTCAGTTTGCCCTCGCGGTTAGCCAGGATTGCCTTCACGATTTTCTCATGGACTTCCCAGCTTAGCTTTTCCGGGGTGGCATTCAACAGCACGTTCAGCTCGCTCCCGAATTTTGCAATCAGCCTCTGCGTTTCCTCGTAGACCTTTTTGCTCATTGCTGGAAGCGCCTGGCAGGAGGCGATCAGGTCCTGCAGTGGAAGGATGGTTTTGAATGGGATTGCATGCCTTGGGGTAAAGCCATCATCCCTATCCGCCAATTGCTCTATCCGGCTTTGCACCCCAATAGTAAGCTTGCTTTTGCATTTGGGGCAGATGCCTCCAAGCGCTTTTGTTTCCAAAGGTGTGCACGAGAATTTGCAATTGCGATGGCCATCGAAATGGTATTTACCGTAATTCGGATCAACCTCAATTGTATACTTGAAATTGCGCGAATCCTTGTTTTTTAACGCCGTAATTAAATTCCCGTAGTTGAATTCCCCTTCCCCGAAATCAAATGCATTGCACTCCCTGCCTATGCGGTAGGGATGGGGCGAATGCGCATCCGAATTGGAGATGAGGGTAAAATCATCAAGCTGCGAGAGCCTCCAGTTCATTTGGGGGTTCGAGCTCATGCCGGTTTCAAGGGCGAATATATGTTTTGCCTGATCCTCGTATGCCTCCTTTATTGAATCAAACCCCGAGTTGCTCCCAAAAACACCAAACCAGGGCGTCCAGATGTGCGCGGGGATTATCTCAATTTCCTTGCTAACCTCCTTGCAAATTTCAACCAGGTGCGCCGATGAGGTTTTCCCAAACATTGGCCTTCCATCCGCGGAAAGCGAGCCCATTTTTGAGAGCCTATCATTCAGCTGGGAAACTACTTCAAGGCTTGGCGCCAGGAGAATGTGATGGACTTTCTTTACCCCCTTTGGCGTTGAAAAAAAGGTTGCAACCTCGTTTTGCAAAATGAAATTTGTAACAGGCAAGGGCGATCCTTTCAAATAATACAAACCAGATCCAACAATAGTTTCCTCCAATTTCAAGGAAAGCTCCTTGAACCACGTTGGATGCGAGAAATCGCCGGAGCCCAAAAGGGAAAGGCCCTTGCGCCTTGCGCCGGCGTCCAAATGCTCAAGATCCATGCTTTGCGATACCGCGCGGGAATATTTCGAATGGAGGTGCAAGTCGGCGAAAAGGAGTGCCATGAATACAGTATCGGAAGAGCGATTTATTAATTCCAGCGAGAAAAGGAATAGCATGGGATTGGTTTTGGATTATGCGATAATTGGGATTTTCTTTTTCTTCCTAGTTGCGCTTGCCTATTTCATAATTCTCTCTTTTTTCGGGATGACATACTCCCTGCTTAAGTACGGATCGCTTGATTTCATCAAAAGGAGCGCAAAATTTGCCCTTAAGGCATCACTTATCTCATCGGCGCTCAATGGCATAACCATCACGGCAATCTCCCTAATAGTCATTTCAAATATCCTCAAAGGGGGGCTAGGCGCATTTGAATCGATGGGAGGTTTTGGCTACCCCATTGGCGCCCTTGCCATTGCGGCAATAATCGCAGGGAAGATAGTCGTATACGGTGCCATATCTACTCTTCTTTGGCTTTTGGCGGCATTTGCCCTCTATGCATATTTTGCAAGCAAGATGGGAGTGAAAAAAACAGCAGGGGCAAAGAAAAAAGCTGGTGGAAAAATTGCCAGGAACTAAAAATTCGTACTTTATCCCAATTAGCTTATTTACGTAATCACAATCAGCACAGCAATATCTACGTCGGATACTCGATGCAATACGAATAGCTTGGGGCGGAATAGCATTTGCCAATGACTATTGCGCCCGGCTTGAAAATCGAAACGAGGTTTGCAATAATCTTTCCCGTAAGCTCGGCTTTTTGGTAATCGGCAAGGGCGGCATCGGTGCTTGGAACTATTGTCACATTTGTTGCACTAATGTAAAAATATCGGACCTCATTGCAGGCAACGCTCGAATTTGCAGAGGTGTATTCAATGCAGGCAAGCCTTGCGCCGGCAATTGCAAGCGTTACCTCCTGCTGACGGAAGGATACGAGCATCATGGCGGCAATAAGGACAAATATCAGGGCGAGAAGCATCACATATTCCGCGGCAGCCTGCGCCCTAAGCTTGATAGGCATATCACGTGCACCTAAGCTGCATTGTGCTTGCATTGTTCATTGTCTGGAGGGTTACCCATCCGCTACGGAAGCATGAAGGGGCAACAGAGGGAATAGGCAAATCAAGCCTATCGCCCACGACCTTTTTGGCAGCGCCGGGAACGATGCAATAGAAGCGCGAATTGGAAATCTCCCAATAAAAGCACTGCGCCCCTACTGGAATAAACACCCTATGGGTGAGCGTCGTGTAATTTCCGGAAAGATAAACATACTTGAGGGCGCTTGCCTCCAAATCAAGCGCACTTCTTGCGACAAGCACGTTGTTCAGTGCGGAAGTTCCCTGGATTTGCCTATCCGCCTGCGTCAATAACACCGATGTCACAAGCAATATGAAGCCGGCTATGAGGAAAAACTCTATTCCTCCCTGGCCCCTGCCTGATTTTTTCATATCCATATCAAATGCCTTTTATTATCAACCAATCCAAATTCATCGGCTTCCCCATAGCTAAAAAAATCACAACCCTAGAAGTTTCAATATATCAACATAACGGTAAACAAGGAATGCCGCTGCAATCACCGGCGCAAAGGGCAGGCTTTCCTTCACAAGGATCTGTTTTACGCCAAGCTTTTTTAACGCTCTTATTTCAGAGGGCAAAAGGCCCCTTGCCTTGAGGGAATCAATAATCACCTTGCCTTTTGGCTTAAGGTCGGAAAAGACGCGGTAGGGTCTAATCCTCCTGCCAATGGATAATAGCTTGTTGATTTCCTTGAATGCATCATCGGCACTCCAGTGCGCAATCTTACCGCCTTTCATATAAAGCGTTTCCGCCGGAATTAGCCCCTCACGCAGGTTTGAAACCAATACGGTTTTTGTCAAAACTTTCTTTGAAATCACCTTGAAGCTCCCGCGGAGGAATTGCAAAATCAGGGAAACGAAGAATAGCAGCAGCAATAATGAGAGGTAATCCTCCAACGAGAGGAAGAAAATGCCAATCAACATGATCGGAAGGGCGATTTTTAGGGGAATTGGGATAATGAAGGAAATCACAAGAAATGCCAAAATTAACAGGGGCGAGGTGTAAATTTGGCTGAATCTGGAAATGAGGAAAAGGGCGCAGAATGATAGGGCAGCTGATTTGCCCGCATTGATGATGGAATCGATAAAAAGCCTCTTGAAATCGCGCCTGAAAACAAATATTTCACCGAAATTGTAGATGAGCGTTATTGGGATCAGGAAGAGGGCGGATATGAGGAAGACCGCAAAACCCGAAAAAAAGCTAAAGCCGGCGTACAGCGGCATGTAGGCCATTAGCGCCGTGAAGAATTTCACATCCCCTCCCGCCCAAACCCCAAGCCGGTACAGGCCGTATGCGAAGGCAAAATTCAGGAGGAAGAATGGGGCGTACGAAAATAACAGGAAGGGCATTTCCACTTCGTATTTGAGGATCACAAGTGCAATCCCAATGAATAGGAAGAAGAAATTCACGGCATCTGGGATCATCCGCGCCTTGAGGTCAAAATAGAACACAAGCGCAATGAAGAACAGGATTGCTATTTCCCACATAAATTGGATGCGACCTCTTTTGAAATGGAAAGGGAGGAAAGAAATGAATGGAAAAAATGCGAATTAACATCAAAACGTGGGAAGTACCCATCAACATATGCAAATATCATTCAAGGAACATGCCAATTACCGCATTCCGGTCGGCCTCTATGCGCTGAGAAACGACATCTGCCACCTCCTTTATCTGTGTTGCAATTGAAATTCCCGCGAGCACAATCACAAGCCCAAGCGCCACTAACAGTATGTATTCGGTTGAAGTCTGCGCCTTTTGATCCATCGTTTAACACCAACGGAATTTGTATGGAAAGCGCGTATATAAAACTAATGATTTGAAATCAAAAAACGCTTAGGTGAAAACGGCTCCCAAATGGAGTGGGTTTAAGGCCCTAATGCCCAATAGTGGCGGGATGGGATGCGGGCAGTTCCTTAATGCACCGTTAGGGTCAGCTAAACCCCTACCCCAGCGTATGCACAAGGTCGAATTGCACGGAGAGGAATATGAAGTAAAGCAGCACGAGCATGATGCCCTCCCTGCGCGCAAGCTCCTTTTTCCGGTATGCGAAGAAGAACACAAGGAGGAATGCAAAAACCATGAAGCCGTAGGCGACAAGGAATTTTTCGAATGAAAACACGAGCGTCCCCCCGACGATTGCAGCAGCCCCAAGGATGAATGTGAGCTCGGTTACAAAGCTGCCTATGATATCCCCCCAAATGACCTCCTCCTCCCTTGCCTTGAGTGCGCTAAGATCGACC
>ERZ1292640.2339-Hain-H43-02um-R1-2339-length-15197-cov-21_pt1 | contig 15197 bp, 15 predicted proteins | sample MGYA00564404_ERZ1292640 | MGnify/ENA primary metagenome ERZ1292640 (study PRJEB36523, sample SAMEA6512636) | groundwater metagenome | collected 2019-01-08 | study: AquaDiva: Metagenomics assemblies of 32 groundwater samples
CTGTAACCATGATATCGCTCTGGCCGTATTTTGCATTGCCTTTTAAAAAATGCACATCAGCGCCTATAAATACCGTCGGGTCAAGCCCGGCATTGATCAATAAAATAGAGATGAGCGACGTTGTGGTGGTCTTCCCGTGCGCGCCTGAAATAGCTATGGCCTTTTTATCCTGCATGAGCTTGGCAAGGGCCTCCATGCGTTTTAGTATCGGCAGGCCTTTAAGTTTCGCGGCCATGTATTCAGGGTTAGTGTCTTTTATACAGGAAGAATATACTACCTGGTCAGCGCCCTCTATATTTTCCGGCCGATGGCCTATTTTTATGGTAACGCCCATCTTTTCAAGCCTGTCAGTGGACCTTGAATTCCTTAAATCAGAACCCTGGACAGAATACCCGTAACAATGAAACACCTCTGCAAGACCGCTCATACCTATGCCGCCTATTCCTATAAAATGCACAGTCTTTCCATTTATCATTTACACAGCTCCTTTATTAAAATTTTACACGCATCAGGTCTTTCAATATTTTCCGCCAGGCCTGACATATTTTTCAAAATATTGCGGTCCATAAGTTTCAATATGGCGTCCCGCATATTATGAGTGGTAAGATTTTTCTCCTCCATCAATATGCCAGAGCCTATTTTTTCCAGGACTATCGCGTTCAGCCTCTGATGGCCCCCCGCGTATGGATACGGCACCAGTATCGCGGGTATTGCCAGCGTCAATAATTCAGATACTGTCATGGCGCCTGCCCTTGATATCGCAAAATCGCATTCATTATAAAGCCTTGCCATGTTCTCTGTAAAGGAAAATACCCTGTTTTTTATCCCGATTTTTTCGTATGACTTTTCCACCTCTTCTTTCTCGTTTTTGCCTGCGATATGGGTCAGTATCAGCGCATTTTTCTGGCTGATATGCATAAGGCTTATTGCCTCAGGGATAATGGTGTTTAATCTATGCGCACCCTGGCTGCCGCCGATTATGAGCACGTTAAAAATATTTTCCTGACGCTCCTTTTTATCCCTTTTCAAACCCTCCCTTAAAGGATTTCCAGAGAAAATAATCTTTGATTCAAAGCCTTTCAGATAATTTTTTGCTTCTGGAAAACTTATGGCAATCTTATTTACAAATTTTGCCAGGATTCTGTTGGCCTTGCCGGGATACACATTCTGTTCGTGTATAATTGTTTTTATCCCTGAAAGGCTTGCCAGCAAAGTTATCGGACCTGAAACATATCCGCCGAAACCCACTACTGCGTCAGGCTTGAATCTTAAAAGAACAAACGCCGATTTTATCGCGCCTATAAAAAGTCTTGCCAAAAAATTCAGCGCGGCAAAAATATTTTTAGACTGGAGCGATATTATCGGCAATGTTGTAAAATCTATACCTTTACCAGCTATAATATCCCTGTCCTGTTTTCTGGAAGATATTACAAACAAAACCTGGCCGACATTCCTTGTTTTTATCTCTCTGGCCAATACCATAGCCGGTAATATATGCCCGCCCGTCCCCCCTGCGACTATTAATACCTTCATCATGTCTCCGTTAATTCACAAAACGAGTCATACTCGTTTTGTGAATTAAGAGTTGGAGATGTTTATCAGTATGGCAACAGCTACAATGCTGAAAATCAGCGCTGTGCCGCCATAGCTTATAAAAGGCAACGGCAATCCTTTGGTCGGTATTGCTCCGGTTGAAACAGCTATATTTATGGCTGCCTTAAGCCCGATGCTCGCAGTTATGCCGAGCGCCAGAAATCTCCCGAATAAATCCTTTGCCTTTATTGAAATCTGTATCCCGATCCATACTAACGCCACAAATAACGCCACTACAGACAGCGTTCCTATAAGACCTATTTCCTCGCCTATTATTGAAAATATAAAATCCGTATGCGCCTGAGGCAGATAAAAAAGTTTCTGCTTTGAGCATCCCAGCCCAAGGCCCAGGACGCCGCCTGAACCAAGCGCCAAAAACGACTGGATTATCTGAAAACCAGCGCCCTGAGTATCGCTCCATGGATCAAGATAACTCACTATCCTGCGCAGTCTGTACGCAACCTTGAATATCAAAAAATAAAGAACCGGCGCAACAAGGATTAAAAATGGTAAGAAATACACCATATTCACGCCTGCTACAAACATCATGATAATGCCCACTGACAATATGCAAACCGAACTCCCTAAATCAGGCTGTAAAAGTATAAGTAAGACTGAAAAGCCGAGAATCATTAATGGCGGCATAAAACCCTGCATAAAATTTCTTATCACAGGCTGTTTCCTGTCCAATATGTCAGCTATATAAACTATCATAAAAAATCCAGCGAATTCAGAGGGCTGAAATCCTATAAACCCGAGCTTTACCCATCTCTTTGCACCGCCTGCCTCGCGGCCTATGCCTGGAAGAAGCGCCAGCACAAGCCCTATCAATGAAATTGCCAGAAGAACTTTTGCGTATTTCTTTAAACCTTTATAATCCTTCTTTAAGAAAAATCCTGCGAGCAAAAGGCCGAAAGTAAAATGCACAAGGTGCCTTTTTAAATAATACGAGCTGTCATTATACTGCTCGTACGCATAGCAGCTGGACGCGGAATATATCATTACTATCCCTATGCATAAGAGTATGGTAGTAATTATTAAAAGATGCTGGCTGTCCCTATTCAGGTTTTCTAATTTCATTTACAAGTTCCTTGAAAATTTTCCCGCGTTCTTCGTAGTTTTTGAACATATCAAAACTTGAGCACCCCGGGGAAAGCAGCACCCTCCCGCCTTTTTTAGCTTTTTTAAAACCCAGGGACACGGCTTCATTGAAATCCTTTGCTTCAAATATAGGCTTTACGCCTTCTAACCCAAGCTTAATCTGCGGCCTGGCCTCGCCTATTGAGATTATATAATCTACTTTTTTCTTTACGAGATCTTTCAGCAGGCCGAAATCCCCGCCTTTATACCTTCCGCCCATAATCAGGACAATATTTCCTCCAAGAGACTTCAATGCCCAGTCAACGCTTGAAATAGTCGTAGCCTTTGAGTCATTTACAAAGTCAACGCCGTCTACATTGGCCACATGTTCCAGCCTGTGTTCTATGCCTTTAAAATTTTTCAGCACCTTTATCATTTTATTTTCGTCCACGCCCATAATAGAGGCCGCTGACATGGCCGCAAGATAATCCTCATTAAATATGTTATACCTGATCCCAAAATCCTTGTATTCATTAAAAAATTCTACCCTTGGACCTTTTACCGCATCAGCAATTTCCCTCAGAAGTTCATCATTTTTATTCAAAAAAAGCGCATCCCGCCTATCCTGGTTCAAAAAAATCCTGCACTTGGCAGTGATATATTCCTCCATATCCTTGTGCCTGTCCAGGTGATTATCAGAGATATTCAGAATTATGCTTACCTTTGGTTTAAATTTATCAATAAGCTCCAGCTGAAACGAGCTTGCTTCCAGGACCACTATCGAATCCTTTTTTATCCTTTTTATTTCGCTGCTAAAAGGATTGCCGATATTGCCGCATACAACCGCGTCAAGGCCTCCTGATTTGAGCATCTGGCCTATCAGCGTAGTGGTTGTGGTTTTGCCGCTTGTGCCTGTCACAGCGATTATGGGCGCAGGGCACATTGTATAGCCCAACTCCAGTTCGCTTATTACAGGGATTTTCTTTTTCTCAGCTGATTTAATCGGCAAAGCGTCGCGCCTGACTCCAGGGCTTACAACCATTAAGTCTGATTTTTTTATAAATTTATCAGTATGCCTGCCAAGCTCTATGTTTTCAGGCTTGACTGCGCCTTCCTTAACTAACATGTCTATGGTTTTCCTGGCAGACTCGTCATTTTTAAGCTCTGTAATAAAAATTGTGTCTTTGCGGGATGTAAGAAGCCTTACTGCCTCAATCCCGCTTTTCGCCAATCCAACTACTGTCACCTTTGCCATAATCACCTCTTAACACTATGTAGGGGACGGTCGCGACCGTCCCCTACGCTGTATTTTACCTTAATTTTAAGGTAGAGAAGCTCAGCAAAACGAGTATTATCGCGATTATCCAGAATCTTACTGTAACCTTTGACTCAGGCCAGCCGCACATCTCAAAATGATGATGAAGCGGCGCTATCTTAAATATCCTTTTACCTGTTGTCCTGAAAGAAATTATCTGCAAAAGCACTGACAATGCCTCTACTACAAAAATCCCTCCCACAAGGACTAGCAGCATTTCCTTTTTTATAAAAACAGCTACTGTGCCCAGGGCCCCGCCAATGGCTAAAGCGCCTGTATCGCCCATAAATATGGACGCGGGATACGAATTATACCATAAAAATCCAAGGCCAGCGCCTATTATTGACGCGCAAAAAACAGTCAGCTCAGCTGCTTCAGGGAGGTAATAAATCCCCAGATATTCCGCGAACCTTACATGGCCTGTCAGGTAGCTCATGCCTGTATAGGTAATTGCCGTCATTATTATCGTGCCTATAGCAAGGCCGTCCAGGCCGTCTGTAATATTGACCGCGTTTGAGCACGCGGTAATAACAAGTATTACAAAAGGTATATAAAAAATCCCGAGGTCTATGATAAGATTTTTGAAAAACGGAAATTCAACTGCCCTTGTATTGTCAGGGTTCCAGTATAAAAATAAAGCCACTATAAGGCCTATGAGGCCCTGAAAAAAAAGTTTTGTCCTTTTGTTCAGGCCTCTTGCGCCTGATTTTGTTTTTTTGTACATAAGCTTTTTATAATCATCTACAAAACCAAGGATACCCATATAAAGCGTAACAAAAAGCGCCAGAAGCAAATAAGCGTTATTTAATTCAGCCCAGAGCAATGTAGCTGTAAAAACACCTATTAAAATCAGGATGCCGCCCATGGTCGGGGTGCCTTGCTTGTTTTTATGCTTGTCGTAAAGGTTGGGGCATTCCTCGCGCCTGACGTTTTCGCCTATCTTGAGCGCCTGCAATCTCCTTATTATAGGAGGCGCAAAAATAACTATTATTAAGAATGCGGTAATACTCGCAAACGCGGCCCTGAACGTGATATACTTAAAAACATTGAAAATCGTAAAATATTCTCTGAGCGGATAAAGTAAATAATACAGCATTTAAATTTTGTCCCTTTCTATACCCAATTGCATAAGTAGGGAACGGTTTGAAACCGTTCCCTACACCTTAAATTGGGATTCGAGTTCTTCTACAATTTCCTCCATTCTCATGGCGCGCGAACCTTTAACCAGGATCGTGTCGCCTTTTTTAACCAGGTCTATGACTTTTTCCCTTGCCTCCTTTGTAACCGCGCAGAGTTTTATCTTCCTCTGGCTCATACCTGCTTCCTGCGCGCCGTTTGAAATATGCCCAGCGAGTTTTCCTACAGCCACTATAAGGTCAATCCCTGATTCTGCAGCCTGTTTCCCGACCAGGTGATGAAACCTGCCTGAAAATGTGCCCAGCTCAAGCATATCGCCTGCTATAAGCACCTTCCTGCCTTCTGTGACCATATCCCTTAACGCCTCTATTGCCTGTTTCATTGACTGAGGGTTTGCGTTATAGGTATCGTTTATTATTTTGATGTCGCCGAACCGCTTTACCTCCATCCTCATATTCGGAACCCTGAATTCTTTTAAGGCATCTCTTATCTCATCAATGGTTATACCGAAATCCCAGGCGCACGCTATTGCCGCAAGGGCGTTATAAACATTATGCCTGCCAAGGACTCCGAGCGATATATCCCATTTTTCATTCAGCCTGAAAGTAATGCCCTCGGGCTCAATGCTTATTTTATCCGCATGAAAATCAGCAACTTTGTTAAGGCCGAACCAGGTTATTTTTAAATTTGTTTTTATTTTACTGAGGTATTCGTCGTCGTAATTTAAAATAAGTTTCGCGTCCTTGTCCATGTATTCCAGGATTTCCTGCTTTGCCTTGAAAACCGTGTCCGTATCCTCCAGATATTCGAGGTGCGAAGACCCTATATTGGTAATAATGGCTGTCGTAGGCCTGGCTATTTCTGAAAGCCGCCTGATCTCGCCCAGATGATTTGTGCCCATTTCAAGGACCGCTATAGCGTGCTCGCTCGCTAAACGCATTAAAGTCATTGGAACGCCTATATTGTTATTTTCTGTGCCGAAATTTTTCAGCGCATTGAATTTTTTGCTCAATATGGCTGTTGTCATTTCCTTGACAGTGGTTTTACCGTTGGAGCCGGTAATGCCCACAACAGGGATATTAAACCTGGATCTGTGAAAATTGCCAATGTCCCCCAGCGCCCTTACGCTGTCGCTGACAGAGATAAAAGAAATATTGTCCGGCAGTTTAAAATTTGCGTTTGTAATGCCACCTTCCTGGACCAGCACCCCTCCCGCGCCTTTAGACACAGCGTCCAGGATAAAACTGTGGCCGTCAAACTTTTCGCCTTTTATGGCCAAGAAAAGTTCGCCGCTTTTTATCTTACGCGTATCAGTGGATACGCCTGTCAGGATTTCATCAGGATTTCCTGACAAAAGCTTTCCTTTTACCGCGGTTACAATATCTCTGGCTGTAAACATAATTTTTCCTCCCCTTGACCGCATCCACCCCGTAGGTGAGCCATATGGCTCACCTACGGGGTGGAATAGGTTTATGATTGTAAAATCTTTCTGATAACCTCTCTATCGTCAAATGGGACCGTAGTGTCCTTAAATATTTGATATGTCTCATGGCCTTTGCCAGCCACCAGCACAATATCCCCTTCCTGCGCATTGCTAAGGGCTTTCTTAATAGCGTTAAATCTGTCTATCTCGACTGTATAATTATTCTTTTCAGGGCCAATGCCTTTAATAATCTCGTTTATTATATCCATTGGCTCTTCATCCCTGGGATTGTCGCTTGTAATAACCACTGCGTCTGAAAGTTCAGTTGAAATCCTGCCCATGGCTGGCCGCTTGGTCCTGTCTCTGTTTCCACCGCAGCCAAATACTGATATAAGCCTGGCTGGTTTTAATTCGCGCAAAGATTTAAGCACATTTTCCAAACCGTCTTCTGTATGGGCATAATCAACATATGCTGAAAAATTCTGGCCGCATCTGACGCTTTCCAGCCTGCCTGGCAGGCCTTTCAGCGCTTCAATGCCTTTTTTAATGTCTTCTAAACTGATTCCTGAAGCAATGGCTACGCCGCTAGCTGCAAGGATATTATAAATATTATGCCGGCCGATTAAAGATGACTCTATGCAAACAGAACAGCCTGAAGGCTGGGTTCTATCGCGGCTGAGACAGCCGGAAGGCTGGGTTCCAACATGCTGGAATTTACCCTTTAGGGTTTCATCATTTATGCAAAGTTTAAATTTAATGCCATTGCAGGAAAGATTAATGTTTCTAGCTAGCATATCCGCTTTATAATCGATTCCATATGTAATTACCTCGGCTTTGCCCTCAGCCTTAACCTTTTCTATAATCTTTTCCGCTGCCGGGTCGTCTATATTGATTATCGCAAAGCCACCTTTCTTTATTTTTTCAAATAATTTAAGCTTTGCCTTCAGGTAATCATCCATATTCTTGTGAAAATCCAGATGCTCTCTTGTGAGATTTGTAAATATAGCTGCGTCAAACTGCAGAGTCTGGACTCTTCCCTGCTCAAGCGAATGTGAAGAAACTTCTATTACGCAATTTTTTATTTTTTCCTTATACATGCTTGATAAAAGAGAATACAGATCAAGAACTCCAGGCGTGGTGTTCACAGCTGGGATAGAGCGTTGGCCAAATCTGTAATTAACAGTGCCTATCACGCCTGTTTCCTCGCCCTTTGCTTTAAAAATGCTTTCCATTAAATATGTGATTGTGGTTTTGCCATTGGTTCCCGTAACTCCCATGAGCCGCATTTTAGCGGAAAGGTCTCCAAAATATGCCTTAGAAACATCGGCAAGGGCTTTCATGGAATCTCTGACATATATAAATGTATCGCCCTTCCTGAATATGCCTTTATTATCAGCATCGAGCAGGATCGCGTAAGCGCCCCTTGCTATTGCATCGTCTATAAAGTCAGCGCCGTTAACTTTCGAGCCTTTCAGGGCGGCAAAAAGATACCCCTGCTTTACTGCCTTTGAATCGCAGGCAATGCCGGTTATTTCAAGGCTTGTCCTGCCCTCTACCTTAACTATCTCGTTTAAACTATCTATGATTTTTTTTAATTTCACTTTTCTCCGTAATTTTTATTCTTTTTTCTGCCTCTTTGGGCCAGATTTTATAGTAGCTCATGAGTTCAGCTGTTACTTTTTTAAATACCGGGGTGCAGACTACGCCGCCGTAGTAAAACGGCCGCGGCTCGTCCATTATTACAGCTATTACCAATCTTGGATTGTCATACGGCACAAAACCTATGAATGAGGCTGTAAATTTACTGTGCGAATAAGTTCCGTTAGACTCCACTTTCTGGGCAGTGCCGGTTTTACCCGCGGGAAAATATCCATCCACCTCTGCCAGCTCTGCTGTGCCGCTGTCAACAACACCCCTGAGAATATCCCTCATTTCTTTCGCAGTCTCTTCTGAAATAATCCTCTGGGGCTTTTTTGTTTCAAATTTCTTTATAACATGACCTGTGCGGTCCTCTATGCTCTCTACAATCCTCGGAGCCACAAGATTCCCTCCGTTCGCGAGGACTGCCATTGCGCGGCTAAGCTGTAAAGCTGTTACAGTTACTTCCTGGCCCATTGAGATACTGCATAAAGAAAGCTTGGACCAGGTACTAGGATGAGTCGTAACGCCGTTGATTTCTCCGGGGAGCTCTATGCCTGTTTTTTCGCCGAATCCGAATTTCTTTATATATTTATACAGCCTGTCCGGGCCGAGTTTCTGCGCAGCTTTCATTGTGCCGATATTTGAAGAATATTTAATTACATCCCTGAAAGCAAGCCAGCCGCGAGGCGTGTGGTCATGATAGGTATGGCCGAACCATCTATATTCTCCGTTTTCGCAATAAAACTTTTCGTCGGATCTAACTGCCTTTTCTTCCAAGAGGCTCGAAGCGGCAATTATTTTAAAGCTCGAGCCTGGCTCAAAATAATCGCATATAGCCCTGTTTCTTCTAGAGTCAGCCGGCCATCCCTTGGCATTATTAGGATCATAGCTGGGCCTGTTGGCAAGCGCGAGTATATCGCCTGTAAAAGGGTCCATTACAATAATGCACGCGCCTTTTGCGTGAAATTTTTTATAGCCCTTTTCCAGTTCTTTTTCCGCAATAGACTGGATCATGTTGTCTATGGTAAGGACTACATTATCGCCGTCAGCAGGCTGTATCTCTTTGTATTCATAGGAAGGGACTTCGCGCTGTTTGGCATCCCTTATCGCATACCTGTATCCCTGGATGCCTTTTAAATGTTTATCAAACCTCAACTCCAGGCCTTCCAGTCCGTTATTATCTGTATCTGTAAAACCCAGGACATGGCTTGCCATTACGCCATTGGGATAAACCCTTTGTGGCTCTTTTATAAAATCAATGCCCTTAATATTAAGGGCATTGACAGCCCTTGCTATATCAGGAGAAACTTTTCGTGCCAGCCAAGCAAAACCTTTTTCCTGGCTGAGCTTTTTATATATATCCTGGCGGCTCGCGCCAAGGACGCTGGCCAGCTTCTGGCTGGCAAACTCTTTGTCTTTTACCTTAAACGGCTCCGCGAATACAGAGGTCAGATTTATGGTTATGGCGAGTTCTTTGCGATTCCGGTCGTAAATAATACCGCGCTTAGGAAGAAGCGACACCGCGAGCCTGTATTGATTTGAAGCAATATTTGACAGGGGCTTTGCCGCGCCCATCTGGACAAAAATCAGTCTGACAGCTAAAAGCGCAAACGCCGCGATTAGAGCATATAGAACTTTCCTTATGCGAGGAGTAGTTCCCTTATACACGAAAATTACCTATTGGCTAAAAAGCCTTTTGTTGCTACGGGTTTATAATCAAAAACAAACTTTTTAGGGGTATGAATAGCTTTTTTTACCACCTGCCATTGGGAAGGCATGGATAACTCAACTTCCTTTGCTAAGAGTCTTTTTTCAAGAGTGACAGGTGACCTTAAATTTAGAACATTATATACCAGAATTTTGTTGTGGTCAATCAGCTTTGTGTAAACATCGTTATTTTGTTTTACTTTTAACCCCATCTGGTATATCAAGGCCTGCTGGTTTACATACATCAACGCTATGAACGTTACTATAAATATAGAGCCTAGTATTTTTTTCACACCATCTCTCCCACCTCTCCGTTCGCCGAACGGAGAGGTTGCTTTACATTTTTTCTGCTACACGCAGCTTTGCGCTTCTCGAACGCGGATTAGTAATCACCTCTTTTTCATCCGCTATGACAGGTTTTTTTGTAAGGATGCTGAAAACGCCTTGCGCCTTGAACTCTTTGAAAGTATTTTTTGCGATTCTGTCTTCCAGAGAATGGAACGATATGACGCAAGCCCTGCCGCCCTTCTGAAGCACATCAGGCAGCTCTTTAAGCGCCTCGGTTACAGAACACAGCTCATCATTAACCTCTATGCGAAGGGCCTGAAACGTACGGGTAGCGGGATGGATCTTGTATTTATTATTTATATAAGGAAGACTGCGTAAGATCGCTTCGGTCAGTTCAGCTGTTGTAGAAATTTCTTTCTTTCTTCTTTCTTCAACAATTCCCCTTGCTATCCTTTTATGAAATCTCTCTTCTCCCAGATCTCTTATGATGTCAGAGAGCTCTTTTTCGCTCAAGGACTTTACCAGGTCCTTTGCTGTAAGGCGCTGGTTCCGGTCCATCCGCATGTCTAAAGGACCGTCGTTTTTTATGCTGAATCCCCTTTGCCACGCCTCCATTTGGATAGAAGATATGCCCAAATCAAATATAATTCCATTTATCTTCTCAACTCCCATGCTTTTAAGTATTTCTTTAATATACTTAAAATTTTTATTTACCAATTTAAACGACCCCTCGAAAGGCCTCAGCCTTTCAGCTGCCAGTCTCAACGTTTCTTCGTCTCTATCGATCCCTATCAACATGCCGCCGGGTGTGATTCTTTGAAGGATTTGCTCGCTATGCCCTGCGCCGCCTATTGTGGCGTCCACTATTATCTGGCCGGGCGCAGGATTCAAAAAACTCATTACCTCATTAAGTAATACCGGATTATGCGAATAGCTTTTTTCCATTATTGCTTCTCAGTATCTTGTAAACCTCCCTGCTTGCCGCAAGGCACCTTGGGTCAATGTTCAAAGAACGCGTCTTGCGTATGGATTCGACAGGAATATCAAAGAAATTTGTTTCACAAACTTTACATTTTACAACATTGTCAGAATTATGATTGCGTATGTTCATAAAGCCTCCCTCCCTATTGCTCTTCAATGAGTTTCTCGGCCACCTCTTCGAAGGTATCTTTGGACTTAGAATAATACTCCTCCCAAAGTTTGTCGCTCCATATCTCGATGCGGTTCGATACGCCGATACTATACACCTCCTTTTTAATTTCCGCGTAATCCCTTAAGTAACTCGGGATAAGTATGCGGCCCTGTTTGTCAGGGATCATTTCGCATGCCCCTGAAAAATAAAGCCTGTTGAATTTTCTGGATTCTGCTTTTGTAAACGACATTGATTTAAATTTCTGCTCCTGGACCTTCCATTCGTCTTCCGCAAACATGAAAAGACATTTGTCCAGGCCGCGCGTAATAAAAAAGCGCTCAACATAATGCTCCTTGAGCGCGTCTCTGAATTTCGCGGGAATGATAACGCGCTGCTTTCTATCCAGGGTATGTTTGAATTCTCCGTAAAACATGTGTTCTCTACTTTACTCCACTTTGCACCACTATGCAATAAAAGTTTACCCTAATTGGGATTTCATGTCAAGAGAAAAAATGAGATTTTTTAGGAAAATACTACATAGTGGGCTTTATATAAGAATAGATGCTAAATGTAGCGTTATTTCACAAAACGAGTATGACTTGATTTGTGAAATAACGGCGTGGACTAAACAGCTTTTTGGATGTCAAGGTGGATTTGGCGCTGGAGCGCTTTGAGGGAATTGAATTTTTTTTCGTCTCTTATCTTTTGCTTAAATATAACTTCTATATCTTTGCCGTAGATATTTTTATTAAAATTAAATATATACACTTCTACAATATTTCGCGTACTAATATTCAGTATACCGTGATAAAGTTTTTCACCCAGGATTACATCTACGCTGTACACGCCGCTAGGAGGAATTGATTCGTGATGCGGGTCAATGTTTGCGGTTGGGAATCCTATAACTCTACCAATCCTCTTCCCTTTCACGACAGTGCCTAAAATTGTCACAGGCCTTCCGAGCAATTTTGAAGCAAGCTTCAGGTCTCCTCTTTCAATCGCCTTTCTTATTCTTGTGCTTGAAACAAAATCTCCGTCTATACATTCGCGGCCATAAAACTGCTCGGATAAGCAGCGGCCGCTCAGTATTTCGCCCCGGGCTTTGGTTCGACTGTGCTCACCATCCACTAAACATCCAGAGCGAAGTCGAGGGACAGACCGAGTGGGCTTCATTTTCAAAGGCCTGACGCCATATACCTTGAAATCATATTTTTTACCCAATGATTTCAACAATCGTAAGTTACCCCTTTCTCCGGCCCCAAACAAAAAATTCTCGCCTACTACAAGGGCTTTTAAATTTAATTTATCGATTAAAATCTTTTTTATAAATTCCTCCGCGGTTATTTTTGAAAACGCCTTTGTGAATTTCAGGATCCTGCAATCGTCTATGCCAGCGCCTTTTATCAGTTTTATTCTATGCTCAAGGGAAACAAGAAAAGGGATTTTCGCGGCAGGGCTCAGGACTTTTACAGGATGCGGATTAAATGTGATAACCACGCTCTTGAGGCGTGATCTTTTTGCCTCTTTTACGGCCTTTTTTAGAATCGCCTGGTGGCCTTTATGGACTCCGTCAAATATGCCTATCGTAACAACTGTAGGATATGATGTCTTTTTCATGTATATCTTCAAGATCCTTTGAGTCTTCTAATAAGAAATCTCCTGATTGAGTCCTCACAAGCCCTGACATGTGGCTCGGAACGCCGAGGACTTTCCCTATATCCTCGCACAATGTCCTGATGTAAGTGCCTTTAGAACATTTTACTTTAAAAGTAAGTTCCGGGAATTTAAAATCCAGTATTTCAATAGCGCTTATATTTATTCTGCGGGGCTCTCTTGCCACGGTTTTGCCGGATCTGGCGAGCTGATAAAGTTTTTTGCCTTTATGCTTTATCGCAGATACCATTGGCGGTACCTGCTCTATCCAGCCTTTAAAATTTTCCAGCGCTTTTTCTATATCCTTTATATCCAGGCTTTCTATATTTTTTTCTTCAATGACTTTGCCTGATGAATCCTGGGTATCTGTCTTTTTGCCGAAAAATACCTTTGCGATATATTCTTTATTATCTCCGGTGAATGTACTCGAAAGCTTGGTTGCCTTGCCTAAAAGCATTACAAGAACGCCTGTTGCCATAGGGTCCAGGGTACCTGCGTGGCCAACTCGCTCTATATTAAACTTTCTCCTGATACAATCTACAACATCGTGAGAGGTAATACCTGCGGGCTTATTTACAATTAGAATTCCGTCCAGATGCATTGATTGCCTCTGAATTTTGCAGATTGAAAAAACAATCTGCAAAATTGGTTAAGGAATATATGATTTATTGTTAACCATCTCTTTTGCTTTTTCCAGAACTTTTTTTTCTACATCTTCAAACTTGCCGAATACACTGCAGCCGCTGGCAGTGGGATGGCCGCCGCCGCCGAATACCCCTGCGAGTTTATTTACATCTACCTTACCTTTGGAGCGGAAACTTACCTTCACCCTCTCATCGGTTCCGGTCTCCCTGAAAAGAATAGCTATTTCCACGCCGTCTATTGACCTAGCGAAGTTTATAATGCCTTCTGTGCCTTCCAGCGAAGCCTTTGTCTTTTTCAGCATATCTTTTGTAACCCAGAGCCATGCGACTTTTCCATCCTCTGTCAGCTTCATTGTCTGAAGAGCTTCGCCCAGAAGATTTGTATCCTGGATACTGCTCGTCTCATAAATCTTTGTATGTATCTCATATGGCTTCACGCCTATATCTATAATTTCAGCGATTATCCTGTGAGTCTTTGAAGACGTATTAGAATATCTAAAGGAACCAGTATCAGTCATAATCGCGGCGTATAAAGATACGGCTTCTTCCATGTCTATTTTTAATTTAAATGCCTTGAAAAGGTCATAAACCATTTCGCCAGCGCTTGAGATATCAGGATCCACCCAGTTGAAATTTCCGAAATTTATATTTGATATATGGTGGTCTATATTTATTATCACGCTGTCTTTTTTGATATACTCATTAACCCTTCCAGCCCTTGTAATATCCGGGCAATCCAGCATAATAACTGCCTGATAATTAAAATCATGCGGCATTTCCTTGAATATGTTCTCGCTCCCGGGAAGAAACTTTAAAACCTGTGGCACAGGGCTTTCGTCCAGCATTACGGATTCCTTGCTCAGTTTCCTCAATAAACGCGCCATCGCAACCTGGCTCCCTATTGCATCGCCTTCTGGATTTATGTGGCTTGTGATAAGGAATTTATTAAACTTCTTTATCGCCTGTTTGACTGTCCTTATGCTCATGCTTGATCCTTTCAAAGGTCTTTTCCAGACTTATGCTGTATTCTATTGAATTATCCAGCTTAAAATAAAACTCAGGCACATAACGCAGGTTCATTCTTTCGGCTATAAGCTTCCTTATAAAGCCTATTGAACTTTTAATGCCTGCCAAGCTCTCTTCTTTGGCATTATCATCTCCCAGGATGCTGAAATAGATCCTGGCGTACCTCAGGTCTCCTGTAATATCAATCCTTGTTATAGTTACAAAACCTATCCTTGGATCCTTAATGTCTTCCTGCAATATTTTTGAGATTTCCTTTTTAAGCTGGCCTTCCACTCTCTCTGATCGTATGCCCATATACTTAAACCACCTTTCGGTTTCCGTTCGGCGAACGGAATTACATCAGCTTACTGAATACATCCAAACACTTTTTCGAATCGTTTTCTTTTAAGAAAAGCTCTATCTCTTTTCTGATCCTTCCCGCGTTCACCTCGCCCAAAAGTCCATCTGATATCGCTTCTTTAATAAGCTTTTTTGTATACGGTTCTATTTTAAATCCAAATCTTACTGAAAACCTCACAGCCCTGAAAATCCTGGTAGGGTCATCCATAAAACTTTTAT
>ERZ1292640.2115-Hain-H43-02um-R1-2115-length-16132-cov-5_pt2 | contig 15195 bp, 22 predicted proteins | sample MGYA00564404_ERZ1292640 | MGnify/ENA primary metagenome ERZ1292640 (study PRJEB36523, sample SAMEA6512636) | groundwater metagenome | collected 2019-01-08 | study: AquaDiva: Metagenomics assemblies of 32 groundwater samples
ATTGATGAAAAAATTGGAAAACAAAAATCATTTCTTTTTGAATCAAATGAAAATTTTGGTGATACGATATTGCTGGGTAAGAGCTGGCTTATTTTTCGTTTGTTTGCTCCGTCCAAATTTTGAATGAACAAACTATAACCATAGTCTTTTTCTGCATTTGAAAATGAGGTCGTGAGCGCTAAGTCAGCAGTTGGACTTAACTCAGGCACGCCAAAAGAAAAAATATCGCTCGCCAGGGTTTCCTTTTTCCCACTGCCATTGATGCCCAAAGAACTAATTTGATAACTTGAATTTTTGTTTTCAACAATAATAATTTTATTATCGCCTAAACCAAAAACTTTTTGAACTTTTTCATTTTCATCACTATCGCGGTAGATCAATTTGTTTTCCTTTTCTGTTTTTAAATAAATTCTTGTTGTTTGGTTTTCAACAGTTTTATAAAAAAAACTCTTTGTTTCATTAGCCTTTGGACTTTCTACTGATACCACTGGAATTTCCGCTGTTGGTTGCTTAGCGTCGGGTTCGTTTCCAACTATGTTTTGCTTAGAATTATTTGCCACCGCCCAATAAGTGAAGCCTAAAATCACCGCCAATACAATCAAGAAAATTAAATTTTGAGATGATTTAATAGTGCTCATAATCACGCGTGACTAAATGAGATTTTAGTTGGTTAGCGGTTTCAAACACAACTGAAACAATAATTAAAATACCCGTTCCACCTAAAACCAATGTGGTGATATGCGTCACAGATTGAATAATTAATGGTAAAATAGCTACAATTCCTAAAAATACTGATCCGGGAAAGGTGATTCGTTTCACAATCATATCAACATAGTTTGAAGTCTGGAGCCCGGGTCGAATGCCAGGAATAAATCCACCCTGCCTTTGTAAATTTTCAGCAATTTGTTTGGGTTGAAACACAATGGCAGTATAAAAATAAGTGAACAGCACCACTAGCACAAAATACATTATTCCGTAACTTAAGCTTTGTGGATCGAAAAATTTTACCATACTACTGCCGAATGTTTGCAACCATTCTGACCGAGCATGGGTTAAATAATTTCCCACAAGACCAGGAAAGACAATAATTGACAGGGCAAAAATAATCGGGATCACGCCAGCGATATTGATTTTAATAGGTAAAAAAGTGTCAATAGTGCTATGCGCCTGCTTTCCAGTCATTCTCCTAGCATACGATATTGGCACTTTTCTGATTGCGTCATTCATCAGCACAATAAAAAATACTGTAAGAATTGCAATTACCACAAAAGCGATGAGTCCATAAACCTTTACCATATCAATTTCTCCCTCACTCGCGATTAGCGCTGTGGTGTTAGCAATTTGATTGGGGATGCTGGCTAAAATACCAATCGTGATAATTAACGACATACCATTGCCAATCCCCCCTTCTGAAATTATTTCACCAATCCAAACAAATATCATCGTGATAGCAGTTGATGAAAGCAAAATCGAAACCAGATTCATTGGCTCAAGTTGTGGCAACACCCCTTGGCTTTTAAGCAAGGCAAGCAAACTAAATGATTGCACAATCGATAATGGCACCGTCAAATAACGAGTGTATTGGTTGATTTTTTGGCGTCCTGCTTCACCCTCCTTGTTCAGCTCGTCAAGCGACGGAACAATATAAGTCAAAAGTTGCATAATGATCGAGGCAGTAATATACGGTCCAACGCCCATTAACCCAATACTAAAATTTGACAAGGTCCCCCCTGAAAATATATCAAGAAGCCCGAGCACTTGGTTGCCGGAGAAAAATTCCTTTAATGTTTCGTTTGAAATACCCGGGATAGGAATCAACGCCATCATACGAATAATAACCAAAAGTACGAAAGTTAAAAAAATTCGTTTTCTCAAGTCCTTAAGCGACCAAATTTTTTTTAGAGTTGAAAACATTTGATAATTAAAAAGCTAAAATATAAAGAATCCGACGGAGCCTGACTGCCCGTCAGTCAAAGGAGCTTGTAAAAAATTCGCAGTAGAATTTGGCAATTTGCAGTAAAAATGGTATTTGACGACAGCCCCTATCAGTGAATGTTATCGGCTTTTGCTTTATGCGCAGTTTTTTGATTTTTAATTTTACTCTTTAAGCTTCGCGACATTGGCAGAAAAATTACAAAATTCTTTTTTGGCTCCATATCTTTTAACACTTTCACTAGCCGGCAATTTTTGCTAATAATTTTTTCTTTTACTAATTTAACCAATGTAATTTTAGCACCATTTTCAAAATGTTTTTCTAGCACTGAATACTGAATTGGAAATGCTTTTTTCGGTCTGCCATTTATGCCTCTGCGTTTGGGCAATCTTTGCGCCAGTTTTGTTTGACCACCTTCAAAAAAGGCTGGAATATTTCGCGACGCGCCAGATCTGGCTTTTTGCCCTTTGGTTCCACGACCCGATGTTCTGCCTTTTCCACTCGAATTTCCCCGACCTTTTCTTTTACTGGGCGTAAGGACCTTAGGTTTTAAATTTGATAAAATATCGATCATTTTGATACCTTTCTTAGAGCCAAAATTGTTGCCTTGACATTGTTTATCTTGCTAGCTGATCCAAGAATTTTCGCCACAATATTTTTTACTCCGGCTAATTCTACCACTGCCCGAATAGACCCGCCAGCGATGACCGATGTTCCTGTTGGGGCAGGTTTTAAGATGATTTGCGCTGAGCAAAATTTTAATGCCACTGGTCGTGGAATTGTGTCGTTGACTATTTCAACTTTGACAATTCTCTTTTTTGCTCGGGCTCTTGCTTTATCGATGGCGATTGAGACTTCTTTTCCTTTTCCCAGCCCATAGCCAACTTTTCCGTGTCTATTTCCAATCACCACCAAAGCCCGAAAACTAATCCTGCGACCACCTTTCATTGTTCGCGAAACTCGACTAATTTCAACTACTTTCTCATCGTATTCTGATTTTTTTTGATTATTTTCTCTCATTATATTTTTACTCCATTTTTTCTCATTGCTTCAATTAATGCTTTTATCCGACCGTGATATTTTTGTTTTTTTCGGTCAAAATAACATTCGGTGATCTTTTTTTCTTGGGCAAGCTTGGCAATTTTTTCACCGACAACTTCAGCCATTTTTGTTTTGGATATTTTATCTTTAATATTTTTTGAAGAAACATAAATAGCTGTCGCGCCCTTTTTCATATCAATAATTTGCCCCTCAATGTGTTTGAGACTTTTATTGATCGTTAATTTGTAATTTCTTGGTTCTTTTTTCATTTGGCTCCTTGCGCCCCACCAACCGCCTTGGCAGCTTTACCAGCTTTTTTACGAATTATTTCACCTTTATAGCGAATTCCTTTTCCTTTGTAGGGATCTGGTTTTTTAAGCTGCCTAATTTGCGCGCTGAATTGACCAACTTTTTGTTTGTCAATTCCGTTAATAATGATATTATTTTTTTCAATATTGGCGGTTAGCCCTTCTGGCACTTTCAGCTGGGTGGGGTGCGAAAAACCAAGCGACATAATAATTTCATTATTTTCGAGCTTAACCGAATAGCCAACCCCGTGAATTTCTAAGGTCTTGCTAAATCCTTCTGAAACGCCTGTGACGCAGTTTTGGATTAATGAACGGAATAATCCATGCTGTGCTTTGTAGTATGATTCTGTTTTTTTATTTTCTAATTTCAAACTTTTGTCAGAAATTTTGACATTTAAAAATCTGGGAACGGCTAACTCTGCTTTGCCACCATTACCAATAAACTCCAGCATTTGCCCATCCTTGGTTACTTGGGTGCCATCCGGAATACTGATTAATTTTTTTCCTATTCGGCTCATTCTACCTCACAAATTAATTCTCCCCCAATATGTTTTTTCCTGGCTTCAAAGTGTGCCATCAAGCCTTCTGGCGTAGTCATAATAATAATCCCGCGTCCATTTCTGGGATAAGGAATTTTATTGGCGTTAACATATACCCTGCGACTTGGTTTTGAAATTTGCCTAACACTATGGATTGCGGCTTGCCTTTCATCGTATGACAATTTAACGGCAATTGTTTTTTTGTCTTCGGTTAATTTAAAATCTTCAATATATTGATACTTTTTAAAAATTTTGAGTAGGTTTTGGAGCAAATGAGATTTTTTTATCAAAATTTCGCTCTTGCTTGATGCGTAACCGTTTCTTAAATTGTTTAACAAATTTGCAATTGGATCGTTAACCATAATATTATTTTTTTGTTTGTAACTTTTTACCATGAACTTTTTCTAATACCGGGAATCTCGCCTTTGGTTGCTTTCTCTCGAAAGCAAATTCGGCACATTCCAAAATATCTCATATAGGCTCGTGGTCTGCCACATAGCAGGCAACGGTTTTTTTTCCTAGAAGAAAATTTCGGTTTATTTTTTGACTTTGCAATTTGCGATTTTTTCGCCATTTTGATTTATTTATTTCTTTTTTGCGATTGGGAATTTGTTTGTTTTTTGCCCCGAAGGGGTCCCTTTGGGATTTCTTGTTTCTTGGCAACCATATCTTTTTGGAGTGGCATACCAATTTTTTGTAAAAAGAATCTGGCTTCCTGAGTGTTTTTGGCTTTGATGCTAATGTTAATTCCTAAATTAAAACTTTGGCTTAAATCTTCAAAAGTAATTTCCGGGAAGACAGCGTGATCTTTAATTCCAAGCGAAAAATTTCCTTGCCGATCAAATTTTGAATTTAGTCCCCTAAAATCACGAATCGAAGGAAGGGCAACATTAATAAGTCTTGATAAAAAATCATACATTTTTTTCCCTCGAAGCGTCACCATATATGCCACCTTTTCACCCTGACGCAACTTGAATCCCGCAATAGATTTTTTGGCTTTGACTTGCACTGGTTTTTGCCCGGTCAAAGAAGCGATCTCTTGCCCGAGCTTTCTAACAACTTCTTTTTCGTGACGAAATTTTCCATAACCGGAATTCACCGTAATCTTTTGAATTCTTGGCAACTCAAAATCATTGCCAATCGAAAACTCTTTTTTTACGATTGGATTAATTTTCTCAATTATAAATTTTTTGAATTCACTTGTCATTTTGTTTTGGTTTAACGCTTAGGTCTGTTTTACATTTTGCGCACATCCGAGTAATTTTCCTTTCGACTCTTTCAACTTTTACTTTGGAAATTTTTTTACAATTGGGGCAGACAAGCGCGAGATTGCTAATATCAATTGGATGGCTAATATCAATGATTCCGCCTTTAGGATACTTCTTGCTCGGTTTCGCATTTTTTTTCAAAATGTTCACACCGCTAACTTCGGCTTTACGAAGCAAAGGAAAAATTTTTACTACCTGACCGATTTTCCCTTTATCCTTACCAGCCCTGACAAAAACAGAGTCACTAATTTTAATTTTTATATTTTTCATTTATATAATTTCTTTAGCCAGTGAAATAATTTTTTTATATCCTTTGCCTCTAATTTCTCTAGCCACCGGACCGATGATTCGGGTGGCGCGAATTACCGCTTTATCGTCAGCTCCAAGAATAACCACTGCATTATCATCAAAGCGGACAGTGGTGCCATTTTTTCGCTTGATAGGCGCTTTGGTTCTAACAACAATTCCCTTTAATACTGTTTTTTTCTTGATTGATGATTGAGGAATAACCTCAATAGCGCTACCTATGACAATACCTGCGATGCGGGCTGGTTTTTTTGGTCCGCGACCAAGCACCTTAAAAACTCGGAATTTTTTCACTCCACTATTATCCGCCACAGTACAGATTGTTTTGTCCATTAACATTATAATACTCTCCAAGTTTTGCGTTTTGATTTTGGCGCGATCGCTTCGATTATCACTTTATCGCCAACATTCAATTCCCGATTATTGGTAGCCAAAAAATTCTTAATTGTCACAAATTGCTTGTGGTACTTAAGATGGGTCTTGATTGATTGAACGGCAACCTTGACTGTCTTTGAATCAATAATCTTTTTAATTTGACCGTTTTGTTTTTGCTTCATTTAACTCCTCCATAATTCTTTGGTTAATGATGGTATTAATTTGCGCTATTTGTTGGCGTAGTTTTCGAATCTTGTCTGTTTTGGTAAGTTTTTGTAATTGAATTTTTATCAAATTGTCGTGTAATTCGTTTTTTAAATTTTGCGATTCAGTCACTAATTGAATTGTTTTTAGCTTTGACTTTTCTAAAAAATAATTGCGTTTTTTCATTTGACAATAAACTTCGTTTTAAATGGCAATTTATAATTAGCTAAACCCATTGCCTCTTTGGCAAGTTCTTGACTGACGCCATCCATTTCAAATAAAATTCTGCCTGGCGTGATCACGGTTACAAAATGGTCAACAGCGCCTTTTCCTCCGCCCATACCGGTTTCGTTGGGCTGTTTGGTAATGGGCTTATCAGGAAACACACGAATCCAAACCTGTCCTTCCCTTTTGATTTTTCTGGTCATAGCGCGTCTGGCTGCTTCGATTTGTCGTGAGCTAAGCCATCCGCGTCCAGTTGCTTTTAACCCAAAAGCGCCGAATTCCAAATTCTGTCCACGGCTACTATCGCCCTTCATTTTCCCTCGGAAATGTTTTCTGTGTTTAACTTTTCTGGGTAATAACATAATCTATTAAATATTTTGAATAACTTTATATATTAAGCTTTCAAACCAAATTGTATTTATAGAGACTTGCGAGCGCGACTGGCGCGAGCACCTGCCTATCGGCAGGCAGGCGAGGAATTTTTTAGCAAAAAAATATCCGTGCTCTATAAATACAATTTGGTTTGAAAGGAACAAGCTAACAATTTGTGATTATTTTTTATATATCCAAACTTTGATCCCAATGGTGCCATAGGTTGTTTGGCTGTGATAAATTGTAAAATCTATATTGGCGCGTAAGGTGGATGTCGGAACCGGACCTTCAGAGTATTTTTCTGTTCTAGCAATTTCAGCTCCACCTAGTCGCCCGGAAATCTGAATTTTGACGCCAGTGGCGCCACTTTGCATTACTTTGGTTATGGCGTGCTTAACTGCCCGTTTATAATAAATTCTTTTGGTCAATTGGTAACCGATATTTTGCGCCACTAGCTGAGCTACGCTATCGGGATTTTTAATTTCCATCACATCAATATCGAGCTTGGCTTTTTGCCCGGGCATAGCTAGCTTGTCCACTAAAAATTTTCTCAAATCCTGAATGCCTTGCCCCTGCCGTCCGATTAAAATACCCGGGCGACTGGAATGAATTTCAATTTTTATATCTTTGGCATTGCGTTTAATAATAATTTTCTCAATTGATGCTTGTTCACCAACTTTAATATTGATCAACTCTCGAATTTTAATGTCTTGAATCAAGCAATTGCGAAACTCAGTCGCTGGTTTATACCATAAGCTTTTCCATTTCTTGTTGATCTGCAATCTGTAACTAATTGGGTTAATTTTTTGTCCCATAATGATTATGTGTTATCCGTTGACCAATATCTTTACTTGGATTTTTTTGTTAATTTTAATTTCGAATCTTTAGCTTTGGTCTTAATTTTTGCTTTTAATTTTTGTGCTTCAAATTCAACTATGACATGGCTACTAACTTTTTTAAGGGGCGAAACCCGTCCACGACTCCGAGGAATATGGCGCTTGAGTGATGGACCCATATCAGCTCTTACTGCTTTTACGATTAAATTTTCACTATTGATATTTTTTTCTTGAAAATTGTTTTTGGCTTCAATTAGCATTTTTTTAAAAACTTTTGCGCTAGCTCTTTGCACTAGTGATAACTTTTCCAATGCTTTTTCAATACTCAAACCTTTTAACTCCCTACCCACAATTTTCATTTTAGCCGGAGTTATTTTAATATATCTCTTTTTGATTGATAATCTTTGCTTCATTTTTCTGCTAGTTTGTTTTTTGCTGCTTCTTTAGCTTGGACAGCTTGCTCTTCTTGTTTAGCCATCTTGCCTCCATGACGATGAAAAGTTCGCGTAGGCGAAAATTCGCCCAAACGGTGACCGACCATTTCTTCGTTGACATTAACTGTAATAAATTTTCGTCCATTATGTACCTCAAAAATTCGTCCGACCATTTCCGGAATAATCTGTGATGCTCTTGCCCATGTTCTGATAACTTTGTTAGGATCACCGACTTGGATCTTTTTCATTAAATGATCTGGCACAAATGGTCCTTTTTTGATTGATCTTGACATTGCACTCTTTCATATCAGCCTTGATAAGCTGATAATTACTATTATTTTCTTTTTTTAACGATAAATTTATTGGATGGTTTTTTCTTTTTTCTGGTTTTACCACCGATGGCAATTTTGCCCCACGGCGTTTTGGGATATTTTAACCCAATTGGGTTTCTACCTTCACCGCCACCATGCGGATGCGCCGCCGGATACATCGCTTTTCCTCTAACCGTGGGTCGAATTCCCATTAGCCGTTTTCTTCCAGCTTTTCCAATCGTCACATTTGAATGCTGGATATTGGATAAGCGACCGATTGAAGCATAACATAAACTGTGGAATTTTCTGATTTCGCCGGATGGTAATTTGACATTTATATATTCGTCTTCTTTTGAAGAGATGGTAGCGTACTGACCAGCGCTTCTGACCATTTTTCCTCCGCTTCGCGGTTGCACTTCAAGATTATGAATCTGAGTGCCTGACGGAATATTTTTCAGTTGCATTCGATTACCAGTTTCGATATCTGCTTTTTCTGCCACTTCAACTTTTTCTCCGACTTTCAAACCATCGGGCGCTAAGATATATGATTTTTTTTTGTCCTGGTTTTCAATCAAAGCAATAAAGGCGCTGCGATATGGATCATACTCAATCGTCAATACTTTATTGATTTGTTTGGCGAATTGTTTTAAATCTATCAATCGATAATTCCTTTTAACACCGCCCCCTCTATGTCGAACGGATATATGCCCCAAATTATCTCGCCCTGCGTGCGTATTTAATTTAACAGTTAATCTTTTACTCGGTTTTTTGGCAGTTAAAGAAGAGAAGTCCGTCACAGTCATTGACCGACGCGAGGGGGTCACTGGTTTATATGTTTTAATCGTCATTTGTCGGTTTTCTTTTTTACGGTGATTTTAGTGTCAGATTTTTTTCTTTTACACTTTCAGAATTTTTTTTAATCGCATCTGGATTGGCATTTAAATCAGTATCTTCTATTTTGAATTCCTTAATTTGCTGCCCCTTTTTGAGCGTCACTAGTATCTTTTTTATATCAATTCTCTTGCCAAACTTAGCTGTCTGTTTATTGTGCCTAACTCTTTTTTTCTTGCCAATTTTGTTAAGCGAGCGGACTGACAAAACATCAACTTTATACTTTTTTTCAATTTCTTTTTTCAGCTCGGTTTTGTTAACTTTGCGAGCGACTATAAAAGTATACTGGTTTTTTTTACCTAAATCAAGGGATTTCTCGCTAATTTGCGGGATTGCTTTAATCATTTAATGATTGCGTTGATAGCTTGGCGCGAAGCCAAGATAATTTTTGCTTTTGCCATTTCCAGGATATTGGCATTGATTCTTTTTCGGTAAATAATTTTTGCTAAATTTTGTGACGCTCTCTTAACTCCCAAAATTTCTTTTTCCGTTAAAATCAATACTTTCTTTTCACCAAGATTTACTTTTTGTAAAAATGTAAATAATTCTTTAGTTTTTGGCTTCATCTTTGAAAAACCTGTGGTACAGATAACTTGGTCGCCACGCGCCATATCTTGAAAAAGTTGTTTTTTGGCTTGCTTTAACATGCGCGTATTGATTTTTTTGTAAGTTTTAATATTTTTTGGCGCGAAAGTGACACCCCCACCCACCCAAAGCGGACTTTTTGCGCTACCAGCGCGCGCTTTTCCAGTCCCCTTTTGCTTCCATGGTTTTTTGGTACTTCCAATCACTTCGCCTCTGGTTTTGGGCGAGCTTGGTTTTTGCCGGGCATTATGTGCCATACCAACGAAAATAGTTTTCAAATCAATTTTTGTTTTAGAAAACTCAGGAATTGTAATTGGTTCCATCTCCTTACCGCTGATGTCAAATTGTTTGATAATTAACTTTTTCATTGATACAAATTATAGATTATATACCTGAATAACTTGTGTATTCCAGTCTATGTAGTATTTGCAGAGGCTTGCGAGCGCGACTGGCGCGAGCACCTGCCTGCCGGCAGGTAGGCGAGGAATTTTTTAGCAAAAAAATATCCGAACTCTGTAAATACTATGTAGGCTGGAAACAGTAAACTAATTTCATAAATTTAAATAGCAAAATACTTGCGTAAGACAAATATTTATTGATACAACATTACTTGGCTTCTGTTTGGTCCGGCAATTGAGCCCTTCACCACAATTAATTTTTTGTCCTCATCAACATCAACCACCTGTAAATTTTTGATGGTATTGCGATTGCCGCCCATTTGCCCTGGCATTTTTTTACCTTTGACCACTCGTTGCGGAAAAGCCGAGCCAATCGCGCCGGGCGCGCGATGATGGTGCGAGCCGTGTGTCTCTGGTCCGCGGGAAAATCCATGTCGCTTGATTACGCCTTGAAACCCTTTTCCTTTGCCAACAGACACAGCATTGACCTTTGATCCTATTTCAAAATCAATTGTCAGTGCTTTACCTGGTTCAACATTTTCAACGGTTTTTATTTCAATAACCTTTGAAAACTTTTCTACCAAAGGCTTGATTTGCCCAGCAATAGTTTTTTTAATTTTATTTTTTGGGGCATATGCTACTAACGCGCCAATTTTAGTTTTTTTGACAATAGTAGCTTTATCTAGCTCCAAAACTGTCGCCGAAATTGCTACGCCTTTATCGCTAAAAATTCTAGTCATACCTAGCTTTTTGTACCAGCCAAATTTTGACATAGTCTTTTTAGGCATATCAATTAATTCATTTTCAAATTAAATAAATTCTGCGAACTTGCCTTGGGCTAGAATTTTTGACTCAGGCAGTTTTCCCAGATTCGCTTTACAAATTCCCAACATTGGGGTTTGATTAGAAAATAGAAATTAGAAATTTAATTCTATTGTTTAATTTCAATATCAACACCAGCTGGAAGATCAAGATTGGTCAGATCGTCAATTGTCTTGCTGTTCATATCAGTAATATCAAGTAGCCGTTTGTGCACTCGCATTTCAAATTGTTCAAAGGATTCCTTGTGCACATGGGGCGACTTGATAACTGATATTTTTTTTATTTCAGTAGGCAATGGCACAGGTCCGTGCGCGATCGCTCCGCTCCGCTCCACGATTTCGATTATTTTCGCTGCTGTTTTATCAATAATTCGCGAATCATACGAGCGAAGCTTTACTCTAATTTTTTGCTTTTCCCGCGCCATAAATTTACTTTATGATTTTGGTCACCATACCAGCGCCAACGGTTTTGCCACCTTCGCGAATGGCAAAGCGCATTCCGTCTTCCATAGCAACTGGTTGCAATAAATCAATTTTCATATTGACTGTATCGCCTGGCATCACCATTTCCGTACCTTCTGGCAAGGTGCAAGTACCGGTCACATCAGTGGTTCTGATATAAAATTGAGGTTTATAACCTTTGAAAAACGGTGAATGTCGTCCGCCTTCTTCTTTGGTTAAAATATAAATCTCAGCGTCAAATTCTTTGTGTGGAGTAATTGAGCCTGGTTTGGCTAAAACTTGTCCGCGTTCAATTTCTGTTCGTTCGATACCACGAAGCAATACTCCAACATTATCTCCGGCTTGACCTTGGTCAAGTTCTTTGCGAAACATTTCCACGCCAGTGACAGTCACTTTTTTGGTTGGTTTAATGCCAACGATTTCAACTTCTTCGTTGACTTTAACAATTCCTCGTTCAATCCTACCGGTGGCAACAGTTCCGCGACCCTTGATTGAGAAAACATCCTCGATCGGCATCAAAAGCGGTTTGTCAATTTCTCGTTTTGGCTCAGGAATTTTTTCATCCAACGCATCAACTAAATCATAAATAGCTTTTTCTGATTCAGCATCGCCTTCCAAAGCTTTCAGGGCTGAGCCTTTAACGATCGCTGTATTATCGCCATCGTATTCGTATTTGGTCAATAGCTCGCGAATTTCCATTTCAACCAATTCCAAAAGTTCTGGATCCTTGACTTGATCAACTTTGTTAATGAAAACTACCATCTCTGGCACGCCAACTTGATGAGCAAGCAAAATGTGCTCACGAGTTTGTGGCATTGGACCGTCTGTCGCTGCCACCACCAAAATAGCGCCATCCATTTGAGCCGCGCCGGTAATCATATTTTTTACATAGTCGGCGTGACCAGGACAGTCAACATGCGCATAGTGCCTTTTAGCTGACTCAAATTCGCAGTGGTAGGTCGCGATAGTGATACCGCGCGCTTTTTCCTCTGGAGCTTTGTCGATTTGATCGACTGCGAGCGATTTAGCTAGCCCCTTTTTCTCCAGACACTTTAAAATCGCTGCGGTAAGTGTAGTTTTTCCATGGTCAACATGACCGATGGTGCCAACATTAATATGTGGCTTATTTCTTTCAAATTTTTCTGCCATTATTCCTCCCTTTGGTTGTCTAAGAGCCTGTCTCATCATTACATCTGATAGCTGTCAATGGCTTATTTTAGCTTTCAAACAAAAATTACTTGTCACGGTAGTTGTTTACTACCTTTCCTCATAATTTTTGTTTCTCGCTTAAAATAATCTCATTCTCGCTTCAAGAGTAATAATGAGACAGGCTCTAACTTATAATTGACAATTTGTAATTATAAAGACTGCCCAAAGCTTAAGTTATTTAAATATTTTTATTTTTTAATATTACTCAAAAACTGCAAATTTAAAATCCCCTTTTGATTTACTATAACATTATATTAAATTTTTGACAAGTAGTCAAGCCTAATGCCAAGTCTAAATCTCCGTCACTGTCCACTCGCGCCAGACTCGTTGACCAGATGCATCAGTATTGCCTTCGAAAGAATAGTGATGATAGGTGTCACTTTCTGCTTCGCTATAAAATTCTATTTTGACATTACTGCCAACATTTAAGGCGCTTCCTAAATCCGATAAAGCAAAACTATAAGCTACTGATTTTTTTCCAATCCCGCTACTATATGTATGCGCTTGCCCATTACCTGTATTTTGAAATTTCCAATCGTCGTCAGAATTATATGGCGCAGTATTAGTGCAAATCGCACTATACCATGGATTATACCAAATTTGACCATCAGAATGATAAGCAATGTTAATCTGCATAAAAACATCAGTGCCATTGCATGCATTGCTTGAATCAGGATTTTCATCGTCGCTAATTTTGATATTGTATGTCAATGATTCAATCGTATTCCCATCAATAGTTTGGCGCGTGGTTGGAAGTTCGCCGTCCAAAGACCATTTTATATATAATCTCCCGTCTCTTACTCCCATAGATAAATTATCTAAATCAATCGGGCTATAGTTGTAAATTCCAGTCGGTGGCGCGCCTCCACCCGGCTGGGTAAAATCGCCGATCCCATCGTCAAAAACCAAAGCAAGGGCAGAAAGAATATCATCAATTGAGGTGTCGCTGTATTGTCCAAAGATATTTGTCTCAGTGGTGGAGGACTGCGAACTGCTTTGATTGCTTGCGGAATCGCTAGTTGCGTTTGATGAACCGTTGCTAGCGCTACTGCTATCGGTAGAGTTATTGCTTGAACTATTATTGCTGTTGGTGCTTTGGTCTAAACTAGCCGTTGAGCTACCGCTTGTATTTGAGCTGACGCCAGCGCTAGTAGAATTGGCAGTGGTTGGTTTTTTTGGGGTAGTGCTAACAGTTGGCTCAGTGTTGGTTGCTGGTTGCTCTACGGTTGCCAGGGCTTCACTGGCTTTTTGAATCAAACCAACATAGTTATCACCTAATTTTTTTTCATTATCGCTAATTGGCAACTTAGTATATTGCCCTGCTTTGGCATTGAAGGAGAATTTATACATCTCTTCGATCCTAGCTATTTTGCCAGAATACTCAGCTTGCACAGAACTTTTAAAAACTAACACTTCAATAACTTCGTCCGCTTTACCGCTAACAGAAAATTCTGTCCCTAGGGCAGTGGCTTTTACATCACTGCTTAAAATTGAAAAAGTCTTGCCCTCTTTTTTTTCAACTTTTGCATATGATTTACCAGAAATTTGCTCAACGATAATTTCCGAGCTTAAAAGCGCGATGATTTTAATTTGGCTACTTGACTCCATAGCTAATAAATCTCCGTCTTCAAAAGAGACTACCACACTGGAATTGCCTTGCGTTCGGACTGATGATCCGACCAGCACTTCCTGCTTACCTCCTGCGCTGCTCCATTTTTCTTCGCCGGGCAAATTTGTTTCGACTGTTCCTTGTATTGTAACCAAACTTGCCTTGATCTGGGTGGCTTGTTTCTTTTGAGTGAGAATGATTTTATTATCTGTGCTAAGCGAATGTTTATTTTTGATACTAAAATATAAAACTAGCGCTATGATGACAAAAACAATTATCAAAACGATCGCCACTGGTTTTTTATTGCTTCTTAGAACATTCAACAAATTGAGAATTTTTTCATTCATTGTGCCTTTTATTATAGCACAAGACGCATAACCGCAAAAACAAACATTTTTGTGAAATTAGCTTTCCAGTATTTGCTTTGATTCTAGTTGCGTGGCATAGATAAGAACGATGGGCGAGACAATAAAAAATACTGAGCCAACCAAAATCATCAGGCAAGAAATAAAGTGCTATTAATGTCCTTGACTTATGCTGATCATTATGGCAGAATTAAAATAATTATTAGTATTTTGACAATCCGAGGAGGAAAAGATATGGCAGATATGTTTGATCATTACTGGCAGATTATTCCGTATCATTGCACGGAAGTATCACCAAACTTAACACAAAAACTAACAGCCCTTGATTTGAAACATGATAGGCATCAAAATGGCGCTACTGATAAAGAAATAGATACATTTATCGCTACGCATTTACCAATGATCGTACATATGAAATTGATTATGCCAGTTTATGTAGCGAATGAAAATATGAAACCTAAAATCACCCTTTGGCTAAACTGGAAAATACCATCTTTGCCTGATGCTGCGCTAACCCTATCATATCGATGCGATCTTCATCAGTTGAAAAAACTTATCGCTTACCAGAGCGCGAGCAATCTATGGTTTCCAATTTTCCAAGAAATGGCGCAAGCAGCCAAGCAAATAGCTTTAGCGAATCTGGGGCATGGTTACAACCAAGTTAATTTTAATGATCAGATTACAATTATGGATCTGCCGATAG
>ERZ1292640.2341-Hain-H43-02um-R1-2341-length-15185-cov-4_pt1 | contig 15185 bp, 14 predicted proteins | sample MGYA00564404_ERZ1292640 | MGnify/ENA primary metagenome ERZ1292640 (study PRJEB36523, sample SAMEA6512636) | groundwater metagenome | collected 2019-01-08 | study: AquaDiva: Metagenomics assemblies of 32 groundwater samples
GTTTGAAGGGCGGACGCATCGCCGCCATCGGCAAGGCCGGCAACCCGGACACGCAACCGGGCGTGGACATCGTCATCGGCGCCGGCACCGAGATCATCAGCTGCGAGGGCAACATCGTCACCGCCGGCGGCATCGACAGCCACATCCACTTCATCTGCCCGCAGCAGATCGACGAGGCCCTCACCTCGGGCGTGACCACCATGCTCGGCGGCGGCACCGGCCCGGCCACCGGCACCTTCGCCACCACCTGCACGCCTGGCCCCTGGCACATTGAACGCATGCTGCAGGCGGCCGACGGTTTTGCGATGAACATCGGCTTTCTGGGCAAGGGCAACGCCAGCCAGCCCGCGCCGCTGCGCGAGCAGATCGAGGCCGGCGTGATCGGCCTGAAGCTGCACGAAGACTGGGGCACCACGCCCAGCGCCATCAGCAACTGCCTGGACGTGGCCGAAGAAACCGACACGCAGGTGGCCATCCACTCCGACACACTCAACGAGTCGGGCTTCGTGGAAGACACCATCGCGGCCACCAAGGGCCGCACGCTCTGCGCCTTCCACACCGAAGGCGCGGGCGGCGGCCACGCGCCCGACATCATCCGCGTGGTCGGCGAGGCCAACTTCCTGCCCTCGTCCACCAACCCGACCATGCCCTACACCGTCAACACGCTCGACGAGCACGTCGACATGCTGATGGTCTGCCACCACCTGGACGCCTCGATTCCCGAAGACCTGGCCTTCGCCGAAAGCCGCATCCGGCGCGAGACGATCGCGGCCGAGGACATCCTGCACGACATGGGCGCGATCAGCATGATGAGCAGCGACAGCCAGGCCATGGGCCGGGTCGGTGAGGTGGTGATCCGCACCTGGCAGACGGCCGACAAGATGAAGTCGCAACGTGGTTCGCTGCCCGAAGACAGCAGCCGCAACGACAACTTCCGCGTCAAGCGCTACATCGCCAAGTACACGATCAACCCGGCCATCGCGCACGGCATCTCGCACATCGTCGGCTCGCTGGAAGTCGGCAAGTGGGCCGACCTGGTGATCTGGAAGCCGGCCTTCTTCGGCGTCAAGCCGGCGCTGGTCTTGAAGGGCGGCAGCATCGCGCTGGCCGCCATGGGCGACCCGAACGCCTCCATCCCGACCCCGCAGCCGGTGCACTACCGGCCGCAGTTTGGCGCCTTCGGCAGCGCGCTGGCCCGGGGCAGCCTGAGCTTCGTGTCGCAGGCGGCCCAGGCGGCCGGCGTGGCCCAGCGCTACGGCCTGCAGAAGACCACGGTGGCGGTGCAGGGCTGCCGCAGCGTCACCAAGGCCAGCATGGTGCACAACGCCTACCTGCCGACCATGGAGATCGACCCGCAGCGCTACACGGTGCGCGCCGACGGCGTGCTGCTGACCTGCGAACCCGCCAGCAAACTTCCGATGGCCCAGCGATACTTCCTGTTTTGATCGCAAAAAACAGGGAAAAAAACATGCTTCAGGTCTCCAAAATCATCGCCCAGGGCAAGGGGCTGGCGCCCGCGCTGGTGCGCCGTGCCGCCACCATGACGCTGGACTGGGACGTGCGCCAGAAGAGCCGCTTCGACGGCGAAGCGTCGGACGGCCGCCGCGTCGGCGTCTTCCTGCCGCGCGGCACCGTGGTGCGCGGTGGCGACGTGCTCATCACGCAGGACGGATCGCTGCTGAGCGTGATCGCCGCGCCACAACCGGTGCTCAAGGTGACCGCCTGCACCGACCAACACCACGGTCATGCACACGACCCGGCCTTCGACCTGATGCGCGCCGCCTACCACCTGGGCAACCGCCACGTGCCCATCGAACTGCGGCCCGACCACCTCAAGATCGAGCCCGACCACGTGCTGGCCGAGATGCTGCGCGCCATGCACCTGAATGTGGCCGAGGTGCGCGAGCCCTTCGAGCCCGAAGGCGGCGCCTATGCGGCGGGCCACGGCGGCGGTCATGCCCATGACCACGGGCATGGTGGCCACGACCATGGACACGATCACGGCCACGGATCCCACACGCATGACCATGGCTGATGGGGCCAGCCGGCCGGTGGCCGGCCTGCTGCGCACCCTGTGGCTGGCCTCCCCCACCCTGCCCGTCGGCGGGTTCTCGTATTCCGAAGGGCTGGAGGCCGCGGTCGACGCCGGCCTGGTGCGCGACGAACCCAGCGCGGCCGACTGGCTGACCGACCAGCTGCACCTGGGCCTGGCGCGCAGCGACCTGGCCGTGGTGGCGCAGGCCATGCCCGCCTGGCAGGCCCACGACCTCGCCCGCATCGCCGCGCTGAACGCCTGGGTGCTGGCCACCCGCGAAACACAGGAATTCCGCCTGCAGACCGAGCAGATGGGCCGCTCGCTGGTCGAGTGGGCGCGTTCGCTCGGCGTCCTCGGCTGCGGTGTGGTGGAACAACTGCTGGCCGCGGATCTTCGGCCCCCGACCTACCCGGTGGCCATGGCCTGCGCGGCCGCCGCCTCGGGCGCCGCACCGGCCGACAGCCTGGGCGGGTTCGCCTTCGGCTGGGCCGAAAACATGGTGCAGGCGGCCATCAAGTCCGTGCCCCTGGGCCAGAGCGCCGGCCAACGCATGCTGGCCCGGCTGGTGGAGGAGATTCCGGCCGCGGTGGAACACGCCCTGTCGCTGGACGACGAAAGCCGCCAGGCCTTCACACCCGGGCTCGCCATCTTGAGCGCCCGCCACGAAACCCAGTATTCCCGTCTGTTCCGTTCCTGAAGACCCGCCCCATGAGCGCCCTGCACCACATCCCGAACCGCACCAAAACCCTGCCCCCGCTGCGCGTGGGCATCGGCGGCCCGGTCGGCTCCGGCAAGACCACCCTGCTCGAAATGCTGTGCAAGACCATGCGCGAGCGCTACGACCTGGTCGCCATCACCAACGACATCTACACCAAGGAAGACCAGCGCCTGCTCACCGTCAGCGGTGCGCTGCCGGCCGAACGCATCATGGGCGTGGAAACCGGCGGCTGCCCGCACACCGCGATCCGCGAGGACTGCTCGATCAACCTCGAAGCCATCGACCGCATGCTGGGCGAGTTCCCCGACGCCGACATCGTCTTCGTCGAATCGGGCGGCGACAACCTGGCCGCCACCTTCAGCCCTGAACTGAGCGACCTGACGATCTACGTGATCGACGTGGCCGCGGGCGAGAAGATCCCGCGCAAAGGCGGCCCCGGCATCACCAAGAGCGACCTGTTCGTCATCAACAAGACCGACCTGGCACCCCACGTGGGAGCCGACCTGGAGGTGATGAAGCAGGACACCGCCCGCATGCGACCGGACACCGCACGCCGGCCCTGGGTGATGACCAACCTCAAGACCCTGGCCGGTGTCGACGAGGTGGTGCGTTTCATCGAGCAGCGCGGCATGCTGCAACCGGGCCCGGCCACCCCTTGACCGGCGCCCTGGCGGCTACAATCCCGGCCACCCCGGAGACGTGGGAGAGTGGTTTAATCCAGCGGTCTTGAAAACCGCCGACCCGCAAGGGTCCGTGAGTTCGAATCTCACCGTCTCCGCCATGCGGCGCCCTTTTCCTGCGGCGCCCTGCGGGCAGGCGACTTCGCCAGGCCTTCAACAGACGGCCTCAAGCCTGCGCAGATTTGGCCGATAAGAGCGTGAAGCCATCGTGGCGGCCGCCTTCGCCCGCCGCGGTTGGCATTGCGCAACATGACCAACGACGCCGCCAAACCTTCTGCCCCGAACCCGCTGCTGGTTCTGCTGGACTTTGTCGCCAGCCCCATTCTGCTGTTCAACGCAGAGGGGCGGGTGGTGTTCAGCAACCAGGCGGCCAAGCAAATGAGCTGCCGCCCCGCCCTGATGCTGGGCAGCGACCCGAATGTGCGCGGGCTGGCGCAAGACCTCGCCGCCGGCAAGCCGGTGCTGCACCTGGACATGCGGGTGGACGCCCTGTCCGACAACGGCATTGCCCGCCTGCAGTGCCGCTTTGCGCCCCGCCCCATCGCCGGGCTGGTGGCCATGGGCGTATCGGAAGTCGCAACGGACGAACCCCGCCAGGGTGACGACGGTGCGGCCGAAGCCGCCCAGCGCCTGTCGCTGCAACAGATCATGGAACTCATCAAGGCCGATCTGATGCCGCCCATCCGCCAGGTGCTGGCGCAGGCACAGGAAGCGACGGCGCCCGCCCTGTCGGACAGTGTGCAGACCCTGCAGGAGCGGCTGGAACGCTTGTCCGATCTGGTCAACGTGTTCGGCGACGACGTGCTCGTTGGCGACGACCGCCTGGTGCTGCCCGACCTGGTCCGTGCCGTCGCGCAGGATCTGGCGCCGCAGTTGCGCGCCATGAATGTGCAGTTCGTCATCGAGGGCGATCGGGTCGACCTGCCGCCCGTGTACGGCAGCCGCCGGCTGATCCGGCGCGCGCTCTACGAATGCCTGAACAACGCGGTTCAGCACGCGCGCGATGGCGCGCCGCCGACACAGACGGTGGCGGTGGGCATTGGCTTTCGGGCCGCCGGCAACCACCTGCTGCTGACCATCCACAACGAGGGGGTGCTCTCGGCCGCGGCCCTGGCGCTCCACGCGGCGGCCATCTTCAGGCCGGCGCCGCCCGGCAAGGAACCCCTGCCCGGCATGGGCACGATGCGCATCGGCCTGCCGCTGACGCACCGCATCCTTCAGCTGCACGGCGGTCGGCTGCGCATTGAGGACGACACCGCCGACGGGTTGAGCGTGATGCTGGAGCTGCCCACGGGCGCCCCGCTGCGCAACACCCACCAACTGGACCTTCTGCAGGCACAGATCTATGCCGAAGATCTTTCGAAACTGATGGCCCGCACCCGCAAACGGAGCAGCACATGACCGCACGCATTCTCATCGTCGACGACCAGCCCGATATCCGCAAACTCATCCGGCTGACCTTGCAACACCTGGACGACGCCGAGCTCCACGAAGCCAGCAATGGCGGCGATGGCTGGCGTCTGGCACAGGACCTCAAGCCGGACCTGATCCTGCTGGATGTGATGATGCCCGGCGAGCTCGACGGCTACCAGGTCTGCGCCAAGGTCAAGGGCGACCCGGCGCTGGCCGGTCAGACCAAGGTCATCCTGCTGACCGCCCGCGCGCAGAAAGAAGACGAAGAGCAGGGGCGCAAAGCGGGCGCCGACGCCTACCTCACCAAGGCCTTCAGCCCCCTGAAGCTGCTGGACCTGGTGGACAACATGCTGGGGATGCCGTCATGAAGCGGCGGCTCGCCCCGGTGACTGTGGCGGCAGCGCTGGCACTGGGCGCACTGGGCGCGGCGTGGTCACAACCGGCCACGGTCCCGGCGTCCGCGCCGGCCCCGCTGGTGCTGGGGGTGGTGCCACAGTTTCCGGCCATCGAACTGCAGCGGCGCTGGGGTCCGGTCCAGACCTGGCTGGAATCGGAGTGCCAGGTGCGCATCCGACTGGACATCGCCAGCAGCATCCCGGCGTTCGAAGAGCGCTTTTTGCAGGGCCATCACGATCTGGCCTACCTGAACCCGTACCACGCGGTCATGGCCAAACGGGCGCAGGGCTATGAGCCCCTGGTGCGCGACGGCAAAGAGATGCTCACGGGCGTGTTGGTGGTGCGGGCCGACAGTGCGGTGCGCCGGCTGCAGGACTTGCAGGGCGCGACGCTGGCCTTTCCCGCGCCCAACGCGTTCGGTGCCTCGCTCTACATGCGGGCTTTGCTCGAACGCGAACATGGGCTGCGTTTCACCGCGTCCTATGTCAAGACGCACGCCAACGCCTACCGCCATGTCCTGCGGGGCGACGCCGCCGCCGCCGGTGGCATTCAGGCCACGTTGGACGCGGAGGGGCCGGAGGTGCGTGATCAGCTGAGGGTGCTTTACGAAACACCACCCGCCGCCCCCCATCCGCTGGCCGCCCACCCGCGGGTCAGGCCAGAGGTGCGCCGCTGCATCACCGAACGCATGACCCGGGCCGGGCAGACCGAAGCGGTCAGGGACTGGCTGGCCGGCATCCAGATGCCGCAGCCGGTGGTGGCCCAGTACGAACGTGACTACCGGCCGCTGGAGAAGCTCTCGCTGGAAAGCTACGTGGTGCGCACGGCGCCTTGAGGGCCCCATGTCCCGACCGATGCAGGCCCTGGGCCGCTGGTTCACCCACAAGAAGCTGGGCACGCAGATCGTGTCCCTGGTGTTCGGTGCGGCTTTGCTGTGCGCCGCGCTCATCGGCACGCTGTCCTTCCAGGCCCGCATGCAGCAGGTGCAGGACGAAGCCCTGGAGCACGCCAGCGCCTTGACCGGCATGGTGTCGCGGGCCACGGCCTCGGCCATGCTGGAGCGGGACTACGGCGCACTGGAACTGTTTCTGGGCGGGGTGATGACCTTGCCCGGGGTCCAGATGGCCGAGCTGGTGCTCCCGGACGGTGAAGTCGCCATGCGCACCCGCCGCATCGCCACCGGGCACGTCACCACCATGCCGGTGGCCGAACGGGTCGCCCCACCGTCGTTGCCGCAGCAAGCAGAAGACTCGCGCATCGACACCGTTGCTGCACTGCTGCCCGGTGCTGACACCGACGCCCAGCGGCTGGACCCGCAAGCCCTGCTGCGCAGCGGCTGGGTGCGCATTGAAACCAACAGCCAGCAGCGCCGGGCCGACGCCATGCGCCAGTGGACCATTGACAGCGTCAACGTGCTGTTGATGCTGATGGGCCTGCTGTGGCTGCTGGCCCTGTTCCTGCGCCGGGTGTTCGGCCCCATCAGCACGCTGGCGGCCTTTGCATCGACCCTGGCCGATCGGCCGGGCGGCCTGGTGGAGATGCGCTGGGGCAGTCACGAGGTGCGCGAACTCGGCCATGCGCTGAATGCCGCATCCCGTCAGCTGGCGCAGATGATCACCGATCAGGAGCAGCGCTACAAGCGCCTGATCGCCATCCTCGACACCGCGGCGGACGCCATCGTCGGCGTGGACGAGCAGGGCCGCATCGTCAACGTCAACCCGGCGGCCGAGCGCATGTTCGGACTGGGCTCGCGCGAACTGATCGACCACCCCCTGGCCAGCTGGCTGCCGGACATGGACGCCGCGCGCCTGCAGCAACACATGGACGACGGCATGCTGTTCCAGAGCACGCAGAGCCGGGTGGGCCGCGTGGAAATGCAGGCCATGCGCCAGGACGGCACGCGTTTTCCGGTCGAGGTGCTGCTGGGCGAGGTGAAGGGCGACCCGGAGCTGCGTTACACCTGCATCGTTCGCGACCTGACCGACTTCAAACTCGCGGAGGAATACCTCACGCTGTACGGGCGGGTGCTCGACTGCATCCCCAACGGCATTTCCGTCAGCGACGCCCGGCGCTTCCCGCAGCCCATCGTCCACGTCAACCCGGCCTTCACCCGCATCACCGGCTACGCCCCGCACGAAGTGCTGGGCCGCGACGCCAGCCTGCTCGATGGCCCCGAGACCGACCGCGAAGACCTCGACCTGCTGGCGCGGTCCGTGCAGCGGGGCAACGAACTCAAGATCACGCTGCGCAACCACCGCAAGGATGGCAGCCTGTTCCACAACAAGCTCTCGGTGTCCCCCGTGTTCGATGGCGAAGGCACGATCACGCACTACATCAACGTCATCGAAGACGTGAGCGGCCAGATCGAGGTCAAGCAGCGGCTGATCGAGCGCACCGCCCGCCTCAACGCCACCTTTGACCTGAGCCCCGACGGGTTCGCCGTCTTCGATGCGCAAGGCCATCTGATCACCAGCAACCCGGCCCTGCGCCGCATGATCGGCAGCACCTTGCCGCTGCTGAGCCTGGAACAGTTCGACGACGGCATGCGCAGCCTGTGCGAGGACGCCGACCGCTACCCGCCCATCGCCCTGGCGCCCAACGACGGCGCCAAACACACCCTGATGCTGGTGCGCCCGGCACGCAAGGTGCTCGAACGCGACATCCGCCGCCACCTGGGCGGCAGCGGCGAGACCTTCGTCTATTTCCGCGACGTCACGCACCAGTTCGAGGTCGACCAGATGAAGAGCGAGTTCCTCGCCACGGCGGCGCACGAGTTGCGCACACCGCTGGCCAGCATCCTCGGCTTCACCGAACTCCTGCTGCACCGCCGCTACAGTGAAGAGAAGCAGAAAGACCTGCTGCAGACCGTGCACCGGCAAGGCAATCTGCTGCAGAAACTGATCCAGGAACTGCTGGACCTCTCACGCATCGAGGCCCGCCAGGGCAAAGACTTCCACATCGTGCCCACGCCCCTGGCCGCCATCGTCGAGGCGTCGGTCAACGGGCTCACACACCAGGAACTGGGCCACGAGGTCCACGTACAGACCCTGCCCGACCTGATGGTGATGGCCGACGCCAGCAAGATCGAACAGGCGCTGAACAACCTGATCAGCAACGCGATCAAATACTCGCCCAATGGGAGCGAGATACGGCTGGCCGCGCGCGAGGCCACACACGACGGGCAGCACTGCGCCGTGATCGACGTGCAGGACCAGGGCATCGGCATGACACCAGCGCAACTGGCCCGCGCCTTCGAGCGCTTCTACCGGGCCGACACCTCGGGCAACATCCCCGGCACCGGCCTGGGCCTGAACCTGGTCAAGGAGATCGTCGAGATCCACGGGGGCTGGGTGGACTTGAGCAGCACGCCCGGCGAAGGCACCACCGCCAGCCTGTGGCTGCGCCTTGCGACGGTGCCGGCGGCAGCCGCGGCGAACACCGACGTCACCACAGCCTGAGCCGAGATCGGCCGGGCCGGATCAGGCGGGCAGGAACAGCGACTGCAGGTCGCTGAGGAAGTCGAAGCCGCGCTCGGTCGGCGCCACCCAGACGCCCTCCTGCGTCAGCCAGCCCTTGTGCACCCCTTCGCGCAGGGCGCCGTCGATGGCCGACAGCGGCAGCCCGGTGCGCGCGCCGAAGTCGGTCAGGCTGAAGCCCTCGCGCAGGCGCAGCGCGTTGAGCATGTATTCGAAGGGCAGGTCGCGCCGCGACACCTCCTCCACGCCCACCACCGCGTCGCCCGCCAGCGCCTTGTCCATGTACAGGCGCGGCTCGCGCGCCCGCACCTGGCGCACCACGCGGTGCGCAAAACTCAGCTTGCTGTGTGCGCCGGCGCCAATGCCCAGGTAGTCGCCGAACTGCCAGTAGTTCTGGTTGTGCCGGCTGCGGTGGCCGCGGCGCGCATAGGCCGAGACCTCGTAACGCTCCAGCCCGGCCGCGCTGGTCAGCTCGGTGATGCGGTCGAGCATGGCGTAGGCGTCGTCGTCCTCGGGCACCACCGGCGGAAACTTGGCGAACACCGTGTTGGGCTCGATGGTCAGGTGGTAGATCGAGATGTGCGGCGGGTTGAAACCCAGCGCGGTGCGGATGTCCTCCTCGCACTGCGCCAGCGTCTGCCCCGGCAGCGCGTACATGATGTCCAGGTTGAAGGTGTCGAAGGCCTCGGCCGCCTCCTCCACCGCCGCCAGCGCCTGCGCCCGGTCGTGCACCCGGCCCAGGGCCTTGAGGTGGGCGTCGTGGAAGCTCTGCACGCCGATCGACAACCGGGTCACACCCGCCTGCCGGAAGGCCCTGAAGCGGTCCTTCTCGAAGGTGCCCGGGTTGGCTTCGAGCGTGATCTCGGCGTCGGCATCGAGCCGGACCAGCGCGCGCACATCGCCCAGCAGGCGGTCGATCGCCTCGGGCGAGAACAGGCTGGGCGTGCCGCCACCGATGAATACGGTGTGGACCGGCCGGCCCCAGATCAACGGCAGCGCGGCCTGCAGATCGGCGCGCAGCGCATCCAGATACGCCTGTTCGGGCAGCGGCTGGCCCGGCGCCGAGGTCGCGCTCCATTCGTGCGAGTTGAAGTCGCAGTAGGGGCACTTTTTCAGGCACCAGGGCAGGTGAATGTAAAGCGACAGCGGCGGCAGGCCCTGCAGCTGCAGGGTGCCCGGCCGCATCCAGTGGCGGATATCGCTCCAGTGCGGCGAATCGCTCATGGCTGGGCGAACCAGCGTTCGCGCATGAGGCCGAGCATCTGCTGCGCCGCCTGGCCACGGTGGCTGTGGGCGTTCTTCACCTCGGCCGGCAGCTGGGCAAAGGTCTTGCCGAAGGGCGGCAACAGCAGCACCGGGTCGAAGCCGAAGCCCTGGTCACCGATGCGCTCCTGTGTGATCAGCCCCGCCGCGCGGCCCGTGGCCACCAGCGGCTCCGGGTCGTCGGCGCTGCGCAGCGCCACCAGGGTGCTCACCAGCGCCGCGCGGCGGTCGGTGATGCCCTGCATCTGCTCCAGCAAAGCACGCACGTTGTTGTCGTCGCTCTTTTCGTAGCCGAACTGTGTGGCGTAGAAGGCCGTGTCCACGCCGGGCAGGCCACCGAAGGCCTCGACACACAGTCCCGCGTCGTCGGCCAGCGCCGGCAGGCCGCTGACCTGCGAGGCGTGCCGAGCCTTGGCCAGCGCGTTTTCGATGAAGGTGCGGTGCGGCTCGGGCGCTTCGGGAATGCCCAGATCGGCCTGGCGCACCAGCTCCACGCCCAGCGGCGCGAACAGGGCCTGCAGCTCGGCCAGCTTGCCCTTGTTATTTGACGCGAGGACCAGTTTCATGTGCGGTCGCAGCGCCGGGCCGCCCCAAGCAAGACCGAGCCCCCTCGGGGGGCAGCGAGCACACGAAGTGACGAGCGTGGGGGTTTCATCATTCCAAAGCGGTTTTTTGTGCGGCCACCAGTTCGGTGATGCCCTTGTCGGCCAGCGCCAGCAGCGCGTCCATTTCCTTGCGCGTGAAGGCGACGCCCTCGGCCGTGCCCTGCACTTCCACGTAGTGGCCGGCGCCGGTCATCACCACATTCATGTCGGTGTCGCAGGCCGAGTCCTCGACATACTCCAGGTCCAGCAGCGGCTGGCCGTCCAGGATGCCGACCGAGATCGCGGCCACATGGTCCTTGATCGGCGACGCGGCGAGCTTGCCCTCGGCGATCAGCTTGTTCACCGCGTCCTGCGCCGCCACGAAGGCGCCGGTGATGCTCGCCGTGCGCGTGCCGCCGTCGGCCTGCAGCACGTCGCAGTCCAGCGAAATCGTGCGCTCGCCCAGCACCTTGAGGTCAAACACGGCGCGCAGCGAGCGGCCGATCAGGCGCTGGATCTCCTGCGTGCGGCCGCTCTGCTTGCCCTTGGCGGCCTCGCGGCTGCTGCGGGTGTGGGTGGCACGCGGCAGCATGCCGTATTCGGCCGTCACCCAGCCCTCGCCACTGCCCTTCTTGTGCGGTGGCACCTTCTCTTCGACCGAGGCGGTGCACAGCACCTTGGTGTCGCCGAACTCGACCAGCACCGAACCTTCGGCGTGCATGGTGTAGCCGCGGGTGATGCGCACCGGGCGCAGCGAATCGTTGGCACGCTGGCCGGGACGGGAAGAAGTCGTCATGAAAAAAAGCTTTCTGCGTTGGTGGGAAGCGCCGGCCCGAACGTCCGGCACACACCGGGGAACCGCCCTACAACACACTCAGGACGGGCCATGGGGGTGCCCCTTAGGGGGAAGACGCGAAGCGGCGCGGGGGAAAAAATCAGGCGTTCTTTTCGGCCGTGCGGCGGATCGCTTCGTTGATCTCGGCGATCGATTTTTCGATCGCCTCGTCGTCCATGTCCTCGATCGTGGGATCGGGCACGCCCGACTGGATGGTGGAGGCGAACACGCCGTCCTCGATGTCTTCGGTGGACACGCGTGTGGTCTGGAACTCGTCGGGCGTCTCCCATTCCATGGCCAGCACGGTCACGTTGTCGCACCGCGGACCGCCGCGCTTGAGCGCCATCTCGACCAGTTCGGGCACGGCCTGCTCCAGCGGGCGCTTGGACAGCTCGTCGGTGATCTCGAAGTCTTTCACCGTGCCCCACAGGCCGTCGGAACACAGCAGCACGCGGTCGCCCTGCTGCAGCTGCACCGGGCCCGACAGATCGAACACCGGTTTGGCCGGCGAACCCAGGCAGGTGAACAGGATGTTGCGGTTGATGTGCTGCGTGTTGCGGCCCAGGTGGGCCTGCTGTTCCATGTAGGAATGGTCGCGCGTGCGCGTCAGCAGTTCGCCGTCGCGCACGATGTACAGCCGCGAATCGCCGCAGTGCACCCAGTGCACGTTGTTGCGCTCCATCACCGCCGCCACCAGGGTGGTGCGGGGCGTGTCCAGCATGCCTTTTTCGGCCGCATACCGGATGATCTGGTGGTGCGCCGCCATCAGCGCGCTGGAGAGGAACTCCGGCACCTCGCGCACCGTGGGGTTGGCGGCTTTCTGGAAGTAGGCCGAAAAGGTCTGCAGCGCCAGTTGCGCGGCCATCGCGCCTTCGGGGTGGCCGCCCATGCCGTCGGCCCGCACGAACTGGCCCGCCTCGCGGGTGTAGGCATAACCCATCCGGTCTTCGTTGCGCTCCCGACCGCCCTGACGGCTGATCTGGTAGACCGAAAACTTCATTTGAACTTGGTCCCGGCGACCGTCGACTTGCGTGGCGACTTCTTGTTGTCGGAGACGATGTTGTCGAATTGCAGGCGCATTTTTTCGGCCACCGTCAGCTTGGTGTAGCTGCGTTCGGTTTCACGGCTGAGTTCTTTCTGCAGCGCGAACACCGATTGGGGGCGTGAGAGCGGATCGAGCGACATGCACCATTCGACCACCTCGATCAGGTTGTCGGAGTACACGCCGCGCAGACGGGACAGGGCCAGCGACAGACGGTCTTTTTCCAGGCGCTGCGGCGCGTCGTTGGGCGGATAGCCCTGCATGCTGGCGTAGATGCAGGCGCCGATGGCGTAGATGTCGGTCCAGGGGCCCATGCTCGAATCGCGACGGTACATCTCGGGCGCCGCAAAGCCGGGCGTGTACATGGGGCGAATGAAGTTGCCTTCCTTGCTCAGCACCTCGCGCGCCGCGCCAAAGTCGATCAGCACCGCCCGGTTGTCGTCGGTCACGAAGACGTTGGCCGGCTTGATGTCCAGGTGCAGCATCTTGTGCTGGTGCACGATGCGCAGGCCGCGCAGCACCTCGTCGTAGAGCGAACGGATGGTGGACTCGCGGAACACCTTCTGTTTTTTCAGTTCACGCGCGGTGATGATGAACTCCTGCAGGGACGCGCCCTCCAGGTAGTTCATGACCATGTAGACGGTCTCGTTCTCGCGGAAGAAATTGAGCACGCTCACCACCGACTGGTGGGAGATCTGGGCCAGCGCCCGGCCTTCTTCAAAGAAACTCTTGAGACCCAGCCGGTACAGCGAGAGCTTCTCGGGCTGCACCTGCGGCAACAGTTCGCCCGGCGCCCGTGTGGCCAGCGATGACGGCAGGTATTCCTTGACGGCCACCTGCTGACCTTCGGTGTCCACCGCCAGGTAAACCACCCCGAAACCACCTGCGGCCAGCTTCCTGACGATGCGGTAGCCGCCGATCACGGTATCTGGCGGCAGTGGAGCGGGTTTGACCTTTGACATAATTCGAATGGCTTCCGGAACGCCTCGTTTTGGACCACTCAACCAGATGGGTCACCAGTCCGATGGCAGTTTACAGCATGACCGGCTACGCTACAGCCCAAAGTGGCAGCCCTTCTCCAGGCAGTTCCGACGCGGCGCAACCCGCGCTGGGCCTGGAGATCCGCTCGGTCAACAGCCGATTTCTCGACCTCGCCTTCAAGCTCCAGGACGACCTGCGCGGCACAGAACCCGCGTTGCGCGAACTGCTGGGTACGCGCCTCAAACGCGGCAAGGTGGAGGTGCGCGCCTGGATCGAAGGCCGCAGCGACGGCGCCCTGCGCACCCCCAGCCCGGCCGACCTGCAAAAACTCGTCGGCCTGCAGGACAGCATCCAGGCCTGGTGCCCCAAGGCCGCGCCGTTGAGCGTGGCCGAGGTGCTGCACCTCACCGCACGGCAGCAGAGCCTGCCCGGTGGCCTGCACGAACAGTTGCTCGCTCTGGCCCAAACGGCCTTGGACGGCTTGGTGGACGCCCGCCAGCGCGAAGGCCAGCGCCTGGCCACGATGCTGCTGGACCGACTCCAGCAGCTGCGGCAGCTGGCGGCCGATGCGCAACCGCTGATTCCCCAGCTGGTCGCCCAGCAGCGCCAGCGCTTTCTGGACCGCTGGGCCGAAGCCCTGGGTGCAGGCGGCGCCACCATGAACGCAGAAACCGCCAACGACCGGGCACTGACCGAGGCGACCGCGTTTGCCATCCGCATCGACGTGGCCGAAGAACTGACGCGACTGGATTCGCACCTGATCGAAATTGAGCGGCTGCTGAAAAAGGGCGGTGAAACCGGCAAGCGCCTGGATTTCCTCATCCAGGAACTGCACCGCGAGGCCAACACACTGGGTTCCAAGTCGTCCAGCCTGGAGCTCACCCGCATCTCGGTGGACATGAAAGTGCTGATCGAGCAGATGCGCGAGCAGGTCCAGAACTTGGAATGACCGTATGGAATATCCCGGAAATCTCTTTGTCGTCGCGGCCCCCAGCGGGGCTGGCAAATCCAGCCTGGTCAAGGCGCTGATGGAGCTGGACCAGCGCGTTTCGCCCTCGGTCTCGCACACCACTCGTGCGCCGCGCGGCCAGGAGGTGCACGGCCGCGAGTACTACTTTGTCAGCCAGGAAACCTTCGACCAGATGGTCGCGCAGGACGCCTTTCTGGAATGGGCCAATGTGCACGGCAACCGCTACGGCACATCCAAATTCGCCATCGAACAGCGCATGGCCCAGGGCTCGGATGTGGTGCTGGAGATCGACTTCCAGGGCGCGATCCAGGTCAAGCGCATCTTCCCCGACGCGGTGCTGATCTTCATCCTGCCGCCGAGCTGGGAGGAACTGCGCTCCCGGCTGGAGCGCCGCAACGAGGACAGCGCCGACACCATCGAGCTGCGCCTGAAGAACGCCGCCCAGGAGATGGAACACGCCCGGGAATTCGACTTCGTTATAATCAACGAGTTGTTCGAACGCGCTTTGTTTGATCTCAAAGCCATCGTTCACGCCCAGCGGCTCCGGTTTGCCGCCCAGCGCATCGCCCGCGCCGACACCTTCGGCGCCCTCCACATCCACTGAATCACCGAGAGCTCTGCCATGGCCCGCATCACCGTCGAAGACTGCCTGGAAAAAATCCCCAACCGCTTTCAGCTGGTGCTGGCCGCGACCTACCGCGCCCGCATGCTCAGCCAGGGTCACGCACCCAAGATCGAAAGCAAGAACAAGCCCGGCGTCACCGCGCTGCGCGAAATCGCCGAAAGCAAGAT
>ERZ1292640.2342-Hain-H43-02um-R1-2342-length-15183-cov-6_pt1 | contig 15183 bp, 11 predicted proteins | sample MGYA00564404_ERZ1292640 | MGnify/ENA primary metagenome ERZ1292640 (study PRJEB36523, sample SAMEA6512636) | groundwater metagenome | collected 2019-01-08 | study: AquaDiva: Metagenomics assemblies of 32 groundwater samples
CCGAGGCGACGGCACGCCCTGCTGGAGCGACACCCAGTAGATGTCCGATTGCCGTTTGGCCTCCTTCCAGTCGGGCGTGGTAATCGTGTAGAGCATCGAGCGGCCGTCAGGGCTGGGCGCGGGCGAGCCGGCCTGACGCATCTTCTGCATGTCGAGAAACGTCATCGGGCGCTTCGCGGGCCCGGCTGGAGCCTGACCCTCGAGCATCGCCGAGCCCGTGATGAGCACGGCGGCCACCAGTACGAATAAGGTGAATCTCCACCTGCGCGCGACGCGGAGACCCTGCGAGAGGACGTATCGAAGAGTGAGAGCCATGAACATGTCAGCCTCGGAAGTGGAAGAAGGAATCACAACAGGGGGTGGTCAGGAACCCGCCCCGCATGGCTATCATCCGCATCGCCGTGCCGGTGTCAAGCCCCGGCATCGTCGGGTCGCTGCCGATGTTCCCCGAACTGACCAGCGCGCAGATCGAGCGGGTGTGCTCGGCCATCGACGAGTTCCACCGGCGCTAGAGGAACCTGGAGATCCAGGGCACCTCGATGATGTCGATGCCCCTCAGGATCGAGAGATTGCCGAGGATCGCGAGCGGCCAGAACCAGCGGCTCTTCCCCACGAGCACGTTAAAGGCGAAGGTCATCGGCAAGAGCACGCGGACAGCGGCCCCGGGATACCCGTTCCACACGAGCACGCTCAAGAAGGGCATGAGCGCGGCGTAGGCTGCGCCCACGCGCCACCACGGACTGCTCCAGTCGCGTCGCATCAGCAGGAACCCCGCTTGCGTGGTCAGGCCGACGATGGCGAAGAACTTGTACCTGGCGAAGCTGCCCCATCCGTACAAACCCAGTTCGTTGATGGTGATCCGCCATTCCTCGATGTAGGCCGAGAAGGGCACGCTGAAGCTGTCCGGGTTGGAGACGGCAAACGACGGGTACCGGAACTTGAGATAGAGCCACCACAGCCCGAACGGCAGGGCCACGAGGGCAATCTGTCCGATTCCAACGCGGATCGCCTGTCGTGTCCGCGGCATCCTGCTGACGAGCATACCGCTGGCGATGAGATTGCTCTCGCGTCCAAGGCCTGCCAACTCCATGCACCCGGCGGCCCACCACGATCGGCTGTGTTCGACCGCGATGATCGCGAGCGTCAGCACGAGCATGCTGGGCCCTTCGAGCAATGCGTATCGCACGGACAACATGATGCCAGCCCCGAAGAGGCACCCGATCCAGGGCAGCATGTTCCTGGGACTCGTGGGCGGGAGCCATCGTACGAGCAGGCCGGCCAGCAGCAGCCACGCCACGATGTTTTGCAGCGCGTACGCCTTCAGGATCAAGAATGGTCGGCCCAGACCCGTCAGGTATGCGATCCAGGCAAAGAGGATGCGCCGTGCGCGATACTGCGGCGTGTCGAGCGCGAGATCGATGGCCGGGTCGCAGAGCAGCGGTTCGACGGCCAGCTGCGCATAGAACTGGCTGTCGTATCCCGCCGACTTGAACTCCGTGAAGTGCGGCACGTCACGGACGGCGGGCAGTAGTGTGGATTCGAACTGATCGCCGAAATTGATCAGCGAGACGAAGCCGGTCTTCCGGCCGTAGAACGGCTTTATCGAGAGCAGAAACATCACGACGACCAGCAAGTAGAGCAGGGTCGTGACGGTGCTGGACCGCGTCGAACGGGAAAACAACGTGGATATGGGCAGTCGCACGAGATCCTACCAGCGTGTCGGGCGGACGTGCCCGAGTGGGCCTGCGCTATACTGGCGTCATGCCGCTCTTCGAATTCGCCTGTCGTGATTGCGGAACGCGCTTCGAGCTGCTGATGCGCGCCGCTACCGCTCCAGTGTGCCCGGCCTGCCGCAGCGAACAGGTGGAGAAGCAACTCTCGGTGTTCGCGGTCGGGGCGGTCTCATCCAAATCCGCCCCGATGCCCGCCGGCGGCCCATGCGGCAGCTGCGGCCATCCAGACGGGCCGGGGGCGTGCCAGTACAACAACTGACACGGCTCCCTGTCGCCCCTCCTACTTCGCCGTCAGTTCCGCCGCCGTCACAAACCGCGGCTCGATATCCACCGGCACCTGGCCCAGCTTGTCGAGCGCCTGTTTCACGATCGGCCGCACGACCGCCAGCTTCTCGATCATGTCTTTCGCCTTGGCGTAATTGCCCTCGGCCTGCAGCGTCATGATCTCGCGCGTCAGCGCGGCAACCGCGTCCTTGATCTTCGGCGTATCGACCGAAAACGTCCCGTCTGGCCTGGCGACAAACGCCGCGGCATCAAGCAGCGTGTTGAGCTGGATCGCAATCCCGCGGCCGTGGGCCTCGTTCACGCCGAACCGAATCGACCGAAACGCCGACGCCAGAAACGTCGTGTACATCGTGCGTTCCATCGACCTGTCGATCACGCCTTTGTCCACCAGAAACTGCAACGCGAACAGGCCCGACACGTCGGCCTTGGCCTCTTCGATCGAGCTGTAGGTCTCCTTCAACTCCTGGCGCACGGTCGTCGCGCGTCCTCCCACGGTGATATTGTGCGGCCCGAGCCCGTGCATCAACTCGTGCATCACGATGTGCGTGAAGAAGGCATCGAAGGCCACCGCGTTCTGGTCCGCCGCCGACAGCACGACGCGCGAGATGGGCACGAGCACCTTCTCGAACTTCGCGTCCTGCATGTTCTTCAGCATCACCCGCTTGGAGCCTTTCTCCCGGATGACACGTTCGTCGTTGGGCAGGTTGTACGCCGCAGTCTGCACGCCCCGATTCCCGTCACCGGCCGCCAGCACCACATTGACCACGCTGATCGGCGCGAGTGAACCGAGCTTTGGGTTGCGCAGCTTCGGATCGATCGGCAGATGATTCTCGATGTCCTGCAGCTCGGCGCCGAACTTCGCGAGCTTGGCGCTTTCTGCCGCGTCACGCACCGTGATAAAGGCCTCGAAGGCCGCCTTATAGTTGAACCACTCGTCCTCGTACACCTCGTACGGGCCAATTGTCGGTTCGATGGCCGCGTCCAGTTCCATCCAGGCCACGTCGCTGGCGTAGTAATCGTTCGACTGGAACGCCTCGGCTCTCGTCGTCAAGAACCGCTTCAGGGTCGGGTCTGTGGTGACCCCGGCGGCCTGGCGCAGCAACTCGGCGGCTCGCGCCAACTCGCCCTCGTACTCGACGCTGTAAGGAACGGTCCGAAAGGTCCCGCCCTGGCCTCGGCGAATCGTCGTGAAAAACCCGGTGGCCTCGTCGCGTGCGGCCTGCGGCAGGGTCTTCAGCCACGCCTCCACTTGGGCCTTGCTGGCGCCGGCTGGATAGAAGTGCCCGCCCTCGGGCTTCTCCGGCGCTCCGGGCATGAACGGTTCGTTGTGGTCGAGGCGCGTCCACGGCCCCTTGTTCACCAGGAAGGCGTGGAGACGGGCCCGGCCAAGCGGCGACGGATCGGCCAGCAGATCGAACAGGAGCGCTTCGTTCCCGGCCCAGACCTGCCGCAGGAAGAGCGCGTCCATCACGCGGCCGGCCTGCACCAGCAGCGCGAGCGCCTGCCGTTCGGATGACGGCAAACCGGACAGATCGGCGCCGATGTCAACGGGCGCGAATCGGCCCATCATCGCGTCCAGGCGGGCCGTATCCGGCCACACGCGTTCCGATGACCCCACCAGGACACCTCCAGCCAGCAAAAGCAGCCCCAACGACCCCAAGAGGCCTGTGCGTTTCATCATGACCTCGCTCGTAAAGAACGTGGACAGCGATGGATGCTCTGAACAGATTCTACCGGAAGTACGGCGGCCTCCCGACGATCATTTGTGTATCATCTAGGGTTGTTGGCGAGAAGCCCACTCGATGTGGTCGGCCACTAGCGGCCCGGCGATCGACGGGGCTGCCTCGACCGAGGGACTGTCGCGAAACGCGGATGCGGCCCTGTCGGATCCGCGGTTGCCCAGGGCCACGGCGACATTGCGACGCAGACCGACGACGCCGCGGCGGACCAGCGGCGTGCCCTCGATGACGCGCGCCAGATCGTCATCAGTACGCTGCCACAGTTGCGCCAGCGAGGGTCGATTGAGATCCGGTTTCGGCTGCCACTCCTGCTGGGCCGACGAGGGTGCCGTGGCGTTGTACGGGCAGACGTCCTGGCAGATGTCGCAGCCGTACACGTGAGACCCGATGTCGGATCGCTGATTGGGGGGAATCGCGCCTTTCACCTCGATCGTCAGGTAAGACAGGCAGCGGCGCGCATCGAGCAGGTAGGGCTCGACAATCGCCCCGGTCGGGCAGGCCTCGATGCAGAGCGTGCACGTGCCGCATTGATCCAGCGCGAGGGCGTCCGGCTCGAGTTCGAGGCTGGTGATGATCTCGCCCAGCAGTAGCCACGATCCGAGTTCCGGGTTGATGACGCAGGTGTGTTTGCCGATCCAACCGATGCCGGCGTGCTGCGCATACACCCGCTCCTGCACGGGCCCGTCATCCACGCAGGTGCGGACGTCGAACGCGGTGGCGCCTGCTTCCCGCATCCAAGCTACCAGCGCGTCGATGCGCCCGCCCATCACGGTGTGGTAGTCACGACCCCACGCGTATCTGGCGATGAGCGCTGTCTCGGGGTCGGCGATCTCTGTGGAATACGGGTGGCCGGTGTTGTAGAACGACGCCACCACGATGACAGAACGGGCCGATGGCAGCACATGCCGCACATCGGCCCGCTTGCGAGCCGTTCGATTCAGGTAGGTCATGCGTCCGGCAAACCCCCGGTTCAGCCATGACGCCAGCGCCGTCAGCTCGGGAAACTCATCAACCGGCGCAATACCGCAGAGCTCGAAGCCCAGTTCCCGCGCACGCCGCTTCACCTGATCGGCACGCAGCACGACGCATCCTGAAGTCGCCACTGGCGTCTGCGGTTTACTCTCCACGGTCCATGCGCAGTCGTTTACGCCTTCCCGACGATCTGCCTCACCATGTACGGCAGGATGCCGCCGTGCCGGAACGCGGTCAGTTCTTCGGGCGTGTCAATCCGCCCTGTTGTCACAAACACCGTCACCGTCCCGTCAGGCGCCGTGGCCCGCACCCGAACCTCGCCGCGCGGCTGCAACGCGTTGGCCGCGCCAACGATTTCGAAGGTCTCGTGGCCAGTCAAGCCGAGGCCTGAGGCCTGCTCCCCTGCCTTGAACTGCAGGGGGAGCACGCCCATATTGACCAGATTACTGCGATGGATGCGTTCGAAACTCTCGGCGATGACCACCTTCACGCCGAGCAGCGCGGTGCCTTTGCCGGCCCAGTCGCGTGACGAGCCAGAGCCGTACTCCTTCCCCGCCAGGATCACGAGCGGCACGCCCTCGGCCTTGTACTTCATGGCTGCGTCGTAGATCGGCATCACCTCGCCGCCGGGCTGGTAGATCGTGATGCCACCCTCGGTGCCGGGCACCAGCTGATTCTTCAGCCGGATGTTGGCGAAGGTGCCCCGCATCATCACCTGGTGATTGCCGCGTCGCGCACCGTATTGGTTGAAGTCCTTCGGCAACACCCCCTGCGACACCAGGTACTTCCCGGCCGGGCTGTCGGCCTTGATGTTGCCGGCCGGCGAAATGTGATCGGTGGTGATACTGTCGCCCAGCAGAGCCAGCACGCGCGCGCCGGCGATGGGCGATGGCGGCGCAGGAACGAGCGTCAACCCGTCGAAGTAGGGTGGGTTCTGGATGTAGGTGGAACTGGCGTCCCAGGCGAACCGGTCGCCGTCGGGCGCCTCCACGGCTTGCCAGCGCGCGTCGCCGTCGAACACCTTGGCGTAGACCTCGCGATACATCTTTGCGGTGATGGCGCCCAGTACCGCCTCCTGCACCTCTCGCTCGGCTGGCCAGATGTCCTTCAGGTACACCGGGACACCCTGAAGATCGTGGCCGACTGGCTCGGTCGTCAGGTCAATCGTCATGGATCCGGCCAGCGCGTACGCCACCACGAGCGGCGGCGACGCCAGATAGTTGGCACGCACGAGCGCCTGCACGCGTCCTTCGAAGTTGCGGTTGCCGCTCAGCACCGACGCCACCACCAGTCCACGCTCCTCGATCTGCGCGGCCACCTCGTCTGGCAGCGGCCCGCTGTTGCCGATACAGGTCGTGCACCCATACCCAACCAGATTGAACCCCAGCGCATCCAAGTACGGCGTCAATCCAGCCTTCAGCAGGTACTCGGTGACCACCTTCGATCCGGGCGCCAGACTGGTCTTCACCCAGGGCTTGCTCGTCAACCCGCGCTCGACAGCCTTCTTGGCCAGCAAGCCCGCGGCCATCAGCACGCTGGGGTTTGACGTATTGGTGCAGCTAGTGATTGCGGCCACCACCACGGCGCCGTGGTCGATCGTGGGTTCGACCGCGACGGCCACTGCGCCTGGCGATGGGGATACCGCACCGGCTGCGGGCTTCTTGCGCTCGGCCAGCATCTGCGGCAACGCCTGCGCAAACCTGGCCTTGGCGGCCGTCAGCGGCATGCGATCCTGCGGACGCTTCGGCCCGGCCAACGAGGGCTCGACACTGGCTAGATCGAGCTCGATCGCGTCGCTGTAGAAGGCGTCAGGCGAACCGGGCCCGGCAAACAGGCCCTGCGCCCTGGCATAGGCGTCGACCAGGGCGACTGTCTTCGCGTCGCGCCCCGTGAGCCGGAGATAGTCGAGTGTCATGCCGTCAATCGGGAAGATCGCCACCGTCGCGCCGTATTCCGGGCACATGTTCGACAGTGTCGCTCGATCGGCCAGCGTGAGGCTGCCCAGGCCAGGACCGAAGAACTCGACGAATTTGCCGACCACACCCTGTTTGCGCAGGCGCTCGGTCACGGTCAGTACCAGATCGGTGGCCGTCGTCCCCACGGGCAGCGTGCCCGACAGCTTGAACCCCAGGACTTCGGGAATCAGCATCGAGATGGGCTGACCCAGCATGGCCGCCTCGGCTTCGATGCCACCCACACCCCAACCGACCACCCCGAGACCGTTCACCATGGTCGTGTGCGAGTCGGTGCCCACCAGCGTGTCGGGAAACGCCCAGATTGCGCCTTCGAATTCGGCGCGAAAGACCACGCGCGCCAGATACTCCAGGTTCACCTGGTGAACGATGCCAGTCTCGGGCGGCACAACGCGGAAATTACTGAAGGCCTGCTGTCCCCATCGCAGGAACCGGTAGCGCTCGCCGTTGCGGGCGTACTCGAGATCGGCGTTCAGGTGAAAGGCGTCGGCGGTGCCGAAGTGATCGACCTGCACCGAGTGGTCGATCACCAGCTCCATCGGCTGAAGCGGATTCACGCGGTTCGGGTCGCCACCGAGACGCGCCGTGGCGTCGCGCATCGCCGCCAGGTCGACCACCGCCGGCACCCCGGTGAAGTCCTGCAGCAAGACACGCGCCGGCGTGAAGGCGATTTCCTTCTCGGTTCTCGCCGCCGGGTTCCATCGCGCCAACGCCTCGATATCGGCCGCCTTCACGTGCCGGCCGTCTTCGTGCCGCAGCAGGTTCTCCAGCAGAATCTTCAACGAGTATGGAAGCCGGGCCACACCGGGAAACCCACGCTCGGCGAGCGCCGGCAAACTGGCCACTCGCAATTGCTCACCGTCCAACTCGAGATCGCGTACCGCCCCAAATGAATTGATATTGGTCATGATGCCGTGCACTCCATGAAACCCGCTTCCCACCACCTGTCGAGACTTCAGCCCGCGGCGTCCGTCGTTGTGCAGCAGTATTCTAACGGCGTCCCCACTGCGTCAGCAGCCCCACACTGATGACAGGCGTGGTCCGGCTGCTTTGTCCCCAGTTGAAGCCGCCCCGCACGTGACACAGCCTCACCTCGGCCGTCACGGCCATCCCCGACAGCCGCGACGTTGGCCGTCTGCGGAGGCCGTAGCGGATTCCGCCTCCCGCCTGGATCAAGGCGCCGGATTCGTGCAACACCCTCGGATCGTGGTACTGACGCAAGATGCCGCCGCTGCCCATCAGATACGGACGCACCCGTCCCCCGCCAACGATCCATCGGGTCAGCGACACGTCGACCCGACCTTCGAGGTTCCATTGCAGCAGTGTCTCGCCCGAAAATGTGGAGTTCGGCACGCCCTCCGCATCGCCGCTCACGGCCACACTGACTTCGGAAAGCGCGAGCCCCGTCGCGACCGACACCACCACGTCGCGGCCAATGCGATAGCCAAGCCGGATGTCGGCCCCTCGCTGCATTCCCAACGAGGCGCTGGTCGTGAACACCGTGTAGGGGCCCGACCCCAGATTCGACGTCAGGGTGGCCGCGGCACCTCCGAGCGCCGCGCCGCCGGTCACGCCGCCCGACACGCCAAACTCCAGCGGGCCGGCCGCCGCTGGTGACAGGGGCTGTGCGGCGCACGGCGTCACGGCCAGCCACAGGCCGCAGACAGCCACAGCCATCCTAACAGCCCGTGGTGCAAGTTCGTCTGCATTCGACCGGCGCTGCATCCCGCCTAGCTGCGTTGCTCCTCCCTCACATACTCCCGGTATGCTCGGTCGTCGCGCCTTGCCAGCCGGGCGCACCCCCGGTCTCGTCCCTCGGCAGGCTCGGGACGCCCTGAGCCTGTCGAAGGGCGGTGCGACGACGCACTTGCACCACGGGCTGCTAACGCCGGTGGAACTCATCGCGCACTCACCTTGATTTCGATGGGACCCGCATTCCCGCCCCGCGGCACGACGGCCAACCGATCGGCATACGTGGCCCGGAACCCCACATCGACGTTCGTGCCCTCGGGGAAGAAACTCGTCAGGTCCGCGTCGTCGAGCGGCTCCACCCGCAGCACGTACGACCCCGGATCCAGACCAGCAATGGCGAATTCGCCATCCGCCGTCAGCGAGAAGTTCCCGACCAGCTTGCCGGTTGAAGGATTGAAGGCCACCACATGAGCCCCAAACAGACCGCGCCCATCCTTGCTGACTCTGCCGCTGATGCTGCCGGTGTCGGTCTGGAAGGCCGCCGTCGGATAGAGGTCGGACACGCCGGCAACATCGTCGGCGGTGAGGCGGCGGCCGAGGATGCTGCCGGCCGAGAAGGCGATGGGAAACATCGCGGCTTCGGCGGCAATCAGCCGTCGGCCACCCACCCGGACTTCTGTCTCTCCCAGGGCCGAGTGCCCGAGGCCTACCAGGTGGCCGATTTCGTGCAACGCGATCGACTCAAAGTCGTAGCGACCCGCCTCTCCCGTGGCGGAGGTGGACCACAGAAACGAACTATTGAAGAAGATGCCGGCCTCGAGGACCTCTCCGGTCACCGTGTCGATCACAAACGAGGTGGCTCCCAGCACACGGTCGAGGTCGGGCCGCGGCACGAACCCGATCGTCGTGATGCCGTCGCTCTCGGTCGGCAGAGACGACGTCAGGCCGCCACTTTGGAATGTGACGGCTGACGACGCCACGGCCTCCCAGGCGGCGAAAGCCCGATCGAGTGCGGCACGATACTCGACCGAACTGAGGGCCGGCAGGCCCTGATCGTTCACGAAGTAGCGGACCGGCAATCGATTCCACTTCAGCGTGATCTGGCGACCGCCGATCTGTGTGCCGAATTTCACATACGCGGCAACCGGGGCGCCGTACGCCAGCCACCCGGCAAGCACCAGCGCCACGCTGCGTGCGGCCGGACCACAGGCACGGATGCCGCGCATTAGAACCCCTTCCCGACGACGCCCACAGGTCCACGGCGCGGCGCGGCCGGCGTGTGTCTCGCCCCGGCCGCATGCTCGACGATGGCGGTCACCTCGGTGGCCAAATCAGTGATCGACATCACGCGGCGCGTGCCGGCCCCACGCACGACGCGCTCCGGCGTTGCGCTTTCGGCGGCCGGAGGCACCAGCACCATGGGACTGGAAGCATCGGCATCACGCCAGGCCCGAAGCACGCCCTGGCTGAAGCCGACCAGGTGCGGCAGTTGTGGCGCCGTGCTTGCCAGAAACACGACAACAACGTCCCCCTCACGAAACACCGGACTGCCGACCACGATCGTTCGATAGCGTCCGATTTCTCCACCCGAGACTCGGAACGACACAGAAGCGGCGGCCGTGCCCTTGAGGTAGGCCGACGGCGCAAGGGTGACGATCGAATCGGTGAACCGGCCATCGACGCGAACCGGGTCCACGTCGACCACGCGCCCGTAGACGATGGCGTCGGCACCGGCCACCAGCTGCGTCAGGTCCATGGAGACGACAATGGTGGCTGAGGCACGGCCAGTCGCCAGCAGAGCGGCAGCCAGCAGGAAGATGGGGAGCAACCGGCGGTTCATCCCAACAGTCTATCAGGCACCACCGGCCGCGCCGGTCCTGCACGCCGCCAGCACGTGCTGGGCCGCCCGGCGGCTGGCACCACCGGTTCCCAGCCTGGCTCGCACCGCCCGGAGTTTGGCTTTCGTGCGCTGCGCGTAAGCCGGATCGTCAAAGTAGCGGAGCGTCTCGGCTGTGACGGCTTCTGGCGTGAACGCCTCCTGAATCAACTCCGGCACGATGCGCTCGCCCGCAACCAGGTTCACCATGCCGTAGGTCGACACGCGAACCAGCGGTTTGCCAAGGCGATACGTCAACGGCGACAGTTTGTACACAATCACCATGGGCCGCTCATGAATGGCCGCCTGCACGGTGGCTGTGCCAGATGCCGTCATCACGACGTCGCAGGCGGCCAGCACATCGTCGGATCGGCCTTCGATGATGGCGAGCGGGACACGGCTTTGCAGGGCCGTCAAGGGCTCGAACAGGCCGTCTGCCAGATTGGGCGCGCGGGCCACCACAAACTGCACGCGCGGCAGCCTGGCGCGAACGAGCGGGACGGCTGCGGCCAGTACCGGGAGCACGGCTCGCAATTCGTTCGGCCGGCTGCCCGGCAGCAGGGCGATGGTGGGCGCCGACGGATCGAGCGCGATGCCCCTCAGAAACGCCTCGCGCGGCACCTGAGCCGTGGCCAGATCGAGCAGAGGGTGGCCAACAAAGGTCACCGGCACGCCAGCGCGCTGGTAGATCTCCTCTTCGAACGGGAAAATGACGAGAGCCCGTTCAACCAGTTTCTTGAGGACCCTCATGCGGCCCGGTCGCCACGCCCACACTTGCGGACACACGTAGTAGACCACCGGCACGCCCAGACGGTGCATCGCGGCCGCCAGGCGAAAGTTGAAATCGGGGAAGTCGATCACGACCAACGCATCTGGCCGTTGGGCACGGGCTCGGGCGACCAGCGCCTGCTGCATGCGCCAGGCCCGCGGCAGCACGCGCAGCGCCTCGACCAGGCCCGTGACGGTCAGGCCTCGGTAGTTGCCCACCATCTCGGCTCCGGCCGCGCGCAGATGGTCGCCGCCAAATCCCATCACGCGGGTGCCCGGGTGCAGCGCGGTCAGTTCGCGGGCCAGTGCACCGGCGTAGAGATCGCCGGAGGCCTCGCCGCAGGAGATCATCACGGTCGGCATGGCGCGTCGGCACTACTGAGGTTTCTGGAAGAACGAGGGCGGAAACGTCACGTTGATGTCGAAGGCACGAATGGTCCGTTCGAGAACAGGCGTCTGGTCACGCCAGATGACCGCCCGAAACGGCACTTGAAGGCCGGCGACCTCACGGAAGTCGCCGAAGGTCTCGGTGGTGGTTTCTCGCCCGGCCGGTCCACCCGTCTGGTAGGACAGGCGCGCCAGCCGACCGGTTTCCGCGTCGGCCGCCAGACGGACTCTGGCCAGCCCCTCGGCCCATAGCTCAACCACCTGCAGCAATCGTCCGCCCTCACCCCTCTCATCGGCGAGTCGGCGGCCCATCAGCTGGTCGTTCGACGCGGCGACGATTAGCGCAATCCAGTCACGGCGCACGCTGGCGGCGAACTCGTCCTTCATCGGCTGGGGAGCGTCACGCGGTCCCAAGGCGTCCTTGATCCAAGCGGCGCCGTCGGCGTACGCCTGAACGATCTCGCCTTTCGGCACGCGGGCATCCACGCGAAACCGCGCCGGGTACTCGACATAGGTTCTAGTCTCTGCTCTCAGCGGCCCATCCGGCGTCGAGAGAACGGTCGACGCGGTGGCGCGGACCGTCTTCACGCTTTGCAAGACCGCCAGGCCTCCACTGGCGGCCGCGACCCTCAGGACGACGGCCTTGGCGGCCGTCCAATCCTTCAGCGTCATGCCGCTGAACGACAACGGGAGCGAAGGCGGCGGTACCCCGACGGGGGCGGCAGTTCCCACCGGCGGGGCTGGGCGGCGGCGCAAACCGGGTTCGCTCAAGTCCAGTTCTGCCAGCCGCACCACGTCGAACTGCTTGATGCCTGCTCCGCGCAGTTGGCTGGCGAAGGCGGCCGCGTTGCCGACCAGCACGATCGACAGCCGGTCGGGTTTGAGGTAGGCGCGCGTGACCCGCCGGAGGTCGTCGACGTCAATCGCGTTGACGCGCTCGCGGAAATTCTGCAGTTCCTCGAGCGGCAGCCCATAGAACAGCGCGTTCAGCACCCGCGTCGAAATCGCGTCGGGCGTCTCGATGGCCAGCGGAAAACTGCCCGACAGATACGCCTTGGCGCCTTCCAGTTCCCGCTCGTCGGCCGAATCGCGCTGTAACCGGTAGAACTCGTCCACCATCACGCGCAGCACTTCGGCCGTGGCGTCGGTTCGGGTGTTGGTCTCGGCGACGATATCGCCGCCCAGTTTGTAGGCGTTGAGATCGGACGATGCGCCATAGGTCAGGCCGCGCTGCACGCGCAGTACCTGCTGGAGGCGGTTGGCGCCTTCGCCGCCCAGAATGCGCGCGGCCAGATCGACGGCCAGGTAGTCCGGATTCTTGCGGGGGATACTCAGATGCCCTGCGCGCAGTTCGGTCTGCACGGCATCCGGCTTGTCGATGATCACCACCCGCCGTGTCGGCGCGGGCGGTTCGGCGATCGCCGCGGCAGGAATCTCCTTGCGTGCCCAGCCGCCGAACGTTCGCTCGACACCGGCCATCGCCTCGTCAATCGTGACGTCGCCCACCACCGCCAGAATGCAGTTGTTCGGCACGTAGTACTGCTGGTGGTAGCGGATCAGGTCATCCCGGCTGATACGGTCGATCGATTCCGGCGTGCCGTTGCCCGGAAGGCCGTAGGGATGGAAGCCATAGATCAGCCGCTCGAAGACCACCGTGGCGATGTAGCCGGGGTCCTCGTAGCTGACTTTCAGACCCGAGCGCAGCTGAGCCCGCTGGCGTTCAAGTTCCTCACCGGCAAAGGCTGGCGTCCGCACCACATCGGACAGCAGATCGAGGCCCAGGCCGAGGCTGTCCTTCATGACCGTCACGTACGCGAAGGTCAGATCGGTGCCCGCGCCGGCCTCCATTCGTCCCCCGATCGTGTCCACCGTGTCGGCGATCTGAGCCGCGCTGCGAGTCGCGGTGCCCTGGTCGAGCAACGAGGCGACGAGGTTGGCAAGGCCGGCCTTCCCTGGCGGGTCCTGCGCGGTGCCGGCCCTGACAAGCATGCGCACGCTGACGGCAGGCTGTTCGTGGTGCTGGACCACGACGACCTGGAGCCCGCTCGGTAGCATCCGGATCTCGTAGGGAGGGAACTTGACTGGGCGAGCCGCCAGCGGCCGCGGCACCGACTCGGACGGCCAGTTCTTCACCTGCGCGGTCGCTGGCCAGGTCACGAGCACTGACGCGGCCAGCGCCAGGCCAATCGGCTGCCATACGCGCCTCATCGCGTTCCTCCTGTGGCGGGTTTCGGCAGGATCGTCACGACCAGACGACTGTCGGGTGTGAAGTAAGTCCGGGCCACACGCTGCACGTCGGCCGCCGTGATGCTGGTGAAGATGTCGAACTCGCCGTCGGCCGTCTTCACATCGTTGTGGATCACGACGGCGTGCGCCAGCGTGGCGGCTTTCTGCTGGTTCGCTTCGCGTCCCAGAACATAGTCCCGCGCAAACTGCGCCTTCGCGCGCTGCAGTTCATGGTCGCTGACCGGCTCGGTCCGCAGGCGGTCCAGTTCTTCCACCAGCGCCTGCTCGGCCTCGGCCGGGGTGTGGCCCGGCTGCACGATCGCGACGGCAAAAAACAGGTTTGGATGCTCGATGAGGTTGCCTTCGCCGAACGCCGCCAGCGCGATGCCCTTCTCGTACACGAGTTTCTTGTAGATGCGCGAGCTCTGGCCGTCCGACAGGATCTTCGACGCGATGTGCAGCGGATACGAGTCGGGGTGCCCGTCAAACGTGATGTGGTGCGCCACGACGACGACGGGAAGCGGCCACGCCTCCTCGACCCTGACCCGTCGGGCCGTCTTCACGGCCGGCTCCGTCGGAATTTCACGGGGCACCGCACGTTCGGCTTTCGGAATCCGGCCGAAGTACTTGGTCACCAGGCCAACGGCCTGACTGGTGTCGAAGTCACCCACAATCGCCACGGTGGTGTTGGCCGGCACGTAATAGGTCCGGAAAAACTCGCGCACGTCATCGACCGAGGCCGCTTCCAGATCGTCCATCGATCCGATCACCGTGTGCTTGTAAGGGTGCACGGTGAAGGCCTGGCCGAAGACGATCTCGGACAGGCGGCCGTACGGCTGGTTCTCGAACCGCATGCGCCGTTCCTCTTTCACCACTTCGCGCTCGCGGGTGAACACATCCTTGTCGATGCGCAGCGTGGCCATGCGATCGGCCTCGAGCCAGATGACCATCGGCAGGTGCTGCGACGGAACGGTGTCCCAGAACACCGTGACATCTTCGGTGGTGTAGGCATTGCTGAGGCCGCCGACCTCCGAGACGCGCGACGTATGCTGCTCGGGCTCGACGTTCTTGGATCCCTTGAACATCATGTGCTCGAACAAATGCGCAAACCCGGTTCGCCCGGCGCGTTCGTCTTTCGACCCCACGTGATACCAGACCTGGATGTTGACGATGGGCGTCGAGTGGTCTTCGAGCAACACCACCCGCAGGCCGTTGTCCAGCGTCGTCATCGTATAGTCGAGGCGCGGCGGCCGGACACTGCCCGCCTGCCCCGTCGTGCCGAGCACGATGAGCAGCGTCATCATCACGAGCCACGCGGCGGCCAGTCGGCCGCTGGCCGGCCGGCCCGAGCCAGCGATCCATGCGTGCGGCTGCGTGGGTGCCATAGGTGGATTATGTCACGAGCGACTCGCCAAGCTCGGCTTCAAACCGCCGAGTCCTCGCACCGGCCATCGCCGCCGCGAGAGGCACTGCTACTCCGTCATTCCCGCGGGCGCCTTCGCCTTCGGCTACGGCGGCCCAAGAAGGCGGGA
>ERZ1292640.1105-Hain-H43-02um-R1-1105-length-22246-cov-11_pt1 | contig 15181 bp, 17 predicted proteins | sample MGYA00564404_ERZ1292640 | MGnify/ENA primary metagenome ERZ1292640 (study PRJEB36523, sample SAMEA6512636) | groundwater metagenome | collected 2019-01-08 | study: AquaDiva: Metagenomics assemblies of 32 groundwater samples
GGCTCCCTTGACGGGTTGGGGGCCGCCTGCTAGGATTCCAGGGGAGGTAAACGAGCCATGTCGAACATGTTCAAGACCGCTCTGCTCTTGGCCGTCCTCACCGCCCTGCTCATCCTCATCGGCGGGGCTATCGGGGGCCAGCAGGGAATGCTCGTGGCCTTCGTCCTGGCTCTGGCGATGAATTTCTTCAGCTACTGGTTCTCGGACAAGATCGTCCTCGCCATGTACGGGGCCCGGCCGATCGAGGAATCCCAGGCCCCGGCCCTCTACCGCATCGTCCGCACCCTGGCGACACGGGGCGGCATCCCTATGCCGCGCGTGTACCTGATTCCCACCGACACCCCCAACGCCTTCGCGACGGGCCGGAATCCCCAGCACGCAGCCGTGGCCGTGACCGAAGGGAGCATGAGGATCCTCGACGAGGAGGAGCTGGAGGGCGTCCTGGCCCACGAGCTCTCCCACGTGAAGAACCGGGACGTGCTGATCGCCACGATCGCCGCCACCCTGGCGGGCGCGATCACCTACCTGGCCCACATGGCCCAGTGGGCCGCGATCTTCGGCGGGCGCCGGGACGACGAGGAGGAGGGCGGCGGCGCCTTCGGGGCGATCTTCATGGCGATCCTGGCGCCGATCGCGGCCATGCTGATCCAGATGGCCGTCTCCCGGGCCCGGGAGTTCCAGGCCGACGCCACGGGCGCCAGGCTCGCCGGGAAACCGTGGGGGCTGGCCAAGGCCCTCGAGAAGCTCGACACGGCCTCCAAAGCGATGCCGATGGACGCGAGCCCGGCAACGGCGCACCTCTTCATCGTCAACCCGCTGAGCGGCCGGTCGCTGCTCAGGCTCTTCTCGACCCACCCGCCCATCGAAGAGCGGATCGCGCGCCTCCGGTCCATGCGCGTCTGATCTCCGCCGCGGCCCTACCCGCTCCGCTCCTGGCGCCTCAGGAGCGGGAGCGCCAGGAGTGGCAGGAGGCCAATCGCCCCCACCGTGATCATCAGGCGGCCCAGGTCCAAATAGTCCTGCTGGGTGACGCCGCCGACGCCCCACCGCTTGAGAAACCATTAGAAGGCTGATACGATCAGGCCTTGAACAGCCGGCCGAGGCCGGAATGACTCAACAGGCTCCCCCGCCAGCAGGCCAGCGCGTCATAGACATCCAGGGGATCCGGAAGGCATTCGGGGCGAATGCCGTCCTGGAAGAGGTGGACCTCTCCCTGGAGGCGGGTGAGGTCCTGGCGCTCCTGGGCCCCAACGGGGCGGGAAAGACGACGCTGGTGAAGATCCTGGCGACCCTTCTCCGCCCCTCGTCTGGCGGCGGCCGCGTGACGGGCTTCGACCTACTGAAGGAACCCGAGCGGATCCGGCGGCAGGTGGGGATCCTGGCCCATGGCAGCTATGTCTACGAGGACCTCACCGCCCAGGAGAACCTCCGCTTCTGGGCCACGATGGCCGGACTGCCCGCCGACGCCGGCGCCCTCCAGAAGGCCCTCGCCGCCGTGGATCTGGAATCAGTGGCCGGAGAGCGGGCCCGGACGTTTTCCAGCGGTATGAAGCGGCGCCTCGCCCTCGCGCGGATCCTGCTCGGCGCCCCCCGGCTCCTGCTCCTGGACGAGCCGTACGCCGGGCTCGACCAGCGGGGCAAGAAGTGGCTCGAGGAAGTCCTGCTGGATTTCCGGGGCAAGGGCGGCGCCGTGCTCATGGCGACCCACAGCTTCGGGCGCGGGCTTTCCATCGCGGATCGCGTCGCCATCCTGGCGGGCGGCCGGATCGTGCTGAACCGCCCGCGGGCTTCCCTGGACCTGGAGGAGCTCCACCGCCTCTACGCCCTCGCCACCGAGGACGGCGGATGAATGCCCGGAGGGGGGCTCCGCCCCCCTTCCGGGGCCTCCCCCCGGAAGGGTTGCGCCGGCAAAGCCGGCGCTCGGAACGGCCATGAGCTTTGCGCGCCGCGCCTGGATCGTCCTCTGGAAGGACCTCCTGACCGAGCGGCGGAGCAAGGAGAGCCTGAACGCCCTCTTCTTCTTCGCGGTCCTGCTCCTCTTCCTCTTCGAGTTCGCCCTCGGCCCCGACCGGGAGCGGCTCACCGCGGCGCTGCCCGGCCTGCTCTGGCTGGGCTTCATCCTGGCGGGGCTCCTGGGACTGGGGCGGACCTTCCTCGTGGAGCGGGAGAACGACTGCTGGGAGGGGCTCCTGCTGACGCCGGGCGACAAGGGCGCCATCTACCTGGGAAAGCTCGCGGTCAATTTTCTCCTCATGGCCACCGTGGCGATCGTGCTCCTGGGGCTCTTCGGGATTTTCTACAACGTGGACCTCTGGGGATCGCTCGCCCCGCTGGCCGTGGTCATCGTCCTGGGCACGGTGGGCCTGGCCTCGGTGGGAACGCTCTTCGGCGCGATGACCAGCCAGGTCAGGGCGCGCGAGCTGCTCTTCCCGCTGCTGCTCCTGCCGGTCCAGGTGCCCGTGCTCCTGGGCACGGTGAAGGCCACAGAGGCGGTGCTCCAGGGGCTGGCGCTCTCCGAGGTGGCCCACTGGCTCAAGCTCCTCGCCGCCGCCGACCTCGTCTATCTGGTCGTGGGGCTCCTCACCTTCGAATTTGTCCTAGAGGCCTGAGATGACGCGATGGCTCGGCTGGCTGGCGGCGCTGGGACTCCTGGTGGGGCTCGCGATGGGATTCGGCTACGCGCCCAAGGACGCCGTCCAGGGCAACGTCCAGCGCATCATGTACCTTCATTTCCCCTCGATCCTCACCGCCTACACCGGTTTCGGGATCGTACTCGTGGCGAGCCTGGGATACCTCTTCACGCGCCGGATGGAATGGGACCGCGTCGCCCACGCGGCCGGCGAGATCGGGGTCCTCTTCACCGGCCTCATCCTAGTGTCGGGCTCCATCTGGGGAAAGCCCACGTGGGGAACGTGGTGGACGTGGGACGCCCGCCTGACCTCGACCGCCATCCTCTTCCTGATCTTCGTCGGCTACCTCCTCCTGCGCGGCATGGTGGAGGACCGGGAGCGCGGCGCCCGCTATGCGGCCGTGGTTGGGATCCTGGGCGCGTTGAACATCATCATCGTGCACTATTCCGTCCTGTGGTGGAGGACGCTTCATCAGCCCCCTACATTGTTGGGGCCAGGACGCGCCCCGATTGCACCACCATTCCGGGCAGCGTTGGCCGTGAACCTCATCGCCTTCTTGTTCCTCTTCGCCTACTTCCTCGCCAAGCGGCTGCACCTGCGCCGGCTGGAGGAGGAGATCCGTGCCTGACCACTGGGGGTTCGTCTTCGCCGCCTACGGGATCGCGGCCGTGGTCCTTTTCGGCTACTGGCGACGGCTGATCCGCCGAGGGGCGGAGCTGTCGGCCCTGAAGGCGCGCCGGGAGGCCAAGCGGTTATGACGCGCAGATGGAAGTTCCTCCTCGGAGGCGGCGTGATCCTGGCGGCCCTGGCCTACATGATCTACGCCGGGGTCAGCCAGTCGGTCGTGTACTTCGTCACGCCGAGCGAGCTCCGGGCCCAGCCGGTGGCGGGCAAAGCGTACCGGCTCGGCGGCATGGTGCAGCCGGGCTCGCTCAAGTGGGAGCCGCGGAGTCTCGACCTCGCATTCGTTCTGTCCGACGGCAAAGCGTCCGTCCCGGTGAGGCACAAGGGCACGCCGCCGGATCTCTTCGCCGAGGCACGCGGGGCCGTGGTGGAAGGGACGTGGACCACCGAGGGCTACTTCAAGGCCTCCCTCATCATGGCCAAGCACTCCGAGGAGTACAAGGCGCCCCATGGCGAGCAGGCTCAGGCCGGCTATAAGGAACTCCTGAAGACCCTAAAGGGCCAGGGAAATCCATGACCCCCGAGATCGGCTACGCGCTCACGGCCGTGGCCCTGGGGCTCGCCCTCTACGGGAGCGCGGCGGCGGCCGTCGGGGCCCAGCGCGGCCGCCCCGCCCTGATCCAGTCCTCTCAGCACGCGGCGCTGGCTATCTTCGTCCTCATCGCCGCGGCCATGCTCCTCCTGGTGTACGCCTTCCTGACCTTCGACTTCTCCGTCCGCTACGTGGCGACGAACACGAACCGGGGCACCCCGTTCTACTACCGGATCACCGCGCTCTGGGGCGCGCTGGAAGGCTCCATCATCCTCTGGTCGTGGATGCTCTCGCTCTTCACGCTGCTCATCATCCTCCGCTATCGCTCCCGGCAGCCCGAGTTCTACCCCTGGGTGCTCTCGGTCATGCTGGGAATCCTCGCCTTCTTCCTCCTGGTGATGACGGTGCCGGCGCCCCCGTTCCAGCGGCTCACCCCGATCCCGCCTGACGGCCGGGGTCTCAATCCCCTGCTCCAAGACACGGGCATGATCACCCACCCCGTGGCGCTCTACCTGGGCTTCACGGGCTTCACGGTCCCCTTCGCCTTCGCCATGGCCGCGCTCATGACGGGCAAGACCGGCGACGAGTGGATCACCGTCACCCGGCGCTGGACGATCGTGGCCTGGTACTTCCTCTCCCTGGGCCTCCTGATCGGGGGGTGGTGGAGCTACCACGTCCTCGGCTGGGGCGGCTACTGGGCCTGGGACCCGGTGGAGAACGCGGCGTTCATGCCGTGGCTGACGGGCACCGCCTTCCTCCACTCGGTGATGATCCAGGAGCGGCGGCGCATCCTGAAGCTCTGGAACCTCACGCTGATCATCCTGACCTTCGGCCTCACGATCTTCGGCACGTTCCTCACCCGCTCGGGGATCCTCTCCTCGGTCCACTCGTTCACCCAGGGCACCATCGGCGCCTTCTTCCTGGGCTTCATCGCCCTGGTGCTGCTCGGCGGGTTCGGGCTGGTCGCGGCCCGTGGGGACCGGCTCAAGGCTCAGGGCGAGCTGGATTCCGTCGTCTCCCGCGAATCCGCCTTCCTCCTCAACAACCTGTTCCTGGTCGCGGCGGCGTTCACCGTCTTCTTCGGCACCGTCTTCCCGCTCCTGTCCGAGGCCATCCGAGGCGTCAAGGTCAGCGTCGGGGCGCCCTTCTTCAACCTGGTCAACATCCCCATCTTCCTCGCCCTGATTTTCCTGATGGGCGTGGGGCCGCTCATCGCCTGGCGCCGCGCCTCCCGGGAGAACCTCCGGCGGAACTTCCTCTGGCCGGTGGTGGTGGGCGTCGCCGCGGCGGCTTTCTTCCGGCTCCTGGGCGTGACGCACGCGCTGGCGCTCCTCTGCTTCGGGCTCGTGGTGTTCGTGACGGCCACGATCGTCCTCGACTTCTACCGGGCCACGCGGGCCAGGCTCAGGAGCGGCGAACGCCTGCTGCCGGCCATGGGCGGCCTGCTCGTCCGGCAGAACCGGCGCTACGGCGGGTTCGTCGTCCACCTGGGCATCCTCGTGATCGCGCTCGGGGTCCTGGGCTCAAATGCGTGGAGCGTCCAGAGCGAGACCACGCTCAACCGGGGCGAGGCCTTCGAGATCGCCGGCTACCGCGTACGCTTCGACGGGCTCGCCGCCTCCGAGGAGTCCAACCACTTCAAGGTGACGGGCACGTTCACGGTCGCCAACAACGGCCAGCCGCTGGCGGTGATGTATCCCGCGAAGAAGTTCTACCCCCAGGAGCAGACTCCCATCGCCTACGTGGACTATCTGATGGGCCTCCGGGAGGATCTCTACCTCGTGCTGGGCGACTTCGCGCGGGACGGCAGCCAGGCGACGATCAAGGTCCAGGTCAACCGGATGGTGACCTTGATCTGGCTCGGCGGCCTCATCCTGACCCTCGGCGCCGCTCTGGCCATTCTCCCCGAGCGGAAGAAGGCCTAGCCGCATGTCCGCGCGACCAGTATCCGAAGGCCCCGCGAACGTGGATTCCGGCGCGTTCGAGCGCGGGCTTAGCCCGCGCAACCCTCCGGGGGGAGGCATCGGAAGGGGGGCGAAGCCCCCCTCCGAGGGAATTTGGCGCTGGGGCAAATGGGCGATCCCCCTCTCGGTGGTGCCGCTCCTGATCCTTCTCGCCTACGGGTTCAGGACCGATCCCCGCGCGATCCCCTCCCCGCTCGTGGGAAGGCCGGCCGCCCCCTTCTCCCTGGCCCTCTTCGACGGTGGACGCCTGAGCCTCAACGACCTCAAGGGGAAAGTGGTCGTGGTGAACTTCTGGGCCTCCTGGTGCTACCCGGCCTGCTACGAGGAGGCGCCGGTGCTCGAAGGCGGCTGGCGCAGGTACAAGGACCGGGGCGTCGTCGTGGTGGGCGTTGACATCCAGGACACGGAAGAGGCCGCACGGAAGTTCATGAAGCAGTTCTCGATCTCCTTCCCCAACGGTCCGGACCCCGGCGGCAAGATCTCCGTGGACTACGGGGTGTACGGGGTGCCGGAGACCTTCTTCATCGACCGGACCGGCCGGATCAGGAAGAAGCACGTGGGCGCCGTCACCGAGACGCTCTTCACCGGCGAGGTGGAGCGCCTCCTGAAGGAGGGCTCGTGAGGCGGGCCGCGGCCGCGCTGATCCTCCTCCTCGTGCCGCTCCTCGCCTGGGCGGCGCCCACCCCGGGCTCGGTGAACGAGGACACCGTCCGCGAGATCGCCGCCCAGCTCCGCTGCGTGGTCTGCCAGAACCTCTCCGTCGCCGACTCGCCCTCGGAGATGGCCAACCAGATGCGCGGGATTATCCGCGAGCGCCTTCAGGCCGGCGACACACCCGAGCAGGTCGTCGCCTACTTCGTTGACAAGTACGGCGAGTGGGTCCTGCTCTCGCCCCGCCCACGGGGGTTCAACCTCCTGGTCTGGGTCCTCCCGTTCGCCGGAATCGCCGTCGGCCTCGTGGCCGTCCTCCTCCTGGCCCGGCGCTGGAGCCGGCGCGCGGCGTCTGAGCCCGTGGCCGAGGCGATCGACCCTGCCACGCGAGAGCGGATCCGGCGCGAGATGGCGGAGCTGGAGCCGTGACCGTCTGGGGGATCGTCGCGATCGTGATCATCGCGCTGCCCGCGCTGGCCTTCATCCTCTGGCCGCTGCTCCGGAGGGGAACCGCGCCCGGCGGAATCCTTCCAATCCCTCAGGACCGCAGCGACGAGCTCAACGAGGAGAAGCGGGCCCTCTACCGGGCGCTCAAGGAACTGGAGTTCGACTATCAGGCGGGGCACCTCTCCCCGGATGATTACGCGGAACTCAGCGCGCGGTACGAGGCGCGGGCCGCCCAGGTCCTGAAAGAGCTGGACGCCCTCCCACCCCGGCCGGAGAAGGCCGAGCGGCGAGAGGCCAAGCGCGAGCCGGCGGCAGCGCTCAAGCGCGAGCCCGGCGCCGCGGCGGCGCGGCCGTGGACCCGGAGGCCGGTGACCCTGATCGCCGGCGGCGTCGTCCTCGTCCTCTTCGGCCTGACTCTGGGGCTCGGAGTCGCCCGTTACACGGAGCCCGACAGGACCATGATCCCCGAAGGAAGCCGCCTGCCTGTCCCCATGGACGCGCCGGGCATGCCTGGCATGCCGGGCACCGCGGCAGCGCCGGCAACCGATCCCTCGAAGCCGATCCCCCCCGAGGTCTTCCGCGGTATGCTCGACGCCGCGCATCAGACCCTGGACGCCGGCAACTACCAGCAGGCCATCGCCGCGTACCAGGCCGTCCTCAAGCGCGATCCGAAGAACGTGGAGGCCATCACCCACCTCGGCGTCATCCTGTCGGTCGCGGGCCACGACGACAGCGCGCTCGAGGCCTTCGACAAGGCCCTCGCCATCGACCCCAAGTACATCCACGCTCACTGGGACAAGGGCCGGGTCCTGTACGAATCGAAAAAGGACTATAAGGCCGCGATCCAGGCCCTGGAGAAGTTCGTCGCCCTCGTGCCGAGCGGGCAGGACCGCGACCGCGCCCTCCGGATGATCCAGGACGCCAAAGGGCAGCTCGGCAAGTCCAAACCCTAGGCGCCTTACACGGCGGCTTTCACACTCCCCCGCAACCTAATGCTCGGCATAAGCCGCGGCCGGCCCATGCGGCCGGCGGGTTCATGCCGAGGTTAGGTAAACACTCACTGTATTCGGTCTCGCTTCGCGATGTTATGGCGTGCGCACAGCAGTTGTATGTTCTCGGCCACCAGCGACGTTCCTCCCTTCGAATAGGGCACGACGTGATCGAAATGTAGTTCATCCGTGGCGCCGCAGATCGCGCATTTACCGCTGTCACGTCTCCACACCTCAAGCTTGACGGCAGTGGGAATCAGGCGCCGACTGGCAGCATCGGAGCGAACGGGTGAGCTGGGATCCTCTTCGCCTTCTACCGCTACGGGCTTGAACTTGAACGCCTGCCGCCCGTTGCTTTGCTGGCGCCATGAGTCAACGAGGTGGAAGACGCCGTTGTATGACCAGATGCCTTGCCTCAACTTCTCGTAGACGCACACGCGCTCAGGCGGCCGGAGGCCACCCTTCGCTTCCTGCGCAGCCTCGTGAAACAGGCCGTTCTGGGTTGGCGCGCCAGATGGGGAGCGCTCAGGTTGATCTATGCGCTTAGGACCAGGAACGTTCGGGCCCCGTGGTTCGTCGTGACCCTCGTAGATCAAGACGGTGCCCCCGTCCTGCAAGTCGTCCTCATATGGGGCATTCGCACGAAGGGACATGAGGATCACCGAATGATTACCGCCCAGGCCAAAATTCATTCCGCGCTGGAGGCTGGCACCCTCGCGCTGGCACATCTCGAGGTATGAGATGATCTCGTTCGCCATCCCTCAGCATCGTGCTGCTAGACATTATGACTTCCGCGTCGATAGGCTGACCCCCGGCTCATAACGCGGGTTAGCCTATAGAGGCCAGAGCCGCAACGTGCCTTCGGCACGTTGAGCGAACGAGCACGGAGGTCAGCCATGGAAGAGTCTAGCAAAACCCTCTATGTCGGGCTCGATGTCCACAAGGACTCCATCGCCGTCGCCTACGCGCCGGAGGAGCGCGGCACCGAGGTGGTGTCGCTGGGCTCGATCGGCACGCGGCAGTGCGACATCGACAAGCTGATCCGGAAGCTCCAGTCGAAGGGCGCGACGCTGGTCTTCGTCTACGAGGCCGGCCCGTGCGGGTACTGGCTGTACCGCTACCTGACCCGGAAGGGCCTGGCCTGTCAGGTGGTCGCCCCGTCGCTGATTCCGAGGAAGCCCGGCGACCGGGTCAAGACCGACCGCCGGGATGCGATGGCGCTGGCCCGGCTGATGCGCACCGGGGATCTGACCGCCGTCTACGTGCCCCAGGTCGAGGACGAGGCCATTCGTGACCTGAGCCGCGGCCGCGAGGACGCCATGGGGAATCTCAAAGCGGCCAAGTACCGGCTGAAGGCCTTCCTGCTGCGCCAGGATCTCCGCTACGAAGGCCGGGCCAGCTGGAGCGCCGCCCACCTGCGCTGGCTGGCCGAAGTGGTGTGTCCCACCCCCGCGCAGCAGATCGTCTTCCAGGAGTACGTGCGCGCCGTCACCGAGCAGCACGAGCGGCTGCAGCGGCTGGAGACGGAGCTGCACGAGCAGGTCAAGCCGTGGCGACTGTCCCCCGTGGTCACCGCCATCCAGGCCCTGCGCGGCGTCCAGTTCATCGCCGCCGTCACCGTGATCGCCGAGCTCGGTGACCTCACCCGGTTCCACAATCCGCGCCAGCTCATGAGCTACCTGGGCCTCATCCCCTCGGAGTATTCCTCGGGGGAGCGCCGGCGCCAGGGCGGCATCACCAAGGCCGGCAACAGCCACGCCCGGCGCGCGCTGGTCGAAGGCGCGTGGGCCTATCGCTACCCCGCGAAGATCAGCCGGCATTTGCAGCTGCGTTTGGAGCATCTATCCCCCGACATTCAGGCCATCGCCTGGAAGGCTCAAGTGCGCCTGTGCAAGCGCTACCGGCAGCTCACCGCCCGCGGCAAGCATGTCAATCAGGTCGTGGTCGCCATTGCCCGCGAGATGGCCGCCTTCGCCTGGGCCATCGCCCGCACCGTACCGATCACCAGTGAACGGCGCGAGTCCACCCGAGTCCCATCACCGTGATCGACACCTCGAGCCATCGGACGAGACGCAGCCCCGGTATCGGCGCAATCTTCGTCGACGTTATGAGGCGACGATCCTCGACCCTAGAGCGAAGCAGGCGCCCGACGGACACAAGTAAGGTGGTACCCAACCCACGGATATCAGCATGATCAACCGTCGCGGTTACAGGCTCCGTCTCTTCCGATGGCCCGAGCAACCACCATGACGCAACAGGAAACAACACCAGCGATGACGAGATGACCGCGGCCACTACTTGACAGCGGAAGTCATATCAACGTTGCCGCTCAGCGGCCGGCGCAGCCGGTCCTCTGCAGTGCGCGGTTACAGCTCGCCGCGTCATTATGTCGTAACGCGCGAATCCGATAAGAGGCCAGAAAGTTCGAGAAGGTGCCGGGACCACTCGCCGGCTTCTGTCGAAACCGACTTCCGTCTCTCCGGGTCTGACCAGATGCCCGCCCAGCTCAACGTCCACCGCGCGAGATTGCGCTGGCAATCGACCAGAAGTGCCTGGACAGCGGGTTGCGCCTCGGGGGCCGTCCATTCGATCAACCACTTGCTCTCCTCGAGGAGCTGCCTTACCACTTCCCCGTGACCCTCGTGGTCAGAGAAGGACTGCACCCGCGCGAGGTTGGCCGCCAGCCCGCCCAAGCGAACCGCCGGTGAGCCGCGTAGAAACTGCTGTCGCAACCCCGAGGCGTTCTTCATACGCCCTCGAGAAGGTCCCGCACCACGCGCTCCATTCGCTCCCGAATGTCGCGATCGAGAATAGTCAGCGAGACATTGTTCTGTCGCGGCCGGATGTTGATGAGAGCCTCGAAGCTGACCTGCTGCGATACAGGAATCCAGTCAGCGCCCCAGATGTCGTCTTGGGCGCTGCCGTCATCAAGGAGCACGGCCTCGCAGTCCGCGTGGAGGGCCCCACCGCCGGCCAAGACGCCCCGGTTGATATCGACAGCGACCTTCACGTACACCTCAAGCGCTTCGAGCATCTGGGCCAACTGTTCCCTCGTCGCACGTTCACGAAGAAGGACGATCACGTCTCCTCACAGCCCCAGACCGCCATACTCAATCTCATAGACCGTCAGGGAGCATGGCGATCGCAGTCAGCGGCGGGCCCCTTCGCGGACCGTCCGCTCCAGATATGCCTTGTTAGGCCGCACCCTTTTCCTTGGGCACGGCGATGAACCCAATCTGAACAGCTCCGTCCCCGACCAGGACCGGTGCGAGGGACAGAACTCGTCCTCGGCTCTCAATCTCGAAATCCGACACCACCGGCGGACGGACGACGCGAACAGTGAACTTCACATGGGCTTCAGAACGAGTGAACTCCTTGCCTTGGATCTTAAGCTCACCTTCTTCATAGGTCCGGTCACCCGAAGCTTCCAGCTCGTACTCTCCCTCATGCTTTGTGCCAGACGGGAACGATTTGAGCTTCGCGTTGCAGAGGTCGTTCGCCCAGTCGTTGCCGTAGGCGTGGAGGTCTAGGCGTTCGCTCCGGAGGTGGGCCTCGGCCTTCTGAAGATCCATGCGCTCGTTCCTGAGCTTCTCGGTAGCTCCCATCTGGAAGAACCGAAGATCGACATTCGTCTTATCGCGAATCAAGAAGTGGAAGTCGAAGGGAACAGGGGTCTCCTCTCGCTCCGTTGCGCGCAGAAGAACAATCCGTGGATCCTTGCCGGCCTGGGCCTCCGCATCTGCCGTGAACGACTTGGCGACGAAGAAACCCTTCTGCGTCTGAAGAGCTTCGATTTTCTCTGAAAATACTATGATCTCGTTCTTGCCTACCTTCTCTTCCCAGTTCTTGCACTCAAAGATGAAAATCGCCCTGTATCCTTTCCCGAGATCAACCTCGACCCAGATGTCGATCTCATGCCGCACTCCGGCGACAGTCACGATCTTCTTGCTCTCAATGAGAAACGTGTTCTCCTTGAGAGCGGGTGATGCCTTGAGAATCGCAGTCTCGATCGCCTTGACGGCAAACTCGAGAGCGTTCCCCTTTTGCATCGGTGTCGTCATAGGATCGGCGATCGGTGCGGCCTAACTATTAGTCTCTTGCGGGGTGGGCCTGCAGCCTACCTCGCTAGGTGCTCGTAGTCCTAAAACAAAATCAAGAGCAATATCCGCCGCTTGCGGGACGTTGTCAAGCCTCGGCTCGGCTGTGGTATTCTTCGTGCGGTCGCCCATGACGAAGAAGGCCGACCCCGGCAAGCGGATCGAGGCACTGCGGGAGCAGATCCGCCACCACGACCGCCTCTACTACGCCGAGAACCGCCCGGAGATCTCCGACGCCGAGTACGACCGCCTCGTGCGGGAGCTCCGGGCGCTGGAGGAGGCGCACCCGGCCCTCATCACGCCCGACAGCCCCACCCAGCGCGTGCCGGGCCAGTCCGTGGAGGTCTTCGCTCCCGTCGAGCACAAGGTCGCCATGCTCTCGCTCGACAACGGCATGGATCCCGACGAGCTCAAGGAGTTCGAGGCCCGCCTCCGGCGCGCGCTGCCCGGCACGCATTTCGAGTACGTCTGCGAGCCCAAGGTGGACGGCCTGGGCGTCGCGCTGCTCTACGAGCGCGGGCGCTTCGTCCGCGGGGCCACCCGCGGGGATGGCCGCGTCGGCGAGGACATCACCCAGAACCTGCGCACGGTGAAGTCGATCCCCCTGACCCTCCGCGGGAAGCTGGCGGAGCTCAAGGAGCTGGAGGTGAGGGGCGAGGTCTACATGCCGCGGGCGGCGTTCCAGAAGCTCAACGCCGAGCTGGAGGAGTCCGGGGAGCCCACCTTCGCCAACCCGCGCAACGCTGCGGCGGGCGCCATCCGCCAGAAAGACCCGGCGATCACCGCCAAGCGTCTCCTCGACATCTTCCTCTACCACGTGAGCCACGCCGACCCGTTCTCCTTCAAGAGCCACTGGGTGGCCCTCGAAGGGCTCCGGGCCGGCGGGTTTCGGACCAATCCAAAGTCCAGACGTTGTCCCGACCTCGAGGCAGTGGTCGCCTACTGCCGGGCGCTGGAGGGCGAGCGCGACGCCCTCGGCTACGACGCCGACGGCGTGGTGGTGAAGGTGAACTCGCTGGAGCAGCAGCGGCGGCTGGGCGCGACGGCGCACCACCCCCGCTGGGCCATCGCCTTCAAGTTCGCGGCGCGCCAGGCCACGACCCGCGTAGTGGCCATAAATATCAACGTGGGTAAGAGTGGCGCCCTAACACCAACAGCGGAGCTCGAGCCGGTCAAGTTAGCCGGGGTCACGGTGAGCCGCGCGAGCCTCCACAACGAGGACGAGGTCAAGAAGAAAGATATCCGCGTCGGCGACACGGTGCTGATCGAGCGCGCGGGCGACGTGATTCCTTACGTGGTCCAGGTGATCACCGGGAAGCGCCCGGCAGGCACCCATCCCTTCAAGATGCCGGCCCAGTGCCCCGCCTGCGGGGCCAAGGCCTACCGTCCTGAGGGCGAGGCCATCTGGCGGTGCACCAACGCTGCCTGCCCGGCCCAGCTCAAGGAGCGGCTGCTGCACTTCGGCTCGCGGCGCGCCATGGACATCGAGCACCTGGGAGAGGCCGTGGTGAGCCAGCTGGTGGATCGCGAGATGGTGCGGGACTTCGCCGACCTGTACCATCTCAGCGTGGAGCAGCTCGCCGGGCTCGAGCGCCTGGCGGAAAAATCGGCGTCGAATCTCGCGGAGGCCATCCGCCAGTCGAAGACCCGCGGGCTCGCCCGCCTCCTGAACGGCCTGGGCATCCGGTATGTCGGCGAGCGCGCCTCCCAGCTCCTGGCGGCCCACTTCGTCAGCATGGAGAAGATCGAGAAAGCCACGGAAGAGGAGATCGGCCAGATCTACGGCATCGGCCCCCAGATCGCCCAGTCCGTCGTCAAGTTCTTCGCCGAGGCCGCCAACCGGAAGACGATCGAGCGGCTCCGGGCCGCCGGCGTCGCCATGAGGGCCGAAGGGATCGGCGAGGGCCCCCGGCCCCTGGCGGGGAAGATTTTCGTCCTCACCGGGAGCCTCAAGGCCATGACCCGCGACGAGGCCAAGGACCTCATCATCAAGCTGGGCGGCCGGGTGACGGGCTCGGTCTCGAAGAAGACCGATTACGTGCTGGTGGGAGAGGATCCCGGCTCGAAGGCCGACGACGCCAAGCGCCTCGGCGTCCGGATGCTCGACGAGGCCGGGTTCCTCAAGCTCGCGGGGAAACACCCTCTCCCCCCTCACCCTATCTCTCCCCAGGGGGGAGAGGAGAAGAGGTGAGGGGCATTTGAGTTGGGTGGGGTGAGGGTGTCAATGACCAGGATGCTGACGCTTCTCGTTTCCGCGGCGGCGCTCGGAGGGTGCATCGGCGCCACGACCCCCTCGGGCGCTCCCCCCGACGACAAGAGTCCGGGGACGTGGGCGATGCTCGCCCCTATGCCGTCGGCCCGCCAGGAGCTGGCCGTGGCCGAGGTCGGCGGCAAGGTGTACGCCGTCGGCGGCTTCGGCGACGGTTACGAGCCCGTGGCGACGCTGGAGGCCTACGACCCCGCCGCCAACCGCTGGGAGGCGCGGACTCCGATGCCGATCGCCATGCACCATCCGGCCGCGGTCTCCCTGGGCGGAAAACTCTACGTCCTGGGCGGCTTCACGGGACGGCTCTCCCAGGTCCCCCAGGATTCCCTCTTCGAGTACGACCCGGCGACCAACGCGTGGCGCACCCTCACCCCCATGCCGACGCCCCGCGGCGCCCTGGGTGCGGCGGCGCTCGAGGGAAAGATTCACGCCCTCGGGGGCTCCCAGGACCGGGCCCTCAACGCCCACGAGGTGTACGATCCGGCGACCGGCCGGTGGAGCCGGCGAAATCCCATGCCGACGGCCCGCGATCACCTGGCCGTGGTGACCCTGGGGGGAAAGCTCTACGCCATCGGCGGCCGGGCCTCGTTCTTCGGGGAGAAGTACGGCAACGTGGAAATGTACGACCCCGCCACCGATTCCTGGCGGGTCGAAGCGCCGCTGCCGGATGCGCGAGGGGGCATCGCCGCGGCGGTCTTCGGCGGCCGCATCTTCGTCTTCGGGGGTGAGCTGCCCTTCAGGATCTTCAACGCCGCCGAGATGCTGAACCCGGCCGAGGGAACCTGGGTGGCGAAGGCCCCGATGCCCACGCCGCGGCACGGGTTGGGCGCGGCCGTGGCCGACAGGCGGATCTACCTCCCGGGTGGGGGCACCCAGCCCGGCCCCGGCCGCACCAACGTCCTCGAGGCCTTCGAGCCGTGA
>ERZ1292640.2345-Hain-H43-02um-R1-2345-length-15176-cov-4_pt1 | contig 15176 bp, 19 predicted proteins | sample MGYA00564404_ERZ1292640 | MGnify/ENA primary metagenome ERZ1292640 (study PRJEB36523, sample SAMEA6512636) | groundwater metagenome | collected 2019-01-08 | study: AquaDiva: Metagenomics assemblies of 32 groundwater samples
GAAGATCTACGTGATGATATCCGGCGCCACCTTCCGCTGCTTGGTGATGATCGCCTGGAAGCGCGTGGCGAGCGGCTTGCGGTAGTGGACAAAGAAGCTCTCGATGGCGCCGCGCGGCGCGTAGAGGAACTGGATCCTCCCCATGAACTTCTGCCGCTTCTGCTTGGCCGCCAGTTCCGCCCCTCCCGGCTGGTCGGGGAAAATGACGGCGGTCTGCCCCAGGTTCCAGCGGACGCCTTCCTCCAGCTTCGCGTTGCTGGGGTCGGAAGTGGCCACCATCACGCCGTTCTCATCCTGCTTGATCACCACGCAGCTGTACGCGCGGGCGATCTCCTCGGGAAGCAGGGAGACCACTTCCGGCGTGGGCTGCACCTGCTGCAGGTCCGCGAAGGGGAGCTTGTAGTACTCCGCCAGCGCGCTCTCGTACAAATCCTCCGTGAGGAGCCCCATCTCCGCCAGGACTACCTTGAGGGTGACCGACCGCTGCTGCGCCTGCTCCAGCGCCTGCTTGAGTTCTTCCTCGCTCACATAGCTTTGCTCCACGAGAATCTTCCCGAGATCGGCATCGTTCAGGGGCATGGAGAAAACATGGGGGAGGGGTTCACTCGAGCGCCGCTTTCACGCGCTTGACGATGCTCGCAATGGGCGTGTTGGCCTTGACGAAGTAATCGATGACCCCCAGGCCCTTCGCCTTCTGCTTATCCTCATCGAGCCCCAGGTTGCTGAGCACGAGCACCGGCGTCTTCACCTTCTTTTTCACCATCTCCTGCAGGAGCGAGAAGCCATCCACCTCCGGCATGATGATGTCCAGGAGGATGAGGGCGTACTGCCCCGTGAGGGCTTCCTTCATGCCCTCGGGACCGGTGAGGCAAACGGTGACGTCGAACCCTTCGCGCTTGAGCTTGAGCTCCAGGGCGTGGGCGAGCGGCCGCTCGTCCTCCACGATGAGGATCTTCTGGGAAGCAGGTGTGTGTGGTGCCATAGGGTTTATATTGGGAACTTTCATCTTATTGTAGCAGAAAACCCTATTTTTCACAATGGCGTGTTGGGGGGGCAATCCCCTCTCCCACACCCTTCCGCGGCCGCCCCCTCTCCGGTAAACTCCCTTCGCCTTGCCGAAACGAGCCCTCCTTTCCGTGTCGGATAAGACAGGATTAGAAACCCTGGGGAAGCGCTTACGGAAGCTCAGTTTCCACATCATTTCCACGGGGGGGACCGCCAAGTTCCTGCGGGAGAAGGGGGTGGAGGTGACGGACGTTTCCGCCGTGACCGGGTTCCCGGAATGCTTCGGGGGACGCGTGAAGACGCTGCATCCCCTCATCGCGGGGGGGATACTGTTCGAGCGCGGGAACCCCGGGCACCGCAAGCAGGCGGAAGAACTGGGTATCGAACCGATCGACCTCGTGGCCGTGAACCTCTACCCCTTCGCCCAAGCGGCGGGTGATCCCGCGAAGACGCGGGAGGAGACCGTCGAGCAGATCGACATCGGCGGCCCCGCGCTCCTGCGCGAAGCGGCCAAGAACCACCGCGACGTGACGGCCATCTGCGATCCTGATGACTATGGCCGCGTCCTCGGGGAACTGGAAGCAACGGGAGAGACGTCCGCGGGACTCCGGCGGGAGTTGGCGGCGAAAGTGTTCCTCCACACCGCCGCGTACGACGGGAAGATCGCCGAGTATCTCTCGGAGGGAACGTACCGCGGCGTGATGCTCACGGACGGGATGGTATTGCGGTACGGGGAAAATCCGCACCAGTGGGGGAAGTATTACACGTTGTTCGATTCCCTCTCCCCCCTACCCCCTCCCCCGGTGGGGGAAGGGGAGCACGCTCGAAGCATTCAAACAACAACAGAACAACACACATCCCCTTCCCCCCCTGGGGGAAGGGCTAGGGTAGAGGGTTGGGGCATCCTCCTCCAGGGCAAACCCCTGTCCTATCTGAACATCCTCGACGCCGACGGAGCATGGTCCGCCGTGCATGACTTTTCGGACCCCACGGCAGTACTGGTGAAACACGCAACGCCCTCGGGCATTGCATCACATGCCGATATCACCGAGGCGTTCCAGCGCGCCTACGACGCCGACCGCCTCTCCGCCTTCGGCGTGATTATCGCGCTCAACAGGACCTGCACCGCGGCGATCATACGGAAGCTGATCGACCAGAAGATCTTCACGGAGGTGATCGTGGCGCCGGACTACGAGCCGGAGGCGCTGGAACTTCTCAAGCGGAAACCGAACGTGCGGGTGATCAAGCAGCGGAACGGCGAGCGCATGAGAGGCCAGGTTCTCTACCGTTCCGTCATGGGGGGGATGCTCGTGCAGGAGAGCGATTCACGCGTGGTGACGGAGAAGGACCTGACGGTCGTGACGGGGAAGAAGCCGACGGCGGAACAGGTGCGCGACCTCCTCTTCGCGTGGCGCGCGGTGAAGAGCGCCAAGTCCAACGCCATCGTGTTCGCCAAGGACGGGGTGACGGTGGGCATCGGCTCCGGGCAGACGAGCCGCGTGGATGCCACGTGGATCGCCGCCAAGCGCGCGGGGGAGAAAGCCCGGGGCGCGGTGATGGCTTCGGACGCCTTCTTCCCCTTCCCCGATGCCGTGGAGGAAGCCGCCAAGCACGGCATCGCCGCCATCATCCAGCCGGGGGGCTCCGTGCGCGACGCCGACGTGTTCGCCAAAGCGGAGGTGTTGGGCATCGCGATGGTGATTACCGGCGTGAGAGCATTTCGTCACTGATCCCATCAGCCGTAACTGATGTTGTCCCTCGTATTGAATTCGAATACGATCACCGCTCTGTCCACCACTCGATAAACGAGACGATGACGATAATCCACTCTCGCGCGTATGTAGTCCGTGTATCCCTTCAATTTCCTGCCCGTCCTGAACGGATCGTTCTGCACTTCCTGCAGAGTCTCTCTCAAGCGCTCCTCAAGCTTCGCATCATGCGCACAGAGATCCGCAATCTGTTTTTGGCACCGCTTGGTGATGGCGAGAGCGAACATTCCCGCCCATGATATCATTCATTGCCTCGTCAGCGGATCCGTAGAATTTCACATTGCCCTCCTTGATCATATCGATGAACTCGCGGTCGTATTCATAGAGCTTCCTCACGGGCAAGCCCGTGGACCAGGCCCGGAGCAACGTGGCAACGCTCTGCAAAGGATGGAGGATGAACTGCATGAACCGGAAGGATTCTGCAAACATAGTATGTGTTTTTGACGAACTTTTCAACATCATCTTACCATAAATGAATCGCGGAATCCATTGCGTATCTGTCCATGCATTGGAATTTTGTTCTGCACTCCATCTTGGCCTCATGGAACGCCCCCTACTCCAAGCAGCAATCAATCGCCTTCTTCACCCGGCTTCGCTCCCATCATTCAAGACAGCAGTCGATGGCTTTCTTGACCAGAGAACCAAGTTTTCCCATGAAGCCGGTCTTCTCCGTATCGTGCTTGTTCATGACGTCATCGTCGATCTTCTTCACGTCGCCCGCGGCGATGATCTTCATGTTCAAGCCCCAGAAGAGCGAGTAGAGCTCGTACGCCTTGCGGAAGAGGTCGTAGGCCTCGTCCTTCCGGCCCTGTGACTGCGCCTTGGTGCCCACTTCCATGAGGCGCATGGACGCCGCGAGCAGGTGCTTGCTGATGCACCACACCTCGCCCTCGTACTCCTTGATGATCTTCTTGAGCAGGTTCTTGCGCATCTCCCGTACTTCCGTGATGAGGTCGAAGTAGTCGGTCTTCCCCGTCTTGCCGCCGGAGAAGAAGAGGTGCTCCTCGATGGAAACGAGGTTCATGATGGCGATGCTCAGATCCTGGTCCGAGGAGAGGTCCATCTTCTCCTGCTTCTTCATGTTGTCGATCTTGGCGATGAACGCGTTGAGCTTCTCGACGGAAATATCATCGGTGGCGGCCATGGGAGAGGGGGGTTAGAGAGTCGGGTTAGCCCGTGCGATGAAGAAGAATAGGACGCTCAGGAGGAGGATGGACCCCACCGGCCACACCACTTTCTGGAGGGGGAACCACGCGTGGCCGCCGTTCTTCCGCTTGATGGACCCGTACCAGATATTCGCCGCGAGGAACGCGACGCTCCCCACGACGGTCCCGAGCAGGAACCGGTTCGCTCCCCACAGGACATTCAAGGGATGCGTGAGGAGATCCGTCCACAGGTAGAGAGGGATGTAGAGGAACACGCCGTAGTAGATGAGCGTCGTAAGGATGATCCTCCCCTTGAAGCGGATGCTCTTCGCATTCAGCCAGTTGATGGTCCAGGCGGTGAGCGCGACCATCATGCCGCCCACCCACAGCCCGCTGATGGTATCGTCCACCCCCAGCCACCGCGCGAATCCCACGCCCGCCACCGCGCCCAGCGCGCATACCGGACACTGGGCGGACGCAACCGGAACGAGGAGGAAGTGCAGTGCGGCTGCAAGTGGGACGATGGGAAGGACTCTCTTCAGCACAAAAGTAGGATGGGGAAAGCCAGAGGAGTATATCACAACGCCCTCCTGCCTTCGATCGCTTCCCGCAGCGTGGTTTGGTCCGCAAACCCGATGTCCGCGCCCATGGGGAGGCCGTGCGCCAGCCGCGTGATCGCGGGGACATAGGGGGAGAGCTGCGTGCGGATGTACGCGGCGGTCGCCTCCCCTTCCACGTCGGGGTTCGTGGCCACGATGACTTCCTTTATCCCGCCAGCCTTCGCGCGCTCGACGAGTTCGCGGAGGCGCAGCTGCTCCGGGCCCATGCCATCAATGGGCGAGAGGACGCCGTGGAGGACGTGGTACAAGCCGCGGTACCCCACCTTCTCGAACGCCACGACGTCCAGGGGGTCTTCCACCACCAGGACCTGCGAGCGGTCGCGGCCGGACCCGCGGCACACCTCGCACTCCTCCTGCAGCGTGACCATTTGGCACGTGCGGCAGTACTTCAGCTCTCCCTTGAGGTCCAGGAGCGCCTTTCCCAGCCCCTCCGGGCTCGCCTTGCCGCTGCGAAGCAGATGGAACGTGAGCCGCTCCGCGCTCTTGGGGCCGATGCCGGGGAGTTTGCTGAACTCTTCGATGACCTTGGTGATTTGCGGAGGGAGGAGAGACATGCGGAAGAATTATGAATCAAGAATCGAGAATTAAGAATATGTTTTCTCTCGTAATTCATAATTCTTCATTCTTGATTCTCCTCAAATCTCCCTCCCCCACACATATTGTTGCCATTTCTGTTGTCGTTCCATGATGCATCGCCCATACTGCCCCCTTGCTCTTTCACATCACCTTTCCCCACGACACCCTGATTTCAGGAAGCCCACTCCGCGCATTGTGATACCGCGTCGCCGGGGGAGGGCGACAGGAATCAGGATACGCGTGGGGAGTGCAGCAATGAAAACCGTAGCATAAGGGAAATAATCATGAAGAAAGGTTTGCTGGCCTTCGCCACCGTACTGATGATCTTCTTCGGATTTTCCGACGTTATTGCGGAGGATGCCCTCTTCAGTGAAGAGAAGGCATCTTCAGAAGTGCCTCACACGCTTAATCCGAGCATCCTTTACGGGAACAACCAAATAGAGATCCGTCAGGAGGTTGGAACGGTCGCTGAAGAGAGATTTCACTCAAAATGGTTCACTGTATGGCTCAAAGTGATGCGCTGTGACCAACAGTATCTTGAACTTCAGTTGGAGATCACCATTCCTACCAAACGGTTCTTTCCGTCTCAGAAAGACAATGGATGCGATTGATATCTGCCGGCTCGAACTGACAACGTTGCGCTCCCCCCGCACGTTGAATGTGCGCGATGAGATCTCCCCTCCTTCAACCTCAGAGAGGTACACAAGCCACTCAATCCCTCTCGGGCAACTTAGGCTCACGATACTTCCACTCTTCCAGCGTGATTTCCAGCTGCGCCGGGCCGCTCGCGGTCAGCCTTGCCAGCGTCCCTTCGCGCGGATGCGAACACTCCACGCCGGAAAAGCGCTGATCCCCTTCCCCCAACTGCACCGTCTCCCCCTTGGGGACAAGGACGGCGTACGTGGAACGCGGGGCAACTTGAATGTAGATCATCACGCTGTTCTGACGGTACTCCACGCTCGCAGGATACCCGGCAATGCGAATCTTACGAAGCCGGACTTCTTCCAGGGGAATATCGAGGTGCGGAACCCGCCGGTACTTTTCCGCCTGCTGCTTTGCGAGAGTGGAAGACGCAACGGTGTCGCGCAGCGCCCGCGCAAGCTCGCCCGCATGCTCGTCCAGGAATGCCTGGAGCCGTTCCCTTTGTTCCGCGTCGTGCCGTTCCTTTTCCGCGTCGCGTTCGCGCAACAGAGCATGGCCGATGGCCCGCCGCTGATCGTAGTCATGCGTACGCATGCCTTCGGATGCGAAGGGAACAAGATGGAGCAGCAAGCGAATGGGCGGAGTATGGAGGCACTTCCCGACCGCGCCCCTCCGTTCCCGGATCCGCCGGTCAATTTCCCGTTCCACTGCTCGATCATCCGCGCGTTCGAGCGGCTGATAGGCGGGTACGTGTGGACCTTCCAGGAGGAGGTGCGAAACGATGCGCGCGACGTCTGCGTAGAGATTCTTAACGGTTGGAATGGGTGCAAGAAGCGTCGTGTCCTTTTCGCTCCTGTCGTGCAGGAACAGATCCCCCTCTTCGGTAATGGAAAAAGAAAAATGCGGATCATACCTCAGCTTCGGCGCAAGACGCCCGAGGAACCACGCGCGCTCCTCCGGCGTCACCTTCTCCGGCAAGGGAAAACGTACGCCGGTACTTGTACCCTCTCGTTCGTGATGCTCCGGATGCATATCATCAATATATCATTTTTATTGTTTTTGTCAATCTGCTACATGATGGCGAAATACCGCTCTATGCGAACATTGCTCCCATCATTCTACATTCTCCATTGTTCATTCTACATTCTTTATATCTCCCTCCCCTCCCTGATTTTCCGACCGATTTCCCTCTCCTTAATCCTCTGCCTCTTATCGATCCTCTTCCTCCCACGCCCGATCCCCAGCAGGACCTTGATGAACTTCCCCGCCCGCACCTCCAACGGCACCACCGCCATTCCCTTCTCCTCGGACGCCTTCTCGACCTTGAGCGCTTCGTTCTTCCTGAGCAGGAGCGGACGGTCGTGCGTTGGATCGTACCCGGGGAGCGGCAGCGCGAACTTGTAGGGGGCGATGCTCGCCTTCTTGAGCACCGGCTTGCCGCCGAGGAAGGAGACGTATGATCCCGCCAAATTGACGTTGCCTGCACGGCAGCTCTTCACCTCCTGGCCCGTGAGGACCACTCCGGCCTCCACGGTATCCTGGATCTCGAAGTCGAAGCGCGCCCGGCGGTTTTCCGCAACCACTTTCACGGGGAGAGTATGCGGTGGAACGCGCCTGCGATCCACAGGAATTGATTTTCCGCGGGGCTTCTGCTCCAATGTGCCCTCTGAACCCCGAAGCGCCGCCACCGGCTCCTACGTTCGAATTCACCCGAGAACTCCGGTCGCTGGAGAAGGAAACATGGAGCCTTCCCCTGGAATTCCGCCCCCGTTTCAACTCCATTCTGAAGAAGCTCCAGGACATGGAACGCAGATGGGACACACATCTTGCGACGATCCAAGATTCCCTGTCATCGCTCTCCCTAGAAATGCAGTGCCTCGCCTTCGACCTGGAAGCCACCCGCCGCGAGCGCGATGCCTACCGCATGCGGCTGGAGGAGGAGACGGGGGAATGACATGCTTTTTGGCTTCTACGAGAGAAAATCGTCTCCATATTGACAAATGCATGATTTTAAGAAATAATGCTCCGTCGGTTTATTCCATTCTCTCCCTGCGTCTCCCTGTTCTTTCTTGCGGAGAATAGAGAGATGCGGGGGCGGGAAACGCTTCTGCGTCACGGTTCTACCGACATTATTCTGGGGCTCCGCCAATTGGCTGTGGGCCCCATTTATTCTGCACATCAGCAAGACCACGACCACGCGCACACCCCCCTCTCCCGAGCCTGCCCTGAGCGCAGACGAAGGGGGGGAGGGGCAGGGGGTGGGGGCTATAACGCGTACCAATCCAGGATCGTGTAGCCGAAGAGCAGCGTGATGAGCGTCCCCACGTAGAGGAACGGCACGAACACCATCCTGTCTTTCATGGTCTTGAGCTTGAGCAGCATGAGCGTGAGCGCCACGGCCGTGCCGATGATGTAGGAGAGGACCAGCGCCAATCGCGCAGCAGGAACCCCATGGCCGCCCCCACGATGATGTCCCCGCTCCCCACCCACGCCCCCCGGCTTATCCCCCACTGCAGTGCGAAGATGCCGGCGCCGATGAGCGGGGCGAGGAGCTGCAGCGGCGGTGAGAAAAACGCGTACGCCACGCCGACGGCGAGGAGGGGGAAGGAGAGGTAATCGGAAACGAAGCCCGTCTGCGCGTCCATCACCGCCACCAGGAAGAAGAGCCACAGCGTGAAGGCGAGGAGGAGGGCGGGCAAGAGGGCGAAGGTCTCCTGGTACAACGCGAGGACGAAGAGGGCACCGGAGAAGAGCTCGATAAGGGGGTAGAGCCAGGGGATGCGCGCGGCGCAGGAACCGCACCGCCCGCGCAGGAACGCAAAGCTGAGGAGGGGGACCAGTTCCCGCGCGCGCAGCTCCCTGCCGCACCGCACGCAATGCGAGCGCCCCATGATGCTGCGCCCCTCCGGAATGCGCGTCACGAGCACCGTGCCGAAGCTCCCGAACACCAGCCCAAAGACGAAGAAGAAGATGGAAACCGCCGCCTGGTTCGCCGGGAGGAAGAGCATTGGGGGGAGCATAGAGCGAGGGAGTCCTGAGTGCCAGATGTGATTGAACGGGAGGATGCCGATGAGTCCGACGATTCCCCGCCTTCGCCCAGGCTACGGTGGGCAGGCGAGGATTCCGACGAACGACATGCAGTACTTTGGCGTGTACAAGTGGTAGCCGATCCTCGGACTCTTCGGAATCCTCGGAATCCTCCCCCCGGAGAACGATCAATAGACGCTTACTCCGCACTTTCTATGATCTCCTTAGCCCTCCCCACCACCAGATCCGTCCGATCCCCCGTCTCGTCCCCCGAGACGACCGGTGCGAGGAGGGAAGCGGCGCGGGACCCTCCCCATTCGTAGGCGCCGTAGAGGAGCAGCGCGATCACCGCGCCCATAGCAGCCCCGCCGCACTGGCCCCAAAGGGGGGCCCTCTTGGCCCGGACGAAATGATGCTTGAGGAATGCAATGTGCATAATCAGGGTAGTATAGCAAACTTCACCTTCCTTCGCCACCAGGGAACCCACTATCTCCTCTTCTCCCCCTGCCTCTTCCCTGTCCTCCGTAGTCCCCGTAGGGGCGAAGGAGGGCCTGTCCTCCGTAGTCCCCGTAGGGGCGAAGGAGGATGCTTCCTCAATACGCTGCTCTTGTACTTCTTCGGCTTGAACGGCTTCGCCCGCTCCACGTCGATCCCCGCCTCCCGCAGGTCCCGCTCCTCCACGCCGGGGGGCAGCTTCTGGTCGTACCCGAGGAGGATGAGGTCGGGCTTCACGGTGAGGACGGGCAGGAAGTAATCATCCACCTCCCCGATCAGCACCCGCGCCTCGGGGAACGCGCGCTCCACCTCGCGCCGCCGCTGGGCTTGCGGACGTTCCGGAAGTTTCCCCTTGAAGCGCTTCACGTTGGCGTCCCGCGCCACCACCACGAAGAGCTCCCCCCGCTCGTACTTTGCCGTGGGAACAACGCGCTTCTCCGCCTGGGATATGAAGAAGCGATGCCCTGGGTGGAGGCCGTCGAAGGTGCCGAAGACGAGGACGCGCATGGCTTGATCCTACAGTGAGCACCATCCTCTGTCGCGCACTTTTGTAAGGACGCGGCACCTGTGGTGAGCGTGCCGAACCATGCCGCGTCCTTACTTCAACAGATCGATGACGTAGATCCTCTTCTCATCCAGCACGTACAGGTGCGCCTCGTCGGGGTCGACGTACAGGTCCTGCAGCTTGCCCACCTGGTCGCCCTCCAGCACGTACTGCCGCAGGTACGTGGAATCCCCGTTCGCGCCGCCGTCCGACGTAACGCTGATGCGGCGCTTCTCGGGGTCCAGGAAGTAGAAGTTGCTCTCCGGCATCTTGACGATCTTCGTGGCGGTCTTGAAGGTGCCGTCCGGCGCATGGCTGATGGTGAACGGCTTCGCCTCGCCACGCAGCATCTTCACGATGGCGCCGCCCTCCCTGAGGACGTAGATGCTGCTGTCGATGGTCATGTCCAGCGCCCCCGTGAGGTCGCCGCTCACGTTGTACTGTACGGCGGCGCCGTAGCGGTTATTGAGCCGCTCGTACTTCATGATGTTGTTGTCCACGCCCAGGATGTAGAGGTAGCGCAGGTACGTTTCCATGTCTTTCCCCGTCACCCAGCCGGAGAGGTCCTCCGTCTTCATGGAGACCGGCTGGCTCCCCTGCAGCTCCAGGACGGCATTGCCCGTGGTGAGGAACGCCTGCCCCTTGTAGCGCGGGAACGCCGCGCCGTCGATGATGAACCCGTCCTCCGTGAGGGGGCGGGGGTCATCCACGCCGTTGAGGAGGACGTGGTACCACTGCTCCCGGTCGAACACCACGAACTCCCCGTCCGCGATGCCGACCATCCCCTGGGCGGAGACATCGGAGTTCTTGGCGGCGAGGTTGACCAGCACGCGCGGCGAGAGGCGCGTGATGTTGTTCAGCTCCTCCTTCTTGCTGCGGATGCGGTCCAGTAGGTCCAGCGCCTGCACGCGGAAGAGGCCGCTCTCGTTGTCCATCACCTGCTTCGCCCAGGCGTCCGCGCGTTGCAGGATGTCGTTGGCGGCGTCCGTGTCGCCGGCGATGCGGCGGTTGTCGGCGGTCTTGATCTCCTCATTGATGCGGTCTACGAGCGTGGAGAGTTCCGCGCGCGTCTTGCTCCGCTGGCTGGTGATGGAAAGTTTCACCACGAGGAAGATGACGAGGAACGCGGCCAGCGCCCCGGCGAGGAGCAGCACGTGCGCCCGCCGCTTGCGCTGGGGATGCTTGAGGTCCGCCATGAAGACCGACGCCTTCTCACGCAGCGTCTGCACGTGCGTGGAAGTCCTGGAGAGCTTGCCGATGCCCGTCTTCGCCCACCGCGCCACCACCGGAGCCGCCCGCGCCCCCGCCCGCTTGAGGGAGGAGCCGGCCTTGCGCAGCAACGTGGGAACCGCGAGGGGGATGCGCCTCCCGGCTTGCCCGAACCGCCAGGCGGCCGGGCGGGAGCGGCGGCTGGGCAGCGGGCGCCCGCGGCTGTACTCCTGCCTCGGCGCGATGACTTCCGCCGTTTTCACGGGCGATCCGGAAGCGACGATGGCGAGCGCCGCCGGCTCCTCCTCCGCCTCCAGCCGCGTGATGATGTCCCGCAGCGCCTCCTCCCCTCGCTGGAACGTGAGCTGCGCCAGCTGGGCGGGGGTGAAGGCGCGCAGCAGCCGTTGCGTCGCCAACGCTACGGAATCCTGCGCTTCCAGGGCGCCGCTCGAGATGTGGACGAAGGCGGAGAGCGGCTTGCCCCGCGTGTACTCCGTGATCTGCGTCGCCGCGCCCCGGCGCACCAGGTACGCCTCGCCCCGCCCTGCGTGGGAGACGTGGAGCCCGCCGTCCTTCTCCACCACCGCCACGATGGCATGCACCTCATCCATCGTCCGCGCGAGCAAGAGCCCCTTCACGAGCCCGTTGAGTTCCTTCAGCGTCCCGTCGAGGCGGTTCCACGCGTCCCCCTCCGTGTCCAGCAGCGCGTGGCGGATCACGTTCTCGCACTCCTCGGCGAACGCCCGCGCCTGCCGCTCCTCGGCGTACACCTGCAGGAGGAGCAGCACGGTTTCCTCGCTCTTGCTCGCGTAGGAACGCGAGAGCAATACCTGCGCGCCATCCGCTTGCGCAACGCCCGTCTGGACGGAGAGGTCCATCAGGGGGTTAGGCTACAGGAGGACGGATTTATTCGGCAAGGAAAGATGGAATGCAGGAATCCAACCCTTCGGCCTCGAGCCCAGGGCCGAGAGGGGAAACCAAAGGAACCAACGATACTCTCCCCCCGCCATCATCCTTGGTTTCCCTGGTTTTTCCCCCGGTCTATCACTATTCTCATACTAATAATACATTGATCAGAAGCCAAAAACTCAAATGACATACATATCACTCCTTGCTTTTTCATCCTCAGGGGAGTACACTGGACGCAGTTCGACGATTTTACCCCTGCCATGACCGACGAACAGAGTGAACTCTGGTGCATGGTTTCCAAGAAAAGACAATGGACGATATGAACGATACGACGCAACCTGCGCCCCAAGCGCAGGGCGCTCTTCCCGTAGGCCTCGAGCGCAGTCGAGGGGCCGAAGGTCCCGAGCCTCGCCGAGGGACTGAAGACCCCGTCGCAGACCCCGAGCGAAGCCGCGGGGAGCAAAGCCGAGGGGGCGCACCGCAAGCACAGGGAGCCCCCTCCCCCGCCCCTTCCCGGCAGAAGCCGCGGGGGCGGCACAACCGGCGCTTCGGCGGCCGCGGGCCCCGCCCGGGCAACAACCACCTCCGGATGGACATCCGCCCGGACGGGCCCGCCCGGACGAACGTCCGTTCGGACGTGCAGCCGGGGACCCAGCCGCAGCAAGCGCAGCGGTTCGACAACCGGCAAGTCCCGCTCCGCGTGTACCCCCTCGGGGGCTTCGAGCAGGTGGGGCGCAACTGCTTCGTCATAGAGGTGGATGGCGACATCTACCTCATCGACCTCGGGCTGCAGTTCCCGGACGAGGACATGCTGGGCATCGACTACCTGATCCCGGACATCTCCCCCCTGCGGGGACGCGAGAACCGCATCAAGGGCGTGCTCTTCACGCACGGGCACTTGGACCACATCGGCGCGGTGCAGCACCTGCTCCCCGCCCTCCACTATCCGCCGCTCTACGGCACGCGCCTCACCATGGCGTTCGTCAAGAAGCGTCTGGACGAGGAGAAGATGACCTCCAAGGCGCGCATGAACGTGGTGAAGTTCCGCGAGAAGATCCGCCTGGGAAAGGTGGAAGTGGAATTCCTCCGCGTGACGCACTCCATCCCGGATGCCGCGGCCATCGCCGTCCACACCCCGTACGGAACCATCGTGCACACGGGCGACTTCAAGTTCGACCTCACGCCCATGAACGAGCCCCCCGCCGACTTCCCGCGCCTCGCGGAGATCGGCGACAAGGGCGTGCTCGCCATCATCGCGGACTCCACCAACGCCAACAAGCCCGGCAACGCCAAGAGCGAGCGGGAGATTTCCGAGACGCTCCACGGCATCATCCGCGACGCCAAGGGCCGCTTGATCATCTCCACCTTCAGCTCGCTCATCAACCGCATGCAGCAGATCATCGAGCACGCGCGCAAGTACAACCGCAAGATCTTCATCTCCGGACGGAGCATGGAAACCAACCTGGAGATCGCGGAGCAGCTGGGCTACCTCCGCGTCCCCCGCGGGCTCATCCGCAAGGTGAACCCCGCCATGGACCGGCTCCCGGACCGGGAAGTGCTCATCCTCACCACGGGAAGCCAAGGCGAAGAGATGGCGGGCCTTGCCCGCATCGGCCTCGGCACCCACCGCCACATCAGCGTGAAGAAGGGCGACACCGTCGTCCTCAGCTCCAACCCCATCATCGGCAACGAGCGCGCCGTGGCGAAGGTTGTCAATAACCTGCACATGCAGGGCGCCATGGTGAAGACCACCCAGGAACTCGCCCTCCACACCACGGGGCACGGCTACGCCAACGACCTCCTCTTGATGCACCGTTTGGTGCGGGCGCGCCACGTGATCCCCGAGCACGGGGAGCCGCACATGCGCGCGGCCCATGCCGACTTGGCGCGGCAGATCGGCTACCCCGAGAACCAGATCCACCAGATCGCCAACGGCGAGATCATCGAGTTCGACGCCAAGGGCGACGCGCGCAAGAGCAAGAGCAAGCTCGCGTTCCGCGACGTCATCATCGACGGGCGCGGCAGCGCGGGCGAAGGCCAGCGCGTGCTGGACGACCGCAAGGTGATGAGCGAGAACGGCGTCATCATCATCCTCTTCCGCGTCTACAACGAGAGTAAGCGGCTCGTGGGCGACCCGGACATCGTCTCCCGCGGCCTGATTTACGGCTCCGAACAGCAGGAGATCACCCGCGACCTGGTCCAAGCCTCACGCAAGGCCTACGAGGATGAATTGAACCGCGGCGAGAAGGACCGCAAGGCCCTCAAGCGCGCGGTGACGGGATCCCTCTACCGCTACTTCGACCGCAAGCTGGATCGTGAGCCCATGGTGATTCCGCTGATGGTTGAGGTGTAAGAGAATCGAGAATGATGAATGAAGAATTAGGGATAACACCCCTCCTCATTCTTTATTCTTGATTCATAATTCTTCTTCGGTTCTCTCTTCGCTTCGATTACCATCCCCCCATGAACTTCTCCGCCATCCTCTTCGACCTCGACGGCACGCTCGTGAACAGCATCGACCTCTACGCCAAGGCCATGCGTGAGATGTTTGGGGAGGCGGGTATACGCCTTACGGAAGAGCAGTTCCGCACCTCGTACGCGACGGGATTGAAGCTGAAGGACTGGTTGGTGAAGTACGGGCTCACCGAAGCGTCCGTGGACATCATGCGCACCGCGCGTGACAGCCGGTACGTGGAATTGCTGCGGCAGGGCATCGAATGGTCCCCAGGTGCCGAGGGACTCCTCGCCGCGCTCAAAGGGAACCATCCCCTGGGCTTGGTGACGGGATCGTGGAAGTCGTACGTGGACGCCATCGACGCGCGCCTGTCGCTCAAGGAGTATTTCGGGAGCATCGTGACGGGAGAAGCCATGGGTGATTTCTCCAAACCTCACCCCCACGGCCTCCTCCTCGCGGCTGACCTGCTGAATGTGAAACCGGAGAAGTGCATCTACATCGGCGACCAATTGTTCGATATCGAAGCGGCAAAGCGCGCGGGAATGAAAAGCTGCTGCGTCAACGGGACCTACACGCCCAAGGAGGCGATGGAGAATGCCGACATGGCAGTGCAGGACATCGGGGACGTGCTGGAGGTGATCGGGTGATGTATAGACAACGTATAGACAATCGTCTTTACCGATACACCTCTCTCCGATGGCCGATCCGCAGGACGATGACGGTCACGATTGCCTTCTCAATCGTATAGATGAACCGGTACGGCCAAACGCGGATAGACCA
>ERZ1292640.448-Hain-H43-02um-R1-448-length-33419-cov-6_pt2 | contig 15175 bp, 15 predicted proteins | sample MGYA00564404_ERZ1292640 | MGnify/ENA primary metagenome ERZ1292640 (study PRJEB36523, sample SAMEA6512636) | groundwater metagenome | collected 2019-01-08 | study: AquaDiva: Metagenomics assemblies of 32 groundwater samples
GCGTCTCGTGAGAGCGCCGCATTCTTTAGCAGAATGTCAGCGGCGCTCTAACGAGACCCCGCTACCGGGGCGTGAGAAATGCAACTCAGCCGGCAAAAAGGGCGTACGGTTGACCGGAACGATCAAATGCAGCGCCAGCGAGGCTTGCGGTAGCGCGAAGTGATCTTGTCCCGACTCACGGTCTTTTCCGGTACTAATAGTGACGGCAGATTGCCGTTAGGCGATATGGCGACTCAAAACACGTGTCTGAACTGCGGCGCGCCCTTGGCCGGTGACGCGCGCCATGGGTTCTGTCCCAAGTGCCTTTTCCTCCAGGCCAGCGGCGGCATGGAGAACTCGGAAGTTGACTCAGCCGAAAGCGTTCAGGCCGGCAGTTCGTCGCCGCCGGCCGATTCGGCGCCGCACGAAGGCCACACGCTTCGGCCTGCTGCTGGGCTTTCGTTTGGTGACTACGAGTTGCTGGAGGAGATCGGCCGCGGCGGCATGGGCGTGGTCTATCGCGCCCGGCAACGTAGTCTGAACCGGGTCGTTGCGATCAAGATGATGGCCTTCGGCCCCAACTCGAGCCCAGAACTGGTCAAGCGGTTCCGCGCCGAGGCCGTTTCGGCGGCGAGTCTGCACCATCCCAACATCGTCGCCATCCACGAGGTGGGCATCCATGAGGAGCGGCACTTCTTCGTGATGGACTACGTCGAGGGGCAGAGCCTGACCAAAGCGATTGCGGATTGCGGATTGCGGATTGCGGATTTCCGGCGGACGGCGCAATGGGTGAAGACGATCGCCGAGGCGGTCCACTACGCCCACGAGCGCGGCATCCTGCATCGCGATCTGAAACCCTCCAATGTCCTGATCGACGTGCAGGATCAGCCGCATGTGGTGGACTTCGGCCTGGCCCGGCAGTTGGAGGGCGATTCGGAATTGACTGTGACCGGGCAAGTTCTGGGCTCGCCCCAATACCTGCCGCCCGAACAAGCCACCGGCCAGCGCGGGCGCGTTTCCCGGCGCACCGATGTGTATGCCCTGGGCGCGACGCTGTATCACCTGCTGACCGGGCGCCCGCCGTTTCAGGCCGAATCCCTGGCCCAAACGCTGGACCTGGTGCTCCACGCCGAGCCGGTCGCGCCGCGCCTGCTCAACCCCAGCGTTTCTCGCGACCTGGAAACGATTTGCCTGAAGTGCCTGGAGAAAGAACCGGCCCGCCGGTAGCCCACGGCCCAGGCCTTGGCCGAGGAACTCACGCGCTTTCTGGCGAGTGAGCCGATCCAGGCGCGCCCCCTTGGCCCGGCCGGCAAGGTCTGGCGCTGGTGCCGGCGCAAGCCGCAGTTGGCGAGCCTGGCCGCGGTGGCAGGACTGTTGTTCGTCTTGGGGTTCACTGGCGTGCTGTGGCAGTGGCGGCGAGCGGAAGCGCAGCGGGAGCGCGCGGAGACCGAAGCAAACGTCGCCCAGCGTAACCGTTATACCCTGGCCATATACTCGGCACAGCAAGCCCTCAAGGCGAACAACGTTGGTCGGGCATCCGCGTTGTTGGATGAACACCGTCCCTTGGGGAAATCCGAAGATGATCTGCGCGGTTACTTCGAGTGGCGCTTTCTCTGGCAACAATGCCAAAACGTGGCGGAGGTTGTGGGGAGTATGCCCGGCGGCATTCGCACCCTGGAAGTCTCCCGCGACGGCCGCTGGCTTCTGGCCGGGTCGCAACGCGGCGCCGTGAAAGCGTGGAACCTCACGACCGGCGAGGAGATCCTCCTGGTGCCGGAGCAAGGTTGGCCAAGCTACGCCACCTTCTCGCCGGACAGTCGTCTCGTGCTGTTCTCCGCCGTGCAGAGCGTGGAACCTATTGGGTCAATCATCCTCTGGGATATCGAAAAGCGAGAACGGGTGACCTCGATCACCGACCCGTGGTTCGTCGGTCCAATGGCCTTCTCGCGGGACGGCCGGTGGCTCGGCTCCGGGGTCTGCAGTCTGGATCTCCAAAGGAAGATCCTGGTCCGAGATTTCCTCCAGCAAACGAACATCAGCGAAGTCAGAGGCCGCACGCGATTCACGGATTCTGATCACGGACTTGCGTGGGCGTTTGGTCCTGACAACCAGAGCATCGTCTTCTCCGAGAACGAACCTGACTGTAGCATCGGTCTGTGTAACCTCAGTCCCCCGAGCGAGCCTCGATATTTTCCTGGGCACCGCGAGGCGATCACGGCCATCGCCACCAGTCCGTACGGCCAGATCGTGGCGACGGGCGCTGGCTTTACGGACACCGGCATCCGACTCTGGGATTTCCCTGCGTTCCGACCTCTGGGCGGACTCTCCGGGCACGAGAAGTGGGTCACCGGACTCCAGTTCTCGCCCGATGGCCGAACTCTGGCTTCCGCCAGCGCGGATCAAACCGTCCGCCTTTGGGACGTAGCGACGCACCGCCCGAAGTGGGTTTCCAAACGGTTGCCCCAAGAAGTGTGGCGAGTCTGTTTCTCGACGAACGGCCAGCACCTGTTCAGTGGATCCAGCGACGGATCCATTCACCGCTGGCGCCTTGACGCTCCGCAGGAAGAACCGCACTTCTGGCGTCAACCGGCCGCCCTCGAATCTCTCACGATGGCGCCGTCCGGAGGGCAATTCGCCGGAACCCGCAATGGCCGTGTCTATCTGGGGGAAGCTCAAGGAGACGCGGCGCCCCGACCCATCGCCGAACTGGGCACCAACAACACCCGCCTCCTTTTCTCAAGCGACGGTCAGTCTCTGTTCGCGGGAACCTGGACCGGCGAGATCCAGGTGTGGTCGGTCTCCCGCCAGGAAGTGGTCCATCGTCAGCGTGGCTCACCCGAGCCCGTCTGGCGGCTCCAGCAGGATGGGGCAGGGCGAATCCTGGCGGCGGTGCAGACCGAGACACCCTACGCGCTGCAAGTGGACCATCACTGCCGGATCACCGTCTGGAACACATCGGATTGGAAGCAGCGCCAGTCGTGGATCGCGACGAGTTCCACGCCATGGTGTGCGGTGTCTCCCGATGGCAGGAAGGTGGCCATCGGCTCCAACCTTGGCTCCGTCCAAGTGCGGGCCCTCACGGATTCCGCCGGCGCCAACTCCACGTCCCTCCCCGCCGGGACGGTCACCGGCCTGACTTTCTCGCCGGACAACCGCCTCCTGGCGGCCGCCAACCGAGAGGGCTATGTCCACGTCTGGGAATTGCCGACCCTGCGGGAGTTGCCGGAGTTCCGGGCCCACCAAGGCGTCATTCACGCCCTCGCCTTTTCCCCCGACAGCCGCCGCCTGGCCACCGCAGGTGAAGGCGAGGAAGCCATCAAGGTCTGGGACGTCGCCATCTGGCGGGAATTGATGACACTGGAGCGCCCGGGAGAGGCTGTCGGCCCGATCAGCTTCAGTTCCGACGGCGCTCAACTCACCGCCGGGAATTCACGGGGCGACCTGCTCGTCTGGCGCGTGCCTTCCTGGGCGCAGATCGCCGCCCAAGAGAAAGGGCAGCGGGCTCGATGAACTCCCGCTTGACCCACGCACGCGGCTGCCCTTGGTAAAGAACACCATGATCTCGCCGCGCGATTTCTTGGGCGGCATCCCCTCTCCGGTTAACATGGACGTACGGTGGCTGCAAGAGCGGACATTCCCGAGCACCGACTGAGTCGGGGCCTTTCATGCCCTCTCCGGTGGCTGGTTGGTGAATCGAATACCGAGGCGACCGAGACGCCGCGCAGTAACTTTGTCCCCTTTCGTCGGTTTTTCCGGTGTACGGAGGTGATGACCGAAGTGGCATCATTCTTATGTTCTTATGAAAACCGAACTCTCTGTCTTGTTCGCAACCACCTGGGCACGCCGGACTGGCCCCAGCCCCCAACCAACTCCAGCGCTGGTGGTTCTGATCGTCTGGGTAATCGCCGCGTTCAGCGGCTCCAGTGCTCTGGCTCAGCCGACCATCACCACTCAGCCAAAGAGCCTCGCGGTCTTACTAAGCAGCAATGCCACCTTTCGCGTGACGGCCACCGGCACTGCGCCGCTGGCCTATCGATGGCAGTTGGACGGCTGGGAGCGGGCGGGCGCCACCAACGCTAGCCTGGTGGTGAGCAACGTGGCCTTGGCCGACCTGGGCAGTTACACCGTGGTCGTTCGCGATACCAATGGCCAAGCCGTCAGCCCGCCCGCCTGGCTCAAACTGGCGCGGTGGACGGAGTTGGTCGTCTTCGACGCCAGCATCTCCATGGCTCAATACTCGAATGGCAAGTCCTGGGTGGAATGGTTTGCGGAGCGTGCCTGTCTCTCCGCGTCCGGTCAGGTGAAGAACTACGCTACGGGCGGCGCCTCGTGTTCGGATGTCCGCTCACAGATTGCCACGTATTTGCGCTCCTACACCCCAGGCGCGAACACGGTGTTGGCCCCTTGGTGGGCCGGTATGACTACGGATTTGGTCTGGAACTATCGTCCCGTCCAACAGGTTGTTTCCAACTACGCCGCCAACATTACTCAACTGGCGAAGGGCGGCGGCAAGCTCTTCCTCCTCCCCACCTTGGTGCCGCTCTATCTGAACCCCGGTTTGGATAGTCCCTACGCGAGGAGCCTGGACTACCAGGACATCAATGCCCGCATGAACCAGGAAATCCAGAAGATCCAGTCTGACTATGGCGTGACCGTCTTCCGCTTCGACTACTCCCAACTCTGTAGCAACCTCCTGGCCGACCCGGCGGCCTACGGTTTCACCAACGTCACCAGCGCCGCCATGAATTATTGCCCTCCCGGCGACCCGAACAAGTTTCTCTGGTGGGATGGCATTCACCCCACGACGGCTCTCCATCACGTGACGAGCGATGAAATCTACCGCTGCCTGACGCCACCCCTGGTTCTCGTGCCACTAACCAGGAGTGCGAATGGCACTCTGGCCGTCCAGTGGCAAGGGGGTTCAGGACCGTTTCGACTCCAGCATTGCGACGACCTGGCCAGTGGCCTCTGGCAATCGGAGGGGTTGACCTTTGAGACGAACGAAAGCCTGACCGCCTCACCTTCGCAGCAGTTCCTCCGCGTCTTGCAGGTGGGGCAATGAGGGCCAAACCGATCCGATGCGAAAAGTTCAAAATCATGAAAACACACTTCGAAGAATCGGCGCACAGCCGCCGCGCGAACTGCCCTGGAACGAATTCCTGGCCACTCGGCCAGGCCATCTGGCTGGCCGTGCTGTGCCTGGCCCTTTGGGCGGTCGGACCACATGCCTCCGCCCAGACGCCGCCGGGGTTGGACCTTCAACTCTATGCGGGGCTGACCATCACGGGTGCGGTCGGCACCGTGTACTCGATTGAGTACGTCACGGACCTGGCCCAAACGAACAACGCGAGCGCCTGGCGCTGTCTGGAGTTTCTACAACTGCCGGCCAGTCCCTATCTGTGGACCGACAAGTCTGCCCCGGCGACGGGTCGGCGATTCTATATGGCCGTGGTGTTTGCGGCCCAGACGAACCTGGTCTTCATCCCGCCGGGCACGTTCCGGATGGGCAGCCCGACGAATGAAGTGGACCGAGGCGACAACGAGGGTCCGCAGACAGCGGTGACGATCAGCCGCGGGTTTTGGACGGGGAAGTATGAGGTGACCCAAGGGGACTATCTGGCGGTGATGGGCAGCAATCCGAGCTGGTTTAGCACAAACCACGGATGTGCGGAGGATCTCAGCCGGCCCGTGGAGATGGTGACTTGGGACGATGCCACGAATTACTGTGCAAAGCTCACGCAGCGGGAGCGGGCGGCGGGGCGGATACCTACGGACAGTGTGTATCGGCTGCCGACCGAGGCACAGTGGGAGTACGCGTGTCGGGCGTGGACTTCTACGCGGTTCAGTTATGGAGACGATCTGGGCTATACCAACCTGACGAACTACGCGTGGTATCTGAACAACAGCGGTGACATGACGCATCCGGTGGGGCAGAAGTTGCCCAGCCCTTGGGGATTGTACGACATGCATGGGAATGTCTGGGAGTGGTGCCAGGACTGGTATGGCGACTATGCCAGCGCGATTGCCCTTGACCCGCAGGGGCCTGCTACGGGCTCGTGCCGCGTCCACCGCGGCGGCAGTTGGGCTTTCCGAACCGACCGCTCCGGGAACTGCCGGTCGGCGGACCGCGGCTGCGAATGGCCGGGCATAGGGGGCAGCCCCGTCGGTTTCCGGGTTGTGCTCGCCCAGCAAACCGGGGTCGCGAGTGGGGGTCTGGAACTTCAGTGGCACGGCGGCTCGCCACCGTTCCGGCTTCAGCGTTGCGCGGACCTGGCCACCGGCTCGTGGCAATCGGACGAGCTGAACTTTGCGACCAACGCAACGACAGTGTCCTCGGCCCCACAGCAGTGCTTTCGCGTCTTGCAGTTGGGTCAATGAGGGCCACACCGATCCAATGAAACCAGCAGCGCTCCCGTGAAAGCTCGATGGCCATTCCCCGCCACGGGAATCGTTCCAGTCCGGCGCCGAGGCAGTGACCGTCAGACCAGCCGTTACCCGGCGCGGTGAACGTGGCATTTTTCGACGGCCACGGTGAACTCGTGAAGCTGGACCGCCTCTGGCAACTCTACCGGCACGTCGATAACGAGCCGCCCTCCCAGCGGCCCGGCTTGCCGTGAAGTACTCACCACAGCGGCCGGCCAATTGACCATCGATGACCTGAGTTCCCTGACGTCGCCTTTGCTGATCGAAGTGAAAACCGGCGCTGCAAGTGGAGAGCGGTGATTGGCGGTTGGTGATTAGTGATACGCACGGCGTGGGTGAAAGACTGGCGTTTGCCCAATGCCCAATTACCTATTACCAGTCATCCTCACCATAATCTTGCAACAAAACGATCTCGCCAGGTGTCGGTCTAATATGTATGACATGACCTGGCCAGCCAGCGGCCTGCGCAGGCCGGTTGGCGCTCGAAACATGAGAATGACAAGCGAATATTTTGCTCCGGCAGACTGGCGACGCCGGGTGGGAGCCTTCACTCTGATCGAACTGCTCGTGGTGATCGGCATCATTGGAATACTCGCTTCGATGCTGATGCCGGCGCTGGTCCGTGCCAAAGGCAAAGCGAACCAGACGAAATGCTTGAATCATATCCGGCAGCTCGGTTTGGCGCTCACCATGTATGCCGACGATTACAACGGCGAGTATCCGGCGCGCCGCCAACCTCCCAACGCCTGGCCGCACAAGCTGAAGCCGTACTTCCTGAATTGGGAGATTCTCACCTGTCCGAGCGACAGCTTTGGCGTCGTGGGATTATTCGCCAACGATCTGAACCCGAAGCGCAGTTTCCTGATCAACGGCTTCAACGATTACTTCCTCCAGACCCTCAGCAAGAAGGAGTATCAACTGCACAAGCGCTGGCTATGGCCTCACGGCATGAAAGCGTCGAACATCCCGCGGCCGTCCGAAACGATCGTTCTTGGCGAGAAACGGAAAAACTCGTTCCACGTGCACATGGACCTCGACCAGGGAAAAACCGGCAACGAGAATGAGGAAATCGATTATCGGCGGCACAACAAGGGGTCCAACTTCGCCATTTCTGACGGGAGCGTGCGCCTCATACCCTACCCGCAGGCGGTCTATCCGGAAAACCTGTGGGCGACGCGCGAGGAATTCCGCCATCCGGTGGCCCCTCCACCACCTAAGTGAGCGCTCGCCCGCGCCCGAGTGGCGATTGATGGACGTTGTCAGCAGAGGACTGGGGCCAAAATCCGAGGTCCGAAGTCCGAAATCCGAAGGAAACCCGAATCTCGAAAACCCGAATGAACCCCCGAGCAGCACCGACCGACGCAAGTTCGAGCAACTTCAGGTGTGCTGCGATGCTGCAAAAGGGCTTTCGGGCCTTCGCTCTTCGGATTTCCTTCGGTTTTCGGTTTTCGGTTTTCGGTTTTTCTGCCACGGCCCTTCCGTCAGGAATGATCAAGAACCAGTGTGTCCTCCAGCCCGCTTTGGCTGTGGCTCCGCTGCGCCGGGCTCGCCGAGCACTCATCGCCGCCGCCGTTCTGCTGCTCGGCGTGTTGCCGCCGGCGCCCGTGAGAGCAGCCGATACCGCTCCGGCCCGAGCGGTCCTTAACGAGATCATGTACGACCCGGCGGATGATCGGGACGATCTGCAGTTCGTCGAGCTGTTCAATCCGGGCACCACCGCCGCCGACCTCTCCGGTTGGTCGCTGACCAACGGAGTGGAGTTTGTCTTCCCCCGAGGGACGGAGCTTCCGGCGGGCGGCTGCGTCGTGGTTTGTCGCGACATTCCTGCCTTCAAATCGCAATACGGCGGAAATGTCAATGTGGCGGGCGTTTTCATGGGCAAACTCAGCCATAAGGGTGAATCAATCGCGTTGGTTGACGCCGGGGGCCGGTCCATCGACACGGTCCAGTACAGCGATCGCCCGCCTTGGCCGCTCGGGGCGGATGGTTATGGCGCCTCGCTGGAACGCATCTGTCCTGCTGTTCCAGGCAACGACCCGGCCAACTGGGCTTCCTCCGTCACAAAACCCGGCGCTCGTGCCGACGGAACGCCGGGCCACCGCAATTCGTGTTTCTCGGCGGCGCCCTTGCCCCAGATCTCGGACGTGCATTTCGAGCAGGCTGAACCGGGCAAACCGACGGCCGTGACGGCGGCGGTGGTGGACGAGGCCGGCGTGGAATCGGCAGCGCTAGTGTGGGCGGCGTGGCTGGCCAAAGGCGACATGAACTGGAGCGAAGTGACGATGCCGCGCCAGTCCGGAGACGCCCACCGGGGAATCTATGCCGGCAGCATCCCGGCGCAACCGGAAGGGCGGTTGATCCGGTTTGCCGTTCGGGCCCGGAGCGCGTCGGGCGCCGAACGGTTTTGCCCCTCCAAGACCGAGCCGCGTCCGACATTTTCCTGCGCCACGTTTGTCAATACCAATGCCGCGCGCATCCCTTTCCTGAAGCTGGAGACGTTCAATGCGGTCGAGCGGCCGGGGCGGTCCCGTCGTGTGGAAGCGCTGGTGAGAGCCGGGGCGGAAAAGACCGCCGACCTGCGGTCGCAGTGGGGCAGCGCGGCGATTATCCTCCCTCCCGGCGGGAAGGACGTCATCGTGTTCGACTATGTGCATGTGCGCGCGCGCAAGGGCGGCCTGAAGGTCCACTTCCACAAGGACCAGCCGTGGTGCAAAATGACCGGCATCAACATCATTTTCGAGTCATCTCCGCGCCGACTTCTATCGGAACCACTCTCCTACGAGCTGTACCGCAAGGCGGGTGTTCCGGCCCCGGAGGCGCAGCACATGCGACTTTGGGTCGATGACCAACCTTTCGGCTACTACCTCGTTGTCGAGCAGCCCAACAATTCGTTCTTCCGGCGCCACGGACGGGATGAGGAGGGCAACATTTATAAACTGCTTTGGTATGGACGCGGCCTGGTTGGCCAGCACGAGAAGAAGACCAACCCTCGCACGGGCCACCAGGACCTTATCCAGGTGGTCGAGGGCCTGAACAACGCGGCGGGCACGGACCAGTGGGATTTCATTGTGCAGCACTTCAAGGTCGATGAGATGATCAATTATTATGCCGTCAACATGTGCATCCAGAACTGGGACGGTTTTTTCAACAATTACTTCGCCTACCACGACCTGCGGCCCGGCGGCAAATGGGAGGTCATTCCCTGGGACGAAGACAAGACCTGGGGCGATTACGACGGCGCCTCGCGCCAATACGATTGGCATGACATGCCGCTGACGCTGGGCATGAACGGCGACAAACCGGCGAAGCGTAACCTGTTTGGCGGATGGCCGGTGGCCGGCGCCGAATGGTGGCGTCCGCCCGGCTATTTCTCCGGCCCGCTCTTGGCCAACCCGGAATTCCGCCGGCGTTTCCTCTCGCGGCTGCGTGAGTTGTGCGAGACTCTTTTCACTCCGGAAACGATGGGCCCCGTCATCCGCGCGATGGAAGAACGGTTGGCGGAAGAAGTGGCCATGCGGGCGCAATGGCAGCGGCAAGACCCGGCGGCGGCGCTCCGCGAATTCCGCAATGACATCCAGTCGTTCCACAACCAGGTCGCCCAACGCCGCAAGTTCATCCTCCAACAACTGAGCGCCGAACGGCCCTGACTCCCCGCTCCTCCTATGCAAAACAACTCTGCTCTCTCCAACCTGATCTGGAACCAGAACGCGCCCATCGTTTTGTCTGCCTTCGCCACGAGCCTGGTCCTGGCGGCAGTCCTGTCGCTCATTCTGGGGGCCGTGTATGTCCGGTTTGGACGCGCCTTGTCAAACCGCAAACGGTTCGCGCAGAACTTCCTGCTCCTGACGGTCACCACCACCCTGGTCATCAGCATCGTCAAGTCGTCCTTGGCTCTTTCCCTGGGCCTGGTCGGAGCGCTTTCCATCGTCCGATTCCGGGCGGCCATCAAGGAACCGGAGGAACTGGCCTACCTGTTTCTGGCCATCAGCCTCGGCTTGGGCTTGGGAGCGGGACAACTCATGGTGACCGTGGTGGCCTTCGCGGTGATCCTGGGGATCATCGTCGTCCAACACCTGTTCCGCAAGAGATCGAGCCCGCCCAATCTTTATTTGACGATCACCGGCCCAGCCTCGGCCAGACTGACGCTGACGCAGATCGAGAACGTGCTGCGCGAGTGCGGCCTGGCCGCCGGCCTGCAACGGTATGACACGACGCCGGAGGGAGTCGAAGCGGCCTTCCGCGTGGCCTTTCCGGACACGGCGCGCGTCGAGCAATGCCAGCAGCGCTTGCGCGGACTCGGCGAAGGCATCCGCGTCAGTTACGTGGCCGAGCGCGAATTCGGCGATTAGCGGCGAGGTGGCTGACACTCGTATGACCGGCGACGTTCCATCAATGCGCTACGAACGGAAGTGGCTGCCCACGGGCCTTTCCATGGCGGAGGTTTTGGTCATGGTGCGCCGTCATCCGGCGGCGTTTCGGCCCGCCTATCCGGAGCGCCAGGTCAATAATGTCTATTTCGACACGCCCAGACTGGACCATTACTTTGATCACATCTCCGGAAACAGCGCACGCGTGAAAGTGCGTCTTCGTTGGTACGGCGAGTTCAATGCTTTCGGCGCATCGCCGGTCCTGGAACTCAAATTCAAACGCGGGTCGGCCAGTTGGAAGGAGTCCTTCCCCTGGCGAGGCGCTCCCCCTCGGGTAGCGCGGGCCTCTGGCCCGTTGGGCTGGAAGGAATCTTTTCCCTGGCCGGGCGCTCGCTTGGAGGAGGTTTTGAGTCACGCCCATGCGCCACACGGGTGGCAAGAAGAGATTGACCTTCCGGAAGCTGTCCGCCTGCGACTGCGCTCCCTGCAGCCCACGCTGGCCAACCGCTATCATCGGCATTACTTCCGAAGCGCTGTGGGTGGCGTTCGTCTGACGGTCGATTCGAACCTCGGCTTTTTCGGCGTCAGCGCGTCGAACCGCGGTTTGCAGCGTCTGGCCGGCGATGGCCTGACGACCGTCCTGGAACTCAAGTATCATGATTCCCAAACCGCTGCGGCAGCCGAGATTGCGAGCGGCTTCCCCTTCCGTGTGCGCCGCTGCTCCAAATACGTGCTGGGCATCCAGCACCTCGACAGCCGGTGACAGGACGATGAACCCACCGTCAGCCCGGCGCGGAACTGAAGGACTTCGACTTCGTCTTCGCCCAAGACAAGCAGGGCGTCTCCGTGCTGACGGCGCTGAGGGCGGCGAGCGGGAAGCGAGTTCGTAGTCCCGCCTTCAGGCGGCGGGCAAGGACGGGTGGAACTGCAAGTCCCTGAGGATGGCTTCACCGGTGAAGTACTCCAGCCAGAGCCGCTCACGCGTGGCGGCGGCCCACTCGTTCAACTCGTCTCCATAGACGAGGTCAATCGCGCGGATGCTTTCCAAGCGCTCCGTCATGCCTTCGCGGAGCAAGCTTTCGGCGCCGGGTCGGCCGTGAAGCGCCGCCACGGACCGCCCGACGAAACCACGGTCCACCAAACCGGGACGGGCAAAGTCGCCGGTGGGAACGGCGCGCGGCCATCCTGGCCGCAACGGTGCCGAATGTTTCCGGCCAGCGGGGTCGCCGGTGGTCGTTGGTTCAGGTGTTGCACCGGCTGCGGCCAGGATGGCCGCGCGCCACAGACTCAACTCCATCTGCGCTTTGCTCATGGCTTCACATCGTGGCCGGCGGTTTTGACGCGCTGGTAGTTCGTATCGAGCGCGGGCTGGAGCAGGATGAGCGCGGCAAGGCGGCGGGCCGTGTGGGTGACTTCGCGGGCTTCGTCGGTGGTGAGCGGCCGGCCCAGCAAGCCGTGCTCGCGGTAGCTCAGCCACTTTTTCAACACCTGGTAGCCGCCGAGGGTGTAATCCCAGACTTTTTCCGGCACGTTGCGCCAGCAGACGGTGTCGTTCAGCCAAACGTCGTGCGTGGCGAGGCCGAGCAAAGGTAGCCCAGGCATCCTGCCTGCGGGTTCGGGCGTCATCTTGCTGCCCGTCGTGGTGGCTGCAGATTCACGAGGCAAGGATGCCTCGTGAACCCGCAGGCTGGAAGCCTGCGCTACCCCAAACGCCGCCGTTTCTTCGGCCGTGAAAGCGCGCGTGACCAGCTTGCCTTTGCCCGGCATCGTCACGCCGCCTTTGCCCGCGTGGCCCCAGCCGGCGGTGACGCGGAAATCCAACTCTCTCGACCCCGTTGTAGTTTCCAACACCGCAATCGTCCGAAAGTCTGGACGAACATTCCCGGCCGTCACACCAATGACAGGAGTGTCAGTGTCCAGCAACGCGGCGACTTGTCGTTGGAGCTTTCCAGGACTGCAAAGCCCCGCCGCTGGAGCCAGCAACTCACGCATGCATGGCAGAGGGTGCTCGCGCTCGCGCCGAAACTGCAGCCCCAGCGGACAAGCTGTTCTGACACCCAACGCATCAAGTCGCCGAATCGCCTCCAGCATTAATTGGACGTCATGTTGAAGTCTCGTCACAACACTGCGGGACCACTCAGTGGGTTGGCTGCAACAAATTGACCGGTGCTGCCTTATCGTTTCCAATCTATCAGCGATGCCCACTTCGAGAACGGCGAGGGCGTCTAGCTTGCCCTGTTGGTGGTTGTAAAGTTTCTTCGGATTCGCAAGAATGTGGGCGACGTTGAACCGAATGATTTCCTCGTCCGTTGTCCGAGGCTGCGAAGCCGCAGCACTCGCTCCGTATCTGGTGGTAAGTGCGCTGCTTGGCATTCGATGGCATCCGCATGAACGGGCGACTACTCAATCCCTTTCAGACGGTTCACTCGCGGCATCGTCTGAAAACTCTGAAAAGTCCCTCAATCGTTCCGCTGCCAAATTCTCCAAACGCCGAGCCTGAGTCAGCAATGTCTGGCGCAAACCGCGGGAGACTTTGCGTTCGCTGATAACGCGGGCCAGGCTGGCAATCGTGCTGGCACGCCTAGCAATGCGAACGTCCGGGTGTTTGCGGTGTGGGAAAACTGTATCGGGAATGATCCGTTTGCGATAGTCCTGCGGCAATTCGACAAGAGAGGTTGTGCGAGGCGGCTTCTCGTTAAGGATTGCACCGAGCTTCGATTCGGCCAGCAGCTTTTGAAAGACAGTAAACTCTGCGCGGTCGAGAAAATCCCGCTGTTCGCTTTCATTCAGCCCTTCAATGCCGAATGGCCACACCCGAACTTCCGCGACTTCAAATGGGTCGAGGACGTTCATCGCAACGGCGTCTGTGTATTGGTTTGTGAGGTGACGGCCAATGCGAGCAGGAGGCCCCCCGTTGTCACTTTTCGGCATCGGAACAATCACGTAGCCGAAGATACCAATCTGGCTTGTTTCGCCGCAGGAGGCCTGCTTGGTCAATCAAGGTCAGCGCTTCTCCTATATCTTGCGCCAGCGTGCCGAGGTAAACAATTCGACACGTCCGGTTTCCTCTGCGGTAAGACACAACTTGGGCTTCACAATCTTGCGGCCAGCGAGGTGCTACCAGCACTTCGCCGGAATTCGTCTCCACAATGGACTCTTTTTGCCGGTTCACATCAACGGCAATAGCGAGATTAAGCATAGCCATTCCTTTCTCAGTCAATGTTGATTTCGAGACGGCGAACCAGAGATGAAAGCCGGATGCCGTCCAACAATGTAATGCAGGGTTTCGTCGGATGGCGGGCTTCAGTCAGAGCGGCACGGGTGAAATGGCTGGTCGTGACGAAGACCCCTTTTGCAGTGCTGCTTAACGCTCCCCGGAAGTGATTTAGTTCGATACTTCCAACGGAATGCCGCCATCGTTTAGCTTGAATTTGAACGTGCGTGCCGGCGAAGAATTCGTTGGCTTCTTCAACGTAAGCGTTCAGGTCGATTCCACCGTCGCCCGACTTCCCAGTGACTGTCACTTGCGCGAAGCCGCTGCGCTTCATGACGACTTCAAGAAAGCTCTCGAATTTGGAAGGATGGAGTTGCAGCAGGCGCGAACGGATTTGCTCGGCTTCTTGGAGCACTGGTCCAGCGGGCACTCCATCTGCAACTACTTCTGCCTCGACTGTTGTTTCGTCCGGTGACCATCCGGTCTGCTGACGCGACTCCTCCAGTAAGGCAGCGCAGAGAGTTCTGGCTTCGGTGATTGGCACTACTCCGGGAACCGAGTGAATACGGAACTCAAACAACCATACTTTACGCAGCGCTCCTCTGATGTCGGCCTGCGTTTCCTGGTAGTGCCGGAGCAGTTCAATCAGCCCCAAGAAGCGGTAAGTCTGTTTCCCGACATTCGTGAAACCGAAAAATGGAACTGGGACGGAGTATTGCTCGATGAGCCGCTTATTTCGCCCTCGCAACTGTTGGTCACCTTCTCGCCCTTGAGCTGTGTAGGTCAGGATGTCACCTTCGATCCGATCGCGGTAGGGGTTCTCTGAGACTATTTTTCCCGAATCTTCAGCAGCGGTGAGCACGGCGACATGGCGGATGTTTCCTTGTGAGTCCAAGGCTGGCCGAACACCGCCAAGATTTTCCACTTCCAGCGTAAACCGAATTTGGTCGTTGGTATAAAGATCGCCGACTCTGAATTCGGTCACGGTGTTCATTGAGTCAGTTCAAACTTGCGCTTCAGATCTGCGGAACAAACCACGCCGCATCGAGGATGAAGGGGTCAACCGCGTAGCTGAGGTCGTTCAAAGCCAGCATCGCGTCCTCGAAGTCGCGGCCAGCGGTTGAGGTCAGGAAACCGGGAACATTCTCGATGAGTACGAGTGGCGGACGCCGCATTTTCATGCTCCGAAGGA
>ERZ1292640.2346-Hain-H43-02um-R1-2346-length-15174-cov-6_pt1 | contig 15174 bp, 17 predicted proteins | sample MGYA00564404_ERZ1292640 | MGnify/ENA primary metagenome ERZ1292640 (study PRJEB36523, sample SAMEA6512636) | groundwater metagenome | collected 2019-01-08 | study: AquaDiva: Metagenomics assemblies of 32 groundwater samples
CAGGAGAGATGGGATGCCACGCGGTGTGCCAGTGGTGTGTATGTCTACCAGCTCATCGCCACGGATGATCACGGCGCACGCCAGATTGCCCGCAAGCGGGTGCTACTTCTCAAGTAGAACGGTAAAGAAAGAACGAATCCCGCCTCTGTGTGGCGAGAGAGCTTCTGAGGTGGCGGTTCCTCTTCTCGCTCCACTTCTACCTCTGTGTCGTCGGGACGAAACTCGTCCAAAAACCAAAAGGCACGGTTCCAGTAGGGAGCCGCGCCTTGTGTTTTGAGATCCCCCTCTCGATTACCATTTCGGAGATCTCTACAAACAAACCTCCCCCCTCAGATGCAATGGGATCAATCGCGTACCGGGAACCACACCGGACTTCAACGCTCTGACAACATCCCCCAAGAATTCGATATACGATTTGTAAACTGATGTTTGTCGAGCGTGTGAAGCCGGCGGATCGCCTGTTTCCTTTCGGTCGAAAAATCCCGGCGCGTGATCGTTCCTGCCGTATCGCCGTCCGGACAGAAATAGATGTCAGACCGCCGAGGTTCTTTGATCTCGCCAGCAGGTGCGGTGGCGACAAGGTGTTCCATGCTATGCTCGCCTATGTCGTGATCTCTTCGACTCACCCTGGTTGTCAGATTCCGATGTTTCCATAAATACAAGGCTGGCGCATTTGGTTCGCATCTTGCGTATCTTGGAATACTCTGCCAGAGTGAATGAAAGAAAGGTTGAAAATCGAGTCAAAATCACGCTCACCAGTGCGAAAACACACAGCAAATTGCTTGTTTTTTCTACCTCTATTTGCTATACTCGCTTCGAACGACCGAGCGGTTTCGTTGAGGTCTCTGAGGCTATAGAGTAGTTCGAGGTGATGTGCGGAAAAAGGTTTGAAGCCCACCAACGTCCATCATCCGTACGAGAATCAACGAGCGGGCTTTTCAGTTCATTTCAAACCAGAGGAGACTTCTGAATGGCGACAGTAATAACCGAGGAGTGCATCAATTGTGGTGCCTGTGAACCTGAGTGCCCCAATACTGCCATCTATGCCGGCGGTGCGCAATGGGAGCTTGATGGAGTCATGCACGATGCGCTCTCCAATGATCTCTACTATATCGTCCCTGAAAAATGCACGGAGTGCGTAGGGCATTTTGAGAAAGAACAGTGTGCCGCGGTGTGCCCCGTCGATTGCTGCATCCCGGATCCGAATCACGTTGAGACGGAGGAGGTGCTGTTCGAACGAGCGAAGAAGCTGCATCCAGAGCGCACGTTCGCAGAGCTGAGCCCGGCGACATCGCGCTTCCGGAAGTAGACCAATCATATCGCAAACTCATGAGGTCGGCGTCGGAACCATCATCCACAACCGCGATGATGGAATTCGACAGCCGACCTTCTTGTTTCCATATAGACGACGAGCAGACCGCACATTGGGACTATGAGAATTGGCAACTACGAAATCTATCCGATCGAGACGGGGCACTTTGCTCTCGACGGCGGCGCGATGTTCGGGATCGTGCCGTGGGTGTTCTGGAGCAAAACAAATCCGCCGGATGAGCGACAACGCATCGAGCTTGCCGCCCGCTGCTGGCTGATCAAAGGAAACGGAAAAACCATCCTTGTGGATGATGGGAATGGAACCAAGTGGAGCGACAGGCTGAAGGACATCTACAAGCTCGACACGACGAGTGGCGACCTCATCTCGTCGCTAGGCAACCACCGCATCTCGCCCGCAGATGTTACGGATGTGATCCTGACACACCTGCACTTTGATCACGCCGGCGGCTCAACCGTGATCGTCGATGGAGAACTGGTTCCAACGTTTCCGAATGCAAAATACTACGTTCAGGAGAAGCACTGGGAGCTGTCACAGCACCCGACGGAGAAGGACAGGGGAAGTTTCATGAAGGACGACTTCGTTCCGTTGATGGACCATGGCGTGCTCGAGCTCGTTGATGGTGAGTTCGAAATTTTTCCAGGGATCGACCTCTTGGTGTGCAATGGGCATACAACCGCGCAGCAGCTTCCGAAGATCTCTGATGGAAAAACCACGATGCTGTTTTGCTGTGATCTGGTGCCAACCGCCTCCCATGTGCCGTGGCCTTATGTGATGGCGTATGATGTCCGGCCGCTCGTGACGATCGAAGAGAAAAAAAGGATCTTCGGGCGCGCCTATGAAGAGAGTTGGATCCTCTTCCTTGAACATGATCCAACCATAGAGGCCATTACGCTGAAGCCCATAGAGAAAGGATTCGCGTTAGATCAGAAACTCAAGATAGGCTGATCCATTGATCCCGACTTGCCGAACAATGCAAGGTTTTGTCAAAGTAGCGGACAGAAGCGAGCTCTCACCTCGACGAGGAAAGCGAGTAGCCGTCGAGAGTGTGGATATTGCACTGTTCACCGTCGATGACCAAGTATACGCCGTCCGGAACGATTGTCCGCACCAGCATTTCTCCATGCTTCATGAGGGGATATTGCACGGATGCGAACTTACCTGCCCTATGCACGGGTGGAGGTTCGACCTCAGGACAGGTCGAGCGACCACTGGGGGAGGGCAACTGAAGCGATTCCAGGTCAGGGTTCTTGGAGACGAAGTCTGGGTAGAAGTGCCGCGGAGTGATCTGACATGATGCTGAGGGTGGAGACGAAACACGAAGCGACAGAAATAATCAAGGCGAAAGCTCGTGAACTCGGATTTGCCAAGGTCGGGATCGCGCGTGCTGATGCCTTGACTGAAGAGGGACGCAGGCTGCAGGAATGGTTGTCTCGAGGCTTCCACGGCACGATGAGTTGGATGCAGCGCAACGTTGAAAAGCGCGTTGACCCTCGTAGCATTGTACCCGGTGCGAAGTCTGTCATCTCCGTCGCGATGAACTACTATGCAGATATTCAACACAGCGATGATCCACGCGTTGGCAAGATCTCCCGGTATGCTTGGGGGGATGATTACCACATTCTCCTCACATCGCGAATCCAAACGCTCCTTGCCTGCATCAAATCCATAAGACCCGATGTTCTCGCGAAGATGTACGTTGATACGGGTCCGGTGATGGATAAAGCGTGGGCCGTGCGCGCTGGAATTGGCTGGCTCGGCAAACACACCAACGTCATCACCAAGGAATACGGTTCGTGGGTATTTCTTGGGGAGATCATTCTCGACCTCGAGCTTGAGTATGATGAGCCGATAGGTGATTTCTGCGGCACCTGCAGAGCATGTATCGACGCCTGCCCCACCGACGCTATCGTTGATGCATATGTTGTAGATTCAAACAGATGCATCTCGTACCTGACCATCGAGCACAGAGGCGAGATCCCTCACGAGGTGAAGCCTAGCTTTGAGAATTGGGTGTATGGCTGCGACATCTGTCAGGACGTATGCCCCTGGAACAGATTCCAGCAGCAGACGAAAGAGCTGGAGTTCCTTCCGAGGGAGGAAAACATCGCTCCCAAGTTAGAGGAACTGGAACACATCTCGACAGAGGAATTCTCCAGAAGATTCCGCCGCAGCCCCATCAAACGGACAAAACGCCAGGGGCTGGTGAGAAACGCCAAGGCGGTTCTGGAAACGCACCATCGCTAACCTGCAAAAGCATCCATTGCTCTTTTGCTGACTTCTGAATTCTGACTCCTGGATTCTGAGTGCTGACTTTATCTTGCACGATTCACTGTTCACGATTTACTATTTACCATCACGAATTGACATGGAAGAAACCAACCTCCACAAAGTCATCATCATCGGTTCCGGTCCTGCGGGACTAACGGCGGCGCTCTATGCGGCCCGAGCAAACCTCAGCCCCATCATCTTTGAAGGCACACAGCCAGGCGGACAACTCACCATCACAACGGAAGTTGAGAACTATCCCGGCTTTCCAAACGGAATTATGGGACCCGAACTGATGGAGCTGTTCCGGCAGCAAGCGCACAAGTTCGGCGCACGATCATTGTACCAGGAGGTCTCCGAAGTCGATCTCTCGAAAAGGCCGTTCAAAGTAGTTGCAGACGAAAAGGTATATTATGCAGAGGCAATCATTATCTCGACTGGCGCATCTGCAAAGCTGCTCGGACTTCCCTCTGAAAAGGAGTATATGGGATACGGGGTCTCTGCCTGCGCAACGTGCGATGGATTTTTCTTCAAGAACCAGCACGTCCTGGTTGTCGGTGGTGGAGATACGGCTATTGAGGAAGCGACCTTCCTGACGAAATACGCTTCAGAGGTCACCATTGTCCACCGTCGCAACGCGCTGCGAGCCTCCAAGGTGATGCAAGATCGCGCGTTCAAGAACCCGAAGATCAAATTCATCTGGGATACCGTGGTTGCCGAAATCCTGGGCAGAAATGAAGGAGGGAAGAAGTCCATCATAGGTGCGCGATTGAAGAACGTTAAGACCGGTGCCGCGACTGACTTCAAGTGCGACGGGTTGTTCCTAGGCATCGGTCACCAGCCGAACACAAAGCTGTTTCAGGGGCAGCTTGAAATGGATTCAGTTGGATACCTTATCACCAAACCCCATAGCACAGCGACGAACATTCCAGGAGTCTTCGCGGCCGGCGATGTCGCTGACCCGACATATCGACAAGCCGTGAGCGCTGCAGGCACCGGCTGCATGGCGGCGATCGATGCGGAGCGGTTCCTGGCACATTAGGAAGTCAGCCACGGCTGCCCTGATTTGAAATCAGACGAGTCCCGGCAATGAAGCGCATTGTCGGGACTTTTGTCTTTTGCATACGACCGCGACTTTCTCACCGTCCTCATCATCAACTGCCTTCTGTCTCCCAGTCCCCAAGACTCCGAACAATCACCACATCCTGGAATTCCTTGATTTAGCGGTGAATTCCTTACAACCTACTTCACGCAACATTCTTATTTGACTTTCAGACACTGTTTTCTTATAATTCTGTGCATTTCAACAACTTATGAGTCCTTCGGGATCGACCTAGCAGCACGCCGATCTCCTGATTCAACCAGCATCGACATCATCGGTAACGCTATGTCAAACACGACGAAGTGGGTGCTTACAATCGTTGCTTTCGTTTTCCTCTTGGGTGGCTTATTCCTCCTTTATGTCGTCTCGCTCATCTTTATGGAACCGGAGGATGAGACCGTGACGACCTCGGGCGAACGAGTTGCCGTGGTCGAACTCAGCGATATCATTATCAACTCACAGGATGTCGTCAGGCAGTTCAAAAAGTATCGGGAGAACAGATCGGTCAAGGCCATTGTTTTCCGGGTTGATTCTCCGGGTGGTGGGGTCTCGGCAAGCCAGGAAATCTACGAAGAGGTCAAAAAGACGCGAAACTCAGGTAAGCCCGTTGTTGCCTCGATGGGATCCGTCGCTGCAAGTGGTGGATACTATGTGTCTTGCGGCGCCAGCAAGATTGTCGCAAACCCGGGGACACTGACAGGAAGCATCGGCGTGATCTTCCAATTCCTGCATTTCAACGAGCTGATGAACAAGATTGGCATCGACGCTTCCACGTTCAAGACCGGCAAATACAAAGACATCGGCTCGCCCTTCCGCAAGACGACGGAGGACGAAAAAAAGTTCTTCGAACAACTTCTTGGTGACGTCTACAACCAGTTTGTTGATGTCGTTGCCAAGGAGCGCAAGATGGACAGAAAGCGCGTGGTGCAATACGCCGATGGAAGGGTATTCACTGGGCGTCAGGCATTCGAATATGGGTTCGTTGACACGCTCGGGACACTGGAGGATGCTATTAGCATTGCTGCCAAGCTCGCTGACATAAGCGGGAAGCCGAAGGTGGTCAAAGAGCGCAAGTTCAAGTCGTGGTTCGAAAGGTTGATGGGGGAGACGGTCTCGGATCTATCGCAGATAAAGGACGAACTTTTTCGCCAACCGATTATTCAATACAGATTTACGGGCTTCTGATCCTTCTTGATAGGATGTTGCAGTCTGGATAACGCCAATGGTAGATGCCTTGAGCATAGAGAACAAGTTGAGGCAAGCGCTTGCGAAGGAACCAACCGTCGCAACCGCCTTTCTGTTCGGGTCTCTCCTGACGAATAGGTTCGGTCCAGAGAGCGATGTGGATCTCGGTCTTCTCTTTTTTCCCGATGAGGTGCCCCAAGCACTCGAGGTTTTCGAGCTTAAGGATCGGCTATCACGTGCACTCGGTTGTGACGTAGACGCTGTCGTCTTGAATACCGCAAACCCGGTAATCGGGATGCAGGTATTGCGAAAAGGAAGAAAGCTATTGGAACGGGATTCCCGAGTCAGCAATGAGTTCTTTGTACGCTGTGTGAATCTGTATGCCGACCTCAAGATGGTACGGGCACCGAATGAGCGACAAATCTTGAACGGTCGCATCTTCGCACCATGAGGTTAATGGACAATGGTCGACAGGGGATATCATCGCTGCAAAGATAAGCACCATCCAACGCTGTTTGCATCGAATTCAGCAGGTGAAAAGGCTCGATCCGGGGTCATTGGACGAGATCGATGTGCAGGATATTTTTGTCGTCAACCTTCAACGTGCAAGCTGCAATCGATCTAGCCGCACACATTGTAGCCTCAGAGGGTTTGGGGATCCCGAAGGATCTCCGCGACAACTTCCGATTACTCCAGCATGCAGACATCATCGCGCCGTCGATGGCTGAGAAGATGCAGAAGATGGTGGGATTTCGAAACATCGCCGTCCACGAGTATCAGAATCTCGACTCGGTTGTGCTGAAGTCAATTCTTGTCAGCAACCTGCGTGATGTTGAGGACTTCTATTCGGCGATCCTTAAGCATTTCCACATAGACGAGCGATGATAAAAGGTTTCGCACACTAACACTGGAGGACCAATGACGAAAGCTGATATCGTTGATGTGATTGCAGCGGCCACGGGGCTCACGAAGGTCGAAACCGAGGCGGTCGTCGATGGATTCATTTCGACCGTGATCGACGCGATGAAAGCGGGTAAGAACATCGAGATACGCGGTTTCGGCAGCTTCAAGGTCAAGAAGCGTAAAGGGAGGATGGCCCGCAATCCGCGGACTGGCGAGCAGGTGATGGTAGAGGAACACTTCGTTCCTATCTTTAAGGTCTCCAAAGACCTCAAGCACGTTGTTGACGAGAATTTGAAGAAGGCGGCGGCCGAAACGAAATCATGAAGCCAACAATTTTGTGTGCGGAATGCCAGGCGGAAATTCAATGGGGTGATCGGTACTGCAACGATTGCGGCAAGCCGGTTGAATGGCCCGCCAGACCGGCTTTGTCGGGCTGGCCCAACGAGGAGACTGCGGCCGAGGCGGAGTCAACGGTTTCTGAAGAGCAATTGACGTGCAAGCAGTGCGGCACGGAGAACCCGGCGGAAGCCGAATTCTGCGCGTCGTGCGGGGTAAACCTGAGGGTCACAAAAGAGGCTGCTCCTCGGAAGGGCGGCTCGCAAGAGTCCCGCCGGCAAGCGGACAAAGAAAAGACTAGACGGGCAGGCAAGAAAACAGAAAGCGCGGTGCCGTTGGTGTCATGGAAAATGATCGCCGGTTTCGTCGCGTTTCTTGTTGTAGGGATTGTGCTTCTGGATGCGCTTACCGGTCCAAGGGAACTCCCGAAGTCCCAGGTTCAGCCGATGCAAGTACAAGGGGCCAATATCCAGGCAGCTGCTCAAATCGGGGAGCTGGAAAAGCGCGTCGGGGCAAACCCAAACGACATGCAATTGACGCTTGAGCTCGCAAACCTATCATATGACAATCGCTTTTTTGATAAGGCGATCCAATACTACAAGCGTTTCCTTGAGAAGAACCCGAAAGACGCTAATGTGCGAGTTGATCTGGGCACCAGCTATTATGAGAGCGGCAATTTCGACGAAGCCCGTCGGCAGATGGAGACGGCCCTGAAGTATGACCCAAAGCATCTGCAGGCACATTTCAATCTTGGCATCGTCAATCTCGGGGCTGGTCGACTGAAGGAAGCAAACGACTGGTTCAAGAAGACAATTGCTCTCGCTCCGGACAGCGAAGTAGGTCAGCGAGCCAGGCAATTCCTCGAACAACACTCTAATCCACAGATCCTTCCAAACCAATAGCGGAGGGCGCAATGCCGAGTGGTAAGAAGCGCAAACGCCACAAGATGGCAACCCATAAGCGCAAAAAGCGCTTGCGGAAGATGCGTCACAAAAAGAAGAACCGGTAGTGCCAATTTGACCCGCCAGAATGCGCCCGCCCGAATGACTCGTCATTCAGTCGGGCGGGTAGCGGGCTGGCTGGACTTAGCGAGCGAAGTCCTGCCCGCCTTGTTGTTCGACGAAGGACAGGCGGGGAAGCTAAGTCCATCGTCAAATTGAGGATCCCGACGTTGTTCGTCGGGATCGAAATTCATCGATCACGTTCAGCAGACCCCGCCAAACAACAGCGGGGTCCTCAATTCCATTTGAACTCGCTTCGCGAGTTTGTGGAATTGGGACTTACCGAACGAAGTGAGGGTAAGTCCATTGTCAAATTGAGGATCCCGACGTCGTTTGTCGGGATCGGCTTTGACCCGCCAGACCATGTCTGTCGGGCTGGCCGGAGTTAGCAAGTGAAACCCTGCCCACTTGTTGGTTCAACGAAGGGCAGGCTGGAAATCCTGAGCGAGTGGCGCATCAGGCGCCACGAGTCGAACGATTATCGGGATCTCCTTCTATGCGTTTTCACGGAGCCCTGTCTAGCTTCACCAGCAGGGCAGTTTTTTCTGCCACTACTCTACTGACCCTTACCATGAAGTTCAGACCTCTTGCATTCGTCGCTTCTGTTGTTGTCGTCGTTATTCTCCTCTGCTCCAGGGAATCGTTTGGCTGGGGATTCTGGGCGCACAAAGAAATCCATCGGTATGCAATTCGCTCATTGCCGGTGGAAATGAAGGCCTTCTTCGAAGCGAACGCGGAAGAGATTGTTGAGCGATCCATCGAGCCTGACGAACGAGCACGGACCGACCGGCTGGTCGAAGGTCCGTACCACTTCATTGACATCGACCGCTACGGTGCGTTTCCGTTCAAGGAATTGCCGCGCTCGTATGATGAAGCCGTGAAGAAGTTCGGAAAAGCGACAGTCGACAGCAATGGGACTGTACCATGGCGCATCGCTGATTTTACCGCCAAGCTCACCGATGCGATGAAGAGAAAGGACAAAAAGGATATCCTGTTCTATGTCGCGAACCTCGGTCACTACGTCGCCGACGTGAATGTTCCCCTTCACACGGTCGAAAACTATGATGGGCAATTGTCGGATCAGCGTGGCATTCACTCCAGATGGGAGTCGCGAATTCCGGAGATGTTTGGAAGGAAGTTCAATCTGAAAGCAGAAGCGGTTGAGCACATTAAGGATCCGCTCGATTTTGCGTTCACAATGGTCCTAGAAAGCAACAGGATGGCCGATACTGTGCTAGCGGCTGACAAAAAGGCCAAAGAGGGTATCCCAGAATCTGAGCTCTTTAAGGTGACTGAACGTCGCGGCCGAACGGAGTATCAGTACAGCGATCGCTACTACGGGCGATTCAATCAGTTCTTGAACGGCATGGTGGAGCGACGAATGAACAATTCGATTCGACGCGTGGCGAGTTATTGGTATACCGCTTGGGTCAATGCAGGAAAAATAAACCTCGAGTTCTGAAATCTTTCGATAAGCCATCTTTAAACTCAAAACTCAGGACTCAGAACTGGATCCCCCAAAACCCAAAATCTGGGACTCGTTGCCAGAACTGCACCAATCGCATTTTTGAAAACTGGCGGTACGTTCCATTCAAGGTATTGCATATTTCTTGTTTCTTTAGCACTTATTTTCTACTTTGCTCCACGCAGAAGATGAGTTTTGCAGAACATTTCTACGGAGGATCACATGGCAGACCATAGTAATGATGGAATGGCGAAGGGCCTGATTATTGGCTTCATCGCGGGCAGCATCGTCGGTGCAGTGCTCGCGTTGCTCTATGCCCCCAAGAGCGGCAAAGAATTACGTCGTGATATCAAGGAGAAAACGGACGAGCTGGTCGAGAAGGGTGAAGAATACCTTGCCAAGGCAAAGACCAAAGCGACGGAGATCGTCAGCGAGGCGAAGAAGAAATCCGACACCCTCATCTCCGATGCTCGAAAGCAGGCGAGCAACCTTATGGGGGAGGCCGAACGAATCGTTTCCGATGCACGCAGCAAAATGGGCGGAGAGGGGACGCGATCATAAGACGGTCGTCAGCCCGTGCCATCTCAAGCTGTTTCTCACACTCGTTCATTCATTGAGAGGAATCTGAAGTGGATACCGTTCTCCAACTTTCACAAGTGGTGGCGCTCCTCTGCGTCTCAGCGCTCTGTGTGTATCTGATCGTCGTGTTGGCCCACGTGAAACGAGATCTCTCGGAGATCAGCCAGCGGTCAAAACCCGTGCTGGAGAATCTCGCACATATCACGGAGCGACTGAAGTCAGCAGCCGAGAAAATCGACAATCAGGCGGACATCATGAAAAGCTCACTGAACTCCTTGAAGAGTGTTGCCGACGATGTCCTTCTGTTTGAGCGGCGAATTCAAGAAAATCTCGAAGAACCCATCCTCCAGCTCAGCTCGATGATCGGCGCCATTGTCACGAGCATTGGTGCATTCTTTGAACGGTTTCGAAGTCGCTAGCGGCCGATTCCACCCACAGTTGTCCTCTCTGTTGGTCATCATCTTCAATGCTTACATGAGGAGATATCGTGAGTAGCGCGTCTCAAAAAGACTATCCTATCGACAAGATTCGCAACATTGCATTGATTGGACATGGCGGCTCCGGCAAGACGACAATGACGGAAGCGATGTTATGGACCAGTGGAACAACAACACGCTTCGGAAAGGTCGAGGACGGCTCCACAGTCTCCGACTATCACCCGGATGAAATCGAACGCCGCATATCGATCAACGCGTCGCTGCTGCACTGCGAGTGGCAGGGCCATAAGTTCAACATCCTCGACACGCCGGGGTACTCTGACTTCACCGGTGAGGTGCTCTCATCGTTGCGGGTAGCCGACACGGCTGTCGTCTTGTTAAAAGCCGTTGAAGGAACCGAGGTCGGCACGGAGATCGTGTGGGATTACACAAAGCGGTACCAAACGCCGGCGCTCTTCGTCGTGAACAAGCTTGACAATGAAAACGCTGAGTTCGACCACGCGGTGGCAACAGCCAAGGATCGCTTCGGACACGATGTGACGCTCGTGCAGTTCCCCGTCAACCAAGGGTTGACGTTCGACTCGGTGGTTGATGTGCTCAGGATGAAGATGTACAAGTATAACCGCGACGGAAGCGGAAAGCATACTGAGTCAGACATCCCTACCGAATTCAAAGACAAGGCCGCGGCGCTTCATGAAGAACTGATCGAGAAGATTGCGGAGACAGACGAAGCGCTGATGAACAAGTTTTTCGAAGATGGAACGCTCCACGACGCCGATTTGCTAAAGGGTTTGAAGCTCGCTTTCAATACGCAAAAAATCTTTCCGGTGTTCTGCTCCTCCGGAAGCATGAACATTGGGACCGGCTTGCTGCTGGATTTTCTCGCGCACTACGCTCCCTCCCCGATTGATCGCGGAACTGTTGGGGCGAAGGACCTCCAGAAGAACCAGGAAATCACGGTCCCGCCCGATGCGAACGCGGCGCCATCGCTCTTCGTCTTCAAGACGGTTTCGGAACAGCATGTGGGAGAGCTCTCGTACTTCCGCGTGTACTCGGGGACGATCACTCCAGGCATCGACCTGACAAATGAATCGAACGGCAAAGTCGAGCGCCTCGGTCAGATCTTTGTCATGAATGGAAAAGAGCGGCGCGATGTTGGGAAGCTGGTGGCTGGTGATATCGGCGCGGTTGTCAAGCTGAAGGACACGCACACCAATAACACGCTCAGCAATAGAGGTTTTTCGATTGTCTATCCTCCTATCGAGTTCCCGGAGCCCGTTATTCGCATGGCTATTCACTCCAAAGCAAAGGGGGATGAGGACAGAATTGCGACCGGCCTGCACTACCTTCACGAGGAGGACCCAACGTTCCTAGTGCAGGTAGATGGCCAACTAAGCCAGACGGTGATCGGTGGCCAAGGAGAGCTTCACTTGCTGATTGTCGCGAAACGCCTGAAGGAGAAGTACGGCGTCGACGTCGACCTCGCCGAGCCGAGGATCCCCTATAAGGAAACGATAAAAGCGACGGTCCCATCATCAGAGTACAAGCATAAGAAACAGACCGGTGGCCGTGGCCAGTTTGGTCACGTCTACCTCAAGCTTGAACCTAAGCCGCGCGGTTTGGGATTTGAGTTTGAGGATGCCGTGGTCGGCGGTGTCGTGCCGACACGGTTCATCCCTGCGGTGGAAAAAGGAGTCGTTGAGACATTGCAGAAAGGCGTGCTCGCGGGATACCAGGTCGTTGACGTGAAGGTCACGATCTTCGACGGCTCATATCATTCGGTGGACTCTGACGAGCATTCGTTCAAGATTGCAGGTTCGATGGCATTCAAGAAGGGATTCCTCGAGGCGAAGCCTGTGATCCTTGAGCCGATCAACGAAGTGGAAGTGATCGTTCCGGACGAGTATATGGGTGACGTGATGGGTGATCTCTCAAGCCGGCGCGGGAAGATCTCCGGGATGGAGGCCGAAGGTCACTTCCAGAAGATCAAGGCGCTCGTCCCGATGGCGGAGCTGCACAAGTATTCCACTATTCTTCGGTCGATGACCCAAGGTCGGGGCATGTATCGCACCAAGTTCTCGCACTACGAGGAGGTGCCGAGAGAGATCGCGGAAAAGGTCATTGCCGCTGCTGAGAAAGCGAAAGAGGAAGCGGCGTAGGGAAGTGCGAACTGTAATCCGTGATCCGTGAACAGTAAACCGTGAACAGTGAACCGTGGCAGACAGACCTCACAAACGCTTGAAACTCTGGAGCGCGGCGATGGATTTCGTCTTGGAGATTTACGAGATTACGAAGGGATTTCCGAAAGAAGAGGAGTTCGGTTTGAAATCCCAGCTGAGGCGGGCCGCGGTATCGATTCCATCGAATATCGCCGAGGGTTTGACAAGAACATCGAAGGCTGACAAGAAACACTTTTTGAACATTGCCCAGTCATCTCTCAGCGAAGTTGATGCACAGCTGGAAATCTCAAATCGTCTCGGTTTCATCAATCAGGCATTGTATGATAAGGCTGAGTCCTCGATGCGGGACGTCTATATGCTGCTGAGTGGACTTCAAAGAAGCATCAAGTGACGGATCACGAATCACTGATCACGAATCGCTATCCTTCAGAGCGTTTTCACCATCCGGAATCCCCATGTCCCTCGCAAATAGGATTAAGCAGAAGAAAGCGCGCATTGGCGTCGTCGGATTGGGGTACGTTGGTTTGCCGCTTGCAGTTGAGTACGCTACGAAGGGCTTCGAGACGGTCGGTATCGAGACCGATCGGGCCAAAGTCGATTCGATCAACGCAGGGAAGAATTACATCGCCGATGTCGATGACAAAGCTTTCGGCAAAGCCGTCAAACGTGGCCTGCTGAAGGCGACCACCAACTACGACCCTGTCTCCAACCTCGACGTTGTTTTCATCTGTGTCCCCACCCCGTTCACCGCCAACAAAGAGCCCGACATTTCCTACATTGTCTCCGCTTCGGAGCAAATAGCTCCAAGGCTGAAGAAAGGCCACCTCATTATCCTCAAGAGCACGACGTTCCCGAACACCACCGAAGGCTACGTTAAACCGATTCTCGAGAGGTCCGGCCTGGCAGTCGGTGAGGATTTTCACCTCGCCTTCTCGCCGGAGCGGATTGATCCGGGGAACAAGAGATGGACGACAATCAACACTCCAATCGTGGTGGGCGGAGTTACACCCGAATGCACGAAACTCGCGTGTCTGGTGACCGAGCAGATCGTTTCGAACGTCATCCCGGTTACGAGTCCGAAAGTCGCGGAGATGGAAAAGCTTCTCGAGAACATTTTTCGCAGCGTGAACATCGCATTGGTGAATGAGCTGGCTCAGCTTTGCGACCGAATGGGCGGGATCAACATGTGGGAGGTCGTGGAGGCTGCTGCGACAAAGCCGTTTGGATTTATGCCCTTCTATCCCGGACCCGGCATCGGCGGCCACTGTATTCTGATCGATCCATACTATCTCTCTTGGATTGCCCGCCAGTATGATTTCCAGACGAATTTCATCACGCTTGCCGCTGAGACGAACGAGAACATGCCCTTCTACGTGAAGAACATGGTTCTCCGAGAGATCAGCATGATGCCCGTGACGTTCCAGGATGCGAGAATCTTCATTCTCGGTGTTGCCTTCAAGCGAGACGTTGACGATATCCGACACTCACCCGCGCTTAAGATAATGGAGCTCCTCCATTCCGAAGGCGCGCGGAATATTGTCTACAATGACCCGTACGTTCCGAAAGTCAAAGCGGACGGCCTCACGTTCGAGTCGGTTCCGCTGACGAAAGAATTGCTCCGGAACTCCGACTGCGTTATTATCACGACGGACCACACGAGCTACGATTACGATTTCATCGTCAAGCACGCGAAGCGCGTTATCGATACGCGGAATGCAACCAAGCACGTGAAACAAGGAAGAAATAAGATCGTCCTGTTAGGTGACGGTAAGTGACTATTTAGTGTCGATGAGTAGGCAGTACGGAGTAATCAGTAAGGAGAAAGCGTTGGCTGGTGGACGAGCGCAGTACAAAGGCTACAAGGATCTCATTGTGTACCAGCTCGCGTATTCGTTGGCGATGGAGGTGTTCCGTGAGACCAAGCGCTTCCCGGTCGAGGAACGCTACTCGCTTGTGGATCAGCTCCGCAGATCTTCCCGGTCCATCGCGGCGAATATTGCGGAAGCCTGGAAAAAGAGGAAATACGAGAAGTTATTTGTCAGCAAGCTGATTGACTGTTCTGGCGAAGCGGCTGAAGTTGAAGTCTGGCTTGACCTCTCGCTGGATTGTGGCTATTTACCGAAAGAAAAGCACGAGCACTTTGTCGGCAGGTATGATGAGGTGAGCAGAATGCTGTATTCGATGATCAATCAACCGGAGAAGTTCTGTCGCTCTTAATCAGCCTTTATGTTTCTCCATACTGACTTCTCCTTACTCCATACTCTAACTGACTTGTCCCCGCCGTGAAACGCTTGTATTCTCCTTGGCGCTCCCTCTACATTCAGTCCTTTAAAGAGGCAAAGAAGTCGAAGCGGTGCCTGTTTTGCCGCATCGCGAAGGAGAACAAGG
>ERZ1292640.2347-Hain-H43-02um-R1-2347-length-15171-cov-18_pt1 | contig 15171 bp, 14 predicted proteins | sample MGYA00564404_ERZ1292640 | MGnify/ENA primary metagenome ERZ1292640 (study PRJEB36523, sample SAMEA6512636) | groundwater metagenome | collected 2019-01-08 | study: AquaDiva: Metagenomics assemblies of 32 groundwater samples
GGCATGCAATTCACCAGCAGCGGGATGTCGTAGCCGATCTTGTCCCAATCGCCGTTGACCAGTTTTACGCCGATATGGCGAGCGATGGCGTTGATGTGCGGCGGGCAGTTGGTTGACGCGCCCAGCGCACTGGCCGCGACGATGGCATTCTCGAACGCCTTGCGGGTCAGAATGTCGGATGGCTTCAGGTCTTCCCACACCATGTCGACGATGCGCTTGCCGGTCTCGTAGGCGATCTGGCCGCGCTCCCGGTAAGGCCCGGGAATGGCCGCACAGCCGGTGAGCGACATGCCGAGTGCTTCGGCCATGCTGTTCATGGAGAGCGCCGTCCCCATCGTGTTGCAGTGGCCGACGGAGGGCGCGCTCGAAGCCACCATCTCGACGAACTGCTCCATGTCGATCCGCCCCGCCGCCAATTCCTGGCGGGCGTACCAAACGATGGTGCCGGAGCCCGCGAGGCCGCCGGCGAAGTGGCCGTCGAGCATCGGACCGCCAGAAAGCACGATTGCCGGAATATTGACCGTCGCCGCCCCCATGATCATGGCCGGGGTGGTCTTGTCGCAGCCGGTGGTCAACACGACGCCGTCGAAGAAGTAGCCATACAGGCACTCCACCAGGCTCAGATAGGCGAGGTTGCGATCGAGCGCCGCGGTTGGCCGCTTACCTGTCTCCTGGATCGGATGGACCGGAAATTCGATGGGGATGCCACCGGCGTCGCGAATGCCGTCGCGCACGCGGCTGGCCAGATCGAGATGGTGCCGGTTGCAGGGCGAGAGGTCGCTGCCGGTCTGGGCAATGCCGATGATCGGCCGGCCACTGCGCAGTTCGGCCAGCGTCAGGCCGAAATTCATGTAGCGCTCGAGGTAGAGCGCAGCCATCGTCGGGTCGCCCGGCGCGTCGAACCATTCGCGGCTGCGCAGTCGGCGCTTGCCATTCTTCTTGTTGGCCATCCGATTTCCTCCAGATTTGTTGACGCAACCCTGGGAGAAGGCGTCCTGGAAGTCCAGCGCTTCGCTTGAGGTTCGCCCGGCGCCGTGACAAATCTCCCACCATGACAAACTCCCCGGCCATCGTCTGCCTCGGCGAACCCCTGATCGAATTCAACCGCCCGAAGGAAGGCGACGGCCGCACTTGGTTGCAGGGCTTCGGCGGCGATTCACAGAACGTGGCGATCGCGGCAGCACGGCAGGGCGCCTCGACAGGCTATCTTACCAGCGTCGGCCAGGACTGGATGGGCGATGCCTTCCTCGATCTCTGGAAATCGGAAGGCGTCGACGCGTCCCGCGTCACCCGCCATCCCACGGCGCCGACCGGCGTCAGCTTCGTGACGCACAGCGCGGCCGGTCACAAGTTCGACTACCTGCGCAAGAACTCCGCCGCCTCCCTGATGACGCCGGAGACGCTGGCCGCCGACTATATTGCCGGCGCCAAGATGTTCCACCTCTCCGCGATCGGCCAGGCGATCAGCGAGAATGCGCGCCAGACCTGCGACGCCGCCATCGCTGCTGCGCGCAAGGCCGGTGTGAAGGTTTCTTACGACACCAACCTGCGGCTCCGGCTCTGGGAGCTCGAGCTGGCCCGCTCGGTGATCGATTCGACGATTAGCCGGTGCGACATCGCTTTGCCCAGCCTCGACGATTCGCAGCAGCTCACCGGGCTGCGGGACCCCGATGCGATCGCCGACTACTATCTCAAGCTCGGAGCGCCGCTGGTGGCGCTCAAAATGGGTCCGGAAGGGGCGCTCGTCGCCACGGCCGACAAGCGCACCCGCATCCCGGCGCACAAGGTCGATGCCATCGACGCAACCGGCGCAGGCGATACGTTCGACGGTGCATTCCTCACGCGGCTTCTGGCAGGAGACGATCCGGAGACGGCGGCTCGCTACGCCAATGTGGCAGCAGCGCTTTCGACCTGTGGCTATGGGGCCGTGACGCCGATGCCGCGCAAGGCCGACGTGCTCACTGCACTGAGGCGCGTCTGAGCCCCGGGACGAGAGATCGCACGAAGCGACCGAACACGGTCACCTGCTGGGCAATCCAACCGCGGCCATTGTCGCCATCGACGATCGGGTCATCGACACCTGTCGGCCGATGCTTGCCGTCGTAGACCGCCGTGCCGAACAGGATATCCCAGATCGGGAAGACCGGTGCGAAGTTATGGTCCTGGATGTGGCGCTCTTCCGGCGTGGAAAGCGCGTGATGCAGGCGGTGGAAGCGCGGCCCCACGAGCAGCCGGTCGCCCAGCCAACCGAAACCCATGTCGACGTTGGCATGGGACCAGCTTTCCACCAGGCGCCCGATCATCAGGATCAGCACATATTCGCCGGGTTGGACGCCGACGACCTGGGAGAACAGGACCAGCGCCAGCGTGATCAGCAGATCGTCGATCACGTGGTTGCGATCGTCGGTCCACACCGTCATCCGCCGCTGGCTATGGTGCAGGCTATGCAACGACCACCACCAGGCAAGGCCGTGCTGGGCCCGGTGCAGCCAGTAGGCCGCGAAATCGTAGAGCACGAAATAGACGAGGAACGAGGCCAGCGCGTTGTCACCCAGCCACGGCAAGACACGCTCCAGGCGCGGTGGCGCAAAGCCCCAGGTGCGCACGGTCAGCTCGATTTCCTGCACCAGCGGATAGGTGACGATGAAGATCGCCAGCGGCAAGATGCCGAGCTTGTTCAGGAGCGTGTAGACCTGATCAACCAGGATCAGTCGATCATCCGAACTCGACTTCTCGAGCGGCCATCGCTTTTCGAAGAATCGCATGCCGATGGCGATGATCGCGATCTGCACGACGCCCAGCATGACGAATTCGACGGCGCTGTAGCCCGGCTCGTACCAAGCCATCAGGCCAAAACGGAAAAGGACGGGACCGACGAAAGTCTCGAAGAGCCAGGTCTGGGCGTCGATCCAAATGTCGATGAGCTGGCGCATCGGTGCGCCAGCTATTTTTGGTCGCCCGCCGTAGACGCCGCACGCACCGGCGCCACGGCCGATCCCGTCGCGCCGGACTTGAGCATGAGAACGCCATGCGGCGACTTTCCGACAGGAATCGAGGCGACCATTTTCATCTGCTCGATATCAACGACCGCGATGCGGCGCAGGAACCTCTGGGTGACCCACAGTTCCTTCCCGTCGGGCGTGATGTCCATGCAGTCGGGCCCGCCGGGGACCCGGATGCTTCCGACGACCTTCATGTCCTGGGTGTCGATCAGGGAAACCGTGCCTTCGACGCGATTACCCAGGAAATAGTGCCGCCCGTCACCCTTGGGAAAGAAATTATGGGCACCCTTGCCGGTTTGCAGGGTACCGGTCGTCGAGCCATCCTTCGGATCGACAACAACCAGTCCGTCCGCCCCCGTCAGGGCTACGAGCAGACGCTTGTTGTCGGGCAACATCACGACACCCGCCGGCGCCTCGCCGACCTTGACGTTCCATTTGATCGCCTGCGTCTGCAGATCGAAGGCGACGAGCCTGCCGGTCTGCTGAAGCGTGACGAAAACCGTCTTGGACTCGGCATCGAATGCCATGTGGCTGGGCAGGCCGTCGATAAAGATGCGGCCAGCCAGCTTGAAGTCCTCGCCCCGATAGATATCGACATGGTCGAGCCGGTAGGCCGCGGTGACGAACCACTTGCCGTTCGGGCTGAAGCCGAGGTGATAGGGGTCGATGATGTCGCGCACGACGCGACGGCGCTCGCCCGTCTTGGCGTCCAGCACCAGAAGTTCGTTGGTGACCGTCGAGCCGACCAGCACTTCCTTGCCGTCGGGTGTGACGAGGAGATGGTGAGGTTCGCGCCCGACCGGAAGTCGCGCCAGTTCGGTCCGGCCGCTACGGGTCAGGATGCTGAAGGAGGCCTCATCCGAATTGAGCACCAGGACGGCGTCCGCCCAGGCCGGTCCAGACATGCCCAAGGCCAGCGCAACCGCCGCAAACGCCATTTTCTTCATGAGGTCAGACTAAACTCCCTATCCTATACCTTGAAGCACCTTTCCTGGATCGGCGCTAGGGTCGTTTGAGTGTCGCGGCTGCGGCGGCAAGCCGCTCGATCTGTGGCCAATCCTGGGCGGCCACGGCTTCCCTCGGCGCCACCCAGGAGCCGCCGATACAGGCCACATTGGTGAGCGCCAGATAGGCCAGCGCGCTGTCGGCACCGATTCCACCGGTCGGGCAGAAGCGCAAGCTGGCCAACGGGGCTGCGATCGCCTTCAGCCAGCCCACCCCGCCCGCGGTGTCGGCCGGAAAGAACTTCAGCAAGGTGAGCCCCCGCTCGGCCAACGCCATGGCCTCTGACACGGTTTGGACGCCGGGCAGAAAGGGCAGCCCCGAGGCCGACGCGGCGGTCGCCAGACCGTGCGTACAGCCCGGGCTGACGACAAACCGGGCACCGGCTTTCCGTGCCTGATCGAGCTGGTGGGCATTCAAGACCGTTCCCGCGCCGACCACGGCGTCGGGAACCTCGCTGGCGATGGCCCGCAGTGCTTCCAGCGCCACCCCGCTCCGCAGGGTGATCTCGAGGACCCGGAGGCCTCCGCGGACGAGCGCCCGCGCCAGAGGTACGGCGTCGGCCTGTCGCTCGATCGTCAGGACCGGGATGACCGGTGCAAGCGAGGCAATGGCCGAGATGTCCATGGATCAGACGCTCCAACCGCCGTCGACGACGTTCACCGTGCCGGTCGTGAAGCCTGCTTCGTCGCTGGCGAGGTAGACCGCGAGCGCCGCGATCTCCTCGGCCGAGCCGAAGCGGCCGGTCGGCTGTCGCTGCAGGAAGAACTGCTTGGCATCCGCTCCCCCACCCAGCGCCCCGATCCGCTCGTCCAGCGACGGCGTCTGCACGGTGCCGGGGCAGATGGCATTGCAGCGGATGCCCTTGCTCACATGGTCCACGGCAACGGACTTGGTGAGGCCGATCACCGCCGCCTTGGTCGTCCCATAGATGAACCGCAGCGCCGCACCCTTAACCGATGAGGCGGCGGACGACATGTTGACGATCGAGCCCCCGCCCTTGCCGAGCATTCCCGGCAGAAAGGCCTGGATCGTCCAGAACATGCTGCGCACGTTGAGATCGAAGGCAAACCGCCATTGCTCGTCCGTGGCCTCCAGGATGGATCCGTGGTGGACGAAGCCGGCGCAATTGAACAGGACGTCGATGGGCCCGGTCTGCCCGGCGAGTGCGATGATCGCACTCTTATCGAGGACATCAAGCTTCTGGATTCTGACGCCGGGAACGCCGGTGAGTGCCTCGAGCTTCGCGGCATCGACATCAGTTGCCCAGACCGTGGCACCTTCCTTGGCGAAGGCATGGGCCGTCGCCGCCCCGATACCCTGCCCCGCCGCCGTGACGACGCAGATCTTGCCTTTCAAACGCATATGCCCGTCTCCGCTCCCACGTGGTCCTTACTTGATGAGGCCCTTTTCCTTGTAGAATTTCTCCGCTCCGGCATGCAGCGGGATTCCCAGGCCGTCCAGTGCCGAGTCGAGCTTGATCGTCTTGCCCTTGGCGTGGCCCGAGTCCAGCAGCTTGCGGGTGTTGGGATTCCAGAGCGCGGCGGTGACTGCGTAGATCAGGGCGTCGGTAAGCTTCGAGGATGTCACCCAGAGCGCATTCACGCTGACCGTCTTCACGCCCGGAACGTTCTTGTAGGCGCCGTCGGGGATTTCGTCGGCACTGAAGAAAGTATACTGCTTGATCAATGTCTCGGCCTCCGGGCCGTCGATCGGCACGAGATCGATGCCGGTCGTGGCGGCCAGTTCGGAGATCGCCCCCTGCGGCCAGCCGCTGACGTTGAAGAAGGCATCGAGTGTCCCATCCTTGAGCTTGTCGGCGGCCTGCTGTGGCTTCAAGTACTCGGCCTTGACGTCTTTCTCGGTGAGGCCATAGGCGGAGAAAATGAGCCGGGCATCGACGAGTGTTCCCGAGCCGGGCTCGTCCAGCGACACGCGCTTGCCCTTCAGATCCTTGATCGCCTTGATGCCGGTCCCCTTGCGGGCGACCAGCTGGAAGCTCTCCGGGTAGAGGTTGGCGATGGCCCGCAGGGTATCGACCTTCGCGCGGCCTTCGTAGATTCCGGTACCGGTGTATCCCCAAAAGGCCACGTCGGACTGGATGAAGGCCGACTGCATGCTGCCGTTGCCGATCGCGGCAACATTGGCGACCGATCCGTTGGAGGCGACCGCCGTCGCCACCAGCCCCGGAACGCCGCACGAACCTCCATCGGCGCAGGCGCGCGATCCGGGCGGGTTGGATATGGCGTTGGCGATCAGGCCACCGATCGGAAAATAGGTGCCCGCAGTGCCGCCGGTGCCGATGCGGAAAAACGTGATGTCCTGGGCCAAGGCCGACACTCCGCCGAACGCGGCTGCCCCGAGGCCGCCAAGCACTGCGGCCCTGCGATTGATCAGCATGGCGACCCTCCCTGGCCAGCGACGATTAAACCGCGTCCAGTCGGTCGTCGCAATGATCGCCGATCAATTGACGCCGACGGCGCGACTCATGATCGCCCCGATCTCGCCATGAATGACCAAGTCGGCGGTGTCGTCCTGGTCCGTCGGCTCGCGATTTACGATCGCCAGTTCTGCGCCCTTCCGCTTGGCCAGGCCCGGGAAGCCCGCCGCCGGATAGACGACGAGCGAGCTGCCGAGGACGATGAAGAGATCGCAGGCCAGCGTCTCATCCTGGGCGCATGCCATCGGGATCTCGGGCATCGCCTGCCCGAATGAAATGGTCGCGGTCTTCACGATACCCTCGCATTTCACGCAGAGGGGCAACTTGCCGCCACCCAGAAACGTCCTGCGGATCTGGTCGAGTTCGTGGCGATGGCCGCAATCCAGACACGTTGCATAGGTGGCGTTGCCGTGAAGTTCGATCACCTTGGCGTCGGGAACGCCAGACCTCTGGTGAAGCCCGTCGATGTTCTGTGTGATGATGGCGCTCATGCGGCCCAGCTCGACGAGCTTGGCCAGCGCCCGGTGGCCGGCATTGGGTTCAGCCTTGAGCATGGTTTCGTCGGTCGCGAACTTGCGGCGCCACGACTCCCGGCGCATTTCCTCGGACGACATGAAGTCGTCGAAGTAGATCGGCTTGTATTTCGTCCAGATGCCGCCTGGGGAGCGGAAGTCGGGAATTCCCGATTCGGTCGAGATACCGGCGCCCGTGAAGGCCACGATCCGCTTCGCCGAGCCGATCATCTCCCGCAGTCGCTCTATGTCGTCCATGTCTCCTCTCCTGTCCCGCGATCACGGCAGCGGAGCAAGACCCGTCCTGCGGCTAGGATAGCCAACGCTTGCGACGCTTGTAGTGTTTCGTGTCGCGGTAGGACTTCCGCGCGCCGCCCTCATTGAGGCCGAGGTAGAATTCCTTGATGTCGGAGTTGTCGCGCAACTTGTTGGCCGGTCCCTCCAGCACGATGCGCCCGTTCTCCATAACATAGCCATGGTCGGCCACGGCCAGCGCCATGGTGGCGTTCTGCTCGACCAGAAGCACCGAAAGCTTTTCTTGCCGCACCAGCCGGTCGACGATGGCAAAGATCTCTTCGACAAGCATCGGCGCCAGGCCGAGCGACGGTTCGTCCAACAGGACGACCTTGGGCCGGCTCATCAGCGCCCTGCCGATCGCCAGCATTTGCTGCTCGCCGCCCGACAGGTAGCCGGACTGCTGGTGCCGTCGCTCCTTCAGCCGCGGAAAATACGTGTAGACCATGTCGATCCCCTGCTTCACCCCGCGACCATCTTTCTGGACGTGGCCGCCTGCGATCAGGTTTTCCTCGGTGGTCAGATTCTCGAACACGCGCCGTCCCTCGAACACCTGGACGAGGCCGAGCCGCGTGACGTCGTGGGCGCGCATACCGTCGATGCGACGCTCGCCGAGTTGGACCGTTCCCTTGGTGACCTCGCCGCGCTCGCTGCGCAGCACGCCGGAAATGGCCTTGAGTGTCGTCGTCTTACCGGCGCCGTTGGCGCCCAGCAGGGTCGTGATCGAGCCTTCGCCAACATCGATCGACACGCCCTTGAGGACGAGGATGACGCGGTCGTAGACGACTTCGATGTTGTTGATCGACAGCATGGGATGTCGGGCGGCGATTTCCCGCCGCCCGCCCCTTCCTTGGTTCAGGACTTCGCCGCGTCGGCCGCGAGGTGCTTCTGGATCGTCGGGCGATTACCCTGGAACCAGTCCTTGACCTTCACGAGTTTGCCTCCCTTGACCGTCCAGATCTGGACCCAGCCACCGCCCTCATGGTCGGCCGCCGTCAGTTCCAGCGGCGGCAGCAGACCGCCCAGCGTAAGGCCCTTGATCGACTCCATGCCTTTCTTGACGTCTTCGGAGGTCGGCATCGCGCCGGCCTTGGCCTTGATCGCGTTGCGTGCTGCTTCGACATGTAGTGCCGCAATGAAGACGCCGCGGTTGTAGTACACGGTCGAGTCCATTTCCTTCGGCGGGGTCTTACCCTGTGCCTTGTACATGGCTTCGATGTCCTTCAGGACTTGGAAGTCCTTGCCGACACCGGCGAACTGCATGGTGTTGTAGCCTTCAGCCACGCCCATGCCGCCAGCCGCGATGATGTCGGATTCGGCGCTGCCCCAGACGAAGGCGACTACCTTGCTGAGCGGGAAGCCCTTGCCCTTCAGCTCCTTGATGGAGACCGATGGCGAACGCCCGAACAGGTGGGTGATGATGAAGTCGGGCTTGTAGCGGCTGGTGATATCGAGGATTTGCGCGCCCATCTCCAGGCCGGGTGCCGGCACGGCGAAGGTGCGCAGCTCGAAGCCCTCGGCCTTGGCCAGATCCTCCAGGATCGGCAGCGGCTCCTTGCCTGCCGGATTGTCGTAGAAGAGATAGGCGATCTTCTTGCCCTTGAGGTCACCCAGCTTTTCCTTGGCGAACGCCACCGCGGCACCGCCCTGCGACCAGTAGCTGGCGGCGATCGGGAAGGTGTAGGGATAGCGCTTGCCGTCTGCCGCCGAGGCAGTGCCGAAGCCCGGCGACGTGCCGAGGATCTTGTCCTCCTCGAGCTTCTTGTTCAGCGCGGCGGTCTGCGGCGTGCCGTAGAGGCCTTCCAATACCGCGCCTTCCTTCTTGAAGCGCTCGTGCGCTTCGATGGCCGGCGGCACCTTGTACTCGTGGTCGATCTCGAGGACCTTGATCTTGTAACCCTCGACACCGCCCTTGCTGTTCACCAGCGCGATGTAGTCGTGATAGCCGGGGCACAGGACCGTGCCCACGTTCGCGGTCGGCCCGGTGCGGTCGCATTGCAAGCCGAACACGAGTTCCTTCTGGGCGAAGGCCTGGCCTCCGCCGACTGCCAAGGTCACGGTCGTAGCCGCGATCCCCAGCCAACTTCTAACGAACCTCGTCATGGGTTCCTCCCTTTCGCAGCAATGCCCCGCTCTAGTACGAGAAGGGCCAAACCCGGAAATAGCTCCGGATATTCCTCCACAGCCGATTGAGCCCCTCGGGCTCGACGATCAAAAAGAAGATAATGAGCCCGCCGAACACACCCAGCCTCAGACCTGAGATGACGTTCGCCATCTCGGCCGTGGTGAAGAACAGCGATCCCACGTTCTCCATGAAGATACGGATCACAATGGGCAGCAATGTGACGAAAATCGCCCCAAAGATCGTTCCCAGCACCGAGCCTAGCCCGCCGATGATGATCATGGCGAGGTAGTCGATCGAGACGATGAGCTGGAACTGCTCGTAGTTGGCGATGCCGAAATAGTAGGTGTAGAGCACGCCGCAGACACCCGCATAGAAGGACGAGATGGCGAAGGCCAGAAGCTTGTAGCGGTAGATGTTGATGCCGATGATCTCGGCCGCAATATCCTGGTCGCGGACCGCCACGAAGGCGCGGCCGATGCGGCTGCGCACCAGGTTCAGCGTCGCCACGATGGCGACGACGGCGAAGAACAGCAGGAAGAAATACAGGCGGCCCTGGGTGTTGAAGGTGAATCCAAACAGGTTCGGCCGGCCGACCTCGATGGAGGCCTGCGCGCCGCCCGAGATCGCCGGCACGTGATTTATGGTCCATTCGATAATGAGCTGTCCGGCCAGGGTGGCGATCGCAAGATAGAGGCCCTTGATGCGCAGGCTGGGCATGCCGACGATCACGCCTATCAGCGCCGCCATCAGCCCGCCGGCCGGCAGCGTCAGCCAAAATGGCAGGCCGAGCTTCACCGCGAGATTGGCCGCCGTGTAGGCGCCGACCGACATGAATGCGCCATGGCCGATCGAGATCTGGCCGGTGTAGCCCACAAGGATGTTGAGCCCGAGCGCGCCCACGATGGCGATGAAGATCAGGTTCAGGATCGACAGGTAATATTCGTGGACCGTGAGCGGTACGATCACCACGAAGATCAACGCCAGTACCACGACCGTCCATTTGGCGATGGGCAGCGGATAGAGCGCCATGTCGGCGCCGTAGCTCGTCTTGAAGACTCCGGACTCGCGGTGAAACATGGCTACACGCGCTCGATCTGGCGACGGCCAAAGATGCCGTAGGGCCTGACCATGAGGACTAGGATCATCAGCACGTAGGGCGCGAAGTCCTTGGTGCCGCCACCGACATAGGGATCGAGGTAGCCGGCCGCTAGGCTCTCGACGATGCCGATAATCAGCCCACCGACCAGCGCGCCGCCGATCGAATCTAGGCCACCCAGGATCACCACCGGAAACACTTTCAGCCCGACCAAGGCAAGCTGCACATCGACGCCCAGCATGCTGCCCCATACCACGCCGCCTAGCGCCGAGACGATGCCAGCCATCGCCCAGGCGAGCGCGAAGTAGCGCTCGACATTGATGCCCATGGCCTGCGCCACCTGCTGGTTGTCGGCGACGGCGCGCATGGCCACGCCCATGCGGCTCTTCTTGAAGAACCAGTTGAAGACGACGAAGAACAGAAGCGCCACCGCGGCGCCCACGACCTGGATCGGCGGCAAGCTGGCGGGCCCGATCGCTATGGGCTCGTCGCCGATCGGCAATGGCAGGTTGCGCGTCTCGATGCCGAAGATCAGCGGCCCCCAGCCGCGCAGTACGGCGGCGACGCCGATGGTCGCCATGATGACGGCCACTACCGGCCGGCCGAGCAATGGCCGCAGCACGACCTTTTCAAGGCCGAAACTGAAGCCGATCATCGCCAGCACGACGACGACGACGGCAGCGATCAGAGGCGCCTCGAAGCCCAGCGCGGTCACCACGATCAGGCCTGCCAGCATGACGAACTCGCCTTGCGCGAAGTTGATGGCGTCGGTCGCCTTGTAGACCAGTACGAAGCCGAGCGCGATCAGCGAATACATCAACCCGATCGAGGCGCCGCTCAGGACCAGTGCGAAGGCGAATTCCAGGTCTTCGGACATTCCCGCTCCTCAGGCCGCGCGCCGGACGGGCTCGCCCGGCGTCATGTCGTGGATCGCGATGGTCGAGTTCAAGGTCGACTTGCGGCCGTCCTCGAAAGTGATCTCCATGGTGACGTCGACCTCGGATTTCCCGCTGTAGAACGCCTCTATGACATCGGCGTACTTTTCCGCGACGAAACGCCGGCGCACCTTGCGGGTCCGCGTCATCTCGGCGTCGTCGGCGTCGAGTTCCTTGTTCAGCAGCAGGTAGCGCTTGACCTGCTGGACGTCGGGCAGCGTGGCATTGGCCTTGGCGATCTCGGCGCCGATCAGCGCCGCCACCTCGGGCTTGCGGCTGAGATCCATGAAGCTGGTGTAGGCGATGCCGCGCTTCTCGGCCCAGGTTCCCGCGGTCTGGATGTCGATGGCGATCATCGCCGCCACGAACGGCCGCTGGTCGCCGAAGGCCACGGCCTCGCGGATGAACGGGCTAAACTTCAGCTTGTTTTCGATGAACTGCGGCGCGAAGGCCGAGCCGTCGGCGAGCTTTCCGACGTCCTTGGCCCGGTCGATGATGACAAGATGGCCCTGCTTGTCGAAGAACCCGGCATCCCCGGTCTTCAGCCAGCCGTCCGCCGTCATCGTTTCGCGCGTCGCCTCCTCCTGCTTGAAATAACCGACGAAGACATTCGGTCCTTTGAGCAGGACCTCGCCCCGGTCGTCGATCTTGATGTCGATGGACGGGATCGGCCGGCCCACGGTATTTGGGTTGGCCTCGGAATCGGGCTGGCAGGAGATCATCGCCGACGCTTCGGTGGCGCCATAGACCTGCTTCAGGTTGATGCCGAAGGAACGGAAGAAACGGTAGGTGTCGGGCCCAAGCGGCGCGCCGCCGGTGTAGCACCAGCGTGCGTTGCGCAGCCCGAGCTGGTCGCGCACCGGGCCGTAGACCAGAACTTCACCGAGCGCGAGGCCCAGCCGGTCGACCAACGACGTCGGCTTGCCATCGGACCGGTCGAGCTCGCAGCGTTCCGCCAGGCCGCGGAAGAAGTCGAAGATGCGGCGCTTGAAGGGTGTGGCATCGCCGCCCTTGATCTGCATCTGGGTCAGCATGTTCTCCCAGATGCGAGGCGGTGCCAGCATGGCGTTGGGACCGAGTTCGCGCAGGTCGCGCTGCACGGTCTCGGGGTTTTCTGGGCAATTGGCCGTCAGCCGGGCAGCCAGCGCCATGCCCAACGTGAAGGCGGCGTCGCCCACCCAGGCCATCGGCAGGTAGGACAGCCAGTTGTCGCCTTGTTTGACTTCGTTCACTTCCATGAACGCCTGGGCCGCCGCCACCATGTTGCGATGACTGAGCATCGCGCCTTTCGGCGTGCCTGTGGTTCCCGAGGTGTAGGCGATCATCGCCGTGTCGTCGGGTTCGCCCTTGGCGAGTTCGGTATCATAGAAACCCGGGTTCGCCTTGCCGAAGACGCGCCCAGCCTCGATCACACTGGCGAAGGATTGCAGGATCGGATCGTCGTAGGACCACAGGCCGCGCGGATCGTCGAACACGATCAATCGCAGGCGCGGAAGTTTGTCCTTGAGCGACAGCGCCTTGTCGACCTGTTCCTGGTCTTCGGCCACGATGACCGAGGTCTCGGCGTGGCTCAGTACATAGACCAGCTCCGAGGCGATCGAATCCTGATACACTGGCACCGATATTCCGCCCAGCACCTGCGACGAGAGCTGCGCGAAGTAGAGTTGCGGCCGGTTGTCGCCGATGACCGAAAGCTTGTCGCCGCGCTTGAAGTCGAGCGACGCCAGTCCGAGCGCGAAGTCCCGTACGTTATCGCGGTAGGCCGTCCAGCTGTAGGTCTGCCAGACGCCTCTGGTCTTCTCGCGGATGCCGGCGCCATCCGGGTCGATCTCGGCATTGCGTTGCAGCAGTTTGGGCAATGTCGTCATGCCGAGCGAACTCTCCGCACTCATGCTCCGCCTCCGCCCTTGCTCTTGCCGAGATAGGCTTCGATGACCTGGGGATTGCGCTGCACTTCCTCGGGCGTGCCAACGGCGATGCGCCGGCCGCGATCGAGCACGACGACCTTGTCGGAGATGTCCATGACCACGCCCATGTCGTGTTCGATCAGGACGACAGTCACGCCGCGCTCCTGATTGACGTCGAGAACATAGCGAGCCATGTCCTCCTTCTCATCCTGGTTCATGCCGCCCATCGGTTCGTCGAGCAGCAGCACTTTCGGCTCCGCCGCCAGCGCCCGCCCCAGCTCGACGCGCTTGCGCAGGCCATAGGCCAGCGCCGAGGTCGGCTGCTTGCGCAGATCCTGCAGCTTCAGAAACTCGATGATTTCCTCGACCGCCTCGCGATGGGCGATGTCCTCCTTCTGCGCCATGCCCCAGTAGATGACGCTCGACAGCACGCCCGCCTTCATCCGCACGTGGCGACCGAGCATGAGGTTGTCGAGCACGGTAAGTCCGCTGAAAAGGGCGATATTCTGGAAAGTGCGGGCGATGCCCAGGGCGGCAACGTCGCTCGGCTTCTTCTGGGTGATGTCCTGGCCTTCGAGGACGACCCGGCCGGTGTCGGGTTTGTAGAAGCCCGAGATCATGTTGAGCAGCGATGTCTTGCCCGCGCCGTTGGGGCCGATGATGGAGACGATGCCGCCGCGCGGAACTTCGAGGGAAACGTCCTGAACGGCAGTCACACCGCCGAACCGCTTGGACACCCCTTCGACCACGAGCTGATTGTCGCCCTCTCGCGCAACCGCGCGCTGGGCAGACGCGCCCACCATGAACCCTCCCTACACCGCACTCTTTGTCGTGCTTATAATTGGAGGGATCATGCAGGCTCCCGTGGGCGAAGGCAACAAATCTGCCTAAGCTCCTGGGCGCCACCCAGAGACATCGACGGGAGACCGCCACATGCCACGCCACATCGTTTGCCTGACTTTCGATCACGACCACCTGTCCGGCTTCATTGCACGCGGTATGACGTCGCCCACCGCGATCTCGCGCGGCGAGTACGACATGGTGGTCATTCCCCGCCTCATGACGCTACTCGCCCGATACGGCGTAAAGGCGACCTTCTTCACCCCCGGCCATACGATCGACAGTACGCCGGAAGCGGTGATGCCCTACGTTGAGGCAGGGCACGAACTCGCCCATCACGGCTGGACCCACCGTCTGCCCGTCTCGCTTTCCCGCGAGGAGGAAGAAGAGGAGATCGTGCGCGGCAACGAGTCGATCAAGCGGATCAGCGGACAGCCCGCACGTGGTTACCGCTCACCCGCCTGGGATCTCTCCCCGCACTCGATCGAATTGCTCCTGAAGCACGGCATCCAGTACGACAGCTCGATGATGGGCCACGACTACGACTGCTACTATGCCCGCCAGGGCGACGTGGCCGAGCTGAAGAAGCCGTTCGTGCGCGGCCGCGAGACCAAGCTGGTCGAGATGCCGATCAGCTGGTCGCTCGACGACTTCCCTCACTTCGAATACATGAGGCTTCCGAATGGCTCGGTCCAGCAGGGCCTGATGAATGCATCGGGTGTGCTCGAAAACTTCGTCGACGACTACACCTACATGACCCGGGTCTGCGACTTCGGCATCCTGACCTACACCTTCCATCCGCACGTGATCGGCCGCGGCCATCGCATGATGATGCTGGAGCGCCTGATCCAGCGCCTGATCGAGGGCGGCGCCATATTCTCGACCATGGAGGACGCCATGCAGGAGTGGCTGGCGAGCCAGGGTCGCGGACGCAAGGCCGCTGCGGACTGAGCTACAGGGCAGTGCCCCGGGCGGCGCGGATCGCCCGGCAGATCGTCACCATCTTGCCGATGGCGTG
>ERZ1292640.2348-Hain-H43-02um-R1-2348-length-15170-cov-39_pt1 | contig 15170 bp, 13 predicted proteins | sample MGYA00564404_ERZ1292640 | MGnify/ENA primary metagenome ERZ1292640 (study PRJEB36523, sample SAMEA6512636) | groundwater metagenome | collected 2019-01-08 | study: AquaDiva: Metagenomics assemblies of 32 groundwater samples
TCATGCGCGTCGAATAGACCTTGGGGACGAAGATGAGCCGGTCGGGCGGCAGCTTGGCCGCTTGCTGCCGTATGTGGGCCAGCACTTCGGCGATGGAGTTCATCACCGGCACCGGGCCGTCCTGTTCGCTGAGCGCGGCGCCGCTCGGGTGCGTGTGGCTGTCGATCAGCCCCGGCACGACGGCGCGCCCGGCCAGGTCCACCTTCTTGGTGGACGCGGCGGTGGTGGCCAGCGCCTCCTTATTCGAGCCCACCGCGAGGAAGCGGTCGCCGCGAATCGCCACCGCCTCCACCACCGGCCGCGCCTCCCACATGGTCACAATCTTGCCGTTGTAGTAAACGGTGTCCGCCGGCTGCGCCAATGCCAGCGCGACCGGCAGCAACCCCACGATCCACGTTCCACGTTCCACGTTCTAATACCCCCTCTTCTTATCCACCACGTTGATGAGCGGCAACCCCGCCACGTACCGCCGCACGTTGTCGGCGAACAGGTCGATCAGCCGCACCTGCCGGTCGGGGCTCCAGCCGGAAGTGTGCATGGTCATGACCACGTTCGGGCAGTCGAAGATCGGGTGGTCAGCCGGCGGCGGCTCCTGCGGGAACACGTCCAGGCCGGCGCCGGCGATCCAGCCCTCTTTGAGCGCCTTGACCAGGGCCATGTCATCGAACAGCCTGCCGCGCGACATGGCCAGGAAGTAGGCCGTCCGCTTCATGCCGCGGAAGACCTTCTCGTTGAACATGCGCTCGGTCTGGGGCGTGTGCGGCGCGGCGGCCACCAGCACGTCCACCTGCGGCACCATCTCGTGGAACCAACCCGGATCGCGAAGCTCGGCCACGTACTCGGGCTTGGGAATCGGCTTGGCGTCGGTGGCCACGATGCGCATGTCGAAGCCGTAGTAGGCCCGCCGCGCGATCGCGGTGCCGATGCCGCCCATGCCGGCGATGCCCATCGTGCGCCCCACCAGCTCGGTGTGGTGGTCCGACTTGGCGCTGCCCATCGGCTTCCACTGCCGCTTCAGGAACTGCGGGAAGTAGTACCTGGTGATGCCGCGAGTCAGGCAGAGCAGCATGCCGATGGCGGTCTCGGAGATGCCGTGGGCGAAGGTGCGCGCGTAGTTGGTGAGCACCACCGGGCTCTCGCGAAACTTCGCGTCCATGCCCTCGACACCGGCGCCGCCCGACTGCACCCACTTCAGCCGCGGCGCGTAGTCCAGGTCGGCTCCGCCCACGCCGCCGTAGACCACTTCGGCGTCCCGCAGCCTCTGCCGGAACTCATCCCGCGTCTTGCAGAAGATGATCTCGACCCGCGCCTGCGAGGTCGCCCCCTGGATCTTGCCGATCTCGTGCGGCTCGAACTGGTACATGGTGACGATGCGCAGCGGGTCGGCCTGCGCCTTCGCCTCGCTTACAGTCACCGGGCTGACGACCACCGGCTCGCGCGCAGCCTGAGCGGCTGCCGAACTGGCCAGGAACTCCCGACGTGTTGGCATGCTGGACAGTTTAACCGATCCGGTGGGATAGGCGTCCTCGCCTGTCTCCGGCGCCTAACCCGCGCGCGCCAGCAGCCTCTGCACGTTGCGGAACAGGATCTTCTCGCGGTCCGCGGGCGTCAGGAAGGCGTTCTTCACCCGCGCGATGACCGCCGACGGCTCGTTGATGGTGAAGTCGGAGCCGTAGAGCACGCGGTCGGCGCCGATCTCCTTCACCGCCCGTTCCAGGATGCCCACCCGCTCGATGCCCGACCCGGAGAGCTCGATGTGGCAGTTCTTGTGCCGGGCGACGATGTCGATCCGCGCGAAGATGTCCTGCCGGTTGCCGCCCAGGTGCGGAAACACGATGGTGGTCTCGGGAAACCGCTCGGCCAGGTGCTGCATTTCCTGGGTGTTGGTGTGGATCTGCACCACGTAGTTGAGCCTGGCGGCGAGCTGCATCACCTGCGCCCACTCGGGCGTGTCGTACTTGTAGCCGGTCATGTAGTTGCAGAACTCGCCCAGCCAGACGAAGCCGTACTGCTTGCGGCAGTGCTCGATCTCGCGCAGCGCCTCGTCGATGCGGAAGGGCGTGATCACGCAACTGCCGCGGAAGCGCCCCCGGTACTTGTCCACGTACTTGGCCACCTCGCGGTTGCCGTTGCGGTAGTCCTCCGGCGTCTGCGCCTTGTTGCTCCACGAGGAGGAGATGACGCCGCGGCGCACGCCGCACTTTTCCAGGTAGGCGACGAACTCGTTCATGTCCCGCGTGACCAGGTGCCACTGGAAGTTCTCGCCGTTGTCGCTGGGGATGTGCAGGTGCGCGTCGTAGATGCCGCGGCGCGTCTCGACGACCGCTTCGCGGCTCAGCGGCTCGCCGCCGACAAACTCGGCCAGGCCGACCACTCCGGCCGTGAGCACCTCTCGACGATGATAGTAAGGCATCGTAGGGGTTATAGCACAGCCGGCGCCCCGCCGCTGCGACCCGCGTCGGTTAAGCTGGAAGAAGCGAAATGAGACCCATCCTCAGACTGCTGGAAGACGAGCTGATCGAACGAATCGTCGCCGAGGCGCGGGAGCTGCTGTGCACGCTCGGCGTCGAGATCCACAACCCGCCGCTGCTGGCGATGCTCGCCGATCACGGCGCGGTGGTGGACCGGGAGAAGGGCCATGCCCGCCTCACCGCGGCGATCATCGACGACGCGCTCGCCGACGTTCCCCGAACCTTCAAGCTCTACGACACGCTCGGCAATGAGACGCACGACTTCGCGGGCGATAGCGTCTACTTCACGCCCGGCTCGGCGGCCATCAACATCCTGGATGGCCGCACCGGCGAGATGCGCAGACCCGATACGGCCGACTACATCCGCTACGTAAAGCTGACCAGCGGCCTGCGCCATATCGCCTCGCAGAGCACCGCGCTGATCCCCGCCGACGTGCACGAGAAGATCTCCGACAGTTACCGCCTCTACCTCAGCCTGCTGTATGGCGAGAAGCCGGTGGTCACCGGGGCCTTCACTGTCGAGGCGTTCGAGCTCATGAAGGACCTCCAGTTGGCCGTTCGCGGCACCGAGCAGGCCCTTAGGGAAAAGCCGCTGACGGTTTTCTCCTGCTGCCCCACCGCGCCGCTGAAGTGGAGCGACGTCACCAGCCAGAACCTGGTCGATTGCGCCCGCTGGTCGATCCCGGTCGAGCTGATCTCGATGCCGCTCTCCGGTTTCGTGGCCCCGGTGACGCTGGTCGGCAGCCTCATACAGCAGACGGCCGAGAACTTGAGCGGCGTGGTGCTCAGCCAGCTCGCCAGGCCCGGCGCCCCGATGCTCTGGGGCGGCTCGCCGGCCGTCTTCGACGTTCGCTACGAGACCACGCCGATGGGCGCGGTCGAGACCATGATGCTCAACTGCGCCAACAGCGAGATCGGCAAGCGGCTCGGCATGCCGACCCAGGGCTACATCGCCATGAGCGACGCCAAGCAACTGGACGCGCAGGCCGGGCTGGAGTCGGGCGTCGGCGCCACGCTGGCCGCGCTCTCGGGCATCAACAGCGTCTCAGGTCCCGGCATGCTCGACTTCGAAAGCTGCCAGAGCCTGGAGAAACTCGTTGTCGATAACGAGATCTGCGGCATGAGCTACCGCCTGCTCGACGGGATCGAGCCGCGCGACGACTTCCCGGCCATGCCTCTCTTCGAGGAACTGCTCCGCGAGAAGCACCTGCTGATCGCCGATCACACGCGCCGCCACCTGCGGCGGGAGATCACCTTCCCCGGACCGGTCATCGACCGCGCCAACCGCGCCCGCTGGCTCAAGGACGGCGCGCCGACGCTGGGCCAGCGCGCCGCCCGCGAGGTCGCGCGGCTCATCGACCGCTACACTCCCTCGCGGCTGCCCGAGGAAACCAAAGCGGAGCTGACCCGCCTGATGGAGCGGGAAGCCCGGCGGCACGGGATGGAGGCGCTGCCGGGGGGAGAGTGAGGCCAATCGCCACAGTTGGGAGCCGGTGTAGACTGAGAGAGGGGGAAGGACAGTGACTCCTTATCGAGTCGAACAGGCCTCTGTGAGCTGCCGGTGGAGGTGTGCGCAGATGCTCCACACGCTCCCCACACCAGGTACGCCGCACTTCGCGAAGTTGACGAGTGCGTTGCAGCCGTTTGGCGTGGGCCCCCGCGGGATCACCTTCGAAGCTCCGTCCGCGCGGATGGCGGACATCGCGCTGAATTTCGAGCTGGTTGGTGGGGCGGTCCGGCTTCAGATCACTTACGAGGGCTTCGAGATCGTTGTCTCTCAGCTTCAGGAAGAGCATCTTACGGAAATCCCGAAGCTCGCTCGAATCGCGCGCGAGACGCTCCAAGACTGCTCACCAGCCAGCACCGGCGGACGTTACGAGATTACGTACTCCGCGCATCTCGCTCTGGAGCCGGGCAAGGCCGTGTCGATACTTGCAGAGCATCTGCCCTCGGAAGCGAAGGATCAGGAGCTGGCGCCGGACGCCTTCGCGTACAGGATTCAGCAGCCGGACCGTCCGGAGGTGGTCGAACTGCGCCTTTTTGTGGCTCAGTCACTCCTACTGAAAGAGGGCGTGTGGGTCCAATTCATCGCCGTCTACCAAGGGGAGCTGCCCGTTGAGCGGTTGGCCCAGCAGGCGGTTGACGACACGTCGGAGGCACTCGCCAGACTGGGCCTCAAGAATCCGCGGGGTGACACAAAATGAATGGACTACAGCATACCGAGCAGAAGCAGCCCGTGCAATGGCCGCAGGAGCAGCGTCTCAGGGCTGAAGCGGCCCCGGTTGGAAGACAGGAGGTCTTCTCGGATTCTGCCCGCGCGTGGCGCGCAGCTCTGTTGGGCCTGACTCGAACGGCGCCTTCCCACCCACTGGAGCAGACCGCACCACCGCCGGAAAGCCCGTTTGCGCGATGGTACGCCGCTGAATACGTGCCTCCCGCCCTCGCTACGCCGCTGAGCGCGCGAGACGTTGGGCTGGGTTCGCGCGGGGCCGAGATCCCGCTGGGATCCCGCAGCAAACCTGCTGCCGGACCGCCGCCGGTCCGGCGTGTGCCATATATCGATCGCACCCGGGAAATGAAGTGGATTCACGAGCACCAGGCTGAGTACGCGGACATGTGGGTGGCCCTGGAGGGCGACCGTGTGATCGCTGCCAGTTTCAATGCCAAGGCGGTTTTTGAAGCCGCAGATGCTGCGGGTGTGGCCAGACCCTTTTTCGTTCATATGGAGCCTAAGGATGCGCTGCCTTTTGGGGGCTGGTGATCGTGCGGCATCTGCTTGACTTCCAGGAGCGGCATCAGTACGAGGATGTGTCGTGGGGCATCCCCATCCCGGTTGTCTTGCGTGTGGGTCTCCACACTGTGGACTTGAAGGTGAAACTGGACACCGGGGCTCAGTACTGCGTGTTTGAACGGGAAGTGGGGGAACGATTGGGACTGACCATCGAAGACGGTCAGGTCGAACAGAAGATACAGGATGCGAGTGGCAACGCTTTCGATACATTCGGGCACGAAGTGACCATCGAGGTGCTCGAATTCGAGGTTGTGAGCACGGTTTTTTTCGCCAAAGATCCCGGTCTTCCCAGGAGGAACGTGCTTGGTCGCGTAGGCTGGCTGGACAGATTCCGGGTCGCTTTAATCGACTACGACCGTGAACTCTACCTGAGCCCTTACGACGACTGAGGCCGCGGGCCGGCTGACTCTTCACCAGCGGGCCGCGCGGGAGGTGGCGCGGCTGGTCGAGCGCTACGCTCCCTCCCGCCCCCGCAACGGCCCGAGACCGAACTCAACTGCCTGATGCAGCGCGAAGCCCGCCGCTGCGGCATGCCGGCCGCAGACTTCACGGCCGGTGAATGACGATGCTGCCTCCGCCCAGGCCTGTGGTTGGGTCGGACTGATCGTCCGCGCCCATCTGGTTGTCGTACACCATTCCGCCGGCGCCCCATATCTTGATCCGGAAGCGGTCCGTTCCGCCACCACCCGGCAGATCGCCATCGATCGCGGTCAGCAGGAACTGATAGGTTCCGGCGCCGTTGATCGTGCCGCTGCCCTTATACTGAGCGCGAGCGCCAGCGATGACCAGCCACTCGTAGGCCGTGCTCTGGAACTTCATGCCGGCCGCGTGGAACTGGAACTGCGTGTCGCCTCCGGGCACGGTGGCTCCCTTCTGGTATTTCGACACGAAGCCGAAGGTAGCTTTACCAGTAAGCGAGGGATTCTCCCTGTAGGCTCCGGCCGGCGACATGATCCAGCCGCCGCCAGTCACGAAACCGCCATCGGGATTGAAGACCACCACGTATAAGCACTCCTCCGCGCTTACATTCCCAGCGACGTCAGTCGCCCGCCCGCACGTGCTGTAAACGCCCGGCATCGAGAACGTCAGCGGGGCGGACACGGGGACTGTTGTGCCGCTCACGTTAAATACGGTAGGGGCACCTCCCTCGATCGTGTACTGCCAGCTTGCCAGGCCGGTGAAGTCCGTGTCCGTGAGAGTGGCGGTCAGGATGACTGGCGCGTTGACCTGCTGCGGGTTGGGACTTGCGGTCAGGTTCGAGACCACCGGGGCTTGGTCGCCTGCAGTGTCAAACTCGACGACATAACTGAAGGGACCCATCCATGATCCGGTGGCTTCAGCCCAGAAGTCATTCCACTTGCCATGGCCCTCCGCCCATTCAAATCCGAGGTACATGCCTAGAACATCTTCGCGACCGTCGCCGTTGCTCGGCTCGCCCCATGGTGCCCAATTCGAATAGTTCCACGGTTCCCCCGTGATCCAGTGCCACCCTCCCGCCGGCTCCACGCTTCCGGGCGGTTGGAAACCGCCCAGCCATGTTGTGCCCAGCGCCAAGTCGCTGAACAACGAGGCGACAAACTGATCTTCTTGCGCGGACGTAATCGTTGCCAGATGGCCACGGATTCCCTGGAAGGTCGTAGCCTCTGCCGCCGCCTCTGCGGCGCTCCAGTTGATTCCAGCCGTATCCACCCTCAAGTAGTAGTGGCCGTTGGAGGGGTTCCGAACAGGTTCACGGGCGCTCAGTGAAAGGGGCACTGCAAACACCGCCACGACCGACACACATGCGACAACTACGTCTTTGGTGCGTCTCGACACCATCATGGATAGACCTCCTTTAGATTCTTACTCGTACATTGCGATATGATACTCCGGTAATAATGTGAGCACACGGCCCACCGGTCTGGTCAATCCGTTGACGGCCATCAAATAGCCAGGGACTTGACGGCCGCAGCCCACATGCTATGCTTCAGCCAGTTCCCTTGAAGCCCACCGGGGCCAACAATTCCTAGAACATACTTTGCATGGCTGAACCTGAATCACGCCTTTTGTCTTCAACCGTTCAAACGTGTATGCGGTCCGGCTGGCGAGCTTGTATCGTTTGTCAACCGGCACGCGTTTGCCAGCGATTTCCTGGTAAAGCTGCGGCCTGGTTTCCCGTAGCTCTCCGGCAGCCGTTCGAATCACCAACGAGCCGTCCTGCTCTGCCCTGAGGGATTCAATGCCCTGGTACGCAATCTGGATCTGACTAGGATTTGCCCCAGGGGCGATGATGAACTCCTGCTTCAGAGCGGACCTTTTGATAAGCAGCCTCAGGTCAATACCAGGCCAGACCCCGCGGTAGATGAGTTCCGAATAGCCCCGGACGCCCGTCCGCCACTTTCGAGGATCGTTGCCAATGAGGAAGTTGTACGCGCCCGGTTGAGGGCTCCTGCCCTCGACTACGACCGGATTCCGCGCGTTGAGGAGTTCCTCGGAGAACACGATGCGTTCACCTGTTGGTTCTGTGCGGCCCGCGGATGGTGTCTCGCTAAAGCCAGACAGCACCCGGTTCAAACCGAACCCACGCAGCGGAGTGGCCTTTTCTGGGGCCGCCTCTCCGGGCCTCGCGTGTGGCTGGGGACTTCTGATGACATCGAAGACTATTCCTCTGCTGGTAACCCACAACGTGATCCGGCCTCCCCTAAGCTGGAACCTGACCTGCGGATCAAACTGACCCAGATTCTCCACAAACGTGGGCGCCACCCCGCTGGGGAGGTCCAGCAAGTCCGTTCGCTCGCCAAGGGGAACGCCGCGTGCCTGCCGTGCAGGATCTGGTTTGGTCTTCGATGCCTCGTGCGATGGTGTGGGGAGCGGTCGCTCCGACGGCCGACTCCTCGTCGCTCTGAGCGCGGCTTGCCCTGCACTGACCTGCGCGGGGCAGAGAACTGGGGCAATGGCCAACAGGGCTAAGGCCGGAAGATGCCAACTTCTCATACGACCTCCTCGCCAGATTCCCTGGCGATCTCGACTCCGATCAAGTGAGTGAGACAGATATGCTGGAAATGGCGTGGTCTCCGGCCTCTTTTGCTCGGCCGCTATCAGAACCCCGAGCCAACCCTTCATAGCCCACCTCCGCTCAGCGTGGACACAAATACTGTCCGCTTCACGATAGAACAGCCAACAAGCCCCGAATATCACAAAATGAACGGACTTTAATTTACCGTGCCCCGGTCAGGACGAATGGGGCCCAGAAGTAGGGGTGGCGGTAGGCGGGGGTGTCGGAGCGGAGGAAGGAGAGTTTCGCCTTGCGCAGGGCGGCGGCGGGGCCGGCGCCGCGGCGCATGGCCCCGTAAAACGCGGCCATGAAAACGGCGGTGGCCAGGTCGTTCACTTCCCAGAGGCTGACGACCACGCGGGGGGAGCCGGCGTAGAGAACGGCCCGCGTCAATCCGATCATGCCCTCGCCGCGGACCAGCTTGCCCAGACCGGTCTGGCAGGCCGAGAGCACGACCAGGTCAGCGTCGAGTTCAGCGACGCCAAGCAACTGGACGCGCAGGCCGGGCTGGAGTCGGGCGCCGGCGCCGTGCTGGCCGCGCTCTCGGGCATCGGGCCGTGCGACGACTTCCCGGCCATGCCTCTCTTCGAGGAACTGCTCCGCGAGAAGCACCTGCTGATCGCCGATCACACCCGCCGCCACCTGCGCCGGGAGATCACCTTCCCCGGCCCGGTGATCGACCGCGCCAACCGCGCCCGCTGGCTCAAGGACGGCGCGCTGACCCTGGCCCAGCGCGCCGCCCGCGAGGTCTCGCGGCTGCCCCAAAAAACCAAAGCCGAACTGACCCGCCTGATGCAGCGCGAAGCGCGGCGTTCCGGGATGCCGGCCCTGGCGGATAGAGACTCTACTGCCGGTGAATGACGATGCTGCCTCCTCCCAGGGGGCTATGCCCCGTCACCGTACCTGGAAGAGAACGCTATAAACTGCGGGATCGCCGCCCGCCGTGAAGCTCAGTCTGTAGGTGCCGGTGGCCAAGCCAGTCGTTTTGAGGTTGAAAACATAGCCCCCGGACCCACCCAGGGTCGAATCGTAGCGGAAGTCGTTGTCGGGGTTCGCATTCCCCGCATCCTGCACCACTTCGGCAGTGTTCGTGGAGACCTGGACGAGACCGGTCGCATGCAAAACAATGCTAGGCGATGACAGATTGGCCCCGCCGGCATCACACAATTGGAGTCTGATCGGAATGGTCGCCCCACTCTTCACAGGCTTCTCTGAATCATAGAGCTGGCAGATGTTGTACGCCGGAACAGAGGCGGGCGGCGTGAAACTGAAGTCATCGTAATAGAAGGCTACAGCCGGCCGCCATCCCGGCCCTGACACATGGAGATTGATCTGGTCAAACCCATAACTGCCAGCCTTCGAGTACACCTCGGTACCGTCGATGAACAGCCTGACTCCGGCGTCGTTTATCGCGATCTCCCAGAGGTGCCACCCCAGAGTTCTCGGAACCGATGTCCGACCCCAGTTGCCAGCATCGTGAAAAAAGTACCAAGCCCCGTCCCAATCCTGTATGGACAACGTAAAATTGTATCCAGACTGACCGGGTGGCACCGTCGAGTTTATCACCTGAAAGACCACATAACGCGTTGCTTGGCCTGGAGCGGAGTCGTACACCCAAGCAGAGGCCTTGCCCTTCGTCACGGAACTGAAGTAGTGCCACAGGTGGATTGCCGAATCGACTCCGCTGGGATTGAGCAACTTCAGCGATTGCATGCCAGAGCGTTTCTGTTCGGTCGATAGCGTTGCTGTGCCCCCTCCGCCCCAGGTCTGTATCGTCCAGAAGGGGTTGATGGTGGCGCTCTCGAAGTCATCCTGGAATTGCTGTGCGTGAGCAGGCCTGAACCCTACGATGCAGAGCGCCGCGAGAGCGAGAGCGGTCATCGCATTACTGAGGAACGGATCTGTGCGTTTCATGCTACCTCCTTTTGCATTACCACTCGACGCGCCGCCTTTCGTGCGACAAGCTCACGACTCACGGACACGGATCACGTCTTGAAGGTAGAACAGGCAAGAGGAGCCGAATCTCACAAAATGAACGGACTTTAATTTATCGTGCCCCGGTCAGGACGAAGGGGGCCCAGAAGTAGGGGTGGCGGTAGGAGGGGGTGTCGGAGCGCAAGAAGGAGAGCTTCGCCTCGCGGAGGGCGGCGGCGGCGCCGGCGCCGCGACGCATGGCTTGGTAGAACGCGGCCATGAAGTCGGCGGTGGCCAGGTCGTTGACTTCCCACAGACTGACGACGACGCGGGGGGAGCCGGCGTACAGAAAGGCGCGCGTCAATCCGATCATGCCCTCGCCGCGGACCAGCTTGCCCAGGCCGGTCTGGCAGGCCGAGAGCACCACCAGGTCTGCGTCCAGTTCGAGGTTGAAGATCTCGTTCATCCGGAGGACGCCGTCTTCCTCCCCCGTATTGACGAGCGAGAGCACAACGCCGGAGCGCGCGGGCGCCTGTTCATCGAGCACCGCATGGGTGGCGAAGTGCAACCTCCGGTATTCGGCCAGCTTCTCCCGCTTCAAGGTAGCCTCGGAGGCGTCGCGGCCCAGGTAGATGGTCCGCTGCACCGCCGGATACAGCGCGGCGAGCCGCTCGACCTCCGCGCGCGTACTGGGAAGCGGAGGCAGTCCCATCCCGGCCCGGTCGTACACGCCACGGACCAGTCGCGCCACCTCAACGGGCCGCGCCTGGTCGAGTGAAAACACGGGGTCGCCGAAGGCGAGCAGCTCACGGCGCTTTGTCCCGGCGCCTGGCGGCAGACTGCCGAGTGCGGTGACGGACGGTGCGTAGGTGACGTCGTGGTCCTCGATGAGGAAGCGCCTCTCCGGCCCTGGTTTCAGCAAGGTCTCGAAAGGCAGGTAGTGCAGAATCCCGTCGGGAACTACGACGAGCGGCTGCCCGGCGGGCACGCGCCGGCGAAGCGGCTCGACGAGCATTCCATACAACCGTTCCGCGCTCGCCCGCCAGGCCTGAAGCGCTCCGGCGTCCCTGGGACGGCGCGCCACCACATCCCGAAATTGCCGGACCTCCTTCTCGATCACCGGTCTCGCCGGCAGCGAAACCATCTCGAATCCTTCGGCCGTGACCAGCCAGGCCTGCGAGCGGCGCTCGCCCAGCGAATACTCAAAAATTGCCGAGCCCCGAATGGCAGCTTCACGCTGCGCTTTGGCCGCGTCGTATGGCTCCGGATACTGGAGTTCGAGGTAGGCGGGGTTGGAACGGCGCATCTCGAGCACCCAGTCCGAGAGCGCCTTCTCGGCCTGCTCGAGTGAGCGCCGGTTGGCGGCCGAACTCTCCTTGAGCAGCGCAGCGGAAGCCTTCGAGAGCGCCGCGAGCAGCGCGGTCTGCCGCTCCCGCTCGACCGCGGTGAGGCCCTTGGTGATCCTGGCCTTCGACTCCGCCAGCGTATCCAGGAGCGACCGCGCCCGGCCTCGTTCGGCCACCTGGAAGGCCTCCCGGTCGTAGCCTTTGCCAGGATCGCGCTGGTGCAGGAGGGAGAGCACATAAACCGCGTCCTCGTACACACGCCAGTTTTCCTGTAGGAAGCCGGCGCGAAGGTCCGGCGCGGGAAGCCGGCTGCGCATGGCTTCGAGCGCCTCCATCGCCGCGCGGAGGCGCCCGAGCGAGCCGTTAAGGTCGCCCCTCCTCCGCGCGGTTTCGGCTAGCCCGCGGCGGGCGGACAGGGCCACCGGAGTGAGTCCGATTTGCTCGGCGAGTTCCAGGCCTCTGGAAAACGATTCTTCGGCCCGTGCCAGGTCGCCGGCTCTGAGCTGGCACTCGGCGACGGCCGTAAGCGCTTCCGCTTCCAGGGGCCGGCTCCCGGCCTCCCGAGCGAGCGCCAGGCCTGCGGCGGACGACTCCAGCGCGCTGGCGTGCCGGCCGAGTTGACTGTGGGCGTCACCCATGCTTAATAGGATGTGCGCCTTGAAGGGCTTGTACAGGTTCCGATCCGTCAGCGCCAGGGCCTGCTCCAAATACCGCAGCGCCTCCTTCGCATTGCCGGTTCGGAGGGAAAGATCGCCGAGATCGCCCAGCAGCCGCTCTTGCTCGCCGATGTCATGGTAGCGGAGAGCGCTCTGGTAGGACTCGACGAGGCTCTTCCTGGCGTTGGGGTAGTCGCCCAAAGCCTGGTAGATGAGGCCGACGTTGCCCACGCCCGCCCCGGCGACGTGGTGGGAGCTGATCTCCCGGAAGATCCGAACGGACTGAAGCCCCAACTCCAGCGCTCGAAAGTAGTCACCCAGGTCCCCGTAAAGGACGCCCATGCAGCGAAGCGCGTAAGCCTCGTACCAGCGGCGTGACGCGTGTGCCGCGCGCCTCCTGGACTCCTCATAGCACCGCAGGGCCTCCGCGGGGCTTCCCTGGGCGCGGTAGACGCCGCCCAACTCAAGCAAAAGCCCCAGCCCCTGGCCGCCGCTCTCTTCCTCAAGCTTGAGGGCCGTGCGGTAGTGCCGAATGGCTGCGTCGTGATTGCCGTGCCGGACGTGGAAATGCGCAAGCTGGGTGTGAGCCGTGAATTCCACTCCACGGTGCCCCAGGTTTTGGGCGAATTCCAGGTTGCGTTCGAGAGCTTCGCGCGCCTCTTCGGTCCGGCCCAAAGTGTCGTACATTTCACCGGCACCCCCGGCACAAGCGACGTACCGTTCCCAGTCTTCCAGTTCCCGCGCGATCCTTGCGGCTTCGAGCACGTGCGGCAAACTGCCCGCCGGATCGACCTCCGATCCCGGACTGATGGCTTGCGCCAGTCGTTGGTGGAACTCCAGGATCAGTTCCTGGTCTCCCGACGCCTCTGCGAGTTTCAAGCCCTCTTCGGCCGTTCGCCGCGCCTCGGGCAGGTTCCGCTGTAGGCCATACATCGAGGCCAGCGCCAGGAGCGTGTGCGGGCTGCCGGGGTCGAGAGGTATATGGGTCTTCAGGTCCTCCAGGCTGATGTTGTTCTTGTGACCCCCAAAGTAACTGTGGACAAAGTAAAGAAAGCACGGGTGGCAACGCACCGGTTTATGGGTGCAGGCAGCGAATTCCTCGGAGGCGGAACGTAGCTCCCGCTTTTCTTGGTAGACCCAACCTAACCCATAGTGAGCCAGACCGTTGCTGCCGTCCTGTGCGACAAGCGAGCGGAAGTATGTTTCAGCGGCCTCAAACTGCTTCTCCTGGGAATGCGCCCTGGCCAGGAGCTCATAGGCACGATAAAAGGTCCTGTCTTTGGCGATGATCGCCTTCAGCAGGGGGATGCCCTCGCCGGCGCGCTGCTGCCCCACCAGTTGCCAGGCGCGGTTGTACTCCTGCATCAACGGATGCGGCCCCGCCAGAAGCAACCCGAGCAGCGGCAGCACAAGCACCGGCTCCTCCTACAGCGAGAACGGGAAAGAAAACGTGCGCCCGCCAGATTCCGTGACGGTCAGAACATACCGCCCAGGGCGGAACAGGTCCCGGCTACAAACCAGGTGGAAGTTGCCGGCGCCATCGTGATCTTCGAGCTGGCGCGGCGCCGCGACGGCCTTGCCGTCCTCGCCGGTGATCGTGGCGGTGTACCGGACACCTTCTCGCACCGGGACGAAGAAGGACAATACGAACACCTTGTCGCGCTCGCCGGGAGACACCTGAACTTTGGCCCCGCGCTCTGGGCTCAGCTCCAGCACCTTCGCGGGCTCGACGCCCAACGGGGGTTGCCGCGGGACAGCCGGCTTCACTTCCGCGGCCCGGCGGCGGCCGAGGGTCCCCATGTAAGCCGGATACAACAGCAGCGCCACCAGGGCATAGGCGAAGGCGGGAGTGCGCAACCATCCGAGCACTCGCTTGCCTGGTCCCGGGTGCGGGTCCCGTTCGAAGGCTTTCATGCGCTCCACCAGCAGGTCGCAAACGCCGCACGCGGCGAGGTGCCGGCGAACCTCGGCTGACTCCTCTTCGGACGCCTCGCCACCGAGGTAACTTGCCAGGACCTCGGCGCGTGGGCAATCCCGCTTCCGGCGTCGCAGGGCGTCGAAACCCGCCCCGAAGTCCCGTTCGAAGGAGGCATCCCCGCCATCGCGCGGCCGCGGATTCGTCATCGCGGGCCTCCTTTCTTCTCCCACAGGATCTTGAACCGTCGCCTGCCGTTTTGCAGGTAGGTCTTTACTTGTTTTCCGGTGAACCCGGTGATCCGCGCGACCTCGGCGGCTGTGTACCGGTCCACGTAGAACAACTTCAGGCAGACTCTTTGCGGCGCGGAGAGCTGGTTCAGGATGCTCTCCAACCGCTCCACCCAGGCGAGATCGTGCTCGAAGTCAGGCGTGCACACGGGCTCCTCGGACAAGTCGGCCTGCACCACCAGCCGGATGTTCGCCTCCAGGTAGTTGAGACAAAGGTTTCGCGCGATAGCACACAGCCACGCGTAGACGTTGCCGCCTCGGAACAGTTCGATTCTGGCCAGCGCGGTCAGAAACGTGTCCTGGGTCAGGTCCTCCGCGGCGGCTTCGTCGTGAACCACCGCGCGGCAACGTCCCAAAATTCTCCGCCGGTGCCGCTCGAAAATCGGCGCAAAGCACGAATTCTCCCCGGTCGCCTTGATCTCCTCCACGAGTTGTTCGTCAGGCGGACCCATAGGAAGAACAGACCGCTACCTTAGAATTCCACAATTCCGCAGGGCAAACAAGAGGCCCGTTTAACGTCCAGCAGTTTCGGAAGTCTGGCGGGGCAGGGGGCGGCGGGCTCGGCGCTGAGGAATTCGAGAGGACCGCGTCGCCCGCGCCGCCGTTGAAGCGACGCGGGCCCCGGCTCAGTTCTTCCGAGCCCTCAGGTTGTCAAAGAGCGGCACCCCCGACAAATTTAGCCCAGCGTCAGCCTTCACTCTAAACACAGCGACTTAAGTAATTGCGCATAATCGCCGGAGAGTTTCGTTGCGG
>ERZ1292640.2349-Hain-H43-02um-R1-2349-length-15169-cov-11_pt1 | contig 15169 bp, 17 predicted proteins | sample MGYA00564404_ERZ1292640 | MGnify/ENA primary metagenome ERZ1292640 (study PRJEB36523, sample SAMEA6512636) | groundwater metagenome | collected 2019-01-08 | study: AquaDiva: Metagenomics assemblies of 32 groundwater samples
GTATGTCCTTTTTCATATACCACCATCTTATCAAAAAGTTTTCTCTTTGACAAGGTCGCGCGTTGGTCAGCGTCCTTTTAATTTGCCTAAAAAAAGAGTATAATACGACAATTTGATAGCTATAATGTTAAACGATTTTATCAAAATTCGCGGGGCGAGGGTGCATAACCTCAAAAATATCAGTTTGGACATTCCCAAAAATAAATTGGTGGTGATTTCGGGTGTGTCCGGCTCGGGCAAATCCTCGCTGGCTTTTGACACTTTGTACGCCGAAGGCCAAAGAAGATATGTGGAAAGCTTGTCGTCTTACGCCCGGCAGTTTTTGGGTGTTCAGCAAAAACCGGACGCGGACAAAATAGAAGGCATCTCGCCCGCCATTGCCATTGATCAGCGAAAGTCGTCTCATAATCCGCGCTCCACGGTTGGCACCACAACGGAAATCTATGATTATCTGCGGCTTTTGTTTGCCCGGGTTGGCAAGCCGCATTGCCCGAAATGCGGCAAGCTCGTGGCGCGCCAGAGCGTTCAGCAGATTACCGACCAGGTTTTGAAATTGCCCAAAGGTCAGGAGTTTATGATTTTGGGCCCGATACTGCGGGCTAAAAAAGGGGAGCACAAGGGACTTTTGGAAGAAGTGAAACGAGCCGGCTTTTCGCGGCTAAGAATTGACGGCCTTGTTTATAATATAGAAGAAGCCGTTGACAAGGACTTGGACAAAAACAAAAAGCACAGCATTGAAGTGGTGGTGGACCGATTAAAAGCGGAAAAAGATATTGATAAACCGCGCTTGAGCGATTCTATAGAAACCGCGTTAAAGCTGGGCAAGGGCTTGGTTATAATAAGTTATCCGTCATCTTCTAATAAACTTAGCCACTCAGCCACTCAATCACTTAATCACTTATTTAGCGAGCATTTTGCGTGCGAGGAATGCGGCGTTTCTCTGCCCGAGATAGAGCCGCGCCTTTTTTCGTTTAATAGTCCTTATGGCGCCTGTCCCAGTTGTACGGGCTTGGGCGAGAAATTGGAAATTGACCCGGCCTTGGTTATGCCCAATCCCAATTTAACCATTGCCGAGGGCGCGATTTTTCCTTGGGCTCGGGCCTCGCACAAACTGGGACGGCAAGGTTATTACTGGCATTTGTTGCAGGACTTGGCTGTCAGGCGCGCTTTTTCGCTGGATACGCCGGTGAAAAATCTAAGCCAGGAAATTCTGAATTTTATTTTAAGGGGCGAGGGAGATGAGGGGCCCTATGAGGGCGTGATTAATTCCTTGCAAAGACGATACCGCGAAACCGACTCGGACTACGCGCGAAAAGAGATTGAACAATATATGGTGGAAAAGCAATGCGAAGTTTGCCAAGGCCAGCGCTTAAAGCCAGAGGTCTTATCGGTTTTAATCGGCGGTTTGTCCATCGCCCAAGCCACGGCCAGACCAATCGCTCAAGGCAAAGAGTTTTTTGACGAGTTAGCCAAAAACCAAGACAATAAATTTTTTAGCGGCGAGGAAGAGAAAATCGCTAAAAATATTATCAAGGAAATCGTCAGCCGTTTGGGTTTTATGCTTGATGTTGGCTTGGACTATTTAACTTTGGACCGCAAAGTGGCTACCTTGGCCGGGGGAGAAGAGCAGAGAATACGGCTGGCCACGCAAATCGGCTCGGGGCTCACGGGCGTTCTTTATATCTTGGACGAGCCGTCAATCGGCTTACACTCCAGAGACCAGGCGCGGCTGGTTGAAACCCTGAAAAAATTGAGGGATTTGGGCAACAGTGTTTTGGTGGTTGAGCACGACCAGCAAACTATTATGGCCGCGGACTGGGTGATTGAAATCGGCCCGGGAGCTGGCAAGAACGGCGGGAAAGTAGTGTTTGAGGGAACGCCCAAAGAATTACTCAAAGCTAATACTCTTACCGGCGAATATCTTTCTGGCAGGCGTAAAGTACAATGCGATGATAAACAAATTTCCAATTTCCAATTTTCAATTTCCAAACAAATCACAAATACTAAATCACAAATTCCAAACTTTCTAACGATAAAAGGAGCGCGAGAACATAATCTTAAAAACATTGATGTTAAGATTCCTCTGGGGCAGTTTGTTTGCGTGACCGGAGTTTCCGGTTCCGGCAAGAGCACTTTGATTAATGATATTTTAGCCCGGGCTTTGCTGAAAAAATTTTACGGCGCCAAAGAAGAGCCGGGCAAGTTTGCCGCAATTTTGGGCTTGGAGCATTTGAAAAAAGCGGCGCTGGTTGATCAGTCGCCGATTGGCCGCACTCCGCGGTCCAACCCAGCCACTTATATTGGCGTTTTCAATTATATCCGCGATTTGTTCGCCAATCTAAGAGAATCAAGGGTTAGGGGCTATAAGCCCGGCCGTTTTAGTTTTAATGTCAAGGGTGGAAGGTGCGAGCAATGCGAAGGGCAGGGCGTTAAAAGAGTGGAAATGTATTTTTTGCCGGATGTTTTCGTGGAGTGCCAGAGCTGTTCGGGAGCCAGATACAATAAAGAGGTTTTGGAAATTGATTATAACGGCAAAAATATCGCCGAAGTTCTTTCTATGACTATTGAAGAGGCCTTGGATTTTTTCAAAAACATACCCATTGCCGTTCAAAAATTAAAGACCTTATGCGAGGTCGGCTTGGGCTATATTGAATTGGGCCAGTCAGCTATCTCGCTGTCCGGCGGGGAAGCGCAAAGAGTGAAATTGGCCAAAGAGCTTTCCAAAAGCAATTCTGGCCGGACGATTTATATTTTAGACGAGCCCACCACTGGCCTGCACCCGGACGACATTAAAAGGTTAATTTTGGTCTTGAAGAAATTAGTTGCTAAAGGGAATACCGTCTTAATAATCGAGCATGAAATACATATCATCCACAATGCAGATTGGATAATAGATCTCGGCCCGGAAGGAGGAGATAATGGCGGATATGTTATTACAGAAGGTACACCCGACGAGATTGCCAAAAGTCGTAAATCCTATACTGGAGAATTCTTAAAGAAGAGATTTTTTAGATAAGGCCTTTTTGTTTCTCTCAATAATATTTTGTTCAGCTATTTTCGCATCCTTTAATCTTTTTTGATGTTTTAACCTCGGTTTCAAAAGTTGCAAAAAAGAGAGCAACGAAGATTTTTTGTTTATAACAAAACTCCACTCGTCATTTTTATACACGCCACCATCTGATTTTTTATGCCCTTTTCTGACATGGATTCGGGGCGGGTTGCATTTAATCCCTATTTTTAAAAGTTGTTTATGGGTTTGCTTCAAAACATTCTTATCATAAGAAGCTAATTTAAAACCTGCCACATTATTTTTAGCAATATAAATACAACCTTCGGCGTCCGCGTATCCGGCAAGAAAGGAAAGGAAGTAATTGTGATTTTCCCGAATCCATTTTGGAATACTATCCCTTTTTGGTAAAAGAAAGCCAAAAGTAAGATTTAAACGAATTACAAAAACTCTGTTTCCGTCCTCTCTTACTTTACTAATCCAAATATGCCCGTATTTTTCAAATAAATTTTTAAACAGATTGATCTGTTCAGCTTTAGTAGAGGTAGAGCCGACCGTTATTAAATGTTTGGAAGGAGAAAGTTGGGCATCTAAATCTCCGGTTCTGAAACCAATTAAATACGCCTTTTCTTCTAAATTTCCCGAAAAGTTATATTTGGGATATTTTGTGTGATACTTGTCCGCTGTGCGAGTTTTAAGGCCATACCTCTTCATTAATCTTACGATAGAGCCCATGTGCCTATTGAGTTTTTCCCCGATTCGCTTTTGGGTAAGGCAATCTTTGTAATAAAGTTTAACAAGTATTGACTTTTTAATGCGTCTTTTTTCGCCAGCCGATCTATTTATTTCAACTAATGTTCGGATAGGTATTTTGTGTCTTTTTAGTTCCCTTTTTATTATCGATCTATCGTAGCCTAATTTTGCGCCGATTTTAGTTATTGTCAGTTTTTCTTTTGAATATAGACTTTTTAATTTAGGTTTTGGAATTTCTATTATTTTCTTTTGCATCGCTATTTTTACAGTTTCCGCCTGCGTTCTTGTTGCGATGTCAAACTTCATCATTTTTTTATGAATGGTCGTAACATTGCACTTCAAAATGGAAGCGATGTCTTTCTTTGAAAGATGTTTTTTATAGTAAAGTTCCTTTATGATTTTTGGAGTTATATCATTTCTTCGCATTATTCCATTATAACATATAATAGAATATATAACAGAGGGTATCGATTAAATCATTGATTTGGGACCCGAGGGCGGGGAAAAAGGCGGCTTGGTTGTGGCCGAGGGCCCGCCAGCAATCGTGGCGAAAAATAAAAAAAGCCATACCGCAAGATATTTGCGCCAGGCGCTGTAATAAAAAAGACCGGAACACCATCATTTTCTTTGCGTTTATTGACAAAACAAGAGAAGGCATTGATTGGGTTGACGGTGTTCCGTATAAGAAGAGTTTTCGCGGCGCGACCCCGAGACGCATCTTTGCGCCGCTACTTCCATACAACGCAACATAAATGTTGCGGATAAGAAGGTTGCGAGGAATGGGCCTTCGCTCCTAAGATAAAAGAACAAAAAATGATCTCTTCTTGTTTTTAATATAGCACGGCATATTTTTTTAGCAACATTCCGTTTCGCGCTTCGTTGACTTTATAATTTTTATTTGTTAATCTTTATTTATTGTTTAGATATTGTCGCTCCGCGACACCTTCATTTTGAATTTTTCATTTTGAATTTTGAATTTGACTGAGCCCCGCTCAGCGGGGCGAAGGAACATGCCGACAATTCATCAATTGATAAAAAATAATAGGAAGAAAACTAAAAAAGCCAGCAAACGGCCGGCTTTGCGGTATAGTTTCAATGTTTTAAAAAATCGCCCCAAATATCATTATTCGCCCTTAAAGAGGGGAGTGTGCGTTAAGGTTTTCACGGTTACGCCCAAAAAACCAAACTCGGCTTTGAGAAAAGTGGCCAGAGTTAAGCTTAGCAACGGTATGGAAGTGACCGCCTATATTCCAGGTGAGGGGCACACTTTGCAGGAGCACTCGGTAGTTATTATCAGGGGCGGCAGAGTTAAAGACCTGCCCGGAGTGAGATACCATATTGTCAGAGGAGTTTTAGACGCCGCCGGCGTTGAGGGCCGCAAGCAATCCCGAAGCAAATACGGCGCAAAACGCCCGAAATAATCCTTTTAGATTTTTCATTGTCGTTTTTCATTTTTCACTTTTCATTTTTAATTTGATAATTATGCGAGGTAAAGTAAAAAAACATATCATCGCTCCGGACTCGGTTTTTAACGATGTTCGGGTGGCCAAGCTCATCAATAATGTGATGAGGGAAGGCAAGAAAACGACCGCTCAAAAGATTATTTATGACGCTTTTGGCATTATTAAAGAGAAAACCAAAAAAGAACCGCTGGATGTTTTTGATTTGGCTATAAGAAATACCTCTCCTTTGCTGGAAGTAAAATCGCGAAGAGTGGGCGGCGCCACTTATCAGGTGCCTAGAGAGGTGAGGGGAGAGCGCCAGCTGGCTTTATCTATGAGATGGATTATCAACGCGGCCAAGGCCAAGAAGGGCAAGCCAATGAGAGAAAAATTGGCAGCCGAGCTTATTGACGCAAGCAACAACACGGGCGAGGCGGTCAGGAAAAAGGAAAACACGCACAAAATGGCCGAAGCCAACCGCGCCTTTGCTCACTTTACATGGTAAAGTAATATGGCTCCACAAATAAAATACGATAAAAATTCAAATATTGTTTCTATAAGGGTAAGCGCTGAAAAAAGCGTGGATTCTGATGTGAAAAATAATGTAGTCGTTGATTATGATGAGAATGGTGAAATCGTCAACATTGACATTATGAAAATCGGGATAAGCCAATTCCGGCAAATCAATAAGGTTGCGCCGGCCGTAGCTTTTTAGATCCTGCATTATCGTTTTTCGTTTTTCATTTTTATTTTTTCATTTAATCCTATGCCCCGTGCTTATCCCATCAGTAAATATCGCAATATTGGCATCATTGCTCACATTGACGCCGGTAAGACCACGGTCTCCGAGCGCATTTTGTTTTACACGGGCATATCTCACAAAATCGGCGAAGTGCACGAGGGCGCGGCCATTATGGACTGGATGGAGCAGGAAAGAGAAAGAGGCATCACCATTACCGCCGCGGCCACGACTTGTTTTTGGCAGCCCAGTTTTGTTTTGCCCCTGTCTCGCCAGCAGGCGGAAGGGGATGCTGAAATAAAATCAGAAAAGCCCGGATATCAAATCAACATTATTGACACTCCCGGGCACATTGATTTTACCGCCGAAGTCCAGCGCTCCTTAAGGGTGCTTGACGGCGCGGTTGTTGTTTTTGACGGCGTAGCCGGCGTTGAGCCGCAATCCGAAACGGTCTGGCGCCAGGCGGACAAATGGCAAGTGCCCAGAATTTGCTTTATTAACAAATTAGACAGAATGGGCGCTGATTTTGAAAACAGTTTGGCCTCCATCTTGGAAAGGTTAACTCCTTTTGCCGTGGCTTTGCAAATTCCCGTGGGGATAGAAGACAGCTTTGAGGGCGCTATTGATTTAATGACGATGAAGTTTATCAAGCAGGAAGGCAGTCATGGCCAAGTTATAATTGAAGAAGAAATACCGGCCGCTCTAACGGAAAAAGCCAAAGAATGGCGGGCAAAAATGGTAGAAAAAATCGCTGGCGAGGACCAAGAGCTTTTGGAAAAATACTTGGCCGGCAAAGAAATCGGCGTTGATGAACTTAGGGTTGCTTTGAGAGGCGCGGTGTTAAAGTATCAGCTTGTGCCCGTGCTTTGCGGCTCGGCTCTTAAAAATAAAGGCGTTCAATCAATGCTGGACGCGGTTTGCGCGTATCTGCCCAGCCCTATTGATAAGCCGCCAGTCAAAGGCATAAATCCCTTAACTGGCCAGGAAGAGGAAAGAAAAGCGGACGACAGCGAGCCGTTTTCCGCTTTGGCTTTCAAAATCGCTTCGGACCCGTTTGTCGGCACTTTGACTTATTTCCGGGTTTATTCCGGAACTTTAACCAAGGGCTCGTATGTTTTGAACGCGCTCACTGGCGAGAAAGAACGGCTGGGACGGATTTTAAGAATGCACGCCCAAGAGAGAACTGAAATAAACGAGCTTTTCGCGGGCGATATCGCGGCCACCGTTGGTTTGAAAAAAACCGGCACTGGCCACACGCTTTGCGATGAAAACAAGCCGATTATGTTGGAACAAATTGTTTTCCCCGAGCCGGTTATTTCCATTCGCATTGAACCAAAGACCAGGGCCGACCAGGAAAAAATGGCGATTGCTTTGAAAAAATTGGCCGAAGAAGACCCGACTTTTCGTTTGCATACAGACATTGAAACCGGCGAGACCATTATTTCCGGTATGGGAGAACTTCATCTTGATATTATTGTTGACCGGTTAAGGCGGGAATTTAAAGTGGAAGGCAATGTTGGCAAGCCCCAGGTGGCATACAAAGAAACGATTAAATTGGAAGCGAATGGCGAGGGCAAATACATCAGGCAGTCGGGCGGCCGCGGACAGTACGGCCACGCCTGGGTGCGGGTTGAGCCGCAGGAGAGGGGCAAGGGCTTTGAGTTCGTCAACGAAATCAAGGGCGGAGACATCCCTCGCGAGTTTATTCCGGCGGTTGAAAAGGGCGTGAAAGAAGCCATTGCCAAGGGCGTGGTGGCCGGCTATCCTTTGGTTGATGTTTTGGTGGCGCTTTACGACGGCTCCTATCATGATGTTGACTCTTCGGAAGTGGCGTTTAAGATCGCCGGCTCTATGGCTTTGCAGGCGGCCATTAGGAAAGCCAACCCGGTTTTACTTGAGCCGGTTATGAAATTGGAAGTCATTGTGCCGGCGGATTATTTTGGCGACACTATTGGCGACCTGTCTTCGCGGAGAGGCCGGGTGGAAGAAACCAAAGACCGTTTGAACTTAAAAGTAATTGACGCCAAAGTGCCGTTGTCCGAGATGTTCGGCTATGCCACAAATATCCGTTCCTTTACCAAAGGCCGCGGAACATTTACGATGGAGTTTGATCATTACGAAGAAGTGCCGGGCAATATCGCGCTGGAGATTATTGAAGGAAGGAGAAAATAATATAGGCAAAATCATTGACTTTTTATCTAGATTTCTATAATATAAATAGTATAAAAATAATAACTTGAAACTTGAAACATTTTTATTGATGTTTCATGTTTCAGAAAAACATATGGCTGAAAAAATTAAGTTTCAGAGGACAAAGCCGCACTTAAACATTGGCACCATTGGCCATGTTGACCACGGCAAAACAACTTTAACGGCTGCGATTCTTAAGTATTCGCGCCTTAAAGGTTTTTCCGCTTCGGAAAAATCAGTTGACGAAATTGATTCCGCTCCCGAAGAAAAAGCCCGAGGCATTACCATAAATATCTGCCATGTGGAATTTGAAACACCCAACAGGCATTACGCGTTGATTGACTGCCCGGGGCACGCGGATTACATCAAAAATATGATTACGGGCGCGGCCCAGATGGACGGCGGCATTTTGGTTGTGTCGGCCGCGGACGGTCCAATGCCCCAAACCAGAGAGCATGTGCTTTTGGCGCGCCAAGTTGGCTTGCCCTCGCTGGTTATCTTCCTTAATAAGACCGATCAGGCCGACCCTGATATGATTGAGCTGGTAGAGTCCGAGTTAAGGGAGCTTTTAAAGAAATACGAATTTCCTGGCGATACAACCCCGATTATTCGCGGCTCGGCCTTGAAAGCAATGGAAGTTGATTCAGTTGATGACGAGGCAATGAAGCCAATCGGCGAATTACTGGCCGCAGTTGACGAGTTTATTAAGGAACCGGAGCGAGATCTTGATAAGCCGTTTTTGATGGCCATTGAAGATGTTTTCTCTATTGAAGGCAGAGGCACGGTGGCTACGGGCAGAATACAAAGAGGCGTTTTAAAGCCAGGAGAGGAAGTGGAAGTGGTTGGTATTAGGCCCACCCAAAAGACCGTGGCTGTGAGCGTGGAAATGTTTAACAAAATGTTAGACGAGGGCAGGGCCGGCGACAATGTCGGTATTTTGCTGAGAGGCTTGAAAAAGGAAGATATAGAAAGGGGGCAAGTTTTGGCCAAGCCCGGTTCAATTACCCCGCACACCGAGTTTGACACTGAGATTTATGTTTTAAACAAAGAGGAGGGCGGCCGACACACCCCGTTTTTCGCGGGCTACAAACCCCAGTTTTATATCAGAACAACCGATGTGACCGGAGATGTTACTTTGCCCGAAGGCACGGAAATGGTTATGCCTGGAGATACTGTGAGCTTGAAGGTTAAGCTGATTGTGCCCGTGGCTTTGGAGGAAAAACAAAGATTTGCCATTAGGGAGGGCGGCCGAACGGTTGGAGCTGGCGTGGTGACCAAGATAGTCAAATAGAGAAGTTTGCTCTTAAAATGACGACCAAAAAAACAGAAAACGAAAATTTGGCTAAGCCCAAATTGCGCATTAAATTGCGGGCTTACGACCATAAAGTTATTGATAACAGCGCTCGGGAAATTGTAGAGACCGCTTTAAGGTATGGCGCGGAAATTATGGGGCCGATTCCTTTGCCCACGGAAATACGCAAATATACCGTGAACAGGTCATCTTTCGTGCATAAGGACTCAAGGGAGCAGTTTGAAATGCGCATCCATAAACGATTGGTTGACATTTTAAATCCCGCGCCAAAGATTATTGACGCCTTGACTAATCTTACCTTGCCAGCCGGAGTGGATATTGAAATCAAGATGTAGAATTCCCTCCCTGCGGGGAGGGTTTGTTCGTAATATAATATGAAATTTATTTTAGGCAAAAAACTTGGTATGTCGCAAGTGTACAACGAAAAGGGCAGGGTTGTTCCGGTAAGTTTGGTTGCGGCCGGGCCTTGTGTTGTTTTGCAGGTAAAGACAAAAAATCAGGACGGATACGAGGCCGCGCAAATCGGCTACGAAAACAAAACAAAAAATATCAAAAAAGGCGAAAAAGGCAAAGAATTTAAACATTTACGAGAGTGGCGTCCGCTAAGAAATGATGTTCTCGATGTAAAACAGGGCGATGCGATTGTTGTTTCGGTGTTTGTCGAGGGAGACAAGGTAAAGGTTTCCGGCGTTTCAAAGGGCAAGGGCTTTCAGGGCGCGGTCAAAAAATGGGGTTTCCACGGCCGAGGCGCCTCGCACGGCGTGAAGCACGAAGAAAGAACCTTGGGCTCAACCGGCTGTTCGTTTCCAGAGCATGTGATGAAGGGCCGGAAAATGCCGGGCCGAATGGGAGCTGAAAGAGTGTCGGTGAAAAATTTGAAAATTGTGAAAATTGACACGGAAAAGAATTTATTAATACTCAAAGGAGCGGTGCCCGGCAGGCGTAATACTGTATTGGAAATAAGAGGATAATTTTTTGTGTCGAGAATAGTTTTCAAGCGGAAAGAGATCTGTTCTCGGCGCAAAAATTAGCGCGCCAATAAAAAAGGCACAGTATTTCCCCTGTGCGATGGGATTTTGAGGATTACCAGTGTTGAATAAACCACTCCTCGTAGTGGTCTATCAACATCACATTTACAGCCACGCCCAAGGTGGCTATGACCGTAACTATCATATTCGGCGCCACCGGGAAAAACCAGATATCGGATGCCGCCATAATCCCGGTTACCGCCAACCCGAGAATCAGAACCACGGCAAGAAAAAAAAGTACTATGAGAATTCTCACTCTTTTCACCCCCTTTCTTTTTGAAAGTAGAAATGAAAATTTTGCCGGAAGAACAATGCCGATACTATATCACAAATTTTTATGAAAGTCAATATTTACCCCAGTAGTAGTCCCTCGCTACCGCTCGGGACACTACGGGGCAGGTAATCAAGAAGGTAAATATGAAAACCGATTTATACAACCAAAAAGGGGAAATTATTGGACAAACTCAGTTGCCTGAAAAGATTTTTGGCGTGAAATTAAACGCGGATTTATTGCACCAAGTGGTTGTTTCCCAAGCGGCCAACCGAAGGCAGAGCAATGCTCACACCAAGGATAGGGGAGAGGTGAGGGGCGGGGGCAAAAAGCCCTGGCGCCAAAAAGGCACGGGCCGGGCGCGGCATGGCTCAATCCGCTCGCCTTTGTGGAAAGGCGGGGGAGTCACTTTCGGGCCGACCAACGAAAAAGTGTACACCAAAATTATTCCCGTAAAAATGGCCAGAAAGGCCTTATTTATGGCGCTTTCTTCCAAAACGTTGGATAATTCTTTGATTGTTTTGGACGACCTCAAAATGGACAAGATTAAAACAAAAGAAATGGTGAATTTATTGAAGAAATTGCCCGGGGGAGCCAAGAGTTCAATTATCGCTTTGCCGGCCAACGACAAAAATGTTATTTTTTCTTCAAGAAATATCCCGAAAGTGGAAACAACGCCGGCCAAGGACTTAAACGCTTTGGACTTGTTAAAATTCAAGTATTTACTTTTGCCCAAAGAATCAATCAAGGTAATTGAAGAAACCTTTTTAAAAATTAAAAATTAAAAATTAAAAATTTCGCTGTATGGCTTTACTTGATATCTTCAAAAAGAAAAAGAAAATAGAATTGTCTAAGAAAGACAGGCTTGCCTCGCCCGCCGGCGGGCAGTTTTCGGCTGAAAAGCCAAAACCGGTTAGAAAACCCAAAGCGGAAAAGAAAGAAACGCCAATCGCAATCCAGCCGCAATCTCAGCCAAAACCATCGGCCAAAACCAAAGGCCGGGGCGCCGAATTAGCTTATCGCGTCTTAAAAGGCCCGCATGTCACGGAAAAAGCCGGGGATTTGGCCGCGCAAAATCAGTATGTTTTTAAAATTTTCCCGGAGGCCAATAAAATACAGGTTAAACAGGCGGTGGAGGGTTTGTACGGCGTTGATGTTGAGCATGTGCGGATAATCAGGGTGCTGGGCAAGAAACGAAGAACGCGAAAAGTTCAGGGCTGGCGGCCGGGATACAAAAAAGCGATTGTTAAATTAAAGTCCGGACACACAATAGAAGTTTTACCCCGTTAATTTTTTATGAAAACGATAAGCTTCAAAAAAACGCTTTCAAAAAAGAAGCCGGAAAAGGCCCTGCTTTTGTCGTTAAAAAGAAACGCTGGACGGGGCAGTTCCGGCCGAATCACGACGCGCCACAAGGGCGGGGGCGAGAAAAAACTTTATCGCATAATTAACTTTGGCCAGGAAAAATACGGCCAAAAAGCCAAGGTTTTGGCTCTGGAATACGACCCGTATCGCACCGCCTTTATCGCGCTTTTGCAGTACGAAGACGGCCAGAAAAGATATTCGCTGGCGCCCCACGGCTTGAAACCTGGAGATGAAGTAATCATTCAAGAAGACGCCAAAGCGGTTTTGGGCAATCGCTTAAAGCTTAAAAATATACCGGTTGGCTACGAGGTGCATAATATCGAAGTTCAGCCAGGAGAGGGCGGCAAGCTTATCAGGTCCGCCGGGTCTTCGGCCAAGGTTTTGGCGCAGGAGGGCAAGTTCACTCATCTGGAAATGCCTTCAAAAGAATTGCGCAAAGTGCCCCAAGAATGCTATGCTACTGTTGGCGCTGTTTCTTTCCCGGAGCACCGGTACCAAAGAGCCAGCAAAGCCGGGCAAACTCGGCACAAGGGGGTTCGGCCTAGAGTTAGAGGCATTGCGATGAATCCGGTTGACCATCCGCACGGCGGCGGCGAGGGCCGTTCTTCTATCGGTATGAAAGCGCCCAAAACGCCGTGGGGGAAAATAGCCCGCGGAGTCAAAACGCGCAAACGCAGTTGGACAAATAAATATATCATAAAAAGGCGAGTAAAGAAAAAGCGCGGTTAATGTTATGCCAAGAAGTATTAAAAAAGGCCCATATTTAGACGATAAATTATTGAGGAAGCTCAAGAATTTCAAGCCGGGCGCGAGAGATATTATCAAAACCTGGTCGCGCGCCTGCGCTATCTCTCCCGAAATGGTGGGTTTTGTTTTTGGAGTTCATAATGGCAAGGACTTTATAACGGTTTCCGTGACCGAGGAAATGGTTGGCCATAAGCTGGGCGAGTTTTCTCCCACCACCAAGTTCGGCCGGCACGGAGGTAAAATGCAAAGAGAGATCGAAGGCAAAGCCAAAGCAAAAGAACAGGATAAAACAGCGGCTGTTAAAACCGCCAAGTGATTTATATTATGCCGCCAATTATTGTTAAACTTAATTATTTAAGGATAGCGCCCAGAAAACTGCGGTTACTGGCGGATTTAATCCGCGGCAAATCAGTGAACAGCGCCGAATATCTTTTAAAAAATACCGTCAAGCGGGGCTCTTTGCCGCTGGCTAAGCTTTTGCAGTCCGGCCTGGCCGCCGCCAAAAATAATTTTCATCAGTCAATCGAAGGGCTTTTTGTTTCAAAAATCACGATAGACGAAGGACCGAAACTTAAAAGATGGCGGCCAAGAGCGCGGGGCAGGGGAATGACTATTCAAAAAAAGACCAGCCATATTATTTTAACTCTTAATGAGCGCGAAAGCGCGGCCGCGGAATTAACCGCTGGAACCCAGAAGCCAATTGAAAAGACAACCCGGCAAGAGGGCGCGCAAAAAACGAAAAAGGTTCGGCCAGCCGGCTCTCCAGAACGGCAAAAACAAACAAGAGAAAACAGAAAAACGCGGGCAGGGGGAGCGGCGATGAAAATGTTTAGACGAAAAGCGTTTTAATAATATGGCGCACAAGGTTCACCCAAAAGCATTTAGAATGAAAAGCATGGCCGACTGGTTATCCAGAGGTTATTACGGCCAAAAACCAGCTAAATTTTTGCGGGAAGATTTTGCTATCCGCGAGTTTTTGAAAAAGCCCTTACAGGACGCCGAAGTGGAAAAAGTGGAAATAGAACGTTCCCCGGGCAGAACCGTTGTTCTTATTTTTTCCTGCCGGCCCGCTTTGATTATCGGCCGGGGCGGCAAGGGCGTTGAAGCGCTCAAAACGCAAATGGAAAAGAAAATTCTCAAAAACAGCGCGATAGCCAAGGGTTTAAAAATAGAAATCAGGGAAGTCAAAAATCCCTGGACTCAATCAGTTTTGGCCGCCAAATGGATAGCGGTTTCTTTGGAAAAAAGAATGCCGTTCAGGAGAACCTTAAAGCAGGCCTTGGAAAAGATTGTGGCCAATAAAGAAGTGAAAGGAGCCCGAGTGGAAGTAGCCGGCCGCTTGGACGGCGCCAGTATTGCCCGAACAGAATGGCTAAGCTCCGGCCGTTTACCGAGAGGGAGCTTGCGCGCCGACATTGATTACGGCAAAGCCGAAGCCCATTGCACCTACGGGATGGTGGGCGTCAAAGTTTGGATTTACAAAGGAGACAGGTTTAACTAACTATTTATATGTCCGTACTGATGCCCAAAAAAGTTAAACACCGCAAGTGGCGAAAAGGCCGCAGTAAGGGTGTGGAAACCAGAGCCACCCGTTTGGCTTTTGGTTCTTTCGGCTTGAAAGCTATGGAGCCAAAATGGATAAGCGGCCGCCAGATTGAAGCGGCTCGGCGCACTATTACCAGATATTTGAAAAAACGCGGCAAACTTTGGATTAGGATTTTTCCAGACAAGCCCATCACCCGAAAGGGCACAGAAGTGCCTATGGGCGCGGGCAAAGGCGCGGTGGAGTTTTACGCTTTTCCGGTAAAGCCCGGCCGTTTGATTTTTGAACTGGATGGCATTCCCGAAGATCAGGCGCAGGAGGCCTTTCGAAAAGCCGGCGCTAAACTGCCCATAAAAACAAAATTTATCAAATAATATGCAGATTACCGAACTAAAATTAAAACAAAAAGGGGAACTGCAAAAAATACTGCAGGACAGCCGTTCGCGGTGCCGGGCCTTGCGTTTTGATTTGGCTTCGGGCAAAGTAAAGAATGTGAGAGAAATTCGCCATTTGAAAAAAGACATCGCCCGTATTTTAACTTTAATCAGTCAAGAACAATATGCCCAAAAAACATCTTAAAGCCGTCGTTGTTTCCACCAAGATGCAAAAAACCGTGGTGGTGGCAGTGGAAAGAATAAAAGAGCACCCAAAATATCGCCGAAGATATAAAGTGCACAAAAAGTATAAAGCCCATTACGAAGGGAGCGATTTAAAGGCGGGAGATAAAGTTACGATTGAGGAATGTAATCCGATAAGCAAAGACAAAAAGTGG
>ERZ1292640.2350-Hain-H43-02um-R1-2350-length-15167-cov-44_pt1 | contig 15167 bp, 10 predicted proteins | sample MGYA00564404_ERZ1292640 | MGnify/ENA primary metagenome ERZ1292640 (study PRJEB36523, sample SAMEA6512636) | groundwater metagenome | collected 2019-01-08 | study: AquaDiva: Metagenomics assemblies of 32 groundwater samples
AGTACTGGCGGAGATGTTCCTCGCCGAGTTGGTCCGGGCTGGTGTGGTAATGGGCGGCCAGTTGGCGGACGAGATTGCCCGGAAGTTCGTGGAAAGTGAGCGGCCCTCGCTGGAGGAGATACTGAGGCCAACGATGCCAGGGAGCGGTGCGGCGCGGCCCTGTTTTGCGGATCAGTGCGGTCGGTGCGCTCGCGCTCGGTGGACCTGGCGGTGGCCAACATCACCGCCCAGACGATCGTCGAGCTCGCAGGCGAGATGGCGCGGGTCCTCACGCCCGGCGGCGTCGCCGTCGAGGAGGTCCTGGAAAAGGACGAGTGGCTCGCCTTCGTCTGCTAAAATCCCACTCATGCGCAGACGAAGCTTTCTCGCCAGCCTGGCTGCGGCCCGCACGCCGTCGCTGGCCGCCCTTCCCGCTTTTTCGCAGCCGCGCACGAGCGGCCGGCTGAAGATCACCGGGGTCGAGATCTGGCGGCTGGAGGGCCGCCGCGAGGCGCTGGTCGGCCGCAACCGCCAGTACCAGGCCAACCCGATCCACATCTACGAGGAGCACCGGCCCAAGCCGTATCAGGACCCGCCCAAAGAGGAGAAGAGGATCGTTCCCGCGAGCGCCCTCTACCTGAAGATCAAGACCGACCAGGGACTGGAAGGCGTCTACGGGCCAATCGACCGCGAGGCGGCCATCGTGGTGGATCAGCAGCTCAGGAACCTGCTCATCGGCAAGGACCCGCTGGCCGTCGAGACGCTCTGGGACCTGATGCACCGCTCGAACCGCCACTCGCGGCACGGCCATTTCATGATGGGCATCAGCGCGGTGGATAACACGCTCTGGGACTTGCGCGGGCGGTACTTCCAGGCGCCGGTCTACAAGCTGCTGGGCGGCCCCACGCGCGGCGCGGTCGAGGCGTATGCCAGTTGCCTCGGCTATTCGCTGGAGCCGGAATCGGTGCGCGCCCGCTCGGTCCAGTTCAAGAACGAAGGCTTCCGCCACGAGAAGTGGTTCCTCGCCTACGGCCCGGGCAGCGGCGCCGAGGGGATGTGGAAGAACGTCGAGCTGGTGAAGAACCTCCGCGAGGCGGTGGGCGACGAGGTTGAGCTGATGTTCGACGCCTTCATGGGCTGGGACCTGAACTACGCGCTCGCCTGGGCGACGCAGGCGGAAAAGTACCGTCCCTTCTGGATCGAAGAGGTCTTCGCGCCGGAGAAAATCGAGAGCTTCGCGCAGCTCCGCCACGCCACGTCGATTCCGGTAGCCTCTGGGGAGCACATCTACGGCCGCTGGGAGGCCTGGCACTATCTGAAGGCCGACGCGCTCGACGTGCTCCAGACCGACCCGGAGTGGTGCGGCGGCGTCAGCGAGCTGGTGAAGATCTGCACGGTGGCGTCGCTCTACGACGTGCGGGTGATCCCGCACGGCCACAGCCTGCACACGGCGCTGCACGTGGTGGCCAGCCAGTCGCCGATGACCTGCCCGCTGGTGGAGTATCTCATAACCAAGATGAGCTCCTACCACCACTTCGAGAAGGAGCCGCTCGGCGTCGCCGGCGGCAAGATCGCGCTGCCCGACCGCCCCGGCTTCGGCATCGATCTCGACCCGGCCAAGGTCGAGAAGCAGACGCCGGTGAAGTGGGGAGGCTGACGCCGCCAGATCCGCCCTTGCAGCCGACCCCGGAATGCTGTATGTTCTTGCCATGGGGTTCGAAAGAGGGACGTCTTACGCCACGCTTTTCTTGTTAGCGCTTGTCGCGAGTCCGGGTCACGCCCAGACCGGCACAGGCAACATCCAAGGCACCGTCAAGGACCTCACCGGCGCGGTCGTGCCCGGCGCCAAGGTCACCATCTCGCAAAGCAGGACGGGCCTGACAACGAGCACCACCACCAACGAGGTCGGCTTCTACCTGTTCCCTTCGGTGCAGCTTGGACCGTACGAGATTACGGTCGAGGCAGCGGGAATGGAGCGGTGGAAGGGCGCGCTGACGCTGATGGCGGGTCAGAGCGCCGAGGTCAATCCAACACTCAAAGTGGGCTCGACCGCCACGGAGATCACCGTTGCCGGCAACGTGACCCCGCTGATCACCACCAACAGCCCCACGCTGAGCAACATCGTGGAGCGCGCCCGCATCGAGCAGTTGCCTTTGAACGGGCGGTTCATCACCACGCTGGTCTACATGACGACTCCCGGCCTGGAGTCGGGATCAGTCCCGCGGGTCTATGGCCTGCGCTACGCCTCGGAGATGTTGCAGGATGGAGCCGTTCTCGAGAACCGCGACTGGCAGTCCATCCCCGCCCGGCCGCCGGGGCTCGACACGGTAGAGGAGTTCCGCGCCGAGACCAACAACTCCTCGGCCAGGATGAACCGTCCGGGCACGATCATTCTGACCACCCGGGCGGGCACCAACCGGGTCCACGGCGCGGTCTTCTGGACAACTCGCAACAGTGGCGTGGGCGTGGCCCGCGCCCGGCAGGACTACTACCTCAAACCCCCGCACCTGGTGCGCAACGAGTTCGGCGCTTCGCTCGGCGGGCCGGTATTCCTGCCCAGGATCTACAACGGCGAGAACAAGACCTTTTTCTTCTCTGCCTACGAAGGTTACCGGTACCGGGCGGCGAGCACCCGGTCGATCACCATGCCCACCCTGGCGATGCGGCAGGGCGATTTCAGCGGCCTGGTGAACGCCCAGGGCCGCCGCTTCACCCTTTACGATCCGATGACCACGGATTCCAGGACCTGGCAGCGCCAGCCATTCTCGAACAACCAGATCCCGATGGCCCGCCAGAGCCCGCTGGCCAAGTATCTCTACGGCATCACACCGGCGCCTACTCATCCCGACAATCCGCTGGTCACCGCCAACTGGTTCGGCCCGGGCTTCGACAAGACCAACCAGCACACCGAAACCGTACGCGTTGACCACCGGCTTTCCGTGAACGACCAGTTGTTCTTCCGGTATTCGCACAACCCCGCCTTCAGGGCCTATACGTACGATCCGATCAGCGGCACTTCGCCGACCACGCTGGACATGAAAGCGAACGCGGCCATCGACGAAGGCCAGAACGACAACGCGGTGGCGAACTGGACGCACACCTTCTCGCCGACGTTCTTCAGCGAGACGCTGTTCACCCTGTCGCGAGACTACCGGGGGCAGATCCCCTACACCCGCGACGAGGAGATTGCCAGCAAACTGGGGCTGCCCAACCCGTTCAACTTCCCAGGGTTCCCGCGCTTGACCGGAACCGGGTTTGGCATGGTCTACGACTCCAGCATCAACACCAACATTAACTACGCCTGGATCGTCAACGCCGACCAGAACTTCACCAAGGTGATGGGCCGGCACGAGCTCCAGTTCGGCCTGCGGATGCGCTACGAGCGTCTGGACACGCTCCCCGATCAGCAGGAGCAGTACGGCTCCCACACTTTCTCCAGCCTGGCCACCGCGCTCTACGACCCCGCCTCCGGCAGCGCTTACAGCTCCGCGCCGTTCACGGGTCACGACTCCGCCAACCTGTTCCTGGGAATGGCCACCTACCGGGTAAGATTCAACCGGCAGTGGTTCCGCATGCGAGCCGACGAGAGAGCCGGTTACTTCCAGGACAACTTCCGGGTGAACTCCCGGCTCACTTTGAATGCGGGTGTGCGCTACGAATACAACAGCCCGGTCAAGGAAGCCAACGACAGCCTGATCAGCTTCAACCCCAGGACCCACGCGGCGGTGATGACGCGAACCGTCGATGAGATGGCGAAACTCGGAGTGCTGGTTCCCTCGATCGCCAAGGCCTGGGCGGATCTGGGCCTGAAGTACGAAACCCCGGAGCAGGCCGGTCTGCCCAAAGCGCTCGTGCATCCGAACTGGTGGGATGTCGGGCCGCGGGCGGGCTTCGCCTACCGCTTCGGCTCCTTGAACCGTCCCACGGTGCTGCGGGGCGGCTATTCGATTTTCGCGTATCCGGAGTCCCTGCGGCTCTACAACGGGTACATGGAATGGACCGTTCCCTCGACCGGCTATTTGGCTTACAATCCCAATAGCGCCGAGTTAAGCCCGGACGGGCTGCCCAACTACCTGCTGCGCTCCGTGCCCACCATCATTGCCGGCGTCAACAGCGCCAACGTGATCGACGTGAACAAGGCGACCGGCATTGCCCGGGGCGGCGCCACCATGTACTACTTCGACCCGCACCAACCCACCGCCCGCGCCCATGAGTGGAACCTGATGCTCGAAAGGGAGCTGGTAGCCGATACCAGCATTAAGATCGGCTATGTCGGCACCCACGGCGCCCGGATGTCGCAATGGTACTCGTACAACGAGTCCCCGCCCGCCTACGTCTGGTACACCACCACCGGTCTGCCGTACCCGACCGGTCCCTACGCCAACGTGGCGCGTCGCAATTTCGACCAGCAGGTCTACGGGTCGATCAGGGCGTACCAGAAGACCGGCTGGTCCAACAACAGCAGCTTCCAGATCGAAGTCCAGCACCGCTATTCCAAGGGCTACGCGTTCCAGGCGTTCTACGTGATGAGCAACGCCATGCGCGTGGCCGGCGACGGCTGGCGCGACGATCAGTTGCCGGCCATCAACATGTTCCTGCCCGGAATCGTCCCGGCGGACAACAACGCGCGGAACCGGCTGCTCTTCTACCGCCGCGACACCGGGATTCCCAAGCACCGCGTGAACTGGAACTGGATCGTGGACCTTCCGTTCGGCAAGGGCAAGCCGTTGGGCCGCGACGCCGGCGGCTTGCTGAACGCCCTGATTGGCGGCTGGCAGATCGCCGGCAACGGCGCCTTGACCAGCCGGTATTTCCAGTTGCCGGCCAGCAATTGGGGCCCGGCGGGCAAGGTCGAGGTTTACGGCAAGAAGTATCCGATCCAGGATTGCCGCAGCGGCGTCTGCTACGACGGCTGGCTCTACTGGAACGGGTACATCCCGGCCAACCGCATCAACAGCTACGCCGCCAACGGGAGGCCGAACGGAGTCATGGGCGTCCCCGACAGCTTCCAACCGTTCCGGAAACCGCTGATTCCGACGCCCAAGGACGGCGGCAGCCCCAGCGACCCGATGTATCCCTACTACGAATCCAACACCGCGTGGGTGCCGCTGAAAGACGGTACGCTGCAACGGACCAGCTTCGACACCGGCCTCCATCCGTTGATAAACCAGTACGTGCTCGGCCCGATGATCTGGAACATGCACGCCTCGGCCTTCAAGTCGGTGCGGCTCCGGGAACAGATGTTCGTGCGCTTCAACGTCGATTTCTTCAGCGTGTTCAACATGCCTGGGACGACCATGCCGGGCGGCGACGGAGTCATTCTCAACCGGAGTTCGGCCAACTCGCCGCGGGTGCTGCAACTGACGCTGCGTCTGAGCTGGTAGTACGGACCGCTCCCTGCGGTCGCGGCTCGGAAATGAGCCGCGCGCGCCAGCAAGCGGTTGCCGGGCTCAAGCGCCGGCGCGGAGGTCCCAGTTAAGGAAGACCCTGCGGGCGCCGGCGCGGAAGATCCACAGGGCGTTGCCTGAGTCGTGGGCGCTCCGGGAGGGGCTACCGGCGCCGTGGCGCTCCAAGGTCACGAGCGTGGGCTGCTTCTCCAGCGGGGCCCAGGAGAAGGCCACCGCGTTTCGCCATCGCGCCTTCGTCGCCCTCAGCCGGACCGCAAACATGGACACAGGCTTGTCGCTCATCCCCTTGGCGGGCATCTCTTCGGCGGCGACCTCGACCTCCTCCAGCGTGAGCGGCTCCACCCGCAGTACGGCTTTGCGGCCGCGGCAGACGAGCGAGCCGTCCTCCTGTTTCTCCGCGGGGTATTCGGGATGGAAGCGCAGCTCCAGCGCGCGGGGTTCGCTGAGCGCGATCTCGTCCACCACAATCAGCACGTCCGGCTTCAAGAAGTAGAGGCGGCGCGTGAACTGCCGCAGGCCCAGCGCCTCCGGGTAAGCCGGCGCGGCGTCTCCGATGATCTCGTCCAGCGCCGGCGCAAAAGCAGCTTTCAGGATGCGGGGATCCGATTTGGGTCCCGGATACCAGTCTCTCGGCTCCAGCCAGTGACCGCCTTCGCCGAGTTGGCCGCGGCCCTCGATCAGCAGCGTGTTGTGGTGATCGGTCATCTTGGCAAGATAGCCGTCGTCGCGGATCAGCCATTCGCCCGCGCCGAAGAGCGCGAAGTGACCGGCGTCGGGATGCACGTGGCCAATACCGGGATTGACCTCGAAGCGCGGCTTCGCCTCGTGTCCCGCGGGCGGGCCGCACTTGAACACGACGAGCGATTCATCGCCCGACCAGCCGGAGCGGGCCGAGACGATCTCCAGGTCCGCGAAGTGGCGCAGCGTCGGCAGCTCGGAAGGGGGCTGCGCCGGGACCGACGGATCGTACCAGATGAGATTCAGCCAGAGGGCCTCGGTACTGGTGATGCCCGCAGCGTTCAGTTCTTGCGCCAGCCATTGCGCGTGTCCGTCCTTGTGAAGGTGCGCCAGCCGGCGCAGCAGGTAGTCCGGACCGTACCAGTCGCTGCGCGGGCTGTCGGCGATGTCAACGACGTTGTTCTGGCGGGTCCATGCGTTGCGGGGCAGACCCAGATACAGCCGGTAGGCAGCGGTGTTGCGCCACCAGGGGCTGGAGAGGTTCTCGCCCAGCAACTCCGAGGCCAGGTGCCAGTACTTAAGCAGGTATTCGACGCCGTAGCTCCAGTAGCCCACGCCTTCGTGGCTGGCGCCGTCGGAGCCGAGGGCCGCTTCCGTGCCGCGATACTTGCCAATCGTCAGATCCATCCAGCGCGGGAACTCGGCCGCGACTTCCGCTTCGTCGAAGATCGCGAGACCAGCCGCGACCAGCCCCGTCGCCGGTACCCACAGGTGGTTCTGCAAGAGCGGCTTTTGGCGGCGCGGGATGCCCATGAAGCAGTCGCGGCAGCGCTTGAGCAGCGTCCGGCGAATGGTGTCCCGGCTTTGCGGGTCGAGGTCTCGGTACAGCCAGTCGTAGATCACCGCTAATCCAACGAGCTGATGTCCGGCCGACAAGGCGCAGCCGTCCTGGATGCCCATACCCCAATGCGGATAGCCGCAGGAGGCCAGCGCCCATTCCTGGGCTGCTTTCAGGTAGACCGGCTTACCCGTGAGGGCATATGCCATCGCGAGGTACGGCATCTTGCTGCCCACTCCGCGCTGCCAGAGCTGCTCCGAGTCGCCTTCGCGGTACCGGTCCTGGTAGCGCGGCGGCTGTTCGGCGGCGATGCGGTCCGCCTGCCCGCGCACGAGCTCCCAGAGAGCGGCGTGCGTGGTGCGGATGGCGGACTTCAAGCGGGCGAAGCCGGCGGCATCGAGGAACAGCCGCGGGTGGACGCCCCGCTTGGATTCGAGAGCGGATAGCCTTTGCGCGGCGAGTCTCGCGGCAGCGGCGCTCAGCGACGACGTCAGGAACGATCGGCGAATCATGCGGTACAAGTATAGACCCGGCCGCCCGGGGGTAGGGACTGCGAGTGGTATACTCCGTGAGGTCACGCCTATGCCTGTCGTCACCCGCTCGATCCTTCTGCTCGCCTCCGCCATGGCCGCGCACAGCGCCGATGCGCCTGCGGCGGCGGCGGCGAATCGCCTGAAGCTGGAGCTCCGCATTCCGGCAAAGCACCCCTACCTGGCGCTTACGCCCGAGGACATCGCCCGCGCCAGGGAACGGGCGGGGCGTCAGGAGTGGGCCAAGCAGGCACTCGCGAAAGCGCTGAGCGACGCCGGCGCCCATGTGCAGCGGCCCTGGGGAAAGCTGCCCGAAAAAGGCGATACCGAGCATCGCAACCTCGCCAACCGGCTCTTCTCGGCCGCCCTCGCCTACGCTCTCTCGGGCGAAATGCGATACGCCGAGTGGACTCGCGACGGGCTGCTGGCGTACGCCGGCATCTACCCCGCGCTGCCAATGACCAGGCTCCGCTCGAAAGTATTCACCCAGTCGTCTCTGTATGAGGCGACCTGGCTGGTCCAGATGGTGCAGGCTTACGACCTGATTGCCGACAGTGGAGTTTTCACCGGCGAACAGAAGAAGCACGTGGAAACCGACCTGCTGCGGGCGGCGGTGGCCTGCTTCAAGATCGACGATTTCCAGGGCGACCCCCGCATCAAGGACCTGCATTACCGCTGCTACAACTTCCAGGCGTGGCATCTCTCGGCCATCGGCCTGGTGGGGCTGGCGGTGAAGGACGCCGGTCTGGTTGACTACGCCGTCAACAGCCCGTACGGTTTCCGGCACCTGCTGGCCCACGATGTCCGGGACGACGGGTTGTTCTGGGAGCGCTCGGTCGGGTATCACCAGTTTGTCATCAGCGCGTTGCTGCCGCTTACCGAGGCCCTGGCGCACTGCGGGTTCGATTCATATAAATTGAGCGTGCCCAACGACCGCTCCCGGGACGAGAACGCTCACTACCTCACCGATACGAGCGACCGGCCGAAGTCGCTTCGGCTGTTGTTCGAGGCGCCCTTCTACCTGGCGTTTCCCGACCTGAGCTATCCCGCGCTGGGCGACAGCAGCCGCGGGCCGTTGCGGCCGGCGTGGCAGGAGTTGGTCGGTTATCACCGCTACCGCGATCCCAAGCTTGCGGCCCTGCTGGCCCGCGGTGTTTCGCAGCCGGCGCGGGCTCGCGACTGGCGCTGGCTGGTCTACGACTCGCCGCCCGATTCCCGATCGCCTTTGGGCTTTCCGCTCCGGGACGGCAGGTTTGCGAACAGCGGCGAGTACCGCAACGGCTGCTCGCTGTTTCCCTCCAGCGGTGTCGCGGTCCTTCGCGAAGCCGCCGGCGATTTCACCGCGCGTCGCGAGAGCACGGCTGTCTCATTGAGCTACGGCCCTTATGGCGGCGGGCACGGCCACCCCGACAAGTTGGGCATCGTTCTCTACGCACAGGGGCGCCAGTGGATTCCCGATTTCGGCAGCATGCCCTACGAGACCCACTGGAAAGCGGAGTGGACGGCCCACACGATCAGCCACAATACGCTGGTCGTGGATGGCGTCTCGCAGCGGCCTTCCGGCGCCCGCAACACCCAGTGGCCCACCGACGACGCCAGTGACAGAGTGGCCGGCAAACTCGAGCGGTTCGAACCGCGGGAAAAGCTCGTCAGCGCCTCGTGCGACCGCGCCTACGAAGGATTTGTGCTCCGGCGCGCGGTCCGGCTCTCCGGCCACCTGGTGGTGGACGATTTCGCCGTCTCGGCAGCGGGCGAAACGCCGCACCAGTTCGATTACGTGCTCCACATCGACGGCGAGCTGGCGGAGAGTTCGGCGCCGCTCGAACCGCGTTCAGGCCGGCTCGGCGAACGCTGCGGCTACCAGCACGTCCAGCAGCGGCGCGGCGGGACCGCCGCGGGCGTTGTGGCGTTGACTTTCGCGGCGGGGAACGAGCGACTGCGCATCTGGATCGTTTCGAACGAGAGGACGCCCGCCGAGGTGGTCCTCGCCGAGGGCCTGACCAACTCGCCGGACGTGAAGATGCCGATGCTCGTCGTGCGGCGCAAAGCCCCGCGCAGCAGGTTTGTGACCGTGTTCGAGCCTGTCCGGGCGGACAACCCCCTTCGTGGGATCCGCGTCGAGGCCGCCGCCGATGGCGAACCGGCGGCGCTGCTGCTCGAATCCGCACAGCCCGTACGGCGGGTGCCCCTCGGAGTGGAAAGAACGGGGCGGCGCCCCCCGGCGTAGCCTTCCGCTCACGGCCGCCGCGGGATCAGCAGCCGCAGCCCGACCCGCACCACGTCGGGGTTGGCGCCGATCACGCCACGGTTCTGATCGTAGATGCCGCGCCACTTCGAGCTGGTGCCGTAGTAGAAATCCGACAGCCGCGCGAGCGTGTCGCCGGACTCGACGAGGTGATAGAAGGGCTCCGGGCAGGTGTTGAGGATCTGGCGCTGCACGCGGGCGTACTCGGCGCGAGTGTCCCGCTGCTGGGCCGCCTGTCCCGTCAGGCGCTGGAAGATGGCGACAGTCGCCTCCCGGATCGTCGTCTGGATCAGGTCGAAGGCCTCGCGCGGCAGCCATTGTCGTGTGATCAAGAGGGCTCGCAGCGTGGCCTCGTTGCGGATCTCGCCGTCCATGCGGGGCAACAGCCTGTTGTTGTCCTGGACGTGCAGTTGTTCGTGCTGCGCCCAGACGTTGCGCGCACAGGCCGAGAGCTCGTTGCTGATGTAGATCTCGTGCCGCAAGGTCAGGATCAGAGGGCCGGTCTCGAACCGGAATTCGATGCCGTCGGCGGCGCGCCGCTGCTCGAAGCGAAGCTGGCGCCCGTCGGTGGTAAGGATGGGGACGGTGACGGCCAGGGACCGGGCCGCAAAGGGATTGCCGGTTTGCGCGGCCCGCTGGCGCACAACGGAGGGGGAGACGGCTTGCGGATGGGGTGGCTCAGTTGGGATCGTTTGCACGCTCAGCGGCATGGCTGCCTCCTGCTATTCGAACACCTTCTCTACCGGAACGATTCGCACCGCCTCCGGCTTCAGGTCTATCTTCCAGCGTTCGACAATCTTGTCTTCCGCCAGGACCTCCTCGGGCTTGGGCGAATTATACGTCATCGACGAGGGATCGTTGCCGAGCAGCTTCTTCCTCAGCTCCTCGCAGTTCCTGGCGATCACGACGATGCGGAGGTCGCCGGTGCGAAGGTGCTTGCGGATGGCGCGGTTCACGTCCTCCAGCTTCAGCCGGGCAAGGCTGCTCTTGAGGTAGCTGCCGTACTCCGGGATCCCGTAATACTGGCTGTCGAGGGCGTAGCCGAGCTCGGCGCTCTTTGTGCTGGTCAGCAGGTTCGCGTACTTGGTGAGGAAGGCGCGCGTGCGCTCGAACTCCTCCGGCGTGAGCCCTTTCGTGACCAGGCGGTCGAGCTCGTACAGCGCCAGCCGCAAGGCGAAGTGGGCGGTCGGCGGCTCGACCGGCCGGATCCAGATCTGGAAGATCTGCTGCCGGCGCGCAAGATTTGGGTCCGGCTCGAACTGGAACATCCCGCGCGGGAAGTACTCGATGTAGGCGTAGTCGCCGTAGTTGAGGCCGCGCACCTGCCGCATGCGATCGAAAAGGCGCCCGCCGCTGGAGCGGTGCTGGCCCAGACAGGACTGCGCCACCAGCAGCGCCGGGTAGTCCGGGTGGCCGCGCTTGACCGCGATCGGGAAGCCGAGCGAATAGGCCACCGAGCGCGTGTCCTTTTCCACCATGGTGACCTGGATGCCGCCCACAGGTCGCGGCGCGGGCAGTTTCACCGCCGCGCGCTTGCCGGCCGGCAGCTTCGCAAAGTCCCGCTTCATGCGCGCCACAAACTCTTCCGGATAGCCGCCGGCGATCCCGAGCACGAGGTTGGCCTGCGTGAACTGCTGGCGGTAGAACTGCTGGAGGTCGGCCATCGCCAGCTTCTGAAGCGCCGAAACAACGCCGGCGTTGTGATGAGCGTAAGGGCGCCCGGCGTAAAGCTCTCCGTACAGCACCTCCTTGCCCAGCTCTTCATCGTTGTTGCCGCGCAGCGAGACGCGGAGGAAGTTGACCGCGTCGTCACGCAGCCGGTCCAGGTCGTCCTTGCGCCAGCCCGGGTCCAGCAGCATGGCGCGGAACAGCTTGTAGAAGGCCTCCAGGTTGTCGACGTGGGTGGTGGCGGAAAACGCGATCATCTCCTTGTCGGTCTGGGCGGAAACCGAGGCGGCCATCGGGAACACGGCGTCGAGGATCTGCTTGTAAGCCAGCTCGCGTGTGCCGCCTTGCGCGAGCATGGCGGCGGTGAGCGCGGCCGCGCCTTCCTTGCCGGCCGGGTCGGAGGCGGCGCCGGTCAGGAACACGATCCGGAAGGTGACCAGCGGCGAGCGGCCGGGCAGCGCCACCACCCGCGGCTCGGCCGGCGCGAGGCCAGCGGCGAACAGCAACAGAGCAAGGAGCCTTTTCATTTCGATTTCCCTCCCGCCAGCGTCACGATCGTGCGCCCGCCGTCGCCGAAGTACTTGCGGGCGATCGCCTGGATGTCCGCCGGCGTGATGCGTTCATACAACTCGTAGACGCGGTTGATTGTCTCGGGCGTGCGCCGCAAGGCGACGAAGCGCGCCACCATGGCCGCGATCGCCTGGCTGTTGTTCATGCCCAGCGCGAAGCTGTAGCGCAAGTGCCGCTTCACCTCGTCCAGCCGGCGCGCGTCCACCGGCTTCTCCCTGAAGCCGTTAAGCGTGGCGAGGATGTCGTCCCGCACCGCGGCCACCTCGCTCTCCTTCTTCACCCGCGACCAGACGGTGAACAGGTACGGATCGACATGGTCGGGATTCTCGGCCTCCAGCGCATCGACCTTCTGCTCCTGAATGACCAGTTTCTGGTAGAGGTCCGAGCTAGGCGAAAAACCAAGAAACGAGATCAGGTCCAGCGTCACCTGGTCTTTCTCGGTGTCCGAGTAAGCCGGCCCGCGAAAGCCCACTACCACCCAGGGCAGGGTGGCGCTGGCCCACTCGACGCGGTTCGTCCGCGGGCCGCGCGGCGCCGGCTCGGGGGGAACCCCCGCCCGGTAGCTGCCGCGCTTCCAGCCGCCCCAGTGCTTCTCCACCAGCGCGCGCACCGGCTCGGGCTTCACGTCACCGCACACGATGATGGTCGTGTATTCCGGCCGGTAATACCGGTCAAAGAACTGGCGGCTGTACTCGTACTGGTTGGGCATGTCCTGGATGTCCTTCAAAAATCCCATGGTGGTGTGCTTGTAGGTGTGCCGGTCGAAGGCGGTGTCGCGAAGGACTTCGTACAGCTTCGAGACCGGATTGGCGCTGTTCTTGTTGTACTCGCCCAGCACCGCCAGCGCCTCGGTGCGGAAGACGTCCGGCGAATACTCCAGGTTCTGAAACCGGTCCGCCTCCATGCGCAGCACCGTCTCCAGGTCTTCCTTGGAGAAGGTGGTGTGGTAGGCGGTGTGGTCGTCGGTGGTGTAGGCGTTCGACGAGGCCCCGGCCGCCTTGAGCGCCGCTTCGTACTTCGCCGGCGGAAAGGCCTTGGTGCCGCGAAACATCATGTGCTCGAACAGGTGGGCGAAGCCGCTCTTGCCGGGCTCGACCTCGTTGCGCGAGCCGGTCTGGACCACGATGTAGAGGGCCACCACGTTCGGGTAGTCGGTCGGAATCGTGATCAACCGCAGCCCGTTGGGGAAGTCGTCCTGGGCGTAGGGATAAGGAAAAGCCTTCTGCGGCGCCTCGGCCGAAGAAGCGATCAGCGCGCAGCACAACAGCGTGAGAACAAGCACTGGCATACCCTCCTATTCTAGAGCACTCAGCCGCTGTACGCCTGGCGCGCCGGCAGGACTCTTAGTACTTAATAGGGTCTTGTAGTCAACCGCATTAAGGTGTATCCTGGCCTCATGATGAGGGGAGCACTTACCCTAATACTGGGGCTGTTAGTAACTCACGCAAATGCGGGCGCCGGCATGAAGTCTGCCAACAAATACCCCAAGAAAATCTGGTGGGTGACGGTGGCCGCGGTGGTGGGCGCTACGTTGTTGGATGCCCGCTCGAGCTGGGGCAAACCGGAGCTGAATCCGTTGTTGCGAGGTCCGAACGCCCGCTTCGGCGGCACAGGACTGGCGGTCAAGATCGGCGCCGTCGGAGGTTCCTGCACGCTCCAGTGGCTCGCGTTGCGGAAGCACCCGGAGCTGGCGAGCAGGTTCTCCGGGATCAACGGGGGGCTAACCTCCCTGTTTGCCGGCGTTGCCTGGCGGAATGAGATCCAGAGCCAGGCGCTTCGGCAGCGGACCGCGCGCCTCCTCCATCCGGACGGCCAGCTCCAGCAGCCGCTCTTCCTCATACGGCCGCCCGATGAGTTGCACGCCAGCCGGTAGGCCCTCCCCGGTGACATCGAACGGAATGACGAGCGCCGGCAGACCCAGCAGGTTGACCGGGGTCAGCGGCATCATCGCTTCGAACAGGCCGATGGGCTTCGCGTCCGTCTCCCAGCGCCGCTCGCGGTGCCGGAAGGCGGCGACGCCGCAGGCCGGGGTGAGCAGCACCGGGTGGTCCCGCATCTGGCGCAGCAGGCCGGCCCTCATCTTGTCGCGGGCGGCCAGGTTCTCCAGCACCTGAAGCGACGAAGGCTCGGGCTTCCCGGCGGTTTGCTCCAGGAACTCCAGCGCCGTCCAGTGGGCTTCGTGCTCGCGGCCGGCGATCATCTGGCGCGTCAGCGGCGCCGGCAGCTCGCCGAAGAAAAACCACCAGAGGTTGGGGGCGCGATCGATCCCGCGCGGCTCAAACGGCTCGACCGCGAAGCCGAGATCGGCGATCACCCGCGCTGCCTTGTGGACGGCGCGGCGCATGGCCGGCTCGACCGGGACCTTGCAGAATTGTTCCATCAGGCCCACCCGCAGCGCCGAGAGATCGGGCGGGCGCAGCGAGACCGGCGCCGAGAACGGGTCCTCGAAATCGTATCCCGCGATGACCCCAAACAGCAGGCGCAGATCGCGGGCGGTCCGCGCCATAGGTCCGGCGACGCCGAGCAAACCGCAGGGGTTGACGATGTCGGGGAAATGACCTGTGGCCGGAACGCGCCCCGGCGTCGGCTTCAGGCCCGCGAGGCCGCAAAAGTGCGCCGGCACGCGGATGGAGCCGCCGCCGTCGCTGCCCAGCCCGCCCGCGGAGCAGAAGGAGGCGATAGCCGCCGCTTCGCCGCCGCTCGATCCGCCCGGCGTCCGCTCCAGATCCCAGGGGTTGTTGGTGCGGCCGGTGAGGTGGTTATCGGTCTCGTAGCTCGTCAGGAACTCCGGGCAGTTTGTCTTGCCCAAGAGAATGGCTCCCGCCTCGCGTAGCCGCGCGACGGCGGTCGCGTCCCGCGCGGCGCGATGGCCGAGCCGGAAGCGACTGCCGCACAGTGTGGGTTTGCCCTCGACGTCGAAGCTGTCCTTGATCGTCACCGGGACGCCGTGCAGGGGACCGCGCGACACCGAGGACTCAGCGGACCTTGCCGCGACCCGCGCTTCCCCGGCGAACACCTCGACAAACGCGTTCAGCGCCGGATTCACGCGCTCGATCCGCGCCAGATGCGCCTCGACGAGCTCGATCGGCGAAACCTCGCCGCGGCCCGTGAGCGCGGCCATTTCGGAGAGGGTGAGGTGGACCATGGCCACGAGCCAGCATAACCCGGTGGGTCACCCTCGGGCAGCCGCGGGCCCTTCTACCCCCGCTCCAGCGCCGCCAGTTCGGCGAAGCGGCGGATCAGCTCGGCGC
>ERZ1292640.2353-Hain-H43-02um-R1-2353-length-15166-cov-6_pt1 | contig 15166 bp, 14 predicted proteins | sample MGYA00564404_ERZ1292640 | MGnify/ENA primary metagenome ERZ1292640 (study PRJEB36523, sample SAMEA6512636) | groundwater metagenome | collected 2019-01-08 | study: AquaDiva: Metagenomics assemblies of 32 groundwater samples
AATGCTCGCGTCGGCTTCGCGGTAGCTCGGTGTTGCGGCCCGCGTCAGATCGTGCAGGAACAGCACGGCGTCGGCCGCCTCGATCTCGGCCCAGGCACGCGCGATGCCGATCTTTTCCACTTCATCTTCGCTCTCGCGCAACCCAGCGGTATCGATCACATGCAGCGGTACGCCCTCGATCTGGATGGTTTGCTGTACTTTGTCGCGCGTCGTTCCTTCGACCGGTGTGACAATGGCCAACTCAGCCCCGGCCAGGGCATTAAGTAATGAGCTTTTACCAGCATTGGGCTGGCCAGCAATCACGACCTTGATACCCTCTCGCAACAGGGCGCCCTGGCGTGCATGCTGTAGCACGGCTGCCAGCTGTTGCTGCAGCTTCGAGAGCTGCCCCTGTGCGTCGGCCTTACGCAAAAAGTCAATTTCTTCCTCGGGAAAATCGAGCGTGGCTTCCACCAGCATGCGCAGATGGATAAGCGCATCGCGCAGGACATGGATCTCACGCGAAAAATCACCTGCCAGTGAACGGCTGGCACTGCGCGCCGCTGCTTCAGTACTGGCGTCGATCAGGTCGGCAATCGCCTCGGCCTGCGCCAGATCGATCTTGTCGTTGAGAAAGGCGCGCTCCGTGAACTCGCCGGGCCGCGCCACGCGCAGCCCGGGCAAACGTGGCTGCCCGGTTGCGGGCTCGGCTTCGGCCGCAGCCTCCAGGCAGCGCGCCAGCAACAGTTGCAACACCACCGGGCCGCCATGGACCTGCAACTCCAACACATCTTCTCCAGTGTAGGAATGCGGTGCGGGAAAATGGATGGCCAGCCCATGATCGAGCGGTGTTCCCTGCGCATCACGCAAAGGCAGGTAAGTCGCGTGACGCGGTACCAGCTCGCGATCGCACAGCGCCTGGATCAGGCGACCCAGATTCTTGCCGCTCACGCGCACGATACCGACCGCTCCGCGTCCAGGAGCCGTGGCGATGGCAACTATGGGTTCGCTATGGCGAGCAAGCATGGTCAGACCGTACGCAATCCTAAAGATGAAGGGCCGCTTGCGCGGCCCTGGTCATGTCACTTGAACTTCGGCAGGTTGAACTGCGGCGGAACACCCATGCGCTTGTTGATGATCCATTGCTGGGCAATCGACAGGATGTTGTTGGTCAGCCAATACAGCACCAAACCGGCCGGGAAGGCAAAGAACATCACGCTGAAGACCAGCGGCATGATCCACATCATCTTGGCCTGCATCGGGTCCGGCGGCGCCGGGTTGAGCGCCGTCTGCAGCATGGTACTCAGGGTCATGAGCAACGGCAGGATGTAGTAGGGATCCTTGGCCGACAGGTCAGTGACCCACAGGATCCAGGGCGCATTGCGCATTTCAACGCTGGACAACAGCACCCAATACAAGGCAATGAACACCGGGATCTGGATCATGATGGGCAGGCAGCCGCCCATCGGGTTGACCTTCTCTTCCCGGTAGATGCGCATCATCTCCTGCTGCATCTGCTGCGGGTTGTCCTTCAGTCGTTCGCGCATTTCCATGATGCGCGGATTGATCGCCTTCATCTTGGCCATGCTGGCGTAAGCCTTGGCATTGAGCCAGTAAAAAGCGGCTTTCAACAGCACCACCAACGCCACAATCGACCAGCCCCAGTTGCCGATCAGGTGCTCCAGCTTGTCGAGCAGCCAGTACAGCGGCTTGGCCAGAATGGTAAGCCAGCCGTAGTCCTTCACCAGCTCCAGTCCTGGTGCCAAAGCCTCGAGAATCTTTTCTTCCTGCGGCCCGACGAAGAAACGGGCGTCCACTGTCTTGCTGCTGCCAGGGGCCACCGTCTCCAGCGGTACGATCATGCCAACGGCATACAGGTTGTTGTCAACCTTGCGCATGAACAGATCGCGCTTGATGCCATCCCCCAGCAACCAGGCGCTGGCGAAATAGTGCTGCACCATGGCGGCATAACCGTTTTCCGACTGCTTTTCGATCTCGACCTTGTTCTTCTCAATGTCGCTGAATTCCACTTTCTGGTACTTCTTGGCCTCGGTATAAACCGCCGGACCCGTGAAGGTGGAATAGAAGGAGGAGTCTTCGCCCACTGGTTTGTTGCCGTCGCGCACCAGTTGCAGGTACAGCTGCGGCGCCACTGGCGTGGTGCCGTTGTTCATAACCTCGTGCTTGACATCCAGTGCGTAGCTACCGCGCTTGAGGGTATAGGTCTTGACCAGCTTGACGCCGCCGACTTCGGGCGATTCGAATTTCACCACCAGTTCGTCCGCACCGTCCTTGAGTTCATGCGCGCCCGGTACAAGCGTCATCGCCGTCTTGTGCGTCGGGTAGGTACCGCCTGTCGCACCGGCAATCAGGCCTGTCTGAGAGACATAGATACGGTCTTTGCTCTCGTCAAGCAGCACGAAGTTCTTGTCGACTTCCTTCAAGTCCCGATGCTTGAGAAATTCCGACTGGATCAGCGAACCCCCTTCGGTGTCAAAGGTCAGTTTCAGCATGTCGGTGCTCACCACCACGCGCTCGCGCGCGGCCGCCGGTTTGCCCGGCATGTCTGCAACGATCTGCGCGCTGCCGGCAGGCGTCTGCGCGGCAACCGGCGGCGTACCAACCGTGCTGGCGGCCGAGGTGGCGGCAGCCGTGGTCTTGGTCTTCGATGTCGGGAAGAAGGTGGCCTGGCGGCCATTGTGGACTTGCCACTGGTCCCACAACAGGACCATGGAAAAACCAAAGACCACCCACAGAATGGTGCGGCGAATATCGTTCATGGAGACTTCTTTTGAGAGGGAAGGGGAAGCAAACGGGTCAGGAACCGGGGCTTTTCCTCCGGAACCGGGTCATGGCCGCCAGCACACCAGGGATGACAGCGCGCCAAGCGACGCAGCGTCAGATAGCTCCCAGCCGCTGCGCCATGTTGTTCCAGCGCAGACAGAGCATACAGTGAACAGGTGGGCTCAAAACGGCAAGCCGAGCCCAGCCAGGGGCTCAGCATCAGGCGATAAACACGAACCAGCGCCATCAGTGCGGATTTCATCACGCGGCCACCTTGGTTTGAGCGAAGGCGGCCCGGCCGAACAACAGCTCGACCTCGGTCCGAACAGCCTTTTTGAGTTGATCAGAACTGGCGCTTTTGAATTGCGTACGATCAAAAGCCGCCCGTAGCCGCACAACGTAGGCCGCTTGAGGTAGGGTGGGTTCGAAAAGTGCAGCGACGCTGTAGATCTGCCGCTTGAACAGGTTGCGAGTGACCGCACGGCGGGCCCAGCGCTTGGGCACCATGGCTCCGATCCATGCTTGGTCGGGACTGAAAAGTTCAGGCGTGCTTTGCTGCAGTGATGGTAACGATGGGTTGTCCACCGTCACGTCCGGTGCCGAGCTATGCATGGCGAAATGGGTCGTTCGTGCGACGGTACGACCTGCCAGGACGGCCTGAAATTGTTCTCGGGTTTTCAGCCGCTGCACGTAAGCGTCGCGCAGAGATTGCGTGTCAGCTGTACGCTGAGCAGTTGGCTCAGACCGCCAGGCGCTTACGGCCCTTGGCGCGCCGTGCATTGATCACGGCACGACCACCGCGGGTCTTCATGCGGACCAGAAAGCCATGGGTACGCGCACGGCGGATTTTGGAAGGCTGGTAAGTGCGTTTCATCTTGAGATCCTCGAAGGTTCAGTTCGGAAATTTGGTACAGGCTTGTATCTGCCAACGTCCGTCCGCAAAGACGAAGAGGCTGCGGCAATACACAGGCTCGAATGCCCTGAACAATCAGGGAAACCGGAGATTATCGCAAACTTTCTTAATTCTGGCAACGCCTTGCGACAGTTTTATCGTGTATTGGCCGAAATCTTGGGACTCTAAAAAAATTGTGGATAAATTCTTGATAAATTACAATTCCGTGCATTCCAAATAATAACTATCCACAGAAATCAGCACCCACCATGGCAGAGGGACAATTTAACAGCCACCCCAGCGCAGTGGGCAACGAGGCGGGACAAAGCTTGTGGCAAACCTGTGTTGACCAGCTCGCGCAGGAACTGCCTGAACAACAGTTCAACACTTGGATCAAACCTCTTTTGGCTCAAGTGACCGATGACCTCTCCAAGGTCACACTTTTTGTCGCCAATCGCTTCAAACTGGACTGGGTCCGTGCCCAGTACAGCGCCCGTATTGCGGCGCTCTTGGAAAAAATCTACGGTCAGCCTGTCAATGTTGAGTTAGCGCTTACACCACGAGAAAACTCTCAAAGAACGCAGATTCTCGCTAAATCATCTGAATTTTTCCCTGCCGAAGAAGTGCTTGAACCTGTAGGAGAAAAGTCCTTAGGCGGCACCAAAAACCGGCTCAACCCGGCTCTGACTTTCGATACCCTGGTAGAGGGCACTGCCAATCGCATGGCCCGGGCTGCAGCCATGCATGTGGCGAGTTCACCCGGCCAGTTGTACAACCCCTTGTTCATTTATGGTGGTGTTGGCCTGGGTAAAACCCACTTGATGCATGCCGTCGGTAACCGGCTGCTGGCTGAACACCCGAACGCCAAAGTTCTCTACATCCATGCCGAACAATTTGTTTCCGATGTGGTTAAAGCCTACCAGCGCAAGACTTTTGATGAATTCAAGGACAAGTACCACTCCCTTGATCTGCTGTTGATTGACGATGTCCAGTTCTTTGCCAACAAAGACCGCACCCAGGAAGAATTTTTCAACGCCTTCGAGGCGCTGTTGGCAAAAAAATCTCACATCGTGATGACCAGCGACACCTATCCAAAAGGTCTGGCTGACATCCACGAACGTTTGGTATCACGCTTCGATTCCGGTCTGACGGTAGCCATCGAGCCACCGGAACTTGAGATGCGGGTCGCTATTCTGATCAACAAGGCCCTGGCTGAAGGCACTGAAATGCCGGAAGAGGTCGCTTTCTTCGTTGCCAAGAACGTTCGCTCCAACGTGCGCGAACTCGAAGGCGCCCTGCGCAAAATCCTGGCCTACTCTCGTTTCAACCAGAAGGAAATCTCCATTCAGTTGGCACGTGAAGCTCTGCGTGACCTGCTATCGATCCAGAATCGCCAGATTTCGGTGGAAAACATCCAGAAGACGGTGGCCGACTACTACAAGATCAAGGTGGCCGACATGTATTCCAAGAAACGCCCTGCCAGCATTGCACGGCCACGTCAGATTGCAATGTACCTGGCCAAGGAACTGACTCAGAAAAGCCTGCCAGAAATCGGTGAATTGTTTGGCGGGCGTGATCACACGACCGTATTGCACGCCGTGCGAAAAATTACCGCCGAACGCCAACAACTGACGGAACTGAACCAGCAACTGCACGTGCTGGAACAGACTCTCAAAGGCTGATCAAAGAGGCCAAGAACAATGCTGGGGATAGTTATGGGACAAGTAGGAAGTTATCCACAAAAAAAACATGGAAGCAAAGTTGTTCATGTTCAACCAGCTGATCGGAAGCAGGGCTGCACACAGTTTTCAAAGCAGTCCAAGTCGTTGATAAAAAAAGGGAAAATGACGCTATCCACAGAAATGAGCGTCCTTTAACTACTACTACTAATTTGAAATAAAGAAATTAAGGAAGAGATTGACATGATCGTCCTGAAGGCAACACAAGACAAAGTGCTATCGGTCCTGCAATCGGTGGCCGGTATCGTTGAACGTCGGCATACACTGCCTATTCTTGCCAATGTGCTGATACGCAAGACAGGCAGTGCCTTGCAATTCACGACCAGCGATCTGGAAATCCAGATTCGGACCACGGTGGAATTTGATGGCGATGCTGGCAATTTCACAACCACCGTTGGAGCGCGCAAGCTCATCGATATTCTGCGCACCATGCCGGCAGATCAGACGGTGTCGCTCGAGTCAGCCCAAGCCAAGCTGATTCTCAAAGGCGGCAAGAGCAAGTTCACGTTGCAGACCTTGCCGGCAGAAGATTTCCCGCTGGTGCAGGAATCGGCCAGTTTCGGACCTTCGTTCAGCGTGCCGCAAAAGACATTGAAGGATTTGCTCAGCCAGGTCTCTTTTGCCATGGCGGTACATGACATCCGCTACTACCTCAACGGCATTCTGTTCGTGGCCGAAGGCAAGCAGCTCAGCCTGGTGGCTACCGACGGCCACCGGCTGGCCTTTGCCTCTGCCATGCTGGATGTGGAGGTGCCGCGCCAGGAAGTGATTCTGCCGCGCAAGACCGTGCTGGAAATGCAGCGGCTGCTGAGTGATGCTGATGGTGCCATCGAGATGCAGTTCGCCAACAATCAGGCCAAGTTCAGTTTTGAAGGCATGGAATTCGTGACCAAGCTGGTAGAGGGAAAATTCCCCGACTACAACCGCGTGATTCCGAAGAATCACAAGAACGGCATCATCCTGGGTCGTCAGCCGCTGCTGGCCAGCCTGCAGAGAACAGCCATTCTGACCAGCGACAAGTTCAAAGGAGTTCGCTTGAACATCGACCCGGGTACCTTGCGCGTGGCTTCCAACAATGCCGAACAGGAAGAGGCCGTGGACGAACTGGACATCGACTACAACGGCGACAGCATCGAGATCGGTTTCAATGTGACCTATCTGATCGATGCCTTGGCCAATATGGACCAGGAAATGGTGAAGGTAGAACTGTCGGATTCCAACAGTTCGGCCTTGCTTACCATTCCCGACAATGCGAATTTCAAGTATGTCGTGATGCCGATGCGCATCTGATGCTGAACAAGCAGCAGGCTGCAACCCGCGATGGATGGAAAGTCCGTCGCGGGTTTGGTCATTCAAGAGTTTGAGAAATCGATAGAGAAGTTAGTCATGACTGAAGAAAACAAGCCCAGCGCCGAGGCCTTTACCACTGCTCAGCCGGTTATCGATGCCCACCAGGCTGGTGCATCGGAAGGCTATGGCGAGGGCTCGATCCAGATTCTTGAAGGCTTGGAAGCCGTGCGCAAGCGCCCCGGCATGTACATCGGCGACACCTCCGACGGTACCGGTTTGCACCACCTGGTGTTCGAGGTGGTGGACAACTCGATCGACGAGGCGTTGGCAGGGCATTGCGATGACATCGTGGTGACCATCCATTCGGACAATTCCATCAGCGTGACCGACAACGGCCGAGGTATTCCCACTGGCGTCAAGATGGACGACAAGCACGAGCCCAAGCGTAGTGCGTCGGAAATTGCATTGACTGAACTGCATGCGGGCGGCAAGTTCAACCAGAACAGCTACAAGGTGTCCGGCGGCTTGCACGGCGTGGGTGTGTCGTGCGTGAACGCGCTTTCAAAGTGGCTGCGCTTGACGGTGCGCCGTGAAGGCAAGGTCTATCAGCTCGAATTCGCCCGTGGCTTCGTTCAGAACCGTGTGATTGAAAAGGTCGATGGCTTCGAAGTGTCACCGATGAAGGTCACTGGTACGACGGAAAAACGCGGTACCGAAGTGCACTTCCTGCCTGATACCGATATCTTTCAGCAGAACAATGAGTTCCATTACGAGATCTTGGCCAAGCGCTTGCGTGAACTCAGTTTCCTCAACAATGGCGTGCGCATTCGCCTCAAGGATGAGCGCAACAACAAAGAAGACGACTTCTCGGGTGCCGGTGGCGTCAAGGGTTTTGTCGATTTCATCAATGCCAACAAGAAGGTCTTGCACCCCAATGCCTTTCATGCCATGGGCGAGCGTCCGGCCGATAGTTATGGCGGCATTCCCGGTACCAGCATCGGTGTGGAAGTGGCGATGCAGTGGAACGACGGCTACAACGAGTCGGTGCTGTGCTTCACCAACAACATTCCGCAGCGTGATGGTGGTACCCACCTGACCGGTCTGCGTGCGGCGATGACGCGCGTCATCAGCAAATACATCGAGCAGAATGAATTTGCCAAGAAAGCCAAGGTGGAAGTGTCGGGTGACGACATGCGCGAAGGCCTGTGCTGCGTGCTGAGCGTCAAGGTGCCGGAACCCAAGTTCAGCAGCCAGACCAAGGACAAGCTGGTCAGCTCCGAGGTGCGGGCCCCGGTGGAAGACATCGTGGCCAAGGCCTTGACCGATTTTCTGGAAGAGCGGCCGAACGATGCCAAGATCATCTGCGGCAAGATTGTGGAAGCAGCCCGCGCCCGCGAAGCGGCACGCAAGGCGCGCGAAATGACGCGCCGCAAGGGTGTGCTCGACGGCATGGGATTGCCCGGCAAGCTGGCAGATTGCCAGGAGAAAGATCCGTCGTTGTGCGAGATCTACATCGTGGAGGGTGACTCCGCCGGTGGCTCGGCCAAGCAGGGGCGCGACCGGAAGTTCCAGGCCATCCTGCCGTTGCGCGGCAAGATCCTGAACGTGGAAAAAGCGCGTTACGAAAAGCTGCTGACCAGCAACGAGATCGTAACGTTGATCACCGCCCTGGGTACCGGCATCGGCAAGGCTGCTGTCGAATCCGGCAAGTCGGGGGTGGATGACTTCAATGTCGACAAGCTGCGTTACCACCGCATCATCATCATGACCGATGCCGACGTGGACGGCGCCCACATCCGCACGCTGCTGCTGACCTTTTTCTACCGTCAGATGCCTGATCTGGTCGAGCGTGGTCACATCTACATTGCCCAGCCGCCGCTGTACAAGGTCAAGGCCGGCAAGGAGGAGCTCTACCTCAAGGATGCCTCTGCGCTGGATGCGTTCCTGTTGCGCATTGCTTTGATCAATGCCTCTATCCATACCGGCGGTGACAAGGGCACCGTGATCAGCGGCGACACGCTGGCCGAACTGGCACGCAAGCACCAGCTGGCCGAGGCGGTGATTGCACGCTTGCACAATTTCATGGATGCCGAGGCTCTGCGTGCCATCGCCGACGGCGTGAGCCTGAATCTGGACACGGTGGGCGACGCGGAGGTCTCAGCGGCCGCCTTGCAGGCCAAGCTGGCGGGAGCGGAAGTGGCGGGTGAATTCGATATCCGCAGCGACAAGCCCGTTCTGCGCATCAGCCGCCGCCATCATGGCAACGTGAAGAGCAGTGTGATCACGCAGGACTTTGTGCATGGGGCCGACTACGCGGCGCTGGCCGAAGCGGCCAACACCTTCCGCGGCCTCCTCAATGAGGGTGCCAGGGTCATGCGCGGCGAAGGCGAGAAACAGAAGGAAGAAAAGGTCGACGATTTCCGCTCGGCCATGAACTGGCTGATTGCCCAGGCGGAAAACGCGACCGCGCGTCAACGCTACAAAGGCTTGGGCGAGATGAACCCGGCGCAGCTGTGGGAAACCACCATGGATCCGCAGGTGCGCCGCCTGTTGCGCGTACAGATTGATGATGCCATCGAAGCGGATCGCGTCTTCACCATGCTGATGGGTGACGAGGTGGAGCCACGTCGCGACTTCATCGAAACCAATGCGCTGCGTGCCGGCAACATTGACGTCTGAACGGAAAGAACATGTCTGACACCCTACCGGCCTGCCCCCAGTGCGGCCTGGAAAACACCTACCCGGACGGCGACAACTACGTCTGCCCGGACTGCGGCTTCGAATGGCCGATGGCGGCGGCATCTGCCGATGAAGACGACACGGGAGCGGGCGACGGCATTGTGCGCGATGCCAATGGCAACCCGCTGGCGGACGGCGATGCGGTCATCCTGATCAAGGACTTGAAAGTCAAGGGCTCGTCCATCGTGCTGAAGAAAGGCACCAAGGTCAAAAGCATCCGCCTGCCCGACGGTGCGGGCGATCACGAAGTGGATTGCAAGACCGATCAGGGCGCTTTCATGCTCAAGGCCTGTTTTCTGAAAAAGGCCTGAGCTGCGGCCTGGCATGAGCGCCATTGCCGTCATCGACTTCGAGACCACCGGTATCTCGCCCGATCACGGCGACCGCGCCACCGAGGTGGCGATCGTGCTGGTGGAAGAGGGCCGGGTGGTGGACCGTTTCCAGAGCTTGATGAATGCCGGCGTGCGCATTCCGCCCTTTATCACGCAACTCACCGGCATCAGCAATGCCATGGTGGCGGCTGCCCCCGATGCCGCCGAGGTGATGCAGCAAGCCAGCCGCTTTGTGGGTTCCGCACCGCTGGTGGCACACAACGCCGCGTTCGACCGGAAATTCTGGGTGGGTGAACTGGCGCGCCTGGGTGTATCGGCGCCGCAGCCCTTTGCCTGCACCCTGCTGGTTTCGCGCCGGCTCTACCCGCAGGCGCCGAACCACAAACTGGGCTCGCTGGTGGACTACCACCGCTTGCCGCGCACCGGTGCTGCCCACCGCGCGCTGGCCGATGCCGAGATGGCCGCTGAACTGCTGGGCCGGATCCTGCATGACCTGCGAACCCGCCACGGCGTTGCCAGACCGGACCATGCCTTGCTGATGGCGCTGCAGCGCTGCGCCAAACCAGGCGTCCCGGCGCTGATGGCGCGGTACGCACGAACTTGATCCGGCGTTGTCGTCGGTTCGGGATGACCGCATAATCATTTCCAGTGTCCGGCGAGCCAGTGCAGAGTTGCCGGCAAGCGATATCCGGATGGATGCCCATGACAGAAAAAAAACCTTTTGAAATTGCACGTGAAACGCTCCGGCAGCTGACGGCCAGAAAGCTGGTGCCAACGCCGACGCACTACCAGACGATCTACAACGAGATCGCCGGCGTGCCCCATGTGCAGCCTTTTCCGGAAGAGCCCCTGCGACTGATTGCCCAGGCGCTGCCAACCAAGAACCCGGGCCAGCAAAAGCAGAAGGGCCTGCTTGAATACGCCATCGGCCAACGCAACTGGCAGGGCGTACAAAACGCCCTGCTGGGTTACGTCGGCTTTGCCCTGCCCGGCGGTACGCCCAGCGAGTCGGCCCCGGAGCCGGTGGCACCGATTGCCTCTGTTCCGGCCTTTACCGCGGAGTTCATGGAGCAGATCGCACGCATGGTGGAGTACAGCCTGCCGGCGTTGGGTAGCGACGATGCCCGTTTCCAGGAGCAGGTGGACAAGCTGCTGCAAACCTTGCGCGATCCGGCCGCTGACGTGATCGGCATCAAGACACTGCTGGCTAATTTCGGCCAGCGCCTGTCTTTTGCGGCCGAGGACCAGGCCGAGATCAAGAGTACGTTGCTCAAGTTGTTGCACCTGATCATCGAGAACATTGGCGAATTGAGCGTGGACGACAGCTGGCTCAAGGGCCAGACCGACGCACTGATGGAAGCCGCCACGCCGCCGCTGACCTTGCGCCGCCTCGACGACGTGGAGCGCCGGCTCAAGGATGTGATCTTCAAGCAGACGGAAGCCAAGGGCCGGGCGCAGGAAGCACAGGACGAGTTGCGGCAAATGCTGGCGACCTTTGTCGAACGCCTGTCGCAGATGACCGAGTCGAGCAGCAGCTACCACGGCAAGATGGAAGAAAGTGTGCGCCAGATCGAGCAGGCCAAGAGCATCGAAGAGATTGCGCCTGTGCTCAAGGACGTGATCGGCGCCACGCGGGCCATGGCGAATGCGTCGCTGACGGTGCGCGACGAACTGCGCGCCATGCGCGAGAAAACGCAGGCCACCGAAGCGGAGCTGGTCAAGCTGCACCGGGAGCTGGACCGAGTCAGCGCCCAGGCCCGGCACGATACGCTGACCGGCGCCCTCAATCGCCAGGGCCTGGACGAGGCATTGCACCGCGAAGTGTCAGGCATGCAGCGGCGCGACAGCCCCTTGTGCGTGGCCTTGCTCGACATCGACAACTTCAAGAAAATCAATGACACGCGTGGCCATGCTGCCGGCGATGCCGCGTTGGCGCATCTGGCGACGGTGGCGCGCGAGTGCATGCGGCCGCAGGATACGCTGGCGCGTTACGGCGGCGAAGAGTTTGTGATTCTGTTGCCCGACACGTCGCTGGACAAGGGCGTGGCGGCCATGACGCGCCTGCAGCGCGAGCTGACCCGGCGTTTTTTTCTCGACGGCAACGAGAAAATCCTCATCACTTTCAGTGCCGGCGTGGCGCAGTTCGACCCAGGTGAGGCGGGGCGGGAGGCGATCCAGCGCGCCGACCGGGCGATGTACCTGGCCAAACGTGCCGGCAAGAACCGCGTGATGGCGGCCTGAAGCACAAGGATGTCCACATGAACTACCTGATCCTGGGTCTGGTGATTTTTCTCGGCGTGCATTCGGTGCGTATCGTGGCCGACGGCTGGCGCACCCGCATGCGGGTGCGGCTGGGCGAGGGCACCTGGAAGGGCCTGTATTCGCTGCTGTCGCTGGCCGGGTTGGCGCTCGTGGTCTGGGGCTTCGGCGTGGCGCGTGAACAACCACTGGTACTGTGGACGCCGCCCAACGGCATGCGCCACCTGGCTGGGCTGCTGACGCTGCTGGCATTCGTGCTGTTTGCCGCTGCCTACGTGCCGGGCAACAGCATCAAAGCAAAGGTGCATCATCCCATGGCGGCCGGCGTCAAGGTTTGGGCGCTGGCCCATCTGCTGTCCAACGGCATGCTGGTGCACCAGATCCTGTTCGGCGCTTTCTTGCTGTGGGCGGTGGCCAGTTTTGCCGCGGCGCGTCGGCGTGACCGTGCTGCCGGCACGGTTTATCCGGCCGGCCAGACCTCGGCCACGCTGCTCACGGTCGTGCTGGGTGCAGCGGCCTGGGGCGCGGTGGCGTTCTGGCTGCACGGCATGCTGATCGGCATCCGGCCGTTGGTTTAAACCCACCCCTGTTGGCAGCTCACTGCGTGTAGCTGCCCTCTCCCCTCAAGGGGACAACGCCAGCGGGCCGGCGAAGCCGGACCCGCGGCGTTCCCCGTAGAAATCCTTCAGGTGTTGAGTTGGGACGCCTATTTTTCGAGAAACCACTGGATGATGAACTTGGCGGCGAAGCCGACCATGCCGAATGCCAGGCCCAGGAACAGCACGAAGGTGCCGAAGCGGCCGGCCTTCGATTCCCAGGCCAGGTGGCCGATGATGAACAGCATGTAGAGCATGAAGGCGCCGACGCCAAAGCTCAGACCGAAGGCGGCGATCTGCTCTTCGCTGTAGCCGAACATCAGCGGGTCTCCGTGCCGGCGGCGGCCGTGCGTTCGGGCAGGGCCGAGGCATCGACCAGATCACGGTAGGCATGCCAGCTGCCATGCCCCAGCATGGGCACCACGGCCACCAGCCCCAGCAGTACCGAGCACAGGCCCAAAAGCGAGAAACCCATGATGAGAAAAGCCCACCAGGCCATGGGTCCCGGGTTGAGCAGCACGGTCTGCCAGCTCGTCACCACCGCCTGCAACACGCTCACGCGCCGGTCCAGCAGCAGGGGCAGGGCAATGGCGCTGGAGGCAAACATGGGTGCCGCCATCAGGCCGCCCAGCGTCAACCAGAGTTCGAACAGGTAGTTATCGCGCGCCAGCACGACAAAGCGCAGGAAGTCGAGGGGTCGCTCGATCGGTATCGGTGACAGCAGCGTGATGAGCGCGGCCGACGTCAGGACCCAGCCCGTGCCGGCCAGGGCCAGCAGCAGGCCGAACTGCACCAGCCGCCAGTCCTTGCCGTCGCGGCTGCTGCCGTGGCGGCGCCAACTCAGCCAGGTTTGCAGCACCAGCCGGAAAGAGGCGGGTTCACCACGCTCCACCGCCCGGCTCAGCGCATACAAGCCGGTGGCCAGTACCGGTGCAACCACCAGAAAACCCGAAAAGGCGCCGGCCAGCAGCCAGAACTGGTGGCGGGCCACGATCATCAGAAGCAGGCCAAAGACACACAGCGCCGCACCATGCGCGAAGCTGACCCAGCCGCAACGGGCCATGTCGCGCCAGGCCAGGACCAGCCAGCGCATCGGTTGATGGAGTTCAATGGTGCGGACGGAGGGGCTTGCCTGTGGGTGCATCGGGCCTTGAGGGGTTGGTTTCGGTGCTCAGTCCTAGCGCGGTTTGCGGTCGCCGCGGCCGCCAAAAGGCCGGCCGGTGTTGGCATCAAAGACTTTCTTTTGCTCGGCGTTGAGTGTGGCATAGAAAGCGCGGGTGGCGTCATCGCGCTTGTCCATCTCGGCCTCGCGCTGCTTGCGCAACTCGCGCATCTTGTCCAGGCGCTCGGGCGTGGTGAGCTTGTCCAGTTCAGCGCGTTGAGGGTGCGGGAAGGTGGCCGGCGGTTGCATGGCGGCGACATAACTGCTCCAGGCGCCTTCCTGTTCGGCGCTGAGCTTGAGTTTGGCCTTGAGGTCAGCCGCGCGGCGGTCCATGTGGCGCTTGGCGCGCGCTTGCATGCGTTCGCGGATTTCAGGGCTGGCGCTGGGGCCGCCTGCGCCCGCAGCAGGGCCCGGGCCGGTGCCGGGACCTGGTTGCGCCAGGGTGGTGAGGGCGGCGGCCATCAGGCCGGCCAGCAGTACGGGTTTGAAGACGGATTTCATGGCACTTCCTTTAAAAGCCTGTCAGGACAACAGGTGAAACGGAGTCTGCGCGCGCTGTGTATCCCCTGTCATGAGGGCGTGCGAAGGCTTTGTAAAGATGGCTGCGGCCGCGTGCGTTCAGGCCAGGTGGCCGTTGCGGAAGTCCTCTACCGCGCTCATCAATTCCTCGCGCGTGTTCATGACAAAAGGGCCGTACTGGGCGATCGGCTCGTCCAGCGGGCGGCCGGCAATCAGCAGGGCGCGGGCCGGCTCGCCGCCGGGGTCGGCCTGCAGGCGCACGCCGTCGCCGCTGTTTTCCAGGATGGCCATGCGGTGCAGCGGCACCGGCATGGCTTTTTCCTCGCCATCCACCACGTGCACGGTGCCGCGGTAGACGTAGATGAAGGCGTTGTGGCTGGCCGGCAGCGTTTGCGCGAACGTGGCACCGCCGGCCGGGAAGTGCAGGTCCAGGTACAACGGATCGGTGGGGTACTGCGCCGTCGGCCGTTGCATGGCGCCGTCCACGCCGTGGCTGCTGCCGGCGATGACGCGCACCCGCACACCACCACGGGTGTCCTCGCCTTCGCCGGCCGGGGTGGTGAACTCGGGGATTTCTTCGCTCTGGATGTCGCGGTACCAGGGCGGGCACATCTTGTCCTTGGCGGGCAGGTTGAGCCAGAGCTGGAAGCCTTCCATCACGCCTGCTTCCTGCTCCGGCATTTCGCTGTGGATCAGGCCGCGGCCAGCGGTCATCCACTGCACGCCGCCGTTTTGCAGCAGGCCTTCGTGGCCGGCACTGTCGCGGTGGCGCATGCGCCCGGCGATCATGTAGGTGACGGTTTCGAAGCCGCGGTGCGGGTGGTCGGGAAAGCCGGCACCGTAGTCCTTCGGGTCGTCGCTGGCGAAGTTGTCCA
>ERZ1292640.2356-Hain-H43-02um-R1-2356-length-15154-cov-7_pt1 | contig 15154 bp, 15 predicted proteins | sample MGYA00564404_ERZ1292640 | MGnify/ENA primary metagenome ERZ1292640 (study PRJEB36523, sample SAMEA6512636) | groundwater metagenome | collected 2019-01-08 | study: AquaDiva: Metagenomics assemblies of 32 groundwater samples
AGGCGCCGCGTGGCGCGGCCCGCCGCGAGCGCGGCGGCGCCCCCGCCCGTGAGCCACGACCGCAGCCGCGCGCGGTACGGCAGGGCCGGCGCCTCCGCGGCCGGCTCCCTCCCGCGCCGTGGCCGTTCTCCGAGAGCTGATCCGGGCGAGCCCGGGGCCGCACCGCGCCCGGCGCGCCATCATCCCCCGCGGGAAGGCAGACCCGCGGGCCGCGCGCCGGGCGCCTCGTTTGCCGGCCGCGGGGGGCTCCCCTATCCTGACCGCTCGGTCCCTTCCTCGTGCGTTCCTCGCGACCTCGAACCCGGAGGCGGCTCCCTCGTGGCGATCCAGAAGGTCGGCGTGGTGGGATGCGGGCTCATGGGCAGCGGCATCGCGCAGGTGAGCGCGCAGGCCGGGTTCCCCACGGTGGTGCGCGAGGTCTCGGCGAACGCGCTCGAGAAGGGCCTGGGCTCGATCCGCAGGTTCCTCCAGGGCGGCGTGGACAAGGGCAAGCTCGCGGCCGCCGACATGGAGAGGACGCTCGCGAACCTCGCGGGCACGGTCGAGCTCAGGGACCTGGCGGACTGCGACCTGGTGGTCGAGGCGGCGCCCGAGAACCTGGCGCTGAAGCGCGAGCTCTTCGGCGCGCTCGACGGGCTGTGCCAGCCCGCCGCGATCTTCGCCTCGAACACCTCGAGCCTCTCGATCACCGAATTGAGCACGTTCACCAGGCGGCCCGACCGCTTCCTGGGGCTCCACTTCTTCAACCCGGTCCCGCTGATGAAGCTGGTCGAGGTGGTGAAAACGCTCCAGACCAGCGAGGAGAGCACCGCCGCGGCCGCGGACTGGTGCCGCGCCATCGGCAAGACCGTGGTGACCGCGGGCGACTCGACCGGCTTCGTGGTGAACCGGCTGCTGATCCCCTACATGCTGGACGCCATCCGCGTCTACGAGCAGGGACTCGCGAGCCGCGACGACATCGATGACGCCATGAAGCTCGGCTGCGGCCATCCGATGGGCCCGCTGTTCCTCACCGACTACGTGGGCCTCGACACCGCGTACGCGATCGCCGAGATCATGTTCGACGAGTTCAAGGAGCCGCGCTTCGCGCCGCCGCCGCTGCTCAGGCGCATGGTGATGGCGGGCCGCCACGGCCGCAAGAGCGGCCGCGGCTTCTACGACTGGAGCACCAACTCGCCGTCGTGAGGCGGCACGCGGGGGCGGCATGCTGACGGACAAGACGCTGGCGGTGCTGGGCGCGGGCAAGCTCGGCGAGACCCTCATCCGCGGGCTCGTGGACGCGGACGCCGTGAGCCCGGCGAAGGTCACGGTGACCGCGGGGCATGCCGAGCGGGTGGAGAAGCTCGCCGCGGAGCTCGGCGTGCGCGGCACGCTCTCGAACGCCGACGCGGTGCGCGGCGCCGACCTGGTGATCCTCGCGGTCAAGCCGCAGACCGTGGCGGCGGTCCTGGCCGAGATCTCCGGCGTGCTCGAGCCCGCGCAGCTCCTGATCTCGGTCGCGGCCTCGGTGGGCACCACCTGGATCGAGAAGCACCTGCGCGCGGCGGTGCCGGTGGTGCGCGCCATGCCCAACACGCCGGCCCTGCTCAGGAAGGGCATGACGGCGCTCGCGCCCGGCACGCACGCCACGCGCGCGCACCTCGAGCAGGCGCGCGCCATCTTCGACGCGGTGGGACGCACGCTGGTGCTGGACGAGAAGCACATGGACGCGGTGACCGGGCTCTCGGCGTGCGGCCCGGCCTTCATCTACATCGTCATCGAGTCGCTCGCCGAGGCCGGCGTCAAGGTCGGCCTGCCGCGCGACGTCGCCACCGAGCTCGCGGCCCAGACCGTGATGGGCGCGGGCGCCATGGTGATCGAGACCGGCCAGCACCCTGCGCTGCTCAAGGACCTGGTGACCACGCCGGCGGGCTGCACCATCGACGGCATCCTCGAGCTCGAGGAGGGCGGCCTGCGCGTCACGCTCATCAAGGCGGTGGTGCGCTCGACCGAGCGCGCCAAGGAGCTGCTCGAGAGCTAGCCCGGGCCATTCATGATCGCGAATCCCGGACGGCCCACCCGCGCGCCCGCCCAGGGCGCCACCGAGCCGGTGCGGATGGCGGAGTGAGTCCGGCGCGTGGCTTCGATCCCCGGGTGGACGCCGCCCCGCCGCTCGAGCCCGTGCTCGAGCTGGCGTCGCGGCTCGGGCGCGCCGGCATCGCGTTCGCCCTGGGCGGCAGCGGGCTGCTCGCGGCGTGCGGGCTCGCGCGCACCATCGGCGGCTGGGACCTGACGACCGACACGGCGCTCGCGCGCCTGCTCGCTCAGCCGCTGCCCCCGGACCTCGCGCGGGCGCTGTCCGCGCTGCCGCGGAGGCCCTCCTTCAAGTAGTGCTTGAAGTGGCCCCGCCGCCGCCCGGCGCGCCTCCGGCCAGCCGCCGCAGCGTCTCGCCCTCCAGCCGGCAGGTGTGCCACCCGCCGGACCGCGTGGCCCCGAGGCGCCGGTAGAACTCGATCGCCGGCTGGTTCCACTCGAGCACCGCCCAGTCCACGCGGACGCAGCCGCGCTCGAGCGTGAGCGCGGCGACCGCACGCATGAGCGCGAGGCCCACGCCGCGACCGCGGTGGCGCTCGCGCACGAAGACATCCTCGAGCCACAGCAGCGGGCGGGCGCGGAACGTGGAGAACGCCCCGAAGCAGACGGCGAAGCCGGCGAGCTCGTCGCCGGCTTCCGCTATCAGGCAGTCGAGCGCCGGCCAGCGTCCGCCGAGGACGTGGCGCGCGAGCGCTTCGGGCGAGCCGGCGAGCTCGTGCTCGAGTCGCTCGTACACCGCGAACTCGCGCATCATGCCCCACAGCTCTTCCATGTCCGCGGCGCGCGCCGGCCGCACGGCGACGCTCGTGCCGCTCATTCGCCGATCACCTTGACGAGCACGCGCTTCCTGCGGCGTCCGTCGAACTCGCCGTAGAAGATCTGCTCCCACGGTCCGACATCGAGCTTCCCCTTCGTCACCGCGACCACCACCTCGCGGCCCATGACCTGGCGCTTGAGGTGCGCGTCGGCGTTGTCCTCGCCGGTGTCGTTGTGGCGGTACCGGTCCACCGGCGCGTGCGGTGCGAGCTTCTCGAGCCAGACCTCGTAGTCGTGGTGGAGCCCGCTCTCGTCGTCGTTGACGAACACGCTCGCGGTGATGTGCATGGCGTTCACCAGCACCATGCCTTCCTGCACCCCGCTCGCGCGCACGATCCGCTCGACCTCGGGCGTGAGGTTCACGAAGCCGCGCCGCGAAGGCACGTGCATCCACAGGTACTCGGTGTGGGATCTCATCGCCGGCAACCTATCACGCCGCCCGCGCGGCGCGCGGACCGGGCGGCGCTTGAGGCGGCCCGGGGGCTCTGCTAACTTGCGGGCCCGTCCGCAGGGAGCGCCGCGTGCTCCCGCCGGCGCGTCCCCACCGCGCGGCGGCCAGGACTTCCGCCGATCCCGAACCGGGCCCCGATCCAGAGGAGCGACCCCGTGGCGACCAACGGACTCTCCGAGATCGTCATCGTCTCCGGAGCGCGCACCGCGATGACCGAGTGGATCGGCGGCAGGCGCGGCGACGGGCTGCCGGGCGGCGCGCTCGCGTCGGTCTCGGCGATCGATCTCGGCGCCGTGGCCGCGAAGGCCGCGCTCGAGCGCGCCGGGCTACCGCCCGGGACCATCGACCACGTCATCATGGGCAACGCCATGCAGACCTCGGGCGACGCGCTCTACGGCGCGCGCCACGTCGCGCTCAAGGCGGGGCTCCCGGAGCAGGTCCCCGCTCTCACCGTGAACCGGCTGTGCGGCTCGGGGCTGCAGGCGGTGGTGAGCGCGGCGCAGCAGATCCAGACCGGCGAGTCCGCCTGGGTGGTCGCGGGCGGGATGGAGAACATGAGCCAGGCGCCGCACGTCATCCGCGGGGCGCGCGCCGGGTTCCGCCTCGGGCAGGGGCAGCTCGAGGACTCGCTCATGGCCGCGCTCACGGACACGCTGTGCGGGTTCCCCATGGCGCTGACCTCCGACAACCTGGCGCGCAGGTACGGCATCACGCGCGATCAGCAGGACGAGTACGCGCTGCGCTCGCACACGCTCGGCAACCGGGCGACGCAGAACGGGCGTTTCGCCGAGGAGATCGTGCCGGTCGAGGTGAAGCAGGGGAAGAAGACAGTGACGGTGGACCGGGACGACCACCTGTTCCCCGACACCACGCTCGAAGGGCTGGCGAAGCTCCCGCCCGCGTTCGGGCCGGAGTCGTTCGTCACCGCGGGCAACGCCTCGGGCATCGTGGACGGCGCCGCGGCGATGGTGGTGACCAGCGCCGCGAGCGCGCGCGCCACCGGGAAGGAGCCGCTCGGCTTCGTGCGCGCGTACGCGAGCGTGGGCGTGGAGCCGGAGTTCATGGGCATCGGCCCGGCCCCCGCCATCCGCAGCGCGTGCGAGAAGGCGGGGCTCAGGGTCGAGGACCTCGACCTCTTCGAGATCAACGAGGCGTTCGCCGGCCAGTACCTGGCGGTCGAGAAGGAGCTCGGTCTCGACCGCGACAGGGTCAACGTGAACGGCGGCGCCATCGCGCTCGGCCACCCGCTCGGCGCCACCGGCGCGCGGCTCATCTACACGCTCCTGGTCGAGCTCGGCCGGCGCAGGCGGCGCCTCGGCGTGGCTTCGGCGTGCATCGGCGGCGGGCAGGGCATCGCGGTCGTGCTCGAGCGGGCGTAGGCGCGGGCCCGGCGCGGCGCCGGGCTTTGGCGGGACACGGTAGCATTGCACTTGCCCCGGAGCGGGGCGCGGCGGTTTACTGGGGCGGCGACGCGACCTCCCCTGCTTCCTCGGACCCGGCGGCCGACTCATCTCCCATGGACGAACGCGACCTCATCTACGACTGGAACGAAGCGGGCGAGCGCTGGGAGCGCCCGCCGTTCCGCGTCCAGCTCGACGACGAGACGTTGCGCGATGGCCTGCAGTCACCTTCGGTGCGCAGCCCGTCCATCGAGGAGAAGCTCGAGATCCTCCACCTGATGGAGCGGCTGGGGATCGACACCGCCGACATCGGCCTCCCCGGCGCCGGACCGCACGTGGTCCGGGACGTCACCCGGCTGGCGCAGGAGATCCGCGACGCGCGTCTCAAGATCCGCGCCAACTGTGCGGCGCGCACCCTGGATCAGGACATCACGCCGGTGATCGAGATCTCGCAGAAGGTCGGCATCCCGATCGAGGTCTGCACGTTCATCGGCTCCTCCCCGATCCGCCAGTACGCCGAGAACTGGACCCCCGACGACATGTTGCAGCACACCGAGGACGCCGTGACGTACGCGGTGTCGCACGGCCTGCCGGTGATGTACGTCACCGAGGACACGGTGCGCGCGCAGCCCGCCACGCTGCGGCGGCTGTTCCTCGCGGCCATCCGCTGCGGCGCCTCGCGGCTGTGCCTGTGCGACACGGTCGGCCACGCCACACCCACCGGCGCGGCGAACCTGGTGCGCTTCGCGCGCGAGGTGGTGCGCGAGAGCGGCGCGCCGGTGGAGCTCGACTGGCACGGGCACTGCGACCGGGGGCTGGCCGTGATCAACACGCTGGCCGCGGTGCGCGCCGGCGTCACGCGGGTGCACGGCTGCGCCATCGGCATCGGCGAGCGCGTGGGCAACACCCCGATGGACCAGCTGCTCGTGAACCTGAAGCTGCTGGGCTGGATCGACAACGACCTCACCGCGCTCACCGAGTACTGCGAGAAGGTGAGCGCCGGGACCGGCGTGCCGGTGCCGCCCAATTACCCGGTGGTGGGACGCGACGCGTTCCGCACCGGCACCGGCGTGCACGCCGCCGCGGTCATCAAGGCCTACCGCAAGGGCGAGGACTGGCTCGCCGACCGCGTCTACTCCGGCGTGCCGGCGAGCTGGGTGGGCCGCCGCCAGGAGATCGAGATCGGGCCGATGAGCGGGCTGAGCAACGTCGTGTTCTGGCTCGAGAGCCGCGGCATCGAGCCGACCCCCGAGCGCACCCAGGCGGTGTTCCAGCGCGCCAAGACCGTGGACCGCGTGCTCACCGACGAGCAGATCCTGGCCGTGCTGAACGCGCTCGACGAGACCGGCGTCTCGTGAAGCTCCGGCCCCCGCTCCGGCTCCTCGCGACGGGAGCCTTCGCCGGCCTGCTCGCGCTGGCCGACGCGGCGGCCGCCACGGCCGCACCGCAGCCGGCCGCGCGGCGGGACGCCGCGCACCGCGTGCCTGCGGCGTCGCGCGCGGCGGCGGCGAAGGCCGCCCCCGGCTCGCTCCGCTCACCGCAGGACCAGGCGCACGAGGCCCGCCTGCTCGAGGACAGCGGCGCGTACGGCCAGGCCGCTGCCGCGCTGCGCGCGCTGCGCCGCCGCGTCGCGCCCGACGCCGACCTCGAGCTGGCGCTGGCGCTCGACGAGGCACGCTCGGGCGATGCCGACTCGGCGCGCGCCCGGCTCTACGGCCCGCCGCTCACCGCGGCGCTGGTGGACTCGCTGCCGGTCACGCGCCGCCACGAGTACGACTGGGACCGCGACCAGCGCTGGACGAACGGCGGGTTCCAGGGCTGGCACTGGTACGTGGCGCGCGCGCGCGCCGAGCTGGACGCCGCGCTGGGGCGCTGGGAGGAAGCGACCGTGGCGGCGCGCGCCGCGGTGGCGGCCCGGCCGCTCGCGGGCAAGGAGTGGCTGGTGCTCGCGGTGTGCGCGGGGCGCGCCGGGCACGCCGACGAGGCGCGCGCCGCGGCCGACCAGGCGGCCACGCTCGACCCTTCGCTGCCCGAGGCGCTCTACCTGAGCGGGCTGTGGGCGTGGAAGGCCGGCCATCGCGCCGGGGCGCAGCAGCGCTTCCGCGCCGCGGTCGCGCTTGACTCGAGCTATCGCGAGCCGGCGTTCGCGCTGGTGCGGTCGCGCCTGCCGGGCGCGCCGCCCGACACGCTGCCCGCGGAGATCCTCACCGGCGTCCGCGCGGTGGGGCTGCTCACCTCCCCCCTCGGCCCCAAGGTCGAGGAATACGTGCAGATGGACCATCCCGCCACCATCGTCCGGCAGGAGCTGATCCCGATCCCCGACTCGCTGGGCGCGAGGCTCGAGCCGGTCCGGCTGGTGCTGCCCATCCTGGTGGACGAGCGCGGCCGCGCCGTACTCCACGAGCTGCCCTGGTTCTCGCCGGACCAGCTGCCCTCAGCGGTGGTCGCGCTGCTCGCGCAGTCACTGCCGGCCTGGCGCTTCACGCCGGCGCGTCGGCTCGACCGGCCGCACCGCGTGTGGGCGTCGGTCTCCGTCCACTACGGCACGTCACGATAGAGGAGCGCACCATGTCGAAGACCTACAACATCGCGGTGATCCCCGGCGACGGCATCGGCCCGGAGGTGGTGGGCGAAGGCCTGCGCGTGCTGGCGCGCGTCGCATCGCTCGAGGGCTTCACGGCCAGGACCACCGCCTACCCGTTCGGCGCCGAGCACTACCTGAAGACGCAGGAGGTCTTCCCCGACTCCGCCTTCGAGGAGGTGGGGGGGCACGACGCCATCCTGCTCGGCGCCATCGGCGACCCGCGCATCCAGGTCGGGTTCCTGGAGTTCGGCATCATCGCGCGCATGCGATTCGGCCTCGACCTCTACGTGAACCTGCGGCCGGTGAAGCTCTACGCCGAACACCTGTGCCCGCTCAAGGACAGGAAGCCCGAGGACGTGGATTTCATCGTGGTGCGCGAGAACACCGAGGACGCCTACGCCGGCATGTTCGGCTACTTCAAGAAGGGCACGCCCGACGAGATCGCCACCCAGGAGATGCTGTTCACGCGCAAGGGCACCGAGCGCGTCATCCGCTACGCCTTCGAGCTAGCGCGAAAGCGGAACAAGGCGAAGAAGCTGACCCTGGTGGACAAGGCGAACGCGGTGCGGGCGATGGACCTGTGGACGCGCACCTTCGAGGAGGTGGGCGCCGAGTACCCGGACGTCGCGCGCGACCACGCCTACATCGACGCCGCCACCATGTGGTGCGTGAAGAACCCCGAGTGGTTCGACACGGTGGTGACCAGCAACATGTTCGGCGACATCCTCACCGACCTCGCGGCGATGATCCAGGGCGGGCTCGGCATCGCCGCGAGCGGCAACCTGCACCCGGGGCGCGTGAGCCTGTTCGAGCCCATCCACGGCTCGGCCCCCAAGTACGCGGGCAAGAACGTGGCGAGCCCCATCGCCACGGTGATGGCCGTGCAGATGATGCTCGACTACCTGGGCGAATCCCGCGCCGCGCAGCGCGTCGAGGACGCGGTCGCACGGCTGCTGCGCTCCAAGCGCATCCCTTCGCTGGGCTCGGACTCAGGGCTCTCGACCAGCCAGGTCGGCGACCTGGTGCTGGCGGAGCTGGAGCGGGCGAGCGTGCCGGCGTAGGGCCCGGCCGCTCACATCGTGTTCTCGCTCCCGGGCGAGAGCCAGCGCTCGACCCAGCGGAACCACTCGAGCACGACCAGCGCGAGCACGGTGCCCACGATGGCGAGCACGTAGGCGTGGACGCCGACCGCCACCCCGACCGCGGCCACCATCCAGATGCTCGCGGCGGTGGTGAGCCCGTGGACGTAACCTTCCTGCCGCATGATGCTGCCGGCGCCGAGAAAGCCCACGCCGGTGACCACGCCGTGGATGATGCGGGTCGGGTCGAACTGGGTCATGCTGAAGGTGCGCATCGCGTGCGGGGCGAGCAGCACGAACATGGTCGAGCCCAGGCACACCAGCGTGTGCGTGCGCAGGCCCGCGGGCTTGCGTCCCATCTGGCGCTCCCAGCCCACCACCGTGCCGAGCACGGTCGAGAGCAGCATGGCCAGGATGTCGTGAAGCTGGCTCAGGTCCACTTCACCTCCGCTGGAAGTCTGCCGGACGCTTCTCGAGGAACGCCTGGAGTCCTTCGTGCGTGTCCTCGCTCGCGGCGAGGAGGCCGAACAGCCCGCTCTCGAGCCGCAGGCCGTCGTCGAGCGGGAGCTGCATGCCGCGCGTCACCGCCTCGAGCGCCGCCGCCACCGCGAGCGGCCCGTTCTTGAGGATCGCGAGCGCGAGCTTCTCGGCCTCCTCCAGCAGCTGCTCGCGTGGCACCACGCGGTTCACGAGCCCGATCCGCTCCGCCTCGTCGGCCTTGACGCGCCGGCCCGAGAGGATGATCTCGAGCGCGCGTCCCGACCCCACCAGGCGCGGGAGCCGCTGGGTGCCGCCGTAGCCGGGGATGATGCCCAGGCTCACCTCGGGCAGCCCCAGCACCGCGTTCTCCGACGCGATCCGCATGTGGCAGGCGAGCGCCAGCTCGCAGCCGCCGCCGAACGCGTAGCCGTTGACCGCGGCGATCACCGGCCTGGTGCAGCGCTCGAGGGACTCGAACACGCGCTGGCCGAAGCGCGAGATCTCCTCCGCCTCGCGCGGGCCCAGTGCAGCGAGCTCCGCGATGTCGGCGCCCGAGATGAAGCTCTTGTCCCCCGCGCCGGTCACGATGAGCGCGCCCCGGGCGGGATCGGCGGCGAAGCGGCGCGCGCAGTCCTCGATCTCGCCCAGCGTCTCGCGGTTCAGGGCGTTGAGCTTGTCGGGTCGGTTCACGAACAGCACGGTCACGGCGCCGCGCTGCTCGACCAGCAGGTTCCGATACGTGGGGGCGGTGGTCGTGGTCATGGACGGACGGGCTCCATTTCGATGGGAAGGCGCGGCCGCGCCGTGCGTCGCGCGGAGCGTTGAGTCGACGGAGCGCGAGTATAGGAACCGCCCCGCGGCGAGGCAAGGTCAGGCGCCGGGCGCCGGCGCCGGGCGAAGCGCGCCGGCGTGGATCGGCACGGGCGCCAGGCAGGATCGGCGCGACTGCGACCGCCGCGTGCGACCTCGCGCTTGTCCCGGGAACGCGCGGCGGCCTAAGATGCCGGCCTCGCCTCCTCCCGGAGCGGCCCCATGTCCCCAGAACCACTCACCGCCGATGAGCAGGATCCGCAGCGCCTGAGGGCGGTGCTCCGCTTCCTCGCCGAGCTGGGCGAGGTGGTGGCTTCGAACACCGAGCTGCAGCCCATCCTGGACTGGATCGTGCTGCGCACCACCTCCATGCTGGGCGCGGACGAGGGCTCGATCCGCCTGCTCGAGCCGGACGCCGACTCGCCGCGCGGGCGCACGCTCGTGCGCAAGCAGTCGCATGGCAGCGTCTCGGGATCGTGGCCGCCGGCCCTCGCGCTCAGCGTCACCGGCTACCTGCTCCACCGCGCGGACCATCTGGCCACGCCCGACATCCTGGACGACGGGCGCTTCGCGGGCCTGCGCGGGACCGAGGCGCGCGTCCGCGCGGTGCTCGCGGTGCCGCTCCGGGTCGAGAATCACGTCACCGGCGTGCTCGCCGTGACCCAGGCGCGGCCGGGCCGGCAGTGGACCACCTCCGACATCCAGTTGCTCTCGATCGTGGCGGGATACTCCGCGGGCGTCATCGAGCAGGCGCGGCTGCGCGCCGGGTCGGTGGAGAAGCAACGGCTCGCGGAGCGCATCGAGCGCGAGCTGTCGCTGGCGCGCGAGATCCAGATGAACCTGGTGCCCTCGCGTCCGCTCGCATTCGGGCGCTGGGAGGCGTTCGGGCGCGTCGTGCCGGCGCACCAGGTGGGCGGCGACGCGTTCGACTACTTCGTGATCGAGCAGCGACGGCTGGGTCTCGCCATCGCCGACGTGTCGGGCAAGGGCGTGCCCGCGGCGCTCCTCATGTCGAACGTGCAGGCCTCGCTGCGCGCGTTCTGCGACGGCGGGCATCCCATCCCCGAGAAGGTGCGCCACGTCAACCAGAGCGTCGCCCGCACCGCGGCGCCCGGGAAGTTCATCACGCTGTTCTACGCCGAGCTCGACCCGACGTGCGGCCGGCTCACGTACACCAACGCCGGGCACAACTACCCGCTGCTGCACCGCGGCGACGGCGCGGTCGAGGAGCTCACCGAGGGCGGCCTGCCACTCGGGCTGTTCGAGGGCTCCGACTACGCCGAGGGCGAGACCGTGATGCGGCCCGGGGACACGCTGCTCCTCTACAGCGACGGGGTCTCCGAGGCGCTGGACGCGCGCGGCGAGGAGCTGGGCGAGCCGCGGCTGCGCGAGCTGTGGGCCCGGCACGCCGCGCTCCCGCCCGGCGACTGCATCCGCGCCATGCTCGCCGAGGTCGAGGCGTTCCGCGGAGCGGAACCGCAGAGCGACGACATCACGCTCGTGGTGCTGGCCGCGCGCCCGCCGGCATGAGCCCCGGAGACCTGCCGGCGTGAAGCGCGCGCTGCTCGGGCTCGCCGTGCTGGGAGCGGCGGCGCTCGCCGCTTCAGCGGTGGTCGCGGCGCTGCGCGTGCACAGCGTGGACGTGGTCTCGCTGGCGGCGCGGGCCCCGCGTCGCACCGCCCTGATGCGCCAGCGCGAGGTCGAGGCCACCGCGGCGGGACGAGGCTACCGCGTCCGCCAGGCCTGGGTCCCCTACGACCACATCGCGCCGCTGCTGCGCCGCGCGGTGCTGGTCGCCGAGGACGACGCGTTCTACCGGCACGGCGGGCTCGACTGGAACGAGCTCCGGGCGGCGGCGCGCCGCAACATCGAGGAGCGCCGCGTGGTGCGCGGGGGCAGCACGATCCCGCAGCAGCTCGCGAAGAACCTGTTCCTCGGTGACCGGCGCACCGTCATGCGCAAGCTCGAGGAGGTGTTCCTGGCGCTGCGCATGGAGGGCGCGCTCTCGAAGCGGCGCATCTTCGAGCTCTACCTGAACCTCATCGAGTGGGGCGACGGGGTGTTCGGCGCCGAGGCGGCGGCGCGCCACTGGTTCGGCGTCTCCGCCTCCGAGCTGACGCCGCGCCAGGCGGTGCTGCTCGCCGCGGTCATCATCAACCCGCGGCGCTACTCGCCGCTCCGGCCCTGCCGCCGTATCGAGCGGCGCGCGCGCCTGATCGCCTCCCGGCTCCGCCGGCGTGGCGCGCTCTCCGAGGCCGAGTATCTGGATGCGACCGGCGTGCCACCGCGCGCGGACACCACGGCGGCCGCTCCCGGATCGCCCGCCGCGCCAGCCACGCCGCCGGCCGATCCCTCCGCCGCGCCCCCCGAGACGGCGCGGGGCGAACCCGGGGGACCCGGACCGCGTTGAGCGGCAGTCCGGCGATCCACCGAGCGCTCGTAGAGGAGGCGCCCGGCTATCCGCCGAGCGCCTCCTTCACCAGCCGCGAGACCGTCGCGCCCTCGGCCCGCCCCCTGACCTGCGCCATCACCGCCCCGATCACCTTGCCCATGTCCCTCGGGCCCGCGGCACCGGTCTTCGCCACCGCCTCGCGCACCAGCGCCCGCAGCTCGTCCTCGGATAGTCCCTGCGGGAGGTAGCGCGACGTCACGCGCACCTCCTGCTCCTCGCGCGCGATGAGATCCTGGCGGCCGGCCTTCTTGAGCTCCTCGATGGTCTCGCGGCGCTTCTTGACGTAGCGCTGCAGCACCTCGATCTCCTCCTCGGGGCTCAACTCGGTATCCTTCGGCTTCCGGGTCCTGGCCTCCATCAGGGCGGCCTTGAGCATGCGGAGCGTGCTCAGGGTGTCGGCGTCGCGCGCCTTCATGGCCGCGGTCATCTCGCTCTGGAGGCGCTGCAGGATGGACGTGTCGCTCACGGGTGCACCCTCCGTGTCACGGTCGGCTTCCGCTTGGAGGGGAGGCGACGTCTCGGGCCGGCCCCTCCGCCGTGGCCCGCGCTGCGGTGAACGCGGCCGCGGCCCGTTCGAAGGTCTCGAGCGCGGCCGCGAAGCGCGCGGGCTCGCTGCCCAGCGCCACGCGCACGCCGCGCGGGTCTCCGAAGAAACGCCCCGGCACCACCGCGAGATCGTGGCGCTCGGCCGCGACAGCCGCGAACGCGTCACCCGCCGCCGGCCCCGGGAAGAGGCAGAAGGCCGTGGTGCCGCGCGGCGCGGGCCCGGGATCGAAGTCCGCGGCGCGCCCGGCGAGCGAGCGCCAGCGCGCGTGGTTCTCCGCGAGGATGCGCCGGGTCCGCGCGCGCAGCGCGTCCAGGTGCGGCGCCAGCGCGAGCGCCAGCGCCACGGACGCGCGCGAGGGCTCCACCGAGAGCGCGTTCTGAGCGTTCGCGCAGCGCGCCAGCGCCCCGGCGCTTCCCGCGACCCAGCCGATGCGCAGGCTGCCGAGCCCGTACGCCTTGGTGAGGGTGGCGGTCGTGACCCATCGCGGGTGGCGTGCCGCCAGCGTCCCGCACACCCGTTCCGAGGCGTCGCGGAAGGTCTCATCGCAGACCAGCCACAGGTCCCGCCGCTCGGCCAGCGCGGCGAGCGCGCCGGCGTCCTCGTCCTCGAGCGACGCGCCGCTGGGATTGTGAAGATCGGTGAGCATGACGAGCCGGGTCGCCGGGCCGAGCGCCGCCTCCACCGCTTCGGCCACGCGGGCGTAGCCATGGGCGCGCTCGCGCGTGAAGCCGCGCACCCTGACGCCGAAGAACGGCGGCACCGCGCGGTGCGGCTCGTAGCCCGGCAACTCGACCAGCGCCTCCTCCCCCGGCTCGAGCAGCCCGGCGAACGCGCAGGCGTTCGCCTCGCTGGCCCCGGTGGTGAGCAGCACGCGGCCGCCCGGCGCACCGAGGCGCGCGCCCAGCACGCGCTCCAGCTCGGCTTGCGCGGCATCGCCGTCGCGCGGCAGGTCGGCCCGGTGCGGCAGCCCGAGCGCGGCGAGGTCGGGCGCCGCCACCGCGCTGTCCGAGAGGATGTGGCGGAAGCGCTGCGGCTGCGTCTTGCTCCAGGCGATGTGCTCGAGCGTGGGGCGCGTCATTGGCGCGCGAAGATACCACGCGGCGGCGGGGGCCGGGCCGCGCCGGGCAGCCGCGCCGGGCGGATGAGCGCCGGGTCCCGCGGAGCTTGCGCTTGGGGTCGGGGCGCCCCCGGTGGTAAACCGCGTCGAGTCGGGGGACCCGTCCGTCCCCCGTGAGCCCATTGCGGAGGAGGCAGACGTGGGAGTCCCCGCGACCCACCCGGCCGGATCGCATCCGTGAGCGCGACCCCAGGTCGCGCGCCGGCACCGGTGAGCCACGCGACGGCGGGCGCCAGACCGGGGCCCGGCAGCATCCGCGCCCGCCTAGTGCTGCTCGTGCTCGCCGTGGTGACGCCCTTCCTGCTGCTCACGACCTTCAACGGCTGGACCCGGCTGCGCGAGAAGCACGATGAGGTGCAGACGCGTGCGCTCGAGGTCGCGCGGCTGGTCGGCGCGCGCGTGGACGACCATGTCGCGGCCCTCGAGGCGCTGCTCAAGGCGACCCGCGGACTCGTGGCCTCCGGCACCACGCCGGACCAGCGCGCCACCGCCGCGCTGGAGGTCATCCGGGCCAGCCTGCCCTCCGAGTTCGAGGATCTGGTCCTGCGCCGGCCCGCGGCCGGGCCGGGCGCGCTCCCCGTGCTGACGTCGGGCCGCGTCTCTCCGGCGGCCGGGCTCACCGTGAGTGAGCCGGCTCGCTCGCCGGTGTCGGGACGCTACACGGTGACGGTCTCCCTCCCGGTGCTCGACACGCGCGAACGCATCGTCGCGACGCTCTCGGCGACCCTGGTGCTCGACCGCCTGCGCCAGCTGCTCGAGACCGAAGACCTGCCGGAAGGATCGGTGGTCACGCTCGTGGACCGGAAGGGGATCGTCGTCGCGCGCTCGCTCGACTTCGAGCGCTGGGTGGGGCGCGACCTCTCGCGCTACCCCTACGTCCGTCGCGCCATCGAGACCGGGGAGGGCGTGCAGGAGGCCGTGTTCGCGGACGGCATCCGCCGCCTCTCGGGCCATTCCCACGTCCCCAGCGTGCCCTGGGTCGCGTTCGTCGGCATCCCGTCGAACGTGGCCTTCGCCGAGGAGAACGCGGCGATGCGCCAGGGTCTCACACTCGGCGCGGTCACGCTGGCGCTGGCGCTGGTGCTGGCTGGGTTCCTCGCGGGCGTGCTGGCCCGGCCGCTGCGCGCGCTCACCGCCGACGCGGTCGCGCTCAGCGCGGGGGACTTGTCGAGGCGCACCCCGGTGCGTTCGCCGGACGAGCTGGGCCAGCTCGCGGACGCGTTCAACCACATGGCCGCCGCGCTCGAGCGCCGCACGTCGGAGCTCCAGGAGCGCGAGCGCCTCTACCATGAGCTGTTCGAGACCAACCCGCTGCCGATGTGGGTGTTCGACCTCGAGACCACGC
>ERZ1292640.2357-Hain-H43-02um-R1-2357-length-15146-cov-6_pt1 | contig 15146 bp, 13 predicted proteins | sample MGYA00564404_ERZ1292640 | MGnify/ENA primary metagenome ERZ1292640 (study PRJEB36523, sample SAMEA6512636) | groundwater metagenome | collected 2019-01-08 | study: AquaDiva: Metagenomics assemblies of 32 groundwater samples
CTCCTTCTCTAGTAATTGTTTAGCGTTAACCATCGAGAGGCGCTAAACAATTACCATCGACGATCTCTCTCGGGACGGCTGGTATCGCCGGGCGATGTTCTTGCACCACCGGGCTCCGGGTGACCGGTCCACGCCGGTTCCCGGAGGACCCGAATCATGCCGCTTCGCCACGTCCGTTGGTACGATGCGTTGCTCCTGGCCGGCCTGACCATCGCGACGCTCGTCATCTTCTCGAAGCCGATTCGCCTCGTCCTCGACGCCGCCCACGGGTTCGAGAGCTACTACGGGCTGTCGCTCGTGCCGGCGCTCGTGATCCTGACCGTGGTCTTCGCGTTTCAGCAGCAGGCGAAGCGGCAGGAAGCCGCCGCCCGCGCGGCGGCGGCGGCGGCCGAAGCGATGCAGGCGAAGGAGCGCGCGCGCGATCTCGAGGAGCTCGTGAACTTCGGGCGCTCGCTGGCCGAGTCGCTCGATCTCGACACGGTGCGCGAGACCGTCTGGCGCCACATGCCGATGCTCGTGCAGTCGCGCAAGACGTGGCTGCTCGTGCGCGACGGCGTGCACTGGAAGGCGCTGACCGGCGTGCGGCTGATGCCGGGGCAGCAAACCGTGCCCGACGATCTCGAAGCGGTCGCGGCCCGCATCGCGACGCAGACGACCTCCGAGTGTCGCGTCCGCGGCGTCGAGGTCGCCGACTACATCGGGTTCCCGCTCACGTTCTACGGCTCGGTGATTGGGGTGCTCGGCGTCCTGCAGGATCGCGACCCGCTCACCGAGGGCCAGCGCCGGATTCTCGCGGCCGCGTCGCCGCTGCTCGCGATCGCGATCAAGAACGCGCAGCTCTTCGCCGGACTCCGCGACACCTCCGTGAACGACATGCTGACGGGTTGCTTCACGCGCGCGCACACGCTCGGGCTCCTCGACACGGAGCTGAAGCGCGCCGAGCGATCCGGGCTGCCGCTCAGCGTCATCATGATCGATCTCGATCACTTCAAGCAGACCAACGATCGGTACGGCCACCTCGCGGGCGACGCGGTGCTCTCGGCCGCGGGGCATCAGATGCGCGACGTGTTGCGCGCGTCTGATCTTCGCTGCCGCTACGGCGGCGAGGAGTTTCTCGTCGTGCTCCCCGACACGCCGGCCTCCGGCGCCTCGCGCGTCGCGGAATCGCTCCGCCAGGCGATCGCCGAGCTGGTGGTCCCCTGGCAGAACGCGGCGATTCCGATCACGGCGAGCCTCGGTGTGGCGACCGCGCGCAGAGGCGAGCGCGACCGGCAGGGACTCCTGGCGCGCGCCGACGCCGCGCTCTACCTGGCGAAACAGGACGGGCGCAACTGCGTCCGCGAGCACCAGGAGCCCCGGGCGGCTGCGGCGGTCGATGCCTCACGATCCGCGCGCCTCTCGCTCGTCGTTCCGGCGCAGGGCCTGTCGTCGTAGGAAGATCGGTCGCGGCCTATAATGTCGGGCGTGTCCCGACTCGCCGCGGTCGTCCTCCTGCTCGCGCTCCTGCCGTGCGCGGCGTTGGCGCAGCCATCCGCGCCGGCCGCTCCCGCGGCCGACGACGACCCTGGCGGCGCGTGGGCGTTTCTCGGCGGTGCTGCGGTCGGCTTCGGCGCCCACGAGCTCGGCCACCTCTTCTTCGACGTCGTGTTCGACGCCGACCCCGGCGTCAAGAAGATCTCGTTCAAAGGCATCCCGTTCTTCGCCGTCACGCACGCCAACCAGCTCTCGCCCCGCCAGGAGTACGTCGTCGCGTCGGCCGGGTTCTGGGTCCAGGACGCGATGGCCGAGTGGATTCTCAGCCGCGATTCGGACATCAGGCGCGAGCGAGCCCCGTTCAGAAAAGGCGTCCTCGCCTTCGACCTGGTCGCGTCGACGATCTACAGCGGCGCCGCGCTTCTCACGATCGGACCGCCCGAGCGCGACACCCGCTCGATGGCCGCTTCGCTCGGCGTCAACGAGCGCTGGATTGGGGTGCTGGTCGTCGCGCCGGCGTTGCTCGACGTGTACCGCTACCTCCACCCCGAGGCCGCATGGGCGGCCTGGTCGTCGCGCGGCGTGAAGGCGGGGATGGTGCTGCTGGTGCTGAAGTAGGGGCCGACCTTGCGTCGGCCCGGACAAACGGCCGGACTAAGTCCGGCCCTACGTACGAGAGGCTACAGGCCGAGCGCGAACGTCATCGTCCCCTCGACCACGACCTTGCCGTTGACCGTCGCCACGCCGCGAAGTTGCCCCATGCGGCTGCGCAGCCTCTTCACGGTGGCCTCGATCACCACGACATCGCCCGGGTGGACCGGGCGGCGGTAGCGGACCTTCTCGATCCCCATGAAGAAGATGAGCTTCTCGCGGTTCTCGGGTTTCGCGAGGATCATGATGGCGCCGACCTGCGCCACCGCTTCGGTCAGGATCGTCGGCGGCAGCACGGGCTGGCGGCCGGGCGAGTGCCAGAGGTAACGCTCGTTGAGCGAGACGTTCTTGATGCCGACGATGCGCTTGTCGACCTCGAACTCGATGATGCGATCGACCAGCAGAAACGGGTACCGGTGCGGCAGAATCCGCTCAATCGCGGCGTAATCGAGAGGCAGTTGCAAGGCATCCATAGTCGGAACGTGACAGACTTACCAGTATATATAATCCTGAACCTCGGAGGGTGCCATGCGCATTCGCGCTCTCGTCACAGTCGCGCTGATTCTGACGGTCGCCACGTGGGCCGCCGCGTCGGCCCTCGCGCAACAACGTCCCGTCACGTTCGAAGACGTGATGAAGATGAAGTCGGTCGGCGCGGCGGCGATCGCGCCCGACGGCCGACAGGTGCTGTTCACCGTGCGGCAGTGGGAACCGGCGCTGAAGGATGGGAAACCGGATCCGTCGGGCCGCATGGAATCTCGCACGCACGTGTGGCGTGTCGCGGCGGCTGGCGACGGCGCGGCGCGGCAGATCACGTTCAGCGATCGGAGCGAGACGTCGCCCGCGTGGTCGCCCGACGGCACGTTCGTCAGCTTCCTCGCCGCGCGCGGGCCGGAGTCGGGCGAGGACGGTCCGCGCACGCAGATCTGGGTCATGCCCGCCGACGGCGGCGAGAGCTGGCCGCTCACCGACGCGAAAGAAGGCGTTGCCACGTACGTCTGGGCACCCGACAGCCAGCGCATCGCGTTCGTCAGCCGCGAGCCGCTCCCGAAAGAACAGGATGACAAGCGGCGGCGGCGCGACGACGCGGAGGTGTTCGAGGGCGACTTCCGGCTGTCGCACCTGTGGGTCATCGACGTCGCGTCGCGTCAGGCGCAGCGCGTGACCGAAGGCGGTCAGTTCACCGTGCGGGGCGCGCCGAGCTGGTCGCCCGACGGCACGCGGCTCGCGTTTGCCGCCGCGCCGACGCCGATGGTGCGCGACGAACGGGCGGACATCTACATCGCCGACGTGGCGAGCCGCGCCCTGGAGAAGATCACGACGAATCCCGGTGCCGACGGCAGCCCCGCGTGGTCGCCCGATGGCGGGACGATCGCCTACGTCGCCGAGCCGAACACGAACACGCCCAAGCCCGACGGCATTCCGTATCCGCCGGTCGGGAACTCGCACCTGACGCTGTACGACGTCAGCACGAAGCAGGCGCGGGACGCGTCGAGCGCGGACTTCGATCTCTCGCCTGACTCGCCGACGTGGGCGCCCGACTCGCGGCGGCTTTACTTCACGGCCGGGCGCCGCGTGTCTCGCGACACCCACGCGTACGATGTCGCGTCACGCCGCTACACGCGCCTGACGACGAACCAGATGATCGGGGCCGTGTCGTACAGCCGGGACGGCGCGATGGCCGCGTTCGGCATGGAATCGCCTTCGGCGCCGACCGACGTCTACGTGTCGGGGATCTCGTTTGCGGCGCCGCGGAAGCTGACCACGGTGAATCCGCAGGCGGGCGGCTTCGCCCTGGGCGAGACCGAGGTCGTGACGTGGACGAGCGACGGCCTGGCGATCGAGGGCGTGCTGCTGAAGCCCGTCGGCTACGAGAAAGGCAAGCGCTATCCGCTGCTCGTCGTCGTGCACGGCGGTCCGACCGGCGCGCACGTCAACAATTTCAAGAGCGGCGATCAGGTGTGGGCGGGGAACGGATGGGCGGTGCTGTTCCCGAACGTGCGGGGCAGCACGAACTACGGCGAGGCGTTCATGCGTGGGAACATCCCCGACTGGGGCGGCGGCGACTACCGCGACATCATGACGGGCGTGGACGCGCTCGTCGATCGCGGCATTGCCGATCCCCAGAAGCTCGCGGTCATGGGCTGGAGCTACGGCGGCTACATGACCTGCTGGATCGTGTCGCAGACGAGCCGCTTCAAGGCCGCGATGATGGGTGCGGGGCTGTCGAATCTCGTGAGCATGTATGGGACGACGGACATCCCCGACTATCTCGGATCGTTTTTCAAAGGGTTTCCGGCGGCTGGGACGCTGCCACTCTTCCGCGAGCGGTCGGGCATCACCGACGTCGACAAGGTCACGACACCGCTGCTCATGCTGCACGGCGGGCGGGACGAGCGCGTGCCGATCGGCCAGCCGATGGAGTTCTACCGGGCGCTCAAGGATCGCGGGAAGACGGTCGAGCTGGTCTTCTATCCGCGCGAGGGGCACGGCCTCAGCGAGTACTACCATCAGCTCGACCGCATGAAGCGCCAGTTCGAGTGGATCACGAAGCATACGCTCGGCGACGGCGCCAAGAAAACGGCGCAACAGTGACCCATCATCGCGAGAACCCCGGCTCCACCCGCGCGCTCGAGCGCGACGTCCTGGCGACCCTGTTCGACCTGGGGCGCCAGGTCATGTCCGTGCTCGACCCCGAGGAGCTCCTCCGGCGCGTCGCCGATCTCATCGGCCGGCTGATCGAGTACCAGGCGTTCGCCGTCTACCTGCTCGACGAGAAGCGCGGCGAGCTGAAGCTGACCTACGGCGTGGGGTATCCCGAGACGACACGCGGCTTCAAGCTCAAGGTCGGCCAGGGACTGGTCGGCGCTGCGGTTGCCGGGCGGCAGCCGATTGTCGTGGGCGATCTGGCGGCCGATCCCCGCTACGTGACGATCGTGCCCGGCATGCGGTCGCAGCTCGTCATGCCGCTCCTGCACAAGGCGAAGCCGATCGGGGCGCTCACGCTGCTGGGCGACCAGGCGAACCAGTTCACCGACACCGACGTCGCGATTCTCAGCCAGTTCGGCGCGCACGTCGCGGTCGCGGTCGCCAACGCGCGCCTGTTCGAGCGCGAGCGCGCCGACGCCGTGGCGTTCGAGACGCTCGCCGAGATCGGGCGCGAGGTCGCCGCCGTGCTCGATCTCGATCATCTCTTCGAGCACATCGCGCACCTCACGCGGCGCGTCATCGACTACCGCACCTTCGGCATTCTTCTGCTGAACGAGGACACGAGCGAGCTGGAGATGAAGCTCGCCATCCAGTACGGCGAGAAGGTGTCGGTGCCGCGCGTGAAGCTCGGCGAGGGGCTCGTCGGGTACGCGGCGCTGCACAAACAGCCCGTGCTCGTGACCGATGTCTCGACCGATCCGCGCTACATCAAAGTGCTGGACGACGTGCGGTCGGAACTCGTGATTCCGATGCTCATCAAGGACCGCTGCATCGGCGTCTTCGACCTCGAGAGCCCCGAGCACGACGCGTTCAGCAAGCGCGAGGTCGAGATTCTGACGCTCCTCGCGAGCCAGGCGGCGGTGGCGATCGAGAACGCCACGCTCTACGAGGCCGTGCGAGCCAACGAGGAGCGGCTCGAGAAGGAGCTGCGGTTCGCCCAGCGTGTGCAGGCGGCGCTCCTGCCGACGGAGCTGCCCACGCGGCTCAAGGGCGTGGACGTGGCTGCGAGCTTCGCCGCCGCGCGCGAGCTGGGGGGCGACTTCCACGATCTCCTCACCCCGGAGGCGAACACGCTCATCGTGGCGGTCGGCGACGTGTCGGGCAAGGGCGTGCCCGCGGCGCTCTACAGCGTGTTCGCGGGCGAGCTCGTGCGCAGCCGCACGTTCCGCCGCCGGTATCAGCCGGAGAAGTCCACGCCGGCCGCGGTGCTGTCATCGATCAACATCATTCTTCATCAGCGTCAGCTCGAGGAGTACTACGCGACGCTCTGCTACGCGGTCTTCGACCTCAAGCGACGGCACGTGACCTTGTCGAATTCAGGGCTGCCGTACCCCGTGCGCTGCACGGGCGACGCATGCGGTCAGATTGAGCTGCCCGGCGTGCCGCTCGGATCGTTCTTCGCCAGCACCTACGACGAGGTGACGCTGCCGCTCCACAAGGGCGACCTGCTGGTGTTCTGCACGGACGGCGTGTCCGAGGCCATGACCGTCGATGGCCGCGAGTTCGGCTCGGAGCGGCTGGTCGCCGTCGTCGCCGCGAACCGCGAACGTCGCGCGAAGGAGATCGTGGACGCGATCGCGAAAGCGGTGGAGGAATTCCGCGAGGGCGCTGCGCCGAATGACGACACGACGATTCTGGTGGTGAAGATCACCAGCTAGGCCGGACCAGAAGTCAACAGAATGACCAGTAACCCGTAGCGGGTAACGGGCAGGAGGTCGGTCGGTCTTGAAGTCGGTCGCGCCGGAATCGCCTACGTCCTGCGACGGAATGCGGCGATGCCAGCGCCTGCCTGTGGTTAACGCATTCCGTTGATTCGGCGCGACCGATCCCTTCGGGTATCAAACTCCGTACCGCGCGAAAACCGGCTAAAAACACCCACAAACGCGCGATCCGCGCCGTGCGCGATACCCGGCGTGACCTCACAAGGGGACTTCAGAGTCGCTGCGAGAGGACGCAGCTTCTCAGGCTCTGACGGCCTGCGTCGGCGTCAGAAGCGCTGCACGACCGAGGCGGTGACCCTGAGCATCTTCGTGTCGTCGCCGCGCCACTGGTACTCGTACGTGCCGTGGATGGACGTGAGCGATCGGAAGTCGATCTGCAACGCGCCGCGGAGCGTGTCGGCGTCGAACACGCCGAGGCGATCGATCGACAGCGTGTCGAAGTTCTCGATGCCTCTCGCCCACGCGCCCTCGGCCCAGACGCGCCGCAGCACACGCGCGCGCGCGCCGAGCATGCCCGAGTTGTGGCCAATCCAGTGCCCGCTCGACAAAAACTCGGTCTCGCTGCGGGAATAGCGCGCCAGCACCGCGAGTGAGTCGTTCAGCCACACGATCACGCTTGGGGAGAGGATCCAGGCGCGCGCCGCCGCGTCGAAGTCCAGCCACTGGATACCGGCCGCGTAGATGATGCGGCGCTTCGTGAACGCGGCCTCGGCGAAGCCCTCGAACTGCGGCAACACGACCGTGTCGGGACCGAAGAGGGCGTGCCCGCGAAACGCCCAGTGGCGCGTCGGCCGCCATTCGATCCCTCCGCCGCCGCGGTTCTCGGTCTCGTCGAACTTGCGCTGCTGCTGTCCGCGCGCGAAGGCGCGGAGCGGATCGCCGAGCCGCACATTGATCTCCACGGACCCGGACCAGGTATCAGGCGTCGCGGTGTCGTACGACTCGAAGTAGCCGCCGAGCGCGATGCGGTGTCCGTGGATGCGCCTCGCCTCTTCGAACGCCTCGCGGATCGCCTGGTCGGCGGGCTTGAGAAGCGCCGCGCGCCGGTAATACGCGAGCGAGAGCCGCGCGCGTCCGGCCTTGAGATGCGCCGCGCCCTGCGCCGCGAGCAGCTCCGCATCTTCAGGCGCCAGTTGCTCGGCCTTGTTCAGCGCCTCGACCGCCTCATCCGGGTTGTCGAGCGCGGCGAGCGCCGAGCCGAGGCCGACGAGCGCGTCCACGCGATCCGGGCTGGCCGTGAGCACGTTGCGGAACACGTCGACCGCGCGATCGGCGTGACCGGTCCGCTGCTGCAGGCGTCCGATCCACACGCGTGACTCGAGGTCGTCCGGACTCGCCGCGACGATGGCCTGGAAGCGCTGCAGCGCTTCGGCGTACGCGCCGGTGCGCGCGAGGCGTTCGGCCTCGGCGCGCGCGTCGGCGGCCGGCTGTTGCGCCGGTTGTGCCGCGAGCATCCAGGTCATCACGAGAACGCCCAGCATCGTCATCGTTCACCCTACCTCAATACACGGCAATAAACGGCCGATTCGCGCCCGCAACTCTTGCGGGCTGAACGGATTGCATAGATACGAGCACGGCGAGTGGATGATCGGTCTTGAATCCAGACGGCTCGGTCCACTCGGGCGGGCGCGAGAGATCGAGCTTCGCTCGCGTCTCGCGGAGCACTTGCAGCGGATCCACGGCCTCGACATGCGCCGGCGGGGCGGGGCATTCGGCGGGCATGAGTCCCGCCATTGTACCAGCCAACGGCGGACGTGGAGAGCTTTCGAACAGCTATCAGCTCTCAGCTTTCAGCTCTCAGCTTTCGGCATGTGTCGGCAGGATGCTGGCGCTTTTCCGAAGCGGGTGCGCTGATGACTGAGAGCTGATAGCTGAAAGCTGAGAGCTTCCATTACTTGATGAACAACATCTCACGATACGTCGGCAGCGGCCACAGGTCGTGCGGGACGATGGTCTCGAGCCGGTCGCCCGCCTCACGAAGCGCGTCCATGGCCGGGATGACGGTGTCGTGGAAGTAGCGCGCGTATTTCTCGGCCGATGCCGTCTGGTGCTCGAGCGCGTGGGCGAGCTTGTCGGTGCGCGTCCGGAACTCGTCGACGAGGCCCGTCACCCTGTCGAGGGTTTTCCGGCTCCCCTTCGACACGGCGCCCGCGGCCTTCACCGCGGCCACGCTGTGCGCGACCTGCGTCTGATACTGGAAGGCCGCCGGCAGGATGTACCGGTTGGCCATCAGGACCATCATCTGCGCTTCCATGTTGATGGTCTTGTTGTAGGTTTCCAGCTTGACCTCGTAGCGCGCCCTGAGCTCGGCCGGGCTCAGCACCTTGTACTGCTCGAACGCCTTCACGACCTCCGGCTTGAGGAGCTCCGGCAGCGCGTCCACCGTGTTGCTGTGATTGAGCAACCCGCGTCGCGCGGCTTCCTTCTTCCACTCCTCCGAGTAGCCGTTGCCGTTGAAGACGATCCGCTTGTTGTCCTTGACCAGCTTCTTGAGCAGCGTCTTGACGGCGGTCTCGAGCTTCTGGCCCTTCTTGGTCGCCGACTCGAGCTCGGTCGCGACGTAGTCGAGCGCCTCGGTCGCGGCCACGTTCACGGCGATGTTCGGGAACGCGATGCTCTGGTTTGCCGACACGGCGCGGAACTCGAATTTGTTCCCGGTGAAGGCAAACGGGCTCGTGCGGTTGCGATCGCCCGCGTGGCGGAGCAGCTTGGGTAGCGTCGAGACGCCGGTGTCGAGAATGCCGCCTTCCTTCGCGCCCCTGATGTCGCCTTTCTCGATCTGCTCGAAGAGATCGGTGAGCATGTCGCCGAGGAAGACCGACATGATCGCCGGCGGCGCCTCGTTGGCACCGAGCCGGTGGTCGTTGCCGGCGCGCGCGACGCTCGCACGCAGCAGGCCCTGGAACTTGTTGACGGCCCGCAGCATCGCCGCGCAGAACACGAGGAACTGGATGTTCTGATGCGGCGTGTCGCCCGGCTCGAGCAGGTTGTTGCCCAGGTCGTCGCACATGCTCCAGTTGAGGTGCTTACCAGAGCCATTCACGCCGGCGAACGGCTTCTCGTGCATCAGGCACGCGAGGCCGTATTTCGGCGCGATCCGTTTGAGGGCCTCCATCGTCATCATCTGGTGGTCGGTGGCGACGTTGGCGTTCTCGAACGTCGGCGCCACCTCGTACTGGCTCGGCGCGACCTCGTTGTGCCGGGTTTTGATCGGCACGCCGCACTTGTACAGCTCGGCCTCGACCTCCATCATGCAGGCCAGCACGCGGTCCGGGATCGAGCCGAAGTACTGGTCCTCCATCTCCTGGCCCTTCGGCGGCCTGGCGCCGAAGAGCGTGCGGCCGGCGTTGATGAGGTCCGGCCGCCCGAAGTAGAAGTTGCGATCGATGAGGAAGTACTCCTGCTCGGCCCCGCAGGTCGTGTGGACGCGCTGCGCCTTCGCCCCGAACAACCGGAGCACGCGGATGGCCTGCTTCGAGAGCGCCTCGATCGATCGCAGGAGCGGCGTCTTCTTGTCGAGCGCCTCGCCCGTCCAGCTCACGAACGCAGTCGGGATGACGAGCGTCGCGCCGTTGTGGTTGGTCAGGAGCCACGGCGGGCTGGTCGGATCCCACGCCGTGTAGCCGCGCGCCTCGAAGGTCGAGCGCATGCCGCCCGACGGGAAGCTCGACGCGTCCGGCTCGCCCATGGTCAGCTCGCGGCCGCTGAACTCGGCGACGGCGCGGCCGTCCGGGCCGGGCTGGAGAAACGAGTCATGCTTCTCGGCCGTGATGCCGGTCATGGGCAGGAACCAGTGCGTGTAGTGCGTCGCGCCCTTCTCGACGGCCCAGTCCTTCATCGCCGTGGCGATCGTGTCGGCGACCGACGGGTCGAGCGGCTCGCCCTGCGTGACGGTTCGGTGCAGCGCCCGGTAGACGTCCTTCGGCAGGCGCGAGCGCTGCACCTCGTCATTGAACGTGAGGCAGCCGAAGAGCTTGGTCGCCTGCGACGGCCCCAGATCCTGCGACGTGGCGCGCATCGGCCATTCGGTGACGTCCTTGATTGCGTCTCGAAGTGCAACGGATCCCATTGCTCGCTCCTCCATTCAGTCGCCAGTCGTCAGTCGTCAGTCGCAGTCGTAGGGGCCGGCTTCAGCCGGCCCATGTCAGTACGTCTTGAGATACCTGTCTGTTTCCCAGGGACTCACCTGCCGGATGTACTCGTCCCACTCGGCCCGCTTGGCCTCGACGAAGTTGTTGAAGATCTGCTCGCCGAGGCACTCGCGCACGAGGTCGTCTTTCTCGAACGCGTCGAGCGCGTCGGAGAGGTTGACGGGCAGATCGTCGATGCGCAGGTGCCGCCGCTCGCGGTAGCTCATGCGCGAGATGTCCTTGTTGATCGGCGGGCCCGGGTCGATCTGGTGCTCGATGCCGTCGAGCCCCGCGCGCAGCATCACGGCGAGCGCGAGATACGGATTGCACGACGGATCGGGCATGCGCAGCTCGACGCGCGTCTCGGCGCCGCGCGCGGCGGGCACGCGCAGGAGCGGGCAACGGTTGTGCTGCGACCACGCGACGCTGGTCGGCGCCTCGTAGCCCGGCACGAGCCGCTTGTACGAGTTCACGAGCGGGTTCGTAATGGCGCAGAACCCGCGCGCGTGGCGCAGCACGCCGCCGATGAAATGCCGGCACGTATCGCTCAACTGCCACTCTCCGCGCCCATCGTCGAATGCGTTTCCCCCGTTGCGAAAAAGCGCGTGGTGGATGTGCAGGCCAGACCCGTTGATGCCGTAGATCGGTTTCGGCATGAACGTCGCATGCAGGCCGTTGCGCAGCGCGACGTGCTTGACGACGAGCCGAAAGGTCGAGATGTTGTCGGCCGCGGTGAGGACGTCTTCCTGGCGGAGATCGATCTCGTGCTGCCCGGCCGACACCTCGTGGTGCGCCGCTTCGACCAGAAATCCCATCGCCTCGAGCACGAGCACGATCTCACGTCGCACGTCCTCGCCGCGATCGACGGGCGTCAGATCAAAATACCCCGCCGCGTCGTGCGTCAGCGTCGTCGGCGCGCCGTCCTTCATCTGGAAGAGGAAAAACTCGATCTCGGGGCCGGCGTGCATCACGAGGTCCGCGGCGGCCGCGCGCGCGATCGCGCGCTTCAGCACCAAACGCGGACAGCCCTCGAACGACGTACCGTTCGGATTGTGGATGTCGCAGATGAGGCGCCCGACTTTGCCTCCCGCCTGATGCGAGGGCCACGGGAAGATCCGGAACGTGTCGAGGTCGGGCTTGAGGAACATGTCCGTCTCTTCGATCCGGATGAAGCCCTCGAGCGACGACCCGTCGAACAGGATGCGGCCGTCGAGCGCTTCGTCGAACTGTCGATCGGGGACCTCGACGTTTTTGATGACGCCGAGGATGTCGGTGAACTGCAGGCGCATGAACTTCACGCCCGCCCGCTCGGCCGCTTCCAGGATTTCAGCCTTGCGGTGCGCGCTTTCTGTTCTGGCCGGACCTTCTCGCGTGGCGACGTCCGTCATGAGTGAAACAAGACTACGGCACGCGACTGAGTCTTGTCAACACGACGTCATGAATTTCATGCGGAGATAGCAATGACGACGGCTACATTCGCCTGATTTTCGCCTGTATTCATGCATGGTAATGTCTGGAACATGCACAATCAACACAATAATGTTCGCAGTCCGAAATTCATGGCCGTGTGGGAAATCTCGCGAATCACTACCGCCAAACCTCCTGTCTGTCTGATCCGTCTTACAGAGCGACCACGGAGGAATCCATGAAGCTCGTGAAGAGTGTGGGAGTCGCACTGGTGCTCGTCGGGTTCGTCACGGCGGCGGCCGTCTACGCGCCGCGGGCGCTCGGGCAACGCCGCGCGGTCCGGGTGTCTGAGGAGCCGATGGTGCAGGTGTTCGGGGGCGGCGGCCACATCGGCGTGACGATTCGCGACGCCGACAAGGCGGACATGGAGCGCGAAAAGCTCGCGGACCAGTCCGGCGCGGTCATCGAGGAGGTGCGCAGCGGCTCGCCGGCCGACAAGGCCGGACTCAAGGCTGGCGACGTCGTCATCGAGTACGACGGCGAGAAGGTCCGCAGCGCGCGGCAGCTCACGCGGCTCGTCCAGGAGACACCTGAGGGCCGCACCGTGAAGGCCGCCGCCATTCGCGCGGGCAAGCGCATTGACGTCGAGCTGACGCCCGACGCTGGTTGGCGCGGGTACACGGGCGATCGTCTCGGCCGCGACCTCGAGTCGCTGAGTCGCGACCTGCGGATGAAAATCGAGCCCGAGCTGGAGCGGCTGCGCGACTTCCGCGTGGAGCCGTTCGCGTTCGAGTTCGGCGGCCGGATTCAGACGGGACGGCTGGGCATCACGGCGCAGGACCTGACGCCGCAGCTCGCCGACTATTTCGGGGTCAAGGATGGCGTGCTCGTGACGAGCGTCACGGATGGATCGATCGCCGCGAAGGCCGGGCTCAAGGCCGGCGACGTGATCACCGCGATTGACGGCGCGGCGGTTGACAGTGTGTCGGACGTGCGCCGGCGCGTCGAACGTCTCGACGAGGGCAAGGAGTTCTCAATCGCGATCTCACGCGACCGGAAAGCCATGACGCTCAACGGCAAGCTCGACGACGAGCGCGTGCGCGTCAGGCGCCGCGTCGTCAGCATGCTGTAGCAGCCCGTGGCGTGCGCCGGGATAAACCGGCGTGGAGTCGTGAATGCGAGAGTCACACAGGAAAGGGGTAGCGACCCATCCTGACCCCGAGTCATGCGTGGTCGGCCGCAAGGCAGCCACCGAAGCGTTGACAGGGGCACATGCAGGCAGGGCATTGAGCTGCGAAATAATCGCCACCGGAGTGCCGACGTCGTGCCACGTGACGGAAGGCGAAACCGTGGGCCGCGCTACTACCGCGAGCGGCCAGCGGACTCCGCGCAGTCTGAGACCCCAGGCATGCATGGAAACTCCACGCGCGAGAACCGGGAGACGTGGGACGAGTATGAGACGGACCTGGAGAGGCAGGTGGTGGACCTCCACCGCCGAGTCCACGAGGGGACGTATCGAGCGCAACCTTCCAAGAGAGCCTATATCCCGAAAGCGGACGGACGCCAGCGGCCCCTGGGCATCGCCGCCCTGGAGGACAAAGTCGTCCAGCACGCCGTCGGGGCCGTCCTCACGACCATTTACGAAGAGGACTTCCTGGGCTTCTCCTATGGGTTCCGACCGGCACGCAGCCAGCACCGGGCGCTGGACGCGCTGTGGGTGGGACTCATGCGGAAGAACGTGAACTGGGTGCTCGACGCGGACATCCGGGCGTTGTTCGACACAATCGATCACGCGTGGTCCGAACGTGCGCTTTGACGCCATGCATCCGAGGTAGGAGCCGTATGCAGCCGGACTTGCACCACGGGCTGCTAGCGCCCAACGCCGCCCACCGTCAGCTCGCCCTCGGCTCACTCCGACATGATCGGCGCCGCGCGTTCCTCCGCCGCCGGCCGCAGATGTGCGTTCTGCATGATGAGCCGCGCGCACGTGTTCCACCGGAGGATGCTGTCGTCGTTGCCGGCCGGCCGCAGGGCCTGGGCCTTCTCGTACCAGTCCATGGCGTCCCGCAGCCAGTCGTAGACGACGGCGCCCGAGGTGGGGCCGCCCTGGCCGAGCAGCGCCGTCGCGCGTCGCTCGCAGATGATCCCGCCGTAGTACGCGCGTTCGTACTCGCCGGCGAGTCGGCGCGCGATGTGCTGCACGCGCGTCACCGCGCCGCTCACGCTTCGGTCGGCGAACTGATCGGTTAGCGCCAGGAGCAGGACGATCAGGGCCTGCTGGTTGTCAGGGTCGACGTCGAGCGCGTCCAGACAGATGCTCTCGGCCTGCAGGGGCTCGTTCAGCAGGCGATAGCGCTCCGCCTTGGCCAGCGCCGCCGGCACGGCTTCTCGCGAGATCGGCTTGAGCTGGAACGTCATGCATCCCCCCGGGTCACGCGGCGCAGGTTCACGGCAGACTCCAGAGCACGTACGCGGCGGCGACGGTTCCCACGAGCGCGGCGCCGTAGCACAGCACCGCGATGAAGTTGGTCAGGTGATAGAGCTGTAACCCGTCGTAGAGGGTGTAGCGGAAGCGATGTGCCCAGTGGAACAGCGGCAACGAGATGATGACGAACAGGTACAGCCGCGCGATCGGGTGCGAGACCAGGGCAGACACCGACTCGAAGGTCGGCGGGTCGATCCATCCGAGGGGGAGCGCCAGTCCCGTCAGGAACAGATGGACCGGGAAGAGCAGGGCGGCGATGGTGCCGCCCGCGCTGAACAACAACCAGAGAAACGGCGTCATCCTCCGCATCGCTCAGCCTCGCAGCAGGATCCACGCGACAGCGGCCGAGAGCACCACCCAGGCGGCGTAGTTGCCGGCCGCGATGAGCCAGTCAGGGACCCGCGCACCGCCCACGCGCACCGCCATCGCCTTGGGCGCCAGGTTGAACCAGGTGATGGCATGGAAGAGCACGCCGCCGAACGCGAGCGCGTTCAGCGTGACGGCCAGCGGCGTCTGGAGCCAGGCGACGAACCGCGCCCACACCCCGGGCGCTGCGACCACCGCGGGCTT
>ERZ1292640.2012-Hain-H43-02um-R1-2012-length-16617-cov-6_pt1 | contig 15140 bp, 9 predicted proteins | sample MGYA00564404_ERZ1292640 | MGnify/ENA primary metagenome ERZ1292640 (study PRJEB36523, sample SAMEA6512636) | groundwater metagenome | collected 2019-01-08 | study: AquaDiva: Metagenomics assemblies of 32 groundwater samples
ATGGTGGCGTCGGCGACCTTGGCCTGCGTCGTACCGCCAGGATAGAACGGACCCCAGTCCCATTCCGGAACACCGCGCGGCGACTCTTCTACCGCCCCGCAGAGACTGCGTTCGGTCGGCCCGTCCTTCTTCTCGATCGCGTCGTATTTGTCGGCTTCGAACGCTTTGCCCAGTTCCGCATCGATGGCCCCTTTGTGCTGCGCCATCAACTGCTCCCACCGCGTGCGCCGCGCGTTGGGCGAACTGTCCTTCTTCTTGGGATCGAACGTCGTCTCTTCCTTCATCAACTTGGCTTTCACCGGGAAGTTGGAGCCCACGAAGTAGCCGTTCTTCGTCTTATCAACGGTCCAGTTCTTCAAGCCCAGCTCGAACAACGCAATTTCGCCCGTCTTGTTGTCGCCCAGCAGCCAATCGTTGGCGTAGCCGCCGTTGTTCCTGTCCACCATGATGCGCACGTAGTCGTCGATCGACTCTGCATATTGCATCGCCTTGCGAGCCCGGTAGAATTCGGGCGTGCCGGCGGGGTTGAATCCCTCGAACTGGGTGATGGTGGTTTCCGTGATCATGATGCCGGCGTCATTGATGCCGAAGTCGTCGTCGCTGGCGATGATGCCCGGCAGGCCGTCCATGATGAAGTGATGTCCCCGGGAGGGCTTGATGTCGAAGATGATGTTCCACCGCTCGCCGGTGATGTAGGTCGTCCACGCGTTGTGGCCGAAGACGATGCGGCGGTCTTTCGTCCAGTCGCCGGTGGCGATAAACGCGCTGCAGTTGCCCGGCGCATGGGTGGTGGGCGTCTTGCCCTGCTGTTTCTCGAGCCACGCCGTGTAGTAGCCGGGCAGCTCCTCGATTGCGTTCAGCGCAACGATGTCCCACCGATCGACGGCAGTGACGCCTTTGGCGGCCAGCCCCGCGACAATGCCATCCAGCTCGGCGCGATACTCCTCGTCAATGCCGGGCCACAGCATTTTTTGGGCGGTTTCGCGATAGAAGGCCCAGTCCTTCTTGGTGGTTTGCCGGAGGAACGGCCTCGTCACACGCAACAGGTCGTCGATCTCACGCGCGAGCAGGAAGCCATGCTGAAACCCGATGCGGTCCGGCGTGCCTTCCAAGTGCGTGAAGATCCACCCGTTGCGCTCGAAGCGGTAGCTGCCGTGCAGCACTGCAGCGCGGGCTGTGGATTCGGCCGGCTGCGTTTTGTCCATCGATGCCGGCGTGGTTGACGGTCCGCAGCCGTAGAGTGCCAGGATCGCGAAGATACCCGTCGCCGTCCCGAATCGCATTCGCATGTTGGATCTCCCCCCTTGCCAGCCGTCATCAACTGGGCGTGCGTGCTACCTTAGTGCAAGATCGGCCGCCGGTTCAATTGGCGGGAGCCCCGAGGGTAGCCTCAGGGCCGCGCGCTGGGGTACGCTAGCGGTTTACGGTTCCGACTATGGCGATTGACTTCGATCAGATCGAACGGGAGGCCCTGGCTCTGCTTGGCTCAGCCTGCGACTCGGCCGCGCTCGAACAGTGGCGCCTGGCGCACCTGGGCCGTAGCTCGCCTCTTATCGCGGCGCTGGGCACGCTGGGCTCGCTGCCGAAGGTGGACCGGCGCGAGGTTGGCCAGCGTGGCAACCAGGTGAAGCAGGCGTTGGAACGGGCGTTCGAGCAAGCGGCCGAGCGCGTCCGCCACACCGAACTGGAACGGGCCATTGCCGCCGGCACGATCGACGTGACGCTGCCGGGCCGGCCCCGTCGGCGAGGCCGCCTGCATCCCGCCACGCAGACGCTGAGGCGGATTTACGCGATCTTCGCCGAGATGGGATTCCAGATCTACCGCTCGCGCGAGGTCGAGACCGACCAGTACAACTTCGAACTGCTCAACATCCCGAAGCACCACCCGGCGCGCGACATGTGGGACACGTTCTACACGACGACGCCCAACGTGATCCTGCGCACGCATACCTCGCCCGGACAGATTCACGTGATGCGCGAGCGCTATCCGGAACCCATCAGGGTGATCCTGCCAGGTCTGTGCTATCGCTACGAGCAGATCACCGCGCGCAGCGAGATCCAGTTCTCCCAGGTCGAGGGCCTGGCCATCGGCCGGCACATCACGATGGCCGATCTCAAAGGTACGCTGACCGCCTTTGCGCATGGGCTGTTTGGATCGCAGGTGCGCACCAGGTTCCGATCGGATCATTTCCCGTTTACCGAGCCGTCGGCCGAGATGGACGTGGAGTGTTTCGTGTGCGATGGCGCCGGCTGCTCGGTGTGCAAGCAGAGCGGCTGGCTGGAAATCCTGGGCTGCGGCATGGTGCACCCGGTTGTCCTGCAGAACGGGGGCTACGATCCGCGCGAGTTTTCGGGGTTCGCTTTCGGCATGGGCCCGCAACGCATCACCATGCTGATACACAAGATCGACGACATCCGGTATTTCGTGGCCAACGACCTGCGGTTCCTCGAGCAATTCTGACGAGCGAGCGTCCATCATGCGTGTGCCTCTGAGCTGGTTGCGCGACTATGTCGCGATCACCGACAGCCCCGACACTCTCGCCTCACGGCTGACGTTTGCCGGCCTGGAGGTCGAAGACATCGAGTACGTCGGCCTGGCGCCCCTCGACCGGCCCATCGCCGGACTGCCATCGACGGGCCGAACGGGTCTGCCAGCCAAGGGCATCGCGTGGAATCCGTCCACGATCGTGGTCGCGCAGATGCTAGAGGTGATGCCGCACCCAAACGCCGACCGCCTCACGCTGCTGCGCGTGGATGATGGCACCGGCGCCGAGCACATCGTGCTGACCGGCGCACCAAATCTGATCCCGCTGAAGGGCAGCGGACCGCTCGCCACGCCGATGAAAGTGGTGTTTGCCAGGGAAGGCGCGGTGCTCTACGACGGGCACAAGCCGGGGCGCGAGGTGATGACACTGAAGCGCGCCAAGATCCGCGGCGTGGAATCGCGGTCGATGGTGTGTTCGGAGAAGGAACTGGGCATCTCCGACGATCACGACGGCATCATCGTGCTCGATGCCGATGCGCCGGTGGGTGTCGCGGCCGCCGCCTACATGGGGGATGTCGTCTTCACGGTGAAGATCAACCCCAACATGGCCCGTAACGCGTGCATGTTCGGGATTGCCCGCGAGATCGCCGCACTGACTGGCGCGCCGCTGACGTCACCCTCGGCCGTGGCCTCTGCCACGGGCCCGCCGCTTCGGGGCCGCGTCGCCATCGAGATCGGGAACGCCGAGTTGAACCCGCGTTTCGTGCTCGGCCTGATCGAGGGCGTCACGATCGCGCCAAGTCCGTACTGGGTACAGCGGCGACTTCGCCTGGCCGGCACGCGTCCCATCAGCAACATCGTCGACGCCACCAATTACGCGATGTTCGAGTTGGGCGAACCTCTGCATGCCTTCGACTGGGACGTGCTGACACGCCGCGCGGGCGCGAAGCCGCCCACGCTCGTCACCCGGCTGGCACGGCCCGGCGAGACGTTGACAACGCTTGACGGGGTGGAACGCAAGCTCGATGACTTCTCGGTGCTCGTGTGCGACGAGCAGGGGCCCCTGTCGCTGGCGGGCGTGATGGGCGGCGCCGAATCGGAGGTCGCCCCCGCCACCGCCAACGTGCTGCTCGAAGGCGCGTCGTGGGATTTTATCAACATCCGCAAGACGGTGAAGTCGCAAAACCTGCCCTCGGAGGCATCGTACCGATTCTCGCGTGGCGTACACCCGGCGCTGGCCGAGCGCGGCGTGACGCGCGCCCTCGAGTTGATGCAGACGTGGGCTGGCGGGACCATCGCCACGGGCCTGGTCGACCACTACCCGGGCAAGCCGGCACCGGTGGTGGTGGACCTCACACCGGCGGACGTCGAACGTCTACTGGGCGTCCGCCTGACGGCCGGCGAGATCGAGCGCATCCTCGACTCACTGGCATTTCAGTGCGAGGTTCTGGGCGACACCATTCGCGCGACCGCACCCGACCACCGCCTCGACATCGGGACGGGTCCGATCGGCCGGGCCGACCTTCTCGAAGAAATCGCCCGCGTGTACGGCTACGAGCGGATTCCGGAGACCATGCTGGCCGAGGTGATTCCGCCGCCACATCCAAACCGCGAGTTGATGCTCGAAGAGCGCGTCCGGGACCTGCTCGTCAACCTCGGGTTGCAGGAAGTGGTGACCTACAGCCTGACCTCGCCCGACCGCGAGGCCAAGCTCGAGTCGTCATCGACCGGTATCGCCGAGCGGGCCTACGTTCGGCTGGCGAATCCCATCGTTGTCGATCGGTCGGTGATGCGGCGCACGCTGGTGGCTGGCCTTCTGGAGGTGGCGTCGGCTAACGCGCGGACGACCGATCGCCTCGCGTTCTTCGAAGTAGGGTCCGTCTACTTGCCGCGCGACGGCCAGGTGCTTCCCGATGAGCCGGTTCGCATGGCCGTGCTCGTGGCCGGTCCCCGCGATCCGATCGGCTGGCAGTCCGCAGACCGCGAGCGGATGGATGTCTTCGACCTGAAGGGCATCACCGAAGCCATCACACAGGCGCTGCACGTGGCCGACGTGTCGTACGAGCCTCTCGAGCACGCCATGCTCACGCCAGGTCGGGCTGCGCAGTTGACCATCGCTGGTCGCCCGGCTGGCTGGCTCGGCGAGCTGCACCCAGCCGTGGCGGAACGGTTCGACTTGAAGAACACTCGCGTGTTGGTCGCCGAGGTCGATCTGGCGACGCTGGTGGCCACCGTCAGCGATCGTCACCCGACAAGCGGCGTGCCCGCGTATCCGCCGGTGAAGGAAGACATTGCAGTGATCGTGAACGAAGATGTACCGGCCGCCACAGTGCTCGAGGTCGTGCGACGCGGGGGCGGGGCGCTGGTGTCGCAGGCGGTGCTGTTCGATGTCTACCGGGGCGAGCAGGTGGGCGCAGGCAAGAAGAGTCTGGCGTTCGGCCTGACCTACCAGGCTTCCGATCGCACGTTGACCGACGCCGACGCCACGAAAGTCCGCGAGCGGATTGTCCGGGCGCTAGGCGACGAACTGGGAGCCGCCCTGCGAGCGTAGCTAAGTGCTTCGAGTCGCAAGTACGGCCCCGTATCGCTTTCGACCGCATGGGCCGCAGTTGCTCCCTCAGCACTAAGTCCTGAGGGCACAAATACGTTGCCGTATTTGTGCATCGAAGGACTAAGGGACCCCCATGACCACATCGCCGATCCGTACCACGGCGTGCCGGACCTGCTCACGATGGCCAAAGGGCTGAGTAAGCCTTCGCACTTCAGCCTTTCTTAGAGCGCCGCCGCGACCGCTGCTGTCACATCTTTTGTCTTCGCGGCGCCCCCAAGGTCCGGCGTACGCGGCCCACCCTCCCCCAACACCTTTTCGATCGCGCGAACGATGCGGTCGTGTGCGTCGGGGATGCCGAGGTGATCGAGCATCAGCGCGCCGGCCCAGATGGCGCCGATCGGGTTGGCGATCCCGCGTCCGGCGATGTCGGGCGCGGAGCCGTGGATCGGCTCGAACATCGACGGGTGCGTGCGCTCCGGGTTGAGGTTCGCGCCCGGGGCGACGCCGAGGCTGCCGGATACGGCGGCGCCGAGATCGGTGAGGATGTCGCCGAAGAGATTCGACGCGAGGATCACGTCGATGCTGCCCGGGTCCGTCACCATGCGCGCGGCGAGCGCGTCCACGTGGTACCTGCGCCACTCGACTGCCGGGTACGACCTGGCGACCGCCTCGACGGCTTCGTCCCACAGCACCATCGTGTGCTGCATCGCGTTCGACTTGGTGGCGCTCGCGAGCAGCTTGCGTGGACGGCGTGACGCGACCTCGAACGCGTAGCGCGCGATGCGCTCGACCCCGCGCCGGGTGAAGATGCTCGTCTGCTCCGCCACTTCGTGCGGCGTGCCGGCATTCAGCCGTCCGCCCCAGCCCGAGTACTCCCCTTCCGAGTTCTCGCGCACGCAGAGCATGTTGACGTCCGCGGCCGTCCGGCCGGCGAGCGGCCCCGGCACGCCGGGCATCAGCCGCATCGGCCGCAGGTTGACGTACTGATCGAAGCGCTGCCGGATCGGGAGGATCAGCTCCCACACCGACACATGGTCCGGGACGGACGGGTCGCCAATCGCGCCGAGGTAGATCGCGTCGAACTGCTGCAGGCGATCGAGGCCGTCGGCGTCCATCATGCGGCCGTTGCGACGGTAGAAGTCGCAGCCCCACGGGAACTCGGTGAACTCGAGCGTGTGCTTGGTGCCCGCGACCGCTTTCTGGATCACGGAAATGCCGGCGGGGATGACTTCCTTGCCGATCCCGTCGCCGGCGATGACGGCTATCTTGAGTGGAGTAGACATGCTGTTCCTTGTTCGTCGCTACGCGAGAGCGAGCAGAGATCGCCGAGACGGCTTCTTGAAAACAACGTTTCTGCGGCCTCCACTTCCCCGAGCGGCGGCTGCTACCTGGGCTCCATGCCCGGCGGCGTGAAGCGGCCGTCACTAGCGAGCCAGCCGCCGTCCGCGTAAATGATCGTCCCGGTCACGAAGCTTGCCGCGTCCGACGCGAGGAACAGCGTCGGCCCGACCATTTCTTCCGGCGTGCCCCAGCGGTTGAACACGCTCTTGGCGGCGTAGGCGTTGAACCATGCCTCGTTGGCCTTGATCGGCGCGGTGAGCGGCGTCTCGATGACGCCCGGTCCGACGCAGTTGACGCGCACGCCGTAGGGGCCGAACTCCGACGCGGCGCCGCGCGCCAGCTGCAGGATGCCGGCCTTGGTGGCCGAGTACACCGACTGGCCCGGCTCCACAACGAGCGAACGGATCGACGAAAACAGCACGATGTTGCCTTTGCGCTCGGCCGTCATGATCCTGCCGGCCGAGCGCAGTACGTTGAAGGTCCCCTTGATGTTGAGGTCGAGCACGCGCTGCAGCTCCTCGTCCTGGTAGTCGAGGATCTTCTTCCGCACGTTGATGCTGGGCGTGCAGATGACGATGTCGAGGCTGCCGTGCTTCTGGCGGATCTCCTCGAACGACTTCGTCACCGCCGCGCCGTCGCGGATGTCGAGGATGCCGGACTCGCACGTGCACCCCTCGCCGGCCGCCTGCGCTGCGACCTTCGTCGCCGCGTCGGCGTTGATGTCGAGGCAGATGACGTGCGCGCCCTGGCGCGCCGCGCCGATTGTGACCGCCTCGCCGATGCCCGACCCGCCGCCGACGACGACGGCGGTCTTTCCTGACAGATCGAATAACCCTTTAGCCATGTTCGCTCCCGAATGCATCCGTTGAAACCTGTACTCGAGGCGCTACACGTCCGAGCGAGGCGCCCCCGCGTGCGTTCCGCGGACGAGCAGCAGCACCGCGAACACCACGATCGCGGCCGTCAGGCCCGCCATGGCGGGCGTGAAGCCATGGAGCTTCACGCCGCCGTAGATGAATTGCCGCACGATCACCGTGCCGACCCCCGCGATGATCGCCCCCATCGCTTCGGCGGAGCCGGCGCGGCGGATGAACAACCCGCTGAGGATCGGCACGAACAGGCCGACGGCCATCAGCGTGTAGAAGATGGTGAGTGCGGTAATGACGCTCGCGGCCGCCAGCGCGACGCCGATGCCGAGCATGCCGGCGACAACGGCGGTCAGCCGCGTGACGCGCAGCATCGCCTTCTCCGTCGCGTCGCGGTTGATGAAGCGGCGGTAGAAATCCTGCGACAGCGACGTCGTCAACATGAAGAGCACCGCGTCGGCGGCGCTCAGCTCGGCGGAGAAGACCGCCGCCAGGCCGATGCCGCCGACCACGGCCGGCACGCCGTGCAACAGGATCATCGGGAGCGCGAGCTGCGGCGACTCGAGATCGGGAAAGCGCACACGCGCGATCATGCCGAGGACGACCGGCACCATCGCGTACAACGCGAGGGCGAGCGCGTTCAGGCCCACGCCGAGCCGCACCGCGCGATCGTCGCGCGCGCCGTAGATCTTCTGGAGCAACCCGGGCGAGACGAGGAAGGCCGGGCCCAGCACCGCGAGCAGAACGAGGCCGGATTCGCCGCTGCTCCAAAGGTTCCAGTAGTCCGGCGTCGGCTGGAGCGCGCGCACCGGGCCGAAGCCGCCGACCCCCGACAGGGCGAGCGGCAGCGCGATCGCGAAGCCGACGAGCTTCACGGTGAGCTGCACGACGTTGACCCATGCGGACGTGAGGAGGCCGCCGGCCGTGAAGTAGATCGTGATCAGCACGCCGCCCAGGATGCAGCCGACCGCGCCCGGGACGCCGATGATGACCCTGAAGATGGTCGAGATGGCGATGAGCTGCCCGGCGAGGATGAAGATCGCGCCGACCCACAGCAGCGCCGAGATCGTCGTCCGCACCTGCACGCCGAAACGGAGCTCGAGGAAGTCGCCGACCGTGCGCAAGTCGTGCTCGGCGGCGGCACGCCGGATCGCCGGCCCGATCCACAGCGCCAGGACGATCGAGCCGATCGCCGCGGAGCCGACCCACCAGAAGGCCGCGAGGCCGTCGTGATAGCCCAGGCCCGTCGCGCCGACGGTCGAGCCCGCGCCGATGTTCGCCGCCAGCATCGTGCTGAACAGCAGGCCAGGGCCGAGCGACCGGCCGGCGACGAAGAAGTCCCCCGCGGTCCGCACGCGCCGGCCGATCCACATGGCGAGCGCGATCTGCACCACCGAATAGGCGACGAGGAGAATCAGGTAATACATGGGGTCAGAAGGTCGGCGGCGTGCTCTCGAACCAGAAGCGGTCTCCCTCTTGCAGCACGAAGCACTCGAGCTCGTCGAGCCACACTTCGAGCGTGCCGGCCATTATTGTAGATGAACTCTTCGCCCTGGTGTGAGTACGCGCCGTCGCTGCCGGCGACCGGCGCGGACGGGTACATTCGCGAACGTCGAAGGTTTGACAACGTGACAGGTTTCCTGTCATTAATGCGGGTCGTGCCTTCCGCCATGAGCCTCGTCGATCGCGTGCTCGCCGCCGTCGATTCCAGCGCCTCGGAGATCGTCGATTTCACCTCGGAACTGATTCGCGTCCCCACGGTCAATCCGCCGGGAGAGGTCTACGACGACTGCGCGCGCCTCATCGGCGATCGCCTGGCGGCGTGCGGGTTCGAGGTCGAGTACATGGCGGCCGAGGGCATGCCGGAACACACGGCCGCGCATCCGCGCGTGAATGTGGTCGGCCTGCGCCGCGGCCGCGCGCTCAGGCCGGCGGTCCATCTGAACGGGCACGTCGACGTGGTGCCGGCCGGCGATGGGTGGACGCTGGACCCGTTCGGCGGCGTCGTGCGCGACGGCAAGATCTACGGACGCGGCGCGTGCGACATGAAGGCCGGCATCGCGGCCGCCGTGTACGCTGCCGAAGCGATCCGCCGCGCGGGCGTCGAGCTCAATGGCTCCGTGGAGATGAGCGGCACCGTCGACGAGGAGAGCGGCGGATTCGCCGGGGCCGCATACATGGCGCGGCAGGGGCGCCTGAGCTCGAAGCACGCCGACTACTGCATCATTCCCGAGCCGCTCAACGTGGACCGGATCTGCGTCGGCCACCGCGGCGTGTACTGGTTCGAAGTCACGACTCGCGGGCGGATCGGCCATGGCAGCATGCCGTTCCTCGGCGTTAGCGCCATCGAGCACATGGGTGTGATCCTCGATCGCGTGCACCGCGACCTGCTGCCCGCGCTGCGCAGCCGCGCGACCGCGATGCCAGTCGTGCCGGACGGTGCGCGGTACGCCACGCTCAACATCAACGGCATCAGCGGCGGCCAGCCGGTGGACGGCATCCAGACGCCATGTATCGCGGACGTCTGCCGCGCCGTCTTCGACCGCCGCTTCCTGCTCGAGGAAGGATTCGACGCCGCCAAGGCGGAAATCCAGGCGCTGCTCAACAGCGCAGCCACCGAGACGCCGTCGATGCGCTACGATCTGCGGGATCTGATGGTCGTGCACCCCGTGCGCACGCCGGAAGGATCACCGGTCGTGTCGTCCCTCGAGCGAAGCGTCCAGAAGGTGCTCGGACGCCCGGCGACCCAGGTCGCCAGCCCCGGCACGTACGACCACAAGCACGTCGATCGGATCGGCGGCATTCGCGACTGCGTCGCCTACGGCCCCGGCATCCTCGACCTGGCGCACCAGCCCGACGAGTGGTGCGGCGTCGACGACCTCGTGAACGCGACGAAAGTCCTCGCGCTCTCGATTCTCGACCTCACGGCCACCATCTAAGGCCACAGACGAACACGGTGTGATCGGCCACTGACAAGCACGGACTCACACGGCAAATCCCTATAGCGAATCCGGATACTTTCAGGCTCCCGTGGAATTGACAAACCTTGCACATTTCATATATAAACGGCAAGTTTCCTCCATGGGTTGCTCCTTCGCTCCGGCATTGATTTCCAGGCTACGCCGAGGCGCGCACGCGGCGGTCGGGGTGAAGATCGCCTTCCTGTTTCCCGAGCTGTCTTTCGATCTTCGACACACCGACGGGGTGCCGCTCGGTGGGCGTGCTCGACACCGACACCGAGACGCGGCGCTCTGCCGCTGCCCGTTACTGAGCTGACGGATCCTCGAGGAGGGACCACCGATGCGGAGGAATCTACTGATCGCGTTCGCGATTGCGATAGCGGGGGGCTGGCTGGTGCCGGCCTCGGCTTACGCGCAGGCGACGGGGAGTCTCACGGGAATTGTGTCGGATCAGTCGGGCGCGGTGATGCCCGGGGTCACGATCGAAGTGACCAACGTCGCGACGAACCAGACACGCAGCGCCGTCACCGGCAGTGACGGCTTCTACACCGTCCTGCTGCTGCAGCCGGGGCAGTACGACGTGAAGGCCACGCTCTCCGGCTTCAAGACGGTCGTGCACACGGGGGCGAACGTCTCGGTCGGCGACACCGGGCGTGTCGACCTCAAGCTCACCGTCGGGGGCATCGAGGAAGCCGTGACGGTCACCGCCGAGCAGTCGCTCGTCGAGACCTCGCGGGCGAGCCTCGGCATCACCATCGACCAGCAGAAAGTCGTGGAGCTGCCGCTGAACGGCCGCAACTTCACGCAGCTCGGCACGCTCATCCCCGGGGTCGTCGCGCCCCCCCCGGGCCTGGGCGGCGGGGCCGGCGACGCGACCCCCGGCGGCTTCGGCGCCGCCACGTCCGGCTTCAGCGTCAACGGGATGCGGAACCAGTCGAACAACTTCCTGCTCGACGGCGTCAGCAACAACGACACGTTCAACACCGGCTTCGTCATGCGCCCGCCGCCCGACGCGATCCAGGAGTTCAAGATCCAGACGCACTCCTACAGCGCCGAGTTCGGCCGCAACTCCGGCTCGGTGGTCAACGTCGTCACGAAGGCGGGCTCGAACCAGTTGCACGGCACGGCGTGGGAGTTCAACCGCGACGACTCGCTGCAGGCGCGCAACTTCTTCGCGCCGGCGACGCAGCCCAAACCGAAGCTGAAGCAGAACCAGTTCGGCGGCAGCCTCGGCGGCCCGCTCATGAAGAGCAAGCTCTTCGGGTTTGGCTACTACGACGGATACCGGAACACGCGCGGCAACACGTCGAACGTCGTGGTGCTCACCGACGCCCAGCGCATCGGCAATTTCGGCAGCACCACGATCAGGGACCCGCTGACCGGCCTGCCCTTCGCCAACAACCAGATCCCGCCCGGCCGGCTGAGCCCTGCGGCGGTGAAGCTGATCGACACGTTCGTGCCGAAAGCCAACTCCGGCGCCAACCGCTACATCGTCTCGCCGGACACGAAGGACGATCGCGACTCGTTCGGCCTGCGGCTCGATTACCAGCTCAATCAGAAGCACGCCGTCCTGGGCCGGTACCTGCTGACGAAGACGGACGCCAAGACCCCCGCGATCACGCAGGCGATCGGCAACACGTCGATCGCGACGCTCAGCGACTACATGGCGTCGGACATGTACATCTTCGCGCCGAACAAGATCAACGTGGCGCGGTTCTCCTACAACAAGATCGACGCGAAACCGGCGGTGACGAGCGGCCTGAAGAACGAGGACTTCTTCATCCAACAGCCGAACACGAACCCGCTGGCGCAGGGGCTCGCCTCGATCGCGATCACCGGGTTCTTCAACCTTGGCGACACGCAGCAGCCGTTCGTCAAGCGCGTGAACGAAGTCTTCCAGTTCATGGACGACTTCACCTGGACGCGCGGCGCGCACAACCTCAAGTTCGGGTTCGATGCGCGCAAAGAGCACATGATCATCGCGTTCATCAACCGCCCGAACGGCGACCTGACGTTCAACGGCGTCCAGACCGGCAATGCGGCGGCCGACTTCCTGCTGGGGTACCCGTCGCAGTTCCGCTACACGACGACCAACCAGGCGCAAGACGGCGTCGGCTGGCTCTACTCCGGCTACGCGCAGGATGAATGGCGCGCCTCGTCGCGCATGACGATCAGCGCCGGGGTCCGATACGAGCTGTCGAAGCCGTTCGTCGACAAGAACGACGCGCTGAACGCGTTCCACCCCGGCGTGCAGTCGACGCGCTTCCCGAACGCGCCGGCCGGGCTCGTCTATCCCGGGGACGCGGGCGTCCCCCGCGGGACGTACGCGACGGACAAGAACAACGTCGCGCCGCGCCTCGGCGTGGTGTGGGACCCGAGGGGCAAGGGCCGGACGACGGTGCGCGCGGCGTGGGGCCTCTTCTACGACGCGCTCGCCGGGCAGGGAGACTTCTTCCAGAACGGCGTCCTGGCGCCCCCCTTCACTCCGCTCGTCGAGATCAACACGACGACGCCGACGATCACGCTGGCCAATCCGAGGGCGGCGGTCACCGGCGGCGCCACGCAGTTCCCCGCGAACCTGACGATCATCGGCTGGGGCGAAGACTTCCAGACACCCTACGCGTACCACTTCAACGCGACGTTGCAGCACCAGATCGGCGACAACATCGGCGCGGAGATCGGCTACGTCGGATCGCGCGGCCGTCACATGCCGATCTTCATCGAGGTCAACCCCGGCCGGTACTCGCCGGGGCAGACGACGACCAGCACGCGGATCTTCCCGGCCTACGCGCTCGTGCGGCCGACGTTCTCCGAGGCGAGGTCGCGGTACGACTCGCTGCAGGCCAGCGTCCGCATGCGGGCAAACCACGGCATCAACTTCCTCGCGTCCTACACGCTCGGCAACGCGAAGGATCACGTCTCGGGGCTGAACATCGGCGGCGAGTCGCGGCCGGTCCTCCCGGTCACGATCGGCGACAAGGCATCCATCGAGCGGGCGCTCGGCTTCGAGTGGGGCCCGGCCCTCTTCGACGCGCGGCACCGCTTCGTCATCAGCTTCGGCGCGGAGCTCCCGACGCCGACGTCGATGGGCGCGATCGTCGAGCACGTGCTCGGCGGCTGGCAGGTCAACGGCATCGTCCAGACGCAGACGGGCTTTCCGCTGTCGGCCACGAACTCACAACTCAGCATCCAGTTTCTGACGAACCGGCCGGACGCGACGTGCGATCCGAACGAGAACGCGCCGCACACGACCGACCAGTGGTTCAACACGGCGTGCTTCGTGGCGCGCCCGCTGGCGCAGACGGGCGAACGGCCGGGCAACGCCGGCCGTAACTCGATTCGCGGCCCCGGCTTCACGTCGTCGGACCTGTCGTTGTTCAAGAACGTGAACTTCGCCGGGTCGCAGCGCATCCAGCTGCGCCTCGAGGCGTTCAACGTGTTCAACCAGGTGCGCTTCAACAACCCGAGCGGCGCCATCAACACGGCGAACTTCGGCCGGATCACGTCGGCCCAGGACGGCCGGGTCATCCAGTTGGGGATCAAGTACCTGTTCTGAGCTTCGCGTGAATTGCTGATTGGGGATTGCTGTTTGCTTCAGCGATCAGCAGTCCCCGCGGCAATCGGTTATCGTTGACCCAATCCGCCATCAGCAATCAGAAACCAGCAATTCCAATGAAAATCCCCATCACTCTCGCGCTCTCCCTGAGCGCCGCGGTCGCCATCACGCTCTGCGCGACGCCGCAGACGCAGGCCGCACGACCACAGGCGCAGGCGCCGGCGGGCGGCAGGGGTCAGCGGCCCGCCCCGGATCCGAAGGCTGCGGCGTTTGCGAAGCCGGCCGGCGACAACATGACGTTGACGGCCGTCGAGGGGATCAAGGTCGGCCACTTCACGCTGTCGGAGCGGCCGACCGGGTGCACCGTCATCCTCGCGAAGGAAGGGACCGTCGGCAGCGTTGACGTGCGCGGCGGAGCGCCCGGCACGCGCGAGACGGACCTGCTCAACCCGGTCAACAGCGTCCAGATCGTCAACGCGATCTTCCTGTCCGGCGGCAGCGCATACGGCCTCGACACCGGATCGGGCGTGATGAAGTGGCTCGACGAGCGGAACATCGGTTACCCGGTGGGCAGCGGCGTCGTGCCGATCGTGCCGGGCGCGATCCTGATGGACCTCGGGTTCGGCGGCAGCGCGAAGATCCGCCCGGGCGCGGACTGCGGCTACAAGGCGGCGGAGGCCGCCTCCGAGGCGCCCGTCCAGGAAGGCAACATCGGCGCGGGCGCGGGCGCGACGGTCGGCAAGTCCGGCGGCCGGGGCAACGGTGGCGGCCCGATGAAGGCGGGAATTGGATCAGCGGCGATCAAGCTGCCCAACGGCCTGGTCGTCGCGGCCATCGTCGCCGCCAACTCGGTCGGCGACATCATCGACCCGGACACTGGACAGGTCGTCGCGGGTGCGCGTGGACCCGACGGGAAGCTGCTCGATGCGCGCAGGATGCTGCGCCAGGGTGGCGCTCGCGAGGGGCGCGCCGGCGAGAACTCGACGATCGGCATCGTCGTGACCAACGCGACGCTCACGAAAGTGCAGGCGCAGAAGATGGCACAGATGGCGCACGACGGTTTCGCGCGCGCAATCTCGCCGGTACACACGCCCGGGGACGGCGACTCGATCTTCTCGCTCGCGACCGGCACGTGGGACGGGCAGGTGAACTACGGCACGATCGGCGCGCTTGCCGCCGAGGCGATGGCCGACGCCATCGTCCGCGCCGCGACGCAGGCGACCTCGTCGAACGGCCTGCCGGCCGCGCGGGACCTCGGCACCATCCCCGCGCGCTTCAAGAAATGAGCGACAAGGGGCGGATCGACCGCCGCGGGTTCCTCCGGGCGGCGGCCGCCACCGCCGCGGCCGCCGCGCTGAGCGGCGCCCGCGCCTTTACGCAA